>Ga0101944_10005742_pt1 | contig 13776 bp, 8 predicted proteins | sample DewCreD2012metaG_FD_75245 | JGI IMG/M metagenome (GOLD analysis project Ga0101944, IMG submission 75245) | Hot spring sediment bacterial and archeal communities from British Columbia, Canada, to study Microbial Dark Matter (Phase II) - Dewar... ... | reverse complement strand
CGGCTCATCGCATCCTGGGGCTGGAGAAGGTCCCAAGGGTCCGGCTGTTCGCCGGTTAAAGCGGTACGCGAGCTGGGTTCAGAACGTCGTGAGACAGTTCGGTCCTTATCCACTGTGGGCGTAGGAGGCTTGAGGGGTTCCTTTCCTAGTACGAGAGGACCGGAAAGGACGCACTTCTGGTGTGGCGGTTGTTTCGTCTGAGGCAGCGCCGCGTAGCCATGTGCGGTCGAGATAAGCACTGAAAGCATATAAGTGCCAAGCTCTCCCCAAGATAATGCCTCCCGGTCGTATGACCTGAAGAATCTTGGAAGACTACCAAGTTGATAGGCCGGAGGTGGAAGAGGAGTAATCCTTGAAGCTGACCGGTACTAATCGTTCGAGCGGCTTGATCATGCCTTTCTTTGCAATGCACCCCAAGGTTGCATTCATGCATGCATGTTGCGGATTGCTTGCTTATTGTGTGCAGCTTTCGAAGTACAGCTTCGCTGGTCTGAGCAACGGCTTTTTGGTGGCTATGAAGCAGTGGCCCCACCCGTTCCCATTCCGAACACGGCCGTGAAACACTGCGTTGCCGATGGTAGTGGTTGTCTAGCTTCCGCGAGAGTAGGTAGCCGCCATATTCTTCCCAAGGAGGGAATTTTACTTGTAGTTACAGGTTAAGAGGCTTCGATATTGATGCTCAAGAACTTGCAGTCAACGCAGCTGTTGTAAGGTCCTTGAGGAGTTGGCGATTTTGAGGTCACGCGTGAGTTGTGGTGCGAGTTGCGGCGTGATGATGGCGATCGTGGCCGGAGGTTTCGAAGTAGCCAACCAAGACTGATACCGCCAAGCCCGCCGCAAGTGCCAGTGACAATTTCACACGGTCGTGCGAATGGAAGTGCAACTCCGGCAGAAGATCGCTGCAGGCGATGCACAGAAACGTGCCAGCGCAGAACGCCAGAGCGTAGCCCACAAGAGTTTCTTTGGCCTCCGCCACGCCGCCAAACCCCAGGCCGAACAGAACCACGCCAAGTGGCGTAACCAACCCGAATCCCAGGTTGACTAGATTGCGTAGCCCGGCTGAGCACCGATCGGCCTGCATCAACGTCGTAACTGCCATGGCGTCGAAGGGCTTGTGCAGAATGACAGCCAACGCCGTGCCCAGACCGACCAGACCTGTGCTTGCAGGTTCTGCTGCCACAGCGGCTGCCAACGCCAAACCGTCAAGCACCGAATGCAGCGCCAACCCCAAGGCTGTCCACGTCCATGTCAAAGTAGCCGGTGTCGGCAGGGTATCGCCACAGGCATGGTCGTCGCGGTGACAGTGGCACGCCGGTGCGGCCGTGGTCTCCGCAACTGTGGGCACGCTGTGGTGGTGGTACCGAAAGAGACGCTGGAGGAAAAACATCACCAGAAAACCAACCAGCGCCAACTGTACTGTATGATCCAAGGAACCGATGGCGTGTGAGGCATGGGGGATCAGGTGCAGCAACGCCATACCTAGCATGAGACCCGCTACAAAGCTGAGGGCCGTTTGCAGACGGGTGTGCGTTAAGCCAGCAAGGGCCGGCAGCGCGCCGCCCGCCAATGAAGCCGCCAGCGCCGCAACGCAATAGACGATCAGCACGGTCGTGTGCATGGCCTCCACCTTATCAGCCCCCGGTCAAGGCAGCCAGATGCGAAGTTGATAAAAGCGCCGCTGAGCGCTGCTGATCGGAACACTGTCCCGAACCGTGACCCGCTCGACAAGGCCTTCGGCCACGACGAGATGAAGATTGGTCAACGGTTGCCAGCCAGAGGCGGCCGGGTCGTCGGCGGCGACCACCTGGCTGATCGCATCGGTGGCAGCCTTGGAGCGGGGGAAAGTGAGCGCCCCGTAGGTCTGGCCGTTGGCAGGCACGAAACTGAACACGGACCAGGCATTGGTGGTGAATTGTTTCGGGTCCGTCCCCGTGGCGTATTCAAGCGCGTTAACCGCACTGTCACCGTCCGGATCAGCGCCGGCAGCGATGATGTTGGTTGCGCATTCGCACGGCCAGTTGGTTGCCGTCCACAGCTCGAAGGGGCGCAACGGCAGGATGTGAAACGTGAACGGAGTCTCTGGTGACAGGGTGTTCGTCGCTTGGCCGATGAGCCGGCCTTGCGCCTGGAAATAGGCGCGATAGACGCCGCTGGTGGTGAAGCCCCAGTTGTAGTGGGCATGGCCGCCCACCGGGATCGTCAAGCGGTCGTCTGCGCTGATGCCGTCACGCGAGTCCATCACGATGACGAATCCGCCGAAACTGCCGGCTTGCCAGACAATCAAGTGTCCCGGGCCCTCGAGGCGCGTCAGTCGCAGCGTGAGCGGGTCGTTGAAGACGCTGGCGGGCATTTGCTCCGCCGACACGCCGACATAAGGTGCGCCGGGATAGGGATTCTGAGCCAGAATCCAGAGCGGGTCGCCCTCGTTGCCGAGCGGCGTGCCGCCGGGCAGCGTGAACTTCATGCTCTCGGGGCAGACCACAACGCATTCGTTGCTGGCGTAAAGCCGGCCCCCGTGGTCGTCGTCCGAGGCCATCAAGCTCAACGTGTTGCTGGCGGTGTTCCAGTGGACCGACAACACGTCCACGTGTTCCTCAGTGAAATGGTAGCAGTTGGCGTGAGCGCGGGTAGTTAAAGCCAGCACGACCAGTAGCAGGCCGGTGTACACGGTGTTTCGGCAATGACGCCATGGCAGCGCCCCGCAAGACCGCTGCTGGTCACGCCGAAGTTCAGGCAGGACACGGCGCGCTGGCGAGCGACTGCCACGAGCCGGAGACAGAACATGGGATTTCATTTTGGCTTGGAAGCAACCCAGCGCGGCGGGAACGGAAGAAGAACCCCGTAACCCACCACGCCGGAATTGTATTGGATCAACGCTTACGACGAACCCGCCCGAACAGGCCCAGACCGGCTGCCGCCAGAAGCGCCAGCGTTGCTGGCTCGGGCACCGCCGTCACCGCGAACGTGTAGGTCACGTCGCCGCTGGAGGTGAACAGGTTGCCGTCCGCCAGGGTGCCGGATGCCTCGAAGTCAACGGCGTACACCCCCGGCGCTGTGAACGCCCAGTTTACGTGCCGATGCCCACCAGCGGTGAGCGTGACCGCATCCCCGCTACCAATGCCGTCGGCGGAATTCATGAACACGGCGGGCGCCCCGAACATGTCGGTTTCGTACAGAGCAAAGTTGCCGGGGCCGCTGACGGCTTTGAGCGAGAGCGTGACCTGGTTGCCGGTGAAGATGCCGGCCGCCAGGTCCTCGGTGCCCGCGCCAAGAAACAGCAGTTGCGGGTTCTCGATCTGCGGCAGGATCCAGACGGGATTGCCGGGTGCGCCCAGGAAGCTCCATTGCGCCCCGGCAGGCACGGTGTTGCTGGCAGTCAGGATGTCCACGCCCAGGATGGCTTCGCCAGGCTCGAACTCCCCGAGGTCATGGTGATGCACGTGGAGATCCCACGCGCCGTTTTCGAAGTTCACCCCCACGTCCGCGTGCTCGTACCAGAGCCAGGTTTGGGCGTCAAGGGTGAGGGCCACGGCGCTGCACAGGCCGGCGGTCAACAGGTAGGTCAAACGTTTTGTTTTCATGCTCTTTGTCTTTCTGTGGATTGTTGTTTGTTTTGATGGGTTGGTTTTGGCGCTGGGAAAGGGCCGCTATTGGGGCGGCTTGGCAAAATTGTCGCCGGCGGCGAGACGCGCCTTCAGTTTCGTCACGGCGATGCTTTCCACGTGGCTGTCGGCAAACAGGTAATTGGCCGACGCGCCGTGGCGGTCGGGCTGGATGTCGGCCGTGACGGCGCTCCAGCCCAGATGCCACTGTCGGGAATGCGTGTGATCGTTCATCACATTGACGCCGACTGCGTCGGCGATTTCAAACGTGGTGAACGTGAGGGTCGGCTTGGGGATCCTATCGAGTTTGCGATACGACTCCAAGCGCCGCCCGAACGGGTCGGTCAGGTCCACGAATACGAATTCGTTCAACGTGTAGCTGGCCGCGTGGTTGGTGAGCCGCTGGAGGCCCTTCGGGTCGGAAGGGCAGATGCGGATGCGGTCCACGTTGGCCAGGTGTTCGGCGAGCTGGAAGATCCACGAGGCGTTCGTGCCCGTGCCGTGAGTGGTGGTGGGCAACCAGCCGTCGTGCTCGTCGGCGTAGAGCCGGAACGCCAGGCCGATCTGGCGCAGGTGGTTCATGCAGGCGGCCTGTTTGCCCTTGGCCTTGGCGCGCGCCAGGGCCGGCAGCAACAGGCCGGCGAGAATGGCGATGATCGCAATGACTACCAGCAGTTCGATCAGCGTGAACGCCCCGCCGCAGCGTGTCGGCACTCGCGGTTTCATGGATTGTCTGTCTGCAATTCGAGCCGCACGGCAAAACCGGCTCGCAGGCGCAGACGGCCTGCCAGGTTCGTAGATGGGGTAAGCCCGCTTGGGCAGCGCCCGCGCATGCGCCCGGTCAGGGCACACTACCGCGTCGCCGCCCAACCGGCCGACGAACGGTTAGGCCAGGGAGGCCGGTGGCGCCCGTTCAGGCGGCCGTTGGAAAGCGGGAGGGACCAGGCGAAGAACCTGGACCGGGCAAGTCTGTTTCGCCACGACCGTCGGGACAGCCAAACTGACCGTCGTGACGGCCGCATCCACTTGCCCCTGGGCAACGACCGTGGCGGCGCATTGGTGCTCGGGGCTGGCTGCGTCGTGGTGCAGCCACTGATGCAGCGCAGGCAGGGCTGCCAGCGCGGCGCCCGTCACGTAAAGGGCTGCGGCCAGCAAGACGACAATCCGTCGTCCTGCGTGCGCGCTTCCCGGTCCGAGTTGGCGCCAACAACGCATCACGCCCAACCCTACGCCGGCGGTTGCCACGCTGCAAGTAAAATCGTGAAACGTTGACAGCCGCCGTGCCCGTCTTAGCCTCACGCCACGGCTGTATGAAAAATCAAACCGCCGCCCGATTCACCGTGTCCCTGCCGCCGGACCTGATGCGGCAACTGGACGCCATGATCGCCCAGAAGGGCTACACCAACCGCTCGCTGGCCATTGCCGACATGATCCGCGACGAGCTGGTCGAGCATCGGCAACGCACCGGTAGCGGCGAGATTGCCGGCACGATCACGCTCGTCTATGACCACCACACGCGGCACGTCCAAGAAACCCTCACTGACCTGCAACACGACCATCACGACCTGATCATCTCCACGTTGCACGTCCACTTGGACCATCACAACTGCTTGGAGGTGCTGGTGGTCCGCGGTCCGGCGCCGCGGGTCAAACGCATCGCCGATGAACTGATCGCCGCCAAGGGCGTCAAGCACGGCAAACTGACCGTGACGACCACCGGGAAGGACCTGCCAGCCTGAGCGGGGCGACAGCGGGCTGAAACGCTCGGGGCGCGTGGGCGCGGCTCAGCCCGAGGCGGACTCGGGCGGGGGCGGCTGGCCGGCGTCCAGGTCAATCAAAATGTCTCGAGGCTCGGCACCCTTGCTCGGGCCGACGATGCCGCGGTTTTCCAGCTCGTCCATGATCCGGGCCGCGCGGGTATAGCCGAGGCGCAGCCGGCGTTGCAGCAGGGAGACGCTGGCCTTTTGCTCGCTGCGGATGACCTCGATGCACTGCTGAATCAGCTCCTCGTCTTCGTCAATGCCAGCCGGTTCGTCGAACGCGCCGCCGGGCTGCGACAACTGCTGATGGATTTCCATCTCGTAGCTCGGCTTGGCCTGCTGAGCGATGAAATCCACGATGTTTTGGATTTCCTGGTCGGTGATCAGCGCGCCCTGGGCGCGGAGAAGCTTGGCCGAGCCGGGCGGCAGGTAGAGCATGTCTCCCTTGCCGAGCAGCTTCTCGGCGCCCATCGCGTCCAGAATGGTCCGCGAGTCCACACGCGAGGCGCATTGGAAGGCGATGCGGGCGGAGATGTTGGCTTTGATGACACCGGTGATGACATCCACACTGGGGCGTTGGGTGGCCACGATGACGTGGATGCCGGCGGCCCGCGCCATTTGCGTGATGCGCGCGATGGCCATTTCCACGTCTGCGGGCGCAACCAGCATCAGGTCCGCCAGCTCGTCAATCACCACCACGATGTAACTGAGTTTCTCGGGAATGATGATGTCGTCCTCGCGCGGCACGACGATTTCCTCGTCCACTTCGACGGCGAAGCCCTCCGCGCCGGCTTCGACCTTCTCCTTGCGGGCTTTGAGGGGCAGCTCCGGCTCGCGCTCGGGCAGGGGCTTGTTCTTGGGACGCGAGTTGAACGAGGCGATGTTACGCACGCCCACCCGGGCAAAAATCTGGTAGCGCTTTTCCATCTCGTTGACCACCCAGCGCAGCGCCAGCACGACCTTTTTCGGATCGGTGACCACCGGCACCACCAGATGGGGCAGCAGGTTGTACTGCTGCAACTCGACCACCTTGGGATCAATCATCACAAACCGCAGTTGGTCCGGGCTGAAGCGGTAGAGCAAGGAGGCGATAATGGCGTTGATGCAAACCGACTTGCCCGAGCCAGTGCTGCCGGCAATCAACAGGTGGGGCATCTCAGCCAGATCGGCCACGATGGGCTGGCCGTACACGTCCTTGCCCAGCGCCAGCGGAATCCGCGCCCGGGTGTTGCGCCACTCATCGGTCTCCAGGAGGTCGCGCAACATGACCGTGGTCTTGACCGGGTTGGGCACCTCGATGCCCACCGAGCTTTTGCCCGGCACGGGCGCCAGAATGTGAATGCGCTCGGCCTTGAGCGCGGCGGCGATGTTGTTGTTCAGCGCGGTGATGCGCTCCAGCTTCACGCCCGGCGCGGGGTGCAGCTCGTAGCGCGTGATGGTCGGCCCTTTGGTGATGTCGCCCAGCTCGACCGGGATGTCGAACTGCGCCAGCGTCTGCTGCATCAGGCGCGCGTTGGCCAGCAGCTCCTCTTTCGACTCGGTGGGGCGTACGGTCAGGTCCGGCGGCCGCAGGAACTCGACGCTCGGCAGTTTGTAGTCGCCGATCATTGGCGTGGAGGCGACCGTCAGCGGCTTGGGTTTGCGGGGCTTGGGTTTGGCCGCCTGCAGGCCGATGACCTTGGGTTCAGCGGGTTTCTCTGCGGTCGGCACTTTATCCGCCTGCGGCTGGTCCGGCGACGGGCCGGGAGCGACTGTTTGCGGGATTTCGGGCGGCGTCTCCGGGCTGGCGGCGGCCGCCTCGCGCCCCAGCACCTCGGCCGCTGTGGCCGCCGGCACTTCCTTGGAAGCCGCCGCGCCTGCCGCTGGGGCGGCCGCTGTCGCGTCTTCGGTCGGCTCGCCCTCGGGGCTTGCGGCCGGCGGGGCTGCCGACGTGGCCCGCGAAGGCTTGGGCGACGGCACGCTGAGGTCGCGAACCGTTGGCGCAGGCACGGGCCGCAGGTCCGGTCCAAGACCGCTTCGGGCCACCGCCTCTTCCAGGGCCTTCTTGCGGCGTTCCAGCTCGCGGGCCCGTTGCTCCAGGGCTTCCTCCTCCGGGCTGAGGGGACGTGCCCCGCCCTGGCGCCGCTGCCACAATGCTCGCACCCAGTCGCCGATCTGGAAATTGGTCAGAAACAGCAGGCTGATCAGATACAACGCGGCGTAGAGAATCCCGGCGCCCACCGGGCCGACCCGCCAAAAGCCGTAGTCGTAGCTCAACTGGCCCAGCAACCCGCCCACACTGGGCGCGCCCAGATTCACCCGCACGCGCGCCAGCGTCGGCACGCCATCCCCCAGGTGTAACAGCCCAGCGCTGGACAGCAGCAAGACCCCCAGCCACAACCAGCGCCGCCGCAGGTAGGCGAGCGACTCGAACCAGCAGGCCAGGCCCAGAGCGGCCAGGGCGAACGGCAGCACATAGCCCGACGCGCCGCACAAAAAGAAGCTCACGTGCGCCAGGCGGGCGCCCACCGGGCCGACCCAGTTATGCGTCGGGCGGTTGGGCGGGTCACGGTTGATCGCCAGGTCGTAGCGGTCGAACGACCACTGGGCCACCAGCAACAGCAGCGCCACGGCCAACAGCACCACGGCCAGCACGTCGCCCCGACCGCGGGCCGATTCCACAGAAGCCGATTTGCGCGCCATGCGCCCACAGTACCATCGCCCCGCCACTGTTGGAAGCGCAAAGGGAACGCGCCGCAACGCGCCTGCATCCTGGCCGCCGGGCGGGAGTCCTGCCCGCATGCTCCAGTTCACAGGCCGCAACGACTTTGCAGAACCGGGAATACGGTCGCATTGTGGCAGCTCGGAAACGAACCGGCATGAGGACCGTACAGGCCGAAGCCACCGGACATGTTGGAGCGTTTGTGCAGCACCACCTGGGGCAAGCCGGGCTTGGTCACGCCACGGTTCATCATCGAGTCGGACGCCCCCATCGTCGCGCCGCTGGTGTTCGCCAGGGTGCTGGGTCGGTAGGCGGGAACTGTCTCGCGTCAGTCTTCCCACGTGCTGGTCGCTACGCCACCGCAGGCCGTGCGCCGCGATCCGTCGGCTCGCGCCCCTCAGTGCCTCCGACGGGGAGAGTGCGCTCCGGCTTACCGCCCGGCCGGGGGCTGGCCGGGGAGCAGCCGGTGAATCAACCACAACAACGCCAGCACCACCAGCGCGAGCGCCCCCCAGAACAGCACGCCGCCCTTGCCGGCGCCCACGGCCTCGGCCCAGGACGGTTTGCGGAGCAGCTCTTGCGTCCCGAGCGTGGCCACCTGCTTGCGGGCGCTGAGCAATTGCCCGGCTACCAGGCTCAGATCATAGCGCGGGGGCCGCGCGTCGGGGTTGCCGTAGTAAAGCCAAACCTCGTCGGTCGAGGCCGTCTTGAAAAACAATCGCGTGACCGGACAGGCAACCTCGAAATGGGCCAGTTCGATCGGCGGGTTGTCGCCGTTGTGGGTCTCCAACACCAGGGTGTCGGTCAACGGCGGAGTGTGCAGCGCCAACGTCAACATCCTGGCAGCGCGGTCGGGGGACTGCGTCCAGGCCGCGCCACCCAGGTCGCGGCGGTACTGCCCGCCGCGCTGGTCCGTGGCCAGTTCGTAGAGGGCCATGTCGCGCCGGAACAACGGCGTGGGCGAGTCACAGCTCAACCGGGTGACCGGCAGGCGCGCCAGCGGCAGCTTGAGCAACCAGCGGCCAAGCCCGGGCTGTTTCGGATCGTCTGCCCGGCTGACGTCCGGCTTCAACGCGCGGGTCAGCGAGGTGCGCTCGATCACATAGGGCAGTTGGCGACCGTCGCGCACCAGGCGCAGGTCGGCCAGCCCGGGTTGCGCCTTCGCCAGCACGTCCAGATCCAGGTCGAGCTGCTGCACGCCGGCTTGCTGCGTGCGCACCGGCTTGCGAAAACGCCATGCGGCCACATCCAGCGGTGCCCCGGTGTCGCGCACTTGCGGCAGCGTCTCGGACGGCTGATAAGTCGGATTGGCCGCCAGCGTGCCGGGTTGGATGGCCACCAGCGGCGCGCGTTTCAGGTCAACGCCCTGTGTGGCCAGGTCGTAACGAGGCGCGGGGCAGAAGGGGTTGCCAGTGAAAAGCTGGAAACGGCCCGGTTCCGAGGCGAGGAACACCAAATACACCGGCCGCCGCAGGACGCGGACGGCGCTGATGCGCAGTGGCGGGTTATCGCCGTTGTGGACGGTCACCAGCAGCTCGCGTGTCGGCAGTTGCACATCCAGCGGCAGGGCCAGAGCCGCCGCCGCCGGCTGTCCGGCCACCGCCACGCGGTAAATCACCCCCTCGGCCAGCATTTTCTCTTGGACGACGTTGTCCTCGACCTGGCGTGCGGCCAGGGTGACCGACCGTCGAAAGAGCGGTTCTGGCGACTCGATGGCCAATTCCGCCAGCCGCAGATTGGCCGCACCCAGGTCCAGCACCAGCCGCGTGTGCTCCGGATTCTCGAACTGCTCGCTAATGACTGCCGAGACCGGCTCGGTCGGCCCCGGCTCCGCCTCGGCTGCTTCGACCTCCGCCCCGGTGAACGGGATCGGTTGCGAAGCGCGGTCATCCACCGTCAGCCTCAACCAGGGCCACGTGCCGGCGGGCAGCGCCACGCGCAGTTGGCTGGCAGTGTTGCCCTGCTGGAAGATTGGCTGACCGGTTGCCAGCACCGTCCACTGTTGACCGTCTGCCGACCCCTCCACGGCCACGCCCTTGATAAAATCGCGTGCGGGCGACTGCAGTGTCACGGCGCCGAGCGGTTGGTCAAAGCCGGTTTCCAGTCGCAGGATCGTCGCGCCCGGCGTCAGCTCGACATGGAACGCGCGGACGGCGCGCGCCACCTTCTTGCCCGGCGCGGCCCGTTCCAGGAGATACGGCACCTCATTGCCTGCCTCGTCGGCCAGCCGCAGGTCGGCCAGGTCCGGCCGGGACACATCGAGGATTTCGGGCGGGAGACTGACTTTGATCAGGCCTGCGTCAGGCACCCGGAGTTCCTGCCGGTGTTGCCAGTCGGAGAAGGACGCCGCCCGGGCGGCCGCGCACGGACCGCGCGAGGTCAGAAGGATCAGCCCTGTGAGGCAACCGGTGGCGAGGCCGGCCGCGGCACGATGCCAACCGCGGACCTCGTGGTTGCCCGTAAGGTTCAGTCTTGCGCAACCGGGAGTTGCTGTCCGGAGCGAAGGTCCAGGATGAGGGTGGTGTTGCTGCGTGTCAGGCATGGCGTCAAGGGGAAGGCGGTTCGGACTCGGTCTGCCGTTCGGTCTGGATCACGTCGGCCGCCATGAACCGCTGGTAGAGGAACGAGGCGGCGATGGCCATCACCGCCACGCCCAGAAAGGCGCCGATGCGGTAAAGCTGCCCCAGCCGCGCCAGGTCGTGGAAGAACAACTTGGCCAGTGTGACGCATAGCAGGACAATGCCCGCCCAGCGCGCGGCGCGCAACCGCCGCCAGATGCCGGCCGCCACCAACCCCAGGGCAAACACCGCCCAGCCGATCGAATAGGTCATGTCCCGCCCAAAGTCGCCGGAAAACTCGAATGTGAGCGTGCGGACGCCCGGCTCGGTGAAATAGTCGGCGATCTCGATGTTCAGCAGCAGAAAAGCCAGCACCGTTCCGAGTGTGGCCAGCGTGGCCTGCGCGTTGGCCGTGAGGAGGCGCTGGCGCGGGGGCGCCAGCAAATGCGCGCCCGTGAACAGGCACACGGTCGCGATGCCGTAGGTGTAAAGATACCAGTTGAGCACCGGTGTCGCGCTGCGCGGGTGATACGCCAGCACGGCCGGGTTGAGGGCCAGCCGCGTGAACGCCGCGAGCAGCAGCCCCACGCCGGCCAGGCGCAGTCCTTCGTGTGGGACGCGGTGGAACAGCCACAGCAACGCCGTGCCCTCCAGCGCCCAGCCCAACGTGATCCACTGACGATCAAACTGGATCGGGAAGATCAGCGTGACGAAAAACAGGGCGGCGGCGCCGAACCAGGCCAGCAGGGCCAGCCGCCGGGGCGTTTGGGCTGCCAGCGCGCGGCGCAGAAACACCAGGCCGGCGGTCGAGGGCAGCGCGAAGGCCACCGGCAGCAGGCCCATGTAGTCGTTTGGCCAGGCCGTTTTCACCAACCGGTGGACCAGATAAAAATGCAGCGGACCGGCCAGCGCGGCGGTGGCCCACGGGATGACCTGCTCCGTGAACCGGCGCCAGAACAGGAACGGAAAACCCGCAAACAGCAGCGTGAACCCGACGTACCAGACCAGCGGCACGGCAGCGGCCTCCGGTTTGAAATGGCGGAAATGCCACACATACTCCAGCGCCAGCACACAGCCCAGCCCCACCGCCGGCAGCCAGCTCACCGGGAACAGGCGCGTCAGCCCCAGCAGCAGCACGCCCAGCAACAGCGCCAGCCCGAACACGGGCGAAGGATCGGCCAGCGGCAGGCGCGTCGCCACCAGGATGAGCAGCAAGAACGGCAGAATGGCGGACAGCGCCGGCACCTGCAGCCGCAGGATGTCGCCGGGCAGCCTGAGCGCGGCCAGCGCGGCGTTGGCTGGATCGCGCACATCAGCGGCCGCGCCTGTGGCCGCTGGTTTCGCCGCCAGTCTCCTGGCCGCGAACAACCCGGCGGCAAAGAACACGAGTGCGAACGCGCCGATGATGCCCAATTCCTCCGGCAGCATCGCCAGTTGCGCCGGCGCGTGGACAATCCAGAATCCGGCCGCCAGCAGCGTGAGGACCAGCGCCGCCACAATCCACAGCACCGACGCGCTGAGCACGGCGAGCCAGACCACGGCCAGGTCCAGCAGCAACACGAACGCCCAGAGCACCAGCGAGACAGAGTCCAGCTTGAAGATCGGCACCAGCATCAGCAGCAACGCGACCGGTGGGAACAGGTGTCCCCACCACAGGGGCGCGCCGCCGGGCTGCAGCCGTTGGTGCACGAACGGCAGCGCCGCGTGCAAGAGGGCAAACACGAAGCAGAGCGTCAACGCCTCGGTCAGCAAGTTGTCGGACAAGTAGCGCAGCATCCAGACGGCCAGGAGCGTGAATGCGGCCGCGCCCGCGGCCAGTTGCACCCCCGCCAGCTTCCGCTCCAGCCAAACCAATGCCAGCAGGCCCAGGTCAACCACCAGCACGTAGCCAAACACCAGTCCGGGCCGTTGCCCCAGCGGCGGGAAGGTCAGCAAGTAGAGGGCAAAAAGCATGGCCACCGCCAGCAGCCCGATTGCCGACACCGTCAGCCAAACGCTGGCCCGGCCCTTGCGCCTGGCCCACGCCCATGTCCCCAAGACCAGGGCGCTGAAGCCGGCAAACACCGCCAGCGCGACGAGCACCTTGTTGCCCTCGAAGTACCGCTCGCGCACGAAAAACTTGCTCACCCAGCCCAGTTGCATCAGCCCCGTGCCCGCCGCCGCCAGCAGGGTCAGGAAGTTCCACCGCTTCTTCAGCGCCACCGCCAGCAGACCGGCGTCCAGCAGGGCGATGTAGCCGAAGAGGCCGAACGGATTGTCCTCGCCGGTGGCCAGCAGCACCGGCGTGAGGAAACCGCCACACAAACCGAGCACGGCCACGACCAGCGCGTTCAGACGCACGGCCAGGAGGAACGCCGCCGCGGTGATCAGCGCCATCAGCAGAAAGGCCGGCGCGGAGCCAATGAAATGGTAGAACGCGTGACAGGCAAAGGTGGTCGCGTAAAGGATGACCACGCCTGTGCCGCAGAGCGTTTGCGCGCCGACGGTGTATTGCTGGCGCTGGTGCAGCCACATTCCGCCCACCAGCAACCCCGTGCCCGCCAGGTAGCCCAGTGCCACGCGCAGCTCCGCGGGGACGAGGTTGTGCTCGAAGGCGTATTTGACGAAGAACACCACGCCCAAGAACAGAGCCAGCCCGCCGATCCACGCGAACAACTTCACCCCCATGAACTGCTCCCAGTTGACATTGCCGCGTGCGAATCGCCCGGTGAACGACGGCTTCCGGGGCGCGACCGGCGGGGGCGCGGGTGCCACCAACGGCGGCGGCGCCGGCGGCGGGGGCGAGGCCGCCGGCGGGGCAGTCAGCTCCGGTGCGGGTGGGGGCTGGGGTTCACCAAGGCATGCTGTGGCCGCCGCTGGTGTTTGGGGCGCTGCCGGCTGCGGGGCTGAAGGGACTTCAACAGCGCCAGCCGGGCCGGTGGCTTCAAGCCGCAGCTTGAGCCGGGTCAGTTCCTGTTCGAGTTGGTCCTGCTGCCGGGTGAGGCGGGCGATCTGGTTGGCAGCCGCGTTGGCCCGTGCCACCAACCAAATGGCCAGCGCGATCGGCGCTACGATCACCAGCAACACGACGAGCACAATGAGCGATTCCATACGGGTTTTCTCTCCGGGCGGCCACGGTGTTGTGAGCTGTTATGCGGCGGAGTGTGTGCGCGGAC
>Ga0101944_10005741_pt1 | contig 13776 bp, 14 predicted proteins | sample DewCreD2012metaG_FD_75245 | JGI IMG/M metagenome (GOLD analysis project Ga0101944, IMG submission 75245) | Hot spring sediment bacterial and archeal communities from British Columbia, Canada, to study Microbial Dark Matter (Phase II) - Dewar... ... | reverse complement strand
TTGAAGAAATCCAGGAGCAAGTCGGCTACTTTGGCGCAACCGGGGCGGCTGGGGTGCGTGCCATCGGCGCCCAGGTCCTCGCGCAGCCACTTCAGCCGGCCATCCTTGCGCCCGGCCGTGCCGTCGGCCCAGAGGTAGGGGCCCCAGAGCAGCACCGGGGCCTTCACCGCGCCCTTGTCCGGATCGGCATTCAGGTCGGCGTTTCCGGCAATTTGGTCTTGGATGAGCCAGCGCACGCTGTAGCCTTCCTCGTAGGCATACGGCTCGGGATTGAGCGCGGTGTTCGCGTAGCCGGCGTAGATGCGGCTGGACAGATAGGCAATCTTCAGGTTCGGAAACTTGTCGTGAAGGTTTTGCAGGGTCTTAATCAAGTCGGCAGAGAGACGTTTCGCCTCGGCTGGGAAAGGCTCAGTGGGTCTGGCGTTAGCTTGCTTGACCCAAGCCACTTGCACCTGGCGCTCCGTAACTCCGGCGCCGCGCAACCGCTCCGCCACCACGTCCCAGAACTTCGCGCGGGGATCCGCGGTGACACGGGCGGTTTGCCCTCCCTGGGCGCCATCCACGATCGCCAACCGCGGATTCAAGCCCGGTTCAGATGCCGCCAGTTTCTTAAAGACCTGAAATTCCTGCGTAGTGTTGGACATGCCTATCGACAAAAGCACGATCTTGCCGTCCGGCGACGGCTTGCCTTGGGCGTCGACAGGCGCGATTTGCTTCGCCATCGCCAACCCTGCCTTCAGGTGGTGAGACGGAGGTACGTTCACGCCACCGGGATAGAGCCCCCCTTCCTCCCCTTGATAGCGTCCTCTTCCGAGGTCGGTGAGCGGTACCAGTCCCGTGGAATCACGCGGGGGATTCTTCTTCCGGAATTCTTCGATGAGCTTCTTTTGAGCCTCATCCGGGGCGCCGCTCTTGGTCATTTGGCGGCGCCTGTACTCCTGCGCCCATTCGCGATCTTCACGGCTAATGGGCTCTCCGCGCTCGACACGGGCTTGGATTTCGGCGAACTTCCGTGCGTCCGCCTGCGGGTCCTGCCAGCCGGCGGCGGCGAAGGCGCAGAAAACTATGGCGAGGCTACGTGCGAAGGAACTTTTCCACCCTGGCATATCGGCATTCCCCCCGGGCATTGTGACAAAACCGGGACAGGAACACAATGCCACTTCTCCGGCCCGTCCCGGTTTTGCTCTCGGGGGTTTCTCTTATGAGCGCTTGGGGTGATACCCCCAAATGAGTCTAGGTATGCCCACTTAGAAGTTCTTTGAGTTTCGGCCCGGATCCTGTATAACTAAAACTTCCCGTCCGGAGCGGACAGTGAATCGAACGCCGGGTCACAGACCGATGAGAGACGATTGCCAAGACGAAGGTCTCGATTGCCGTAGCTGCATCGAGTGCGCGGCGCGGGACTTGGCTACGGTCTGCCAGCAACTGGACGGGAAGGCGGCAGAGGCGATTTTCCTGCGTCTGCATACCCGGCGCGCCTGCCGGACGATGGCGGCTGAGTTTCGGGCGTGCTTTGAAAAGCAGGCGGAGTTGGTGCGGCTGGAGACGGTTCAGGAAATCATCGCCAGCCGGATGGCGCAGTGCGCCTAAGCCTCAACTCCCCCTCAGGCGATCCACCATCAGCAGAGCGGCGACGCTGCACACTTCGCTGATTTCACCGCTCATGACGCGCCGAATCGCTTCCTCGAAGGGCACGAAACGGCACACGATGCTCTCCTCTGGATCCTGTTCGTCTTTGACTCGCGCCAGTTTCGTCGCCAAATAAAGGTGCTGAATATCGGTGGTGACGCCGTTGCAGACTTGCACTGCCGAGAGAAACTGCCATTGCTCCGCCTCGATCCCGGCTTCTTCCCGCAACTCGCGCCGGGCGGCGGCGAGCATATCCTGTTCGCCGGGGTGGGTTCCCCCGCGAGGGATTTCCCAGGAGTAACAGCGGCTGGCGTAGCGCCATTGCCCCACCAATGCGACTCCGCCCCGGTCATTGACCGCCACAATGCCCACTGACGGGGGGATTTCCACTACCCCGTAAACCCCTCTTGCTCCATCCGGGCGGACAACCTCGTCCTCACGCACTCTGAGCCAACGGTTGGCATATACCTCGCGGGTGTTAAGGGTGATCCAGGGGTTCCTCGGCGGCATTCCTTTACCTAGTGTAGGCCATAAAAGTTAAAGCCCCGGTTGGGGAACCGGGGCTTTACTCGGAGGGGTTGGCGACGTCTGGGGTTCGTCGCCGGGGATGCTTATAGTCGATGACGACTTGTTGCCCTAACTAATTGCATTCCTCGTGCCAAACTCCGTTAACGCAGTTTTCAAATACTTAAGGCCACAGTTCTAGTAGTACTGGGGGAACCCTCTCAGTTTTCATGGGATTCTTCACCCAGTACTGGGTCATTTCGCCACTATTTTGGCCACGGATAATCGTTCTTTCCTGCGGAGGCATCCACAGGACCAAGCGGCAAAGATTTATGCCACTCCAAGAGCTTGGCGCTCAAATCACTGACAACTTTAGGGTTCTTGTCAGCTAAGTTGTTTAATTCCATCGGATCCTGCGGGATGTCGAATAATTCAACACGGGAGCGGTCCGGGTTCATCAAGAGCTTCCATCTACCATGACGTATAGACAGCATAGGACTGCGGTTCACGTTGTAGCCGGCGATGTTGAACCGCCACTCCCAGAAAATGGGTTTGGTTCGCTCCCGGGAGGCGCCGAGCCATGTGTCGCTCATATCCTCGCCTTGGGGTTTGACATCCGCCGGCACCTGCACTCCGGCTAAGCGGCAGATGGAGGGCAACCAATCCACACCCGTCACAACCGCCCTGCTCTCCACGCGCCCCGCAGGCACTTGCCCCGGCAGGCGCACGATGAAAGGAACGCGAACGCCGCCTTCGTACAGGCTACGTTTGCGTCCGCGGAACGGTCCCGGGGAGCCGGCGGCGCTGTGGCTGGCGTTCAGGATATGTATGTCTTCCGGTCCGTTATCGCTCGAAAAGGCCACCAGCGTGTTATCGGCTAACCCCATCTCATCCAGCCGTTTCAGGAGCCGCCCGATTTCCTGATCCAGGTTGGTGACCGAGGAATAGTAAATCTGAAGGGCGCCCTTGTGGGGGATGCCGCCGCCCGGAGTGAGCCGGGCGTAAACCTGCATCTGCTCTTCGGTGGGGTTGAGGATGGCATGGGGGACCAGAGTCCAAAGGTTTACATAGAACGGCTTGTCCTTGCTCTGCTCGATAAACCGCAAGGTCTCATCCACCAACAGCCCGGTGGACTTAGCGCGGAAGTAGGGATCCTTTTCGGAAAAGGTGTTGCCATTCGAGTTGACGGTCTTGTGCTCGTCGAAGCCGTATTCCGCCGGGGTTGGCGCTCCCGGTCCGCTGCCCAGGTGCCACTTGCCGAAGTGAGCGGTGCGGTAGCCTGCCTTCTGAAGCAGATGGGCGACGGTGGTGACCTTCGGGTCAAGGAAATTGGGCATGCCCCGCTTCTCGTTCATTTCCGGGGTGGCCAGGTGCCCGTGGATGCGGTGGTGAGCCGGGAAGTGGCTGGTCATGAAAGCGGTCCGGCTGGGAGAGCACACCGGGTTGTTGACATAGAACTGGGTGAACAGGGTTCCCTGTTTGGCCATCCGGTCCAGGGAGGGCGTTTTGATGGAGCGGTTGCCATAGCAGCCCAAATCGCCCCAACCCAGGTCGTCCGCCAAGATGAAGATGAAGTTCGGACGGCGTTTGGCTTGCCCCCACAGCCGGGATGCCGCCAAGCCGCCCGCAGCCTGCAAGAAAGATCGCCGGTTCATATAAGCCTCAGAGAGACTCTATCACGGCGCGCGTTCGGAGGCAGCCGTCAAAGCTTGGCCAAAAGAGCCAGCCAGCGTTTCCAGGCTTCGGACCGGGCTTTGCGGTTGACCTCCGAGCCTGCCGGGTCTTGCCCGCTGCGCATGAAGCCGTGTCCGGCGCCTTCGTAAATCACCGGTTCATACTTCTTGCCGGCGGCTTTCATGAGTTCCTCGGATTTCGGAATGGTGGCGTTGACGCGTGCGTCGGCGCCTCCGTAAAAGCCGTAAACGGGAGCGGTGACGGCGGAGACGTCATCGGGACCCGAGCCATAGAAGACAAACGCCGCAGCCAGCCCGGGACGGACCGCCGCGAAGCGGAAGGTTTGTGATCCGCCCCAGCAAAATCCAGCCACCGCCACCTTTCCGTTAGCCGCGGGAAGCGTTCGCACATAATCGCTGACGGCGTGGAGCGCCGCGGTGATTTCCTCGGGTTGCAATTTGTAGATGGCTTCCCGGGCGGCGTCGGCGGTGGGAAAGTCGCTGGTCTTGCCTCCGTTCGGCGCTTTGCCGGACAACATGTCGGGAGCGATGGCGATGTAGCCATGCGCGGCCAGTTCGTCCGCCACTGTGCGCACCCAATCGGTGAGCCCCTGATTCTCATGGATGACAACGACAGACGTAGCCTTCTGCTTCACCTCCGGGTAAACGACGAAAGCGTGCACAGTGGCGGCGCCCGCTTTCACCTGCACCCACTCCTGGTGGCGGGGTGATTTTTCCAATTGCTGGCGAGCCCAATCCTGGGCGAAAGCGGCGGATAGCGTGAGACACGCCCCCAAAACGAATCGCGGCTTCAGCATCATGATTCAGCAGATGCGTGAAGCCGCGAAGGGACTCAACGGAAAGGACCGCGCCTCAGGCGCCGGTCTTGACCCAAGCCTTTTTCTTGCTGCTTTCGAGCACTTTCTCGAGCAGCGTCATGCCCCACAAGCCGTCGGCGAAGGTGGGGTAGTCGACAGGCGCTTTCGGGTCCGCCACCTTGCGGTAGAAGCGCTTGTAAACCTGCTTGTGGGAGTCGTCGTAGCCCTCGCTGTGCCCCCCGGGCAGGTCGGCGAAAGAGCGGGCGTCGGGGTCGAGCAGCGACGGGTCCTTGAGCAGTAGCCGGTTGGGGTGATCGCGGTCGCCGAGCCAAAGCTCGTCCGGACGCTCCTGATTCCAAATGGCGCCTCCTTTTGTGCCGTAGATTTCGACCTGGAAGCGATTTTTGCAGCCCGCCGACACCTGGCTGACCGTGAATGCTCCGCGCGCCCGCTTGCCCAGATGCAGGAGGACGGCTCCGTAATCATCGGTGTCGACCTTGATTTCATCGTAGTCGGCGGCGGTCAGCATCTTGTTGGCGAACGCCTCGACGTTCTGCTTGGGACGCTTGCGCGTCTTGTGGAAGATCTCCAGTTCGGCGCACAAGGCGGTGATCTTTAACCCCGTCAGGTGCTGAATCATGTCCATCCAGTGGGAGCCGATGTCGCCCATGCAGCGGAGTTTGCCGCCGTGCTTGGCTTCGACGCGCCAGTTGTAGTCCGTGTCGTAGAGCAGCCAGTCTTGCGAATAAGTACCCTGCACCACCAGGATCTCGCCGAGCTGCCCTTTGGCGATCATTTGCCGCAGGTGCTGCAAGACCGGGTAATACCGGAGATTGTGGTTGACGCAATTGGGCAGTTTGGTCTTTTTGGCCATGTCGACCAACTGCTTGGCTTCCGCGACGTTCATGGTCAGCGGCTTTTCGCACAGGACGGCTTTGCCGGCTTTGAGCGCAGCCATCGAGATGGGGAAATGCAGGTTGTTGGGCGTGCACACGTGCACCGCCTGTATGGAAGCGTCGCTGATAATCTGGCGCCAATCCGACGTGTACGTCTCCACGCCGATGCTTTCGCCGAAGGACTTCGCCTCCTGGTCGTCGACGCCCGCCACCGCGGCGATTTCGACCTTGCCTAAGCGCCGGATCATCTCCGCGTGCACCTTGCCCATGAAACCCGCGCCGATTACCGCTGTTCTAATGGTCTCCATATGAAGTTCCCGATCCTTTCCCATTCAATCTAGCAAATTGGGCCCGAAGCCTTTCATTGTAGTTGTTGATAGAATCGCAATGGAAGCTAGTCTTGGCCGGCGCCGGGCCTGGTCTTCAAAACCAGCGCGGGGCGCAGCGCGTCCCGGGTGGGTTCGACTCCCACTAGCTTCCGCCATCCCCTTGCGTGGTCACAGCGCGACGATTTGGCGCTTTTGGGCCGCTTCCTGCGCGCCCAGGATGATTTCGCAGTTGCGGAATATGTCGGCGAGCGGCAGCGTCTCCGGGCGGCCGTTATAGACGTGGTTCAGGAAATCGACGAAGACCGAGCCGGGCGGCGGCAATTGGGTCAGCACTTTGGGCTTGGTGGATTTCGAGATGAGCGTGACGCCCGTGGCGGCCATGTATTCGGCCACGCCTTTTTCGCCGGCGAGGCGCAAGCGGTCGTCGCCGTGGGTAGGGGCTGTTTCCGGGCGGTAGTAGTCCATGTGCAGCGTGGCTACGCCGCCGTTATCCATGCGGAACACCGTGCCGGTGGTGTTTTCCATGTCGCCGATTTCCGGCTGCCCGACGCGGCTGGCGAAGCTGGCGGCGTGCGTAAAATCCCGGCCGCTCGCGAAGCGCATCAGGTCCACCATATGGATGCCGATCCAGGGAATCGTGCCGCCGTAAGTGGCGCGGTTGCGCATCCAATCCGGGCGTTTGCCTGCCTTATAGGACTTTTGCGCCGAAATCTGAGCCACCTCGCCGATTTCGCCGGAGTCGACAATTTGCTTCAGCGCCTTGTACTCGGCGGCGTAACGCATGGGCAGCAGCATCCCGAGCTTCACCTTCTTTTCCTCCATCGTGCGCTTGATGCGGGCCAGATCCGCGCGGGTGAGAGCCAGAGGCTTTTCGGCGATGACGTGGAGCTTGCGCTCCATGCAGTCCAGGATCGCTTTCGCGCGCTCGCCATTGTTGTTGCATACCGCCACGACGTCGAGCTTGTGAGCGTCGAGCATTTTGCGGTAATCGGTGTAGCGCGCGGCGCCGGCCAGGCGCGCGTTGCCCCGTCCGAATTTTTCGGCGGCGCCGGGCGTGGGGTCGGAGATGGCGGCAATCTCCACGTCCGGCAGTTGAGGCAAGGGCCGCACCATCTCTCCGGTGTGGCCGTCCAGCCCGAGAATGGCAACGCGGATGCGCGCGGGCAGCCGAACCGGCTCCGCGGCGGCGGCAGGCAACGCCGCAAGCAGCGAGCGGCGGGTGATCAGCGTCAAAGAGGCCATAGCTGGATTCTGCCACAGATCGCCCCGCTCCGCGATAAACTGGGGGGATTCATTGACAACCATGAGCGCAAGAAGACTGGCGTGCCTGCTGCTCGGCGCGTGGCTGGGCGGAGCGATCCTGATGGGATGGGTGGCGATGGAGAGTTTCCGCTCCGTCGACCGGGCGATGAAGGAGCCTGCGGCGCTAAGCACGTCGCAGTATCAGAAACTCGGACCCGCTGCCGTCCGGCAGTTGCTCCGTTACCAGGTCAGCGAGCAGAACCGGTTCCTGTTCGGCCATTGGGAACTGACGCAGATCGGCTTGGGGGTATTGATCTTCGGCATCCTGCTGTTCGGAACCTCGGTGGGACAGATCGAACTGGCGTTGCCGCTGGTGATGTTACTGATTGTCTCGGTGGGCCACTGGTTCCTGACGCCGCAAATGGTGGCGCTCGGCCGCGTGTTGGATTTCCTTCCGTCCGGCGCCCCCGCGCTCGAAGAAACACGCCTGCGCGCGCTGCACAACGCCTACACCGTGCTCGAAATCGTCAAAGTAGTGGTCGGGATGGTGCTAGGAAGCCTTCTCGTCTGGCGGCGCACCCGCCGCAAGGGCGCTCCCCGCGAGGTCGACGCGGTCGATGATGCCAACAACCGCCATGTCAATGGGTGAGAGGTCCCGTCCTACGGAGGTAAAGGCGGCGTAGCCGTCGGTGACGAGCAGGACACGGTCGCCGATCCCGGCGTTGACCGCGTCGAGAGCCACCAGCGCGGCGCCCATTTCCGCGCCATCCAAACTCAGGGGCTGCACAAGCAGAATCTTACTGGCTTGGTGGCTTTCGTGTTTCTGCGTGGCGGTCAACTCGCCGACAACTCTACCGATCAGCACTTTTCTTCCGGTTCACGTGAATCTCATCGACGATGCCGACGATGCTGACGTCGGACGGCACTTCGCCGGGCAGGAAGGCGAAGCTCGCCTCGCGCCCGCGAACCCAATAGACGAGTTCGCCCGCTCCGGCGCCGGTGGCGTCGGTAGCCACCAGGCGCTTTCCTGCCGGTTTCAGTTCCGGCGTCAGAGGCTGCACAATCAACAGCGGGCGCCCCTCGAGAGCGGGATTCTTGACGCTGGCCCAAACGCGGCCAACCACCCGGCCTAAATACATCGCGCTACTCTGGCCTTTCGTCCATGCTGACGCCGTCCACGATGGCCACGATGACGGTATCGACAGGTTTGTCCTTGCAGCCTTCCGCCATGCGGGCGGAACTTCCGGAAACGGCCAGCACAGTCTCTTTGAACCCCGCGCTCACCGTATCGACGGCCACAAGATAGCCGGCTTCGTCTTTGCCTTCCGGCGTGACGGGCTTGATGACCAGCAGCGTCTTGCCTTCCAGACGCGGATCCTTCCGCGTGGCGACGACGCTGCCCACGACCCGAGCGAGTATCATATCTGCACCGTGCGGCGGCGTCCTCACCGGGACCCGCCGCCGTCACCTGACTACTTATTGTTCGTCTTACCGATCGGGAAGACGTCTTCGAGGCTCGGATGCGGGCGCGGGATGACGTGAACGGCGATCAGTTCGCCCACCCTGCGCGCGGCAGCCGCCCCGGCGTCGGTGGCAGCGCGAACCGCAGCCACGTCGCCGCGCACCAGCGCCGTGACGTAACCGGATCCGATCTTCTCCCAACCCACCAGGGTCACCTTGGCAGCTTTCACCATTGCGTCGGCGGCTTCAATCATCGCCACCAGACCGCGACATTCCACCATTCCAAGTGCTTCGCCCATTGATCCTCCGTGGAGCAGGCTTTAAAGCGCCTGCCCGCCGGTTCCTTTTCTATAATAAACGGAGCGCGCGCCTCGCACCGCATTCCGGCGGCGCTTCCGTTGGCCATTGATCATCTAAACCCTCGATTGTAGCAGGATTTCATTTCGGGGTCGGCGCGCCTGAGCCGGTACAATGGCAAGAGTGGAACACCGCAGAATGTGCCCGCACTGCCGGGCTTTTATCTCTACAGGCGACCGCGTCTGCCCCTATTGCGAAACGGAAGTCGGACCCCGTTCTGTGGACGTGCGGCGGGCTTCCGATTTGCTCGCCGGGCTGGCTCCCCACGCGCGGTTTTTGACCACTGTGATCTTGATGGTCAACGCCGGGCTATTCCTGGCGACGTTGCTGTACGGATTGAAATCGGGCGGAGGCAGCCTGATGGACCTGGACGGGCGCACGCTCTTTCAGTTCGGGGCGAAACATCGCGCGGCGGTGCTGCACGGGCAGTGGTGGCGCTTGATTACGGCGGGGTTTCTCCACGGAGGGCTGTTTCATATTTTGATGAACAGTTGGGTGCTGCTCGATTTGGGCGCGCAGGTGGAGGAAATCTACGGCATCCGGCGGTTCATTCTCATCTATTTCGCTGCCACGGTGGCGGGTTTCGCAGCGAGCGTTTGGTGGTCGCCAGCGCTTTCGGTGGGCGCCTCCGCGGGCATATTCGGACTGATCGGGGCGATGATCGCCTTGGGCGTGCGCAGCCGGACGACGGTGGGGGCGGCGATCCGCGGGTGGTACATCCGTTGGGCGGTGTATGGTTTGCTTCTGGGCTTGCTGCCGTTCTTCCACATCGACAACGCGGCGCACCTCGGCGGATTGGCGGCGGGCTTCGCGGCGGCATATGTCGTCCGGTTGCCGGGCGAATGGGGACCGGCGGGCGAAAAAGGCTGGGGCGCCGCCGCCGGAATAGCCGTGGCGCTCACCGCGTGGGCGTTTCTGCAAATGTTTCTGTGGTTCGCATTGGCGTAGAAAGCTCCCACATTTGGCGCCAATTCCAACGCTGCGCCAGGCTCATTCTTCCTCAAATAGCTCGGCGCGAATCACGCGCTCGCCTTTGATGAAGACGGCGGCGATGTGTTGGGTGGAGTCGATTTCGTTGAGCGGGTTGCCGTTGACAAGCAGCAGCGTCGCTTCGTAGCCCGGGGCGAGTTGCCCCAAGCGCGAGCCGGCGCCGAGCCATCGGGCGTTGCCCGACGTCGCAGCTTCCAAAGCCGCCCGCGGCGGAATGCCCGCTTTGACCCACAAATGCAGTTCCCGGTGCAGTGTCGGTCCATGAAGCAGCAGCGGCAGTCCGGACTGGCTCGCCGCCACGAGGCGCACGCCCGCCTTCCAGGCGCGCCGCAGGTTATCCGATGCAATGTCCAGCCGCCGGGGGTGCGGCGGTGAGAGCGGCGCGGCGGCAAGCCTCTTTTTCAGCGCCTCGATGAGGAGCGGTGGCGCCACCTGCTGCACCAGCGAAGGTTCCAACAGTTCCGCGTTGCGCTCACGTACCGCGTCGGCGGCTTCGGCAGCGGCGAGAGCGGGCGCGAAAGGGGTGCCTTCCGCCGCCAGGCGAGCGAAAATTTCATCCGGGATTCGCTCGGCGGAGGAATAAGCCGCGGGGGAGCCATCCAAGAGCTCGGCGCCCAGCCACTCGCCGCTTGCCACGCGCGCCGCAGCCCGCAAGTCCGGCGCGGCGGGACGCACGGCGGCGACGCCGCAATAGACATAAGCCGCCAGATGGCGCCGCGTGGCGCCTTCGCCCCTTGGTGATGGGGAATCAGGGAAAGCGCCGGATTGGTCAAGGTGAATGCCGCCGTCAATCAGGGCGGGCAAAAGCGTCTTGCCTGAGGCGTCTATCGATTCCGCCTTGAGTTCCCGCGCCGAAGGCGCTGCTCCTTGCCAGATTCGCTCGATTTTTCCCTTCCTGAGCAGCACGGAGCCTGTCCCGGCATCGCCCCGCTCGTTGAACAGGCGGGCGTCGCGGACAAGAAAGACCTGGCTGCGGCGGGTTTCACGGGTGAGCGATTTCACTTTCGCCAGGTTGTGCTGCGTCCGCAGTTCCCAAGCGCCCAGGGCCAGAAACGGCAGCAGCGCGGCGGCCAGCCACAGTTTCGCAGCGCCGCTGATGCGTTCTTCTTTTTCCCACCGGAAAAGCTTCACCGAAAGGAATGTCGCCGCGATGGTGGTGACGATCAGCGCCGCAGCCGCCCTCCAGACATCCAGCAAGTTCTCCCCCCGGATCAAGATGCCTTGAATGCCCAGGAACAAGTGCGAAGCCGGAAGGAACTGCGCCACCGCCTGCACCCATTTCGGCAGGAATTCGAGCGGCAGCGTAGCGCCGCTCAGAAAGAGCATGGGGAAATAGAAGAGCTGAATAATGATCTGCCCCTCCTGCGCGGAGTTGACCACCGAGGCGATCATGAGCCCTATGGAACGGAAGGCGATGATGCCTATGGACAGGAATACCGCCAGGGAAAGCCAGTTGGAGGGAAGCGGCATTCCATACAAACAGCGCGACAGCGCCAGCACCACCACCGCCATGGGCAAGTAATTCGCCCATCCGGTGACCATCGAAGCCACCAGCAGCGGCGCTGCCGTGATGGGCGCGACGCGGTAGCGCCTCAGTATGTTCAGTTCGCGCTCTTGGATGGCTCGGATGCCGGCGCCGAAGAAGCCGTTTCCGAGCACCCCGATGATGAGCACCATGGAAACCGTTTGCACGAACGCGCCGCCGCGCGAGGCGCCGAAAGCTTGGGCGAAGATAAAGAAAAAGACCAAGGGGAAGACGTAGTTAAAAAACAGCACCAGCCGGTCGCGGAGCGTGAGCTTAAGATTGAGGACGATATGAGCGAGATAAACGCGCATCAGTCGCGGAGCCTCTTGCCGGTGAGTTCGATGAACACGTCCTCAAGCGTAGGGCGCTTGAGGTGGATGTCCGCCACTTCCACGCCGGCTTGGTCCAGCCGCTTAACAAGCTCCACCAGCGTGCGGGTTGGTTCGTTGGAAACCGCCGTGAGCGTGGTGCGGGCGGCGTCGATCTGAATTTGCGCTCCGCCCGCGTTTGGCCATTCCATCTCGGGCAATGGGGTGGCGCAAGAGATGGTGATGCGGGAGTGCCCCGCGGCGCGCGCCTGAATCTCGCCCGGCGCGCCAAGGGCGATGATCTTGCCGTTGTCGATGATGGCGACACGGTCGCAGAGGCGTTCGGCTTCCTCGATGTAATGCGTAGTGAGAAGGATGGTCCGGCGCGCTTGTTTCAGTTCGAGCACCAGGTTGTGGATTTCCAGCCGCACTTGGGGGTCCAAGCCCGCCGTGGGTTCATCCAGGAACAGAATTTGAGGGTCGTTGACCATGGCGAGCGCAATCGCCAAACGCTGCTTCTGCCCGCCGGAGAGCTTCGAATAGTAAGCGTTTCTGCGGTCCCAAAGCTGGAGGCGGTCGAGCAGGCGGCGAATGTCGCCGGCGCGCCGGTAAAAGGAGGCGAAAAAATCCAGCGCTTCGGCGACGGTGATTTTTTCGGGCAGGTTCGTCGCCTGCAAGCACACGCCGATGCGCTCCTTGAGCTGCCGGGCTTGGACGGCGGGATCGAAGCCCAGGACTTCCACATCGCCGGAGGTTCGCTCCCGCAGCCCTTCGAGAATTTCGACCGTGGTCGTCTTACCCGCGCCGTTAGGACCCAACAAACCGAACACTTCGCCTTCGTCAACGGCGAAGTCGATGCCGCGAACCGCCTCGAAGCCGCCGTAACGTTTGGTGAGCCCGGCGACGCGGATTACGCTCACCGCGAACCCGCGAGAACTCGAATGGCGGCTTGACAGAACGCCGGCAGGTCGTCCGGCTTGCGCGAGGAGACCAGATTGCCGTCGACGACCACCTCAGCGTCCTCGTAGTGCGCCCCGGCGTTGATGACGTCGTCCTTGATGGCGAAAAAGCAGGTGCTGCGCCGCCCTTTCAAGATTCCCGCCGAGCAGTTCACCCACAGTCCGTGGCAAATGGAGGCGACGAGCTTGCCCTGCGCGTTGAGCTGCCGGACGAATTCCAATGCCTTCTCATAGCGGCGGATGACGTCCGGAGCAAATCCCCCCGGGATAACCACGCCATCGAAATCATCGGCTTTCACGGCGTCATAAGAGAGTTCTGAAACCGCCGGATACCCGAACTTGCTCGTATAAGTCCTGCCGGCTTCCGCCGCCACCAGCTTCGTTTCCGCGCCGGCTTCCCGGAGGCGGTAGAGCGGGTACCAGACTTCCAATTCCTGGTACATGTTATCGACAAGAATCGCGACTCGTTTTCCCTTCAGTTCCATATCCTCATTCTGCCTCAATACACGCGGTTGCCGTACCGGTTTGAGCGGTCGAGTTTTTCCCAATTGTCGTATACGATTCGGACAATTCCGGGAACCGGATTGACCCTCTCGCCGAGGAACGCCGACATCACCACCAGCACGAACGGGCGCCGGGGCAGGAAGACGATGCCCGCCTCATTGCGCACTCCCTTGAGCGAACCGGGCTTGGCCGCGACGGGGATCTCCGCGGGCGCATAAGCGCGGAAGTCCGCATCCACCGTTTTCAGCATACTCAGCATCTCCGCGCTTCCCGGCAACTTCTGGCGATACATCATTTCGAGCAAGCGGGCGGTTTCAATCGGCGTGGAGAGGTTTTCCTCATCGCGGGCGGCGGCTGCCGAGTCCAGCATGATGCGGCTGAGGCGCGTTTGCTTCAGCCCGAGCCGCTCGTTGTTAGCGTTGACGGCTTGAACTCCCAGCATGGCGATCAGCTTGTTCGTGGCTGTGTTGTCGCTGAACTCGATCATCTCAGCGGCGAGTTCGCGGACCGTGAGCGTCACGGGGCCATCCGGCAGGCGCCGCTGCAAGCGCCCGCTGCCGCCCACCAGGTCGCTTTTCGTT
>Ga0101944_10005740_pt1 | contig 13777 bp, 15 predicted proteins | sample DewCreD2012metaG_FD_75245 | JGI IMG/M metagenome (GOLD analysis project Ga0101944, IMG submission 75245) | Hot spring sediment bacterial and archeal communities from British Columbia, Canada, to study Microbial Dark Matter (Phase II) - Dewar... ... | reverse complement strand
ACCGTATATGCTTTTGAAGTGAATTTTACATTGCAATTGCTGCATTGCCATATTCCTACTGATAATCTATGGACTTTTGTATATCCACATTTTGGGCATTTATGTTTCTTCTTTTGCTCCGCCTCAATCATAGCGACCTTAACCCTATTTCTTCGTCCATATCTTGTTCCATAACGTCCTATTGCTTTGCTATGCTTTACTGTCTCAGCCATTTTATACCTCAAAAAACCATTAAAGGAAAAATAAGGTCTTTATAAATTTATTTGTTAATCACTGCAAATTTAGTATAAAATTATTCATATATGTAATATTGATTTTTTTATATCTAGTAATATTAATTTCATAAATTATTTAAATCAAAAACCACATTAAAAATCTTTAGGTGCATTAATGTTAAACATAATTGATTTAATACAAATATATAAAATTTCCCGTGAGTGGTTTGATCTTCCAATAATACCTGTAATAATGTGCATATTTAGTACTACAGTGGTAATTAGAAAAAGAAAAGAAATAATAGGGTTTGCTGTACGTACAAAAAAATATTTACATTACATCGCTATAAAAAAAGAACATCAAGGCAAAGGTTATGGTCATAAACTCTTCAAGAGAGTTGTTCCACATATTGAATCATTGAATGTTAAAATCAAATTGCGTGATGCAATAGACTTCTATAAGAAATATGGATTTAAAGTAAAAAAATCCGGGCATTGGATTACAGGTAAGAGATACTTGATGGTAAAAACTTAAAAAAATGGGGTTGCCGCGATTTGAACGCGGATCACACGGCCCCGAACCGTGGAGTCTAGCCAAGTTATCCTACAACCCCAATTTACAAAAAAATTGAGTAAAAGTATTATTGTAGGATATAAAATTCTCTTTTATGGGGCTGCGACGATTTGAACGCCGATCGCGCGGACCCCATCCGCGAAGGATACCAAGTTACCCCACAGCCCCATCAAAATGTTCCGCTCACGTGATTGTTTTTTTGTATTCTTATTATATGTTCTGCATATGATTCCATCTTTGCTTCATGACTTACAATTATAAGCTGTTTCACTTTCAATGCTTCTAGAACATCTCTCATCCTATCTAATTGTTCAGAGCTGAATCCATCAGTAGGTTCATCTAACATTATTATGTCTTTTGTTTTTATGTTATTAATAAAATCATTTATTACTTTGTTCAATGCAAGTCTGTAAGCTAATGCCACTGCTGTCTTTTCCCCTCCAGAAAGATTATTTATTGAGGTATCATAATTGTTCTGTCTTATCGTCGGGGCGAAATCTTCATCAATACTTACATCCAATTCTTGATCCTGTACAATTATTGAAAACCACTCTTTGAACAATTCATTAAATTCTCGATGTATTGTGCGCATTATATTCTTCTCAATTATGCTAGTTAAATTCACAAAATAATCTGTCAACCAATGGTTAAGTTCCGATATAAAATTTATCTTTTCTCTCAGTTGTGTATTTATATTTATCTCTTCCTCTAAATTCTTTATTTCATTTTCAATTAATTTTATATCTTGTTCTATTAAAGATTTGTTTATTTCCAATTCTTTCAATTTATCTGTTATGGTTGTTCTTTCTTTATTTTTTAAATTGAAATCCTGTTCGATGCTTGAATATTCTTTTATAATAGAATTTTTTGATTCAAATTCTTGTTTTATTTTCTGTGTCAAGATTGTTTGTTCTTCTAATTTTGCTTTTAATTGTTCTCTTTCTTTTCTTTTGATATCAAGACTCTCCTGTAAATGTTTTCTGACACCAATATTGCTTAATACTTTCCTATTTCTGCTTATTATTTCCATTAACTTGTTCACGTCAATTGCATCGAGTTTCTCTTTCTTTTTGAGCAGATCTTCGATCTCTTTTTGCAATTGTTCCTTACGTGTTTTCAATTGTGCAACAGCGTCCATTTTTACTTCAAGACTCTTTAACTCTATTTCGCTATTATGCAATCTGTCAATATCATTCTTTAAGTTCAATATTTCATGTTCGAACATCTTTTTTTTCTCTTCTAATTCTTTAATTTTCTTCTCATTAGAGAATATGTTTATATTTTCTCTATCGGTAATTCTTATCTTGTGATTGAAGTCCACATTTTGCAAACAAGTCGGACAAACGCTCAAATCTTTAAGATTGTTGAGAATCTTTTTCGAATTTTCATTATTTATTATTAGAGTATTTATGTCAATAGATAACTTAGATAAAAATGATATTTTTTCATCATGTTCTTTTATCTTCTTATCAAGACTCTCAAGATTTTTCTTAAGAGCATCATATTTCAACTTCATTGATACAGAGTCCTCAATTATCATATTTTTTAAATCATTCTGCTTGCTATCTAATTTTTCTTTTATGGTTTCTTTAGCAGAATTTATCTTAGTAAGTTTGTCTTCAGAATCCTTCAATGACTCCCTTAATGCATCTTCTTCTTGATCTATGATGCCAAGATCATTAAGTTTATTCTCATATTCTTTTATTCTGTAATTAATCATGTTAAGATCTTTTTCCATTCTTAAATTATTTTCCACACTATTCTTCAAGTTCGCCTCTAAGACGGCCAATTCTTTCCTCAAGACATTAACTTTATTTATCGTCTCTTGTATTTTCAGTATCTCAGAGTCCTTGTCCTTGAGGAGAATGTGAGTACTAACTATAGATTCGTTAATGTTTTTCAAAAAATCGTTTTTATCCTTCAATAGTGTATTCTTATCTGAAAGCAAAGATCTCAATTTATCAATATCTACCAACTTAGATTCAAGAATTTTTTTAGTTGTTCGCAACTCTTTAGCATATATTAAAGAATTTTCTCTAACCCTCTTATACTTATCGATATTGAATATCTTACGAAGTATGTCAAGTCTGTCCTCTCTTGATTCGAAAAGTATGTTTTTCATCTCCTCCTGTGGAGTATATACTGTATATCTATATATAAGAGATGTATTTTTGTTTAATAAGTCTTCTGGATAACCGAAAATTTCAAGAATTTTAGATTTCAATTCTATAGGCGTAAGCTCGGTTTTTATATTATCAATCATAATATATCCAGAATCTTGCATAACAGAATCTTTCTTTCTTTTCAGTCTACGCATTATTTTTACATTCTTGTTGTTTATATCGAACTCCAATTCTACACTACCATCATTTTTTCCATGACGCAACAATGTTTCACCAGTTACATCACCTTTTATCAATCCAAACAGTGCGAACTCTATGGCTAAAAGTATTGTGGTCTTTCCAGAACCTATATCCCCTAAAAGTAAGCTTGAACCTTCTTGAAACTTTATTACCTGAAAATTATACGAACGAATATTATGCAGTTTTATAGATTTCAAGATCATAATAATAGGAGTAAACGATTGTTTAAATTGTTATTGGTAATATTTAAAAACACTTCTATTATTCAAAAATTTATGAATATCGAAAATATGGTAATGCTACATTACGAAAATAAATTAGTTATAGGGAGATATTTGTATAAAAATACAGATATGATAACATTATCTGATGCATTGCACATAACCAAAGACGACTGTATAAAAGAAAAATTTATAGATACATACCAGAGAAAGATGTATACGTGGAATAATGACATAATCAAGGCAGACAAAGAATTCTCTTTCACAATAATTAAAGGAAAAAGCTCTTGGGCATGTAAAAAAATGTATATATACTCAGATAAGGATAAAATATTGTCCGTTCTAGATAGTTACGGCTTGAAAGAATTAGCAAATTATATTAGGGGATAATCTTTTTAAAAGGCAGAAATTTCTTTTTTAATAATTATAGCCCCGTAGTGTAGCGGCCAATCATAGGGGACTCTGGAGCTTTAAAGCAAAGAAATCCTCTGACCCCAGTTCGAATCTGGGCGGGGCTACTAACACTTGTGTAATATAGGTGGTTTTTTAGAGTAGAATTTTAAAGGTATAATTTTTGAAAGAATTTTTTCAGAAATATTTTATGTCTAGTTTAAATCATATGACGCTAGGAATCCTTTCATTTGTTTATAATCCGATAAGAATTTGTATCCCTTCTCTGTTATACTATATGTTCTTCTTTCATTCTTATCCTTGTGTTCTACAATGAATTTTTTTTCTAATAGTTCTTTGAGATAATCGTAGAGCATTTCGTTTGAAAGATTTGCTTTATACATTATATGTGTAGGTTTTGCTTTGCCATTCTTATCTCTAATAAATTCTAATATATCGCTCATTATTGTAATTCTGTCTCTTTTTCCGCTCATTTTTTAACCAAATACCAATTAATTAGAATCATGACATACGCACAAAAACTTAGAATATGTCCAATTACGTAAAACAATTCATGATCTACGGATATTAAAAAGTGGAATGTCCCAAACCATAAAAATATGAATGCTAGTGCAACAGTTAACGTTAATAATTGCTTATTTTTCAGATAATTCTCCACAAAATGCCATGCGATGAATGCAAGGTATATGGATGATAATAAATAAAAAGTGTATAACGAATTCTTGCTAAGCATTATTGCGATAATAGATGTCAATAGTATTATCCATAATGTACGTTTCTTATCGCTTTTAAGACTGACAAATAATAATACTACAAAACCTGAAATCATTAGTAACATATATGCATAAGTTCCTATTGCATCGACTGTAGCGACTGATGATAAGTTAGCAAGTTGGCATATTTGAGAATTCAGTTTGGAATATACTAAATAGTTGGATATTGATTGTATCAAGTATGCTGCCGCAACCAGTAAGAATCCGAAACCAAAATATTGTGCTAATTTTTGACCTGTAGCATGGTACACTTTTAATGCATAAAATGCGATAACCATTGATATGATAAAGAAAAATAGTTCAAAAATCACATCATACCCCAAAAACCAGTTTGGTGACATAAATATTGTGGACATATAACAATGTGGCAATTTATCATTTATAAAGGTTCTGCAGGCGCACTTCAGAAAGTTCTCATGAAATATAGTTATGATTTGATATTTCTATATCATGTCGAAATAAAAAATATTTTAAAAAATCCGTATATTATCAAAAGATATATTATTTTACGATTATTTGTCCACGCATATTTTTATGGCCATCTCCGCAAGGTATGTTACAAAAGTATTCAAAGGAACCTTCTTTATCTGCAGTGAATTCGACAACAACTTCTCCATTAGGAGTGACAGGTCCACTGTTAACCCCAAATGCAGGTATGGCAATTCCATGAACACCGCTTGAACTTGTTAAAATCAACTTAACTGTATCTCCCTTATTAATTTGAATCGGTGTTTGAGTAAATCCAAAATTGTATGCATTAATTCGTAACTCTTTCACTGTTCCAGACTGAAGTTTTTCAGATTTGTTTTCAGTTAAATTTTTTTGGCTTGCACATCCCGTTATTACAACAAATATCAATACTAAAAAATAAATTTTTCTCATTGTTCTTCCTCCGTATATAATATACTTAAGTATATGTTATATACTATTTATTTAATATTTATTTTATTCGACTTTAAACATACTCATCATTCCACTTTCAAGATGTTCTGCTATATGGCAGTGGAACATCCATTCTCCAGGATTAGAATTGTCTAATAATATGGTTACGTTGCTTCCAGTACGTATGAGAAAAGTGTCTTTCCATACGAGATTTTCATTCTTTACACCATTATCTTCCAAAACAAGAAATCTTTGTCCATGAAGGTGTATCATATGTTGCATTGGATGCTCAGAATCCCTGCTATTAACAAACAATATCTTTTTTACACTTCCTTTTTTGAATTCATAAGTAAGATTTGAATTACGTTTTTTTGTTCTTGCATCCTCAATATACCATTCAATCATGTTGCTATTGACTCTTGCATTAACTTCTCCCATTAAATCTTCCCACTCTATATTCTCAATACTATGCATTTCTTCTGATGCATTGTTAAGTTCAATTCCCAGATTTATTTGAACATCAACTGGCGTATCAAAATACTTTTGATATTTGCTTATATCAAGTATAACATCTTGATTATCATGTATTTCTGATATCGAGATATTTTTATTATTTGGGTTAACTATTATTTTGCCGAGCGTATATTGATTAAAAATATTTATATTTCTTAAATTATAGACTCCTTCCTTATTAAAAGTTACCTCTGCAATATATCTCTCTGCAGGACCGATAATAATATTATCAGTAATTATTTCTTTTTCATATCTTCCTATATCACTACCTATTAATTTAATCGACATGTTTTCAAAAGATATATTAAATGGTCTGACGTTAGATGACACAGTCAGATAAAACCTAACAGTGTCACCTTTATTCACTATTAAACTGTAATTTGTTAATCCATTGACTAACATAATATTTCCGAATCTTCCCATCAATGCATAATTAGCAGTATCTACACCATATGGTACTATTTTATCATCTTCTATCAATATATCACTAATCATTAAAAATTCTTCCTTATCCACTTTATTGTATTTATTATTTATAGGCTCTACAAATATATTTCCATATAATCCTAAACTTTGCTGCGCATCTTCTCTTATGTGTGGATGATACCAGAAAATTCCTTCATCAGGAAAATATAATGTGTATATGAAACTTTCTCCAGGTTTTACAGGATCTTGAGATACTCCCGGCACTCCATCATCTTTATAATTATGTCTGAGACCATGCCAGTGGATTGTTGTGTTTTTATCTAAATTATTGGTAAAATTAATTCTAATAGTTGATCCTTGTTTAACTTTTAATAATGGTCCAGGAATTTCTCCATTATATCCATACATGACAAAATCTTGTCCATTAATGTTCTTTATTATCTTCTCGGCGCGGATATTATATATTGTTCCATTAGATAATTCTATTGATTCAGAGTTTTTAACTTTTAATAACCCTTTCTCATCAGAAGTTTCATAACCTTCTGCATTATAATTTATTATGGTATTATTAGTACATGCTGTTAATATTGTCATCAAAAATAAGATACTAAAAATATGCCCAATTTTCATATTGCCTCCTGATATGTATTTTTACGTAAAATGTTTGTTTTATGGCTAAAATGTTTATATTATGTATTATCTTCATTTTATGTATTATTTTTTCTATTAATATTTCTTTTAATAGTCTTTTTTATCAACAACAATAAGCTTATTATCAATATAATAACAATAAATACTTGTATTTCTATTCCTTGAAACGGTAGTGTCGCATATGAAAATGTCACTCCAAATAAACTAAATATTAGCGGGAATAATCCCGTAATACATAATGGGCAAACTCCTGTCGCTAAACCTCCAATGGTCCCCATACTTGTTAATCCAACACTGCTCTTGCAGTCTTTTCTTTCTTTATATTTAATAAATAACAACACAGCATTTATAGATATTAAAAAACCTATCAATAAAGACAAAACAGCAGATAATATTAATTTGAAAATATTAACTGTCGATATATAAAGTATAACTACTGACAATGTTTTATTGAATCCGCTCATGAAATAATTTATAATAACATATGAAATGAATATTAAAAAAAAATAATATATTTTAGGTGCAATAAACACTTTTTTTATTTCATTGAAGTCATATCTGCTCATATTTTATACCTATGCTTTTATACCTATGCTTTATCGCATAATTATTATTCTACACCCACACCATATATTACATATTATTATGCTATCATATATTGATATTATTGTGTCTCTTCCATGTCCTTACTGCACAAGAAAGTATATGTTCAGGATTGAAACACTAAAATAATTTAAGTATATTTAAATTATCTATTTATAAATATTCTGCAGTTCAACTACAGAGTTTTACTGCGAATACTATTAATAAATAATAGCTAACCTTCTTTTCATGATGTACTATAACAATTTTGGATGGGGCATGGGATTTGGAGCAGGGATATTTGGATGGCTGCTTATGATCGTATTTTGGGGTGCCATAATTTGGTTAATTGTTTGGTTGATAAGTCAAAATCTGCATAATGAGACACACAAGAATCAAAGAGATCCGAAAATGATACTTAAATCAAGATATGCCAGGGGAGAAATAACTACTAAGGAATATCATGAAATGAAAAAAGAATTGGACGATGATGCTTTAATTTAAAAATGTTAAATTTGAAAATGTTAAAACATAATTATTTTAAAATGTTTTAAATAAAAATTTGTAATATGTGATTATTGTAATATATGATTGTAATGTTATGATAAATAATATGCGTAATATTGTAATGTTATGATAAATAAGGGTGATATGTGATGATTGGAAGAGAATATTTTATACAGAAAAAAAAGTCAATAGTAGCTGTTTTAGTATTATTGATTGTTGGAACAGTGTCGTATTTTACATTCGGAATTTCAGATATTGATACAATGAACACTTCAAAGAACAACAATGCTGATTTAACTTTATTTAAAGATATTCAACTAAAAGCAGCTTACACCCCAGATGGAACAATAAAAATATTTGCATTAGCAAAAAATAATATTTTAAAGAAATACAAGTCGAGTAACGGAAATAATTTACCAGAATCAAACAGCATAGTAATAGGGTCGGATGAAGCAAGAATGATGATGGAAGAAAAATTATTCAATAAACCAGGAGATGAACTAAAAGACTTTTTTGGCATAGACACAAAAGTTGAAGGAATTTTATACAGTACAGGAACATTCGCAGACGATTTTCACTTTTTAAGCAGCGAACAATATAACAAATTAAAAGGCGACTCTAACGTTTTACGTATAGAATTTAAAGACGCAAATACTCCAAAACTATTCTATTTATACGATAAAGACAATCCTTCACCTGTTAAAATAGAGTTATCTGATGGAAATATAAATCTATTTTATAAACATATACTTGGTAAACAAAGCTATTATCCAATAATTATTGGTGCAAAAGAAGCTAAAATGATGCAAGAAGAAAAACTATTCACAAAAACCGGCGACACAATCAATGACTTTTTTGGTAAGGACGTTATAGTTGTAGGTATAATAAAAGAAACCAATACCAGTCTTGATATGATGCATATTGTAGAAAAGAATTTTTTTGAAAAACCAATAACTGGAGTTTTAGTATAAACATTATCTGGTGTTGATAAAAGGTGAAACTATGAAAAAAATTGAACTAAATATTAAAGGAATGCATTGTAAAAGTTGTGTAATGGTAATTAAAGACGCATTAACGGAACATGAAGGAATAAAAGATGCAGAAGTGGATCTAAAAAAAGGCAAAGCGACGGTATTGTATGATGAGAAATTAATTGACGCAGCAAAGATAGAAAATATTATATCAAAGGAAGGCTATGAGGCGAAACTATTAAAATAGTATATTTTAAAATAGTTTATTAAAATAGCATACTAATTATGATGCTATTACTGCAATAAATTATGGAGTATATGGAGTGAAACACATGAAAAAAACAGATTTAAACATAATCGGAATGCACTGTGCAAGCTGTTCAACATTAATAAATAGGGCACTCTCTAAGACTGAGGGTGTTAAAGAAGCTAATGTTAATTATGCAACAGCCAAAGCACGCGTAGTTTATGATGAAAACAAGCTCTCTGAAAATGATTTGATTAAAATTGTTAAAAGCAAGGGTTACGATGCATCTGTTAGCAGTAAGAGCGATAATGTTAATAAGGAAGCATTACAAAAAAAGGAAATTGACAATATAAAAAATAATTTATATTTTAGTTTATTATTCACAATACCCGCATTCTTAATCGGAATGATATTAATGCCCCTCGGTATTAACATACCATATGATTCTTTTATATTATTTCTTCTTGCAACCCCAGTACAATTCATCGTAGCATCAGATATATACAAAAGCGCGTGGGTTGCATTAAAAAACAAAACCGCAAATATGGATTCATTAATAGCCATAGGAACAACAGCGGCCTATTTATTTAGTGTTTATGCAATATTCTTTAACCCGTCACTAGGACAATATTTTGAAACATCAGCAATTCTTATAACATTCGTAATATTTGGTAGGTATCTTGAAGCCGTAGCTAAGGGAAAAACATCTGAAGCAATAAAAAAATTAATGGAATTATCACCAAAAATAGCAACAGTAATCAGAAATAAAAAAGAACTACAAATACCTGTAGATCAAGTAGTATTAAATGATATAATCTTAGTTAAACCCGGAGAAAAAATTCCAGTAGATGGAGTGGTTATAGAGGGAATATCTTCGGTTGATGAGAGCATGATAACTGGAGAAAGCATTCCTGTAGAGAAGAAAAAAGGTGACACAGTTATAGGTGGCACAATAAATAAGAATGGTACGTTAACATTCAAAGCAACAAAAATAGGAGAGAATACTACGCTTGCAAACATAATAAAATTAATAGAAGACGCACAAGGAAGAAAAGCTCCAATACAACGATTTGCAGATAATATATCTGCGTATTTTGTACCTGTAGTTATACTTATTGCCATATCAACATTCAGCATATGGTTCTTTTTGGTCGGAAAACCATTAGCATTCTCATTAATAACTTCTGTTGCAGTGTTAGTTATAGCATGTCCCTGTGCATTAGGGTTAGCAACACCTACAGCTATAATAGTTGGTACAGGAAAAGGCGCAAAAGAAGGAATATTGATTAAAGGTGCAGATTCCCTTGAAGCAGCACACAAGGTTAAGTATGTGATTTTTGACAAGACAGGAACAATAACAAATGGAAAACCTGAAACAACAGATGTAATACCATTTGATAAGAGCATATCAAGGGATGCATTATTAAGAATTGCTGCAAGTATAGAAAAACCTTCAGAACATCCACTTGCAGATGCCATCGTAAAAAAAGCGCAAGAAGAAAAATTAGTTATTTCTAAAGTTTCAAATTTTAAAGCAATACCTGGTCATGGTATAATGGCAAAGTTTGCTGGTAAACAATACTATTTTGGTAATATAAAATTGATGCAGAAACAAAAGATACCAATAACTACTTATGAAAGTAGAATACGCGATTTAGAAGAACAAGGTAAAACCGTAATGCTATTGTCAAATACAAAAAAAGTTCTTGGAATAATCGCTGTTGCAGACACAATTAAAGAGACGTCAAAAATTGCAGTAAAACAATTACAGGAAATGAAAATTGAAGTCTTCATGATTACCGGGGATAATGTTAGAACAGCAACGGCTATTGCAAAACAAGCAGGAATTAAAACAAGTAACGTATTTGCTGAGGTATTACCTGAAGATAAAGCAAACTATGTAAAAAAATTGCAAGATAGAAAAGATAAAAATGGAAACCCATCGAAAGTGGTAATGGTGGGAGATGGTGTAAATGATGCACCAGCATTAGCACAGGCAGATATAGGTATTGCAATGGGCTCAGGTACAGATGTAGCAATGGAGACAGGGAATATCGTGTTAATGAAGAATGATTTACTTGATGTTCCAAAGGCCATAAAACTAAGTAAACAAACTATGACAAAAATAAAACAAAACATGTTCTGGGCATTATTCTATAATGTATCAGGAATACCCATAGCTGCAGGAGCATTGTACCCTTTTACAGGATGGCTTCTGAGTCCGATAATAGCAGGAGGTGCAATGGCACTTTCAAGTGTTAGCGTAGTTACAAATAGTTTGTTGTTAAAAAGAAAAAAACTATGAGATAAAACTATACGTAGTATTATACTTGGTGAGAAAAGATGATTAAAACAAAAATATATATTCCAGATATTGAATGTGAAAGTTGTTCAAAACTTATAGAAAGAAAGATATCACATATAGATGGTATTGAACATCATAAAATAAATGTTGATTCAATGGATATAACATATGATGAAAATATGATTAAGGCGGAAGATCTTGTAACCGCTATAGAAGATTTAGGGTTCAGAGCATCAATTAGGCCTTTTGAGAGAAAATCTTTCAGTGAAAGATGGAGAGATTTTAGAACAAATTCACACAAGTACGAACTAATATATAAAGCGCTTAAATACGGATTTGCAACTTTTATTATACTAATATTATTACAGGCGATTGCATTTATAGGAATTTGGAATAACACAATACCAAATTTTTTTAATCATTACGCATGGTGGCTCTTATATTTAGATTTAAGTGTAGCAAGTATCGGAGCAACAATATGGTATATGTCATCATATAAAGGCACGGTAACATGTATGACTGGGATGATGATAGGAATGACTGTTGGAATGCAATCAGGTATGATGATTGGTGCAGTAGTTGGAGGATCAAACGGATTTTTCACTGGAGCAATAGTTGGAATGACAGTTGCGGTTATAGCAGGAACAATAACTGGAGCAGTATGCGGAATAATGGGTGCAGTACAGGGAATGATGTCAGGGGTGATGGCTGGAACAATGGGTGCAATGATCACTGTAATGATGTTTACTGATAAAGTACTATTATTTATGCCATATTATATGATAATAAATGTGTTAATACTCCTAGGATTAATATACATATTTTATGAGGAAGTAGTAGAGGGGAAGAAAAATATTAAGAAAAAATCTTTAGATCTTTTTACATTTATATCCGCATGCATTATAATAACTGCAATTATAACAATAATAATGATATACGGACCAAAATCGCCGTTATTTGCATAAGAAAATTTACATAAAACTTATTGGAGGAAAAAAATGAATAATCAAAAAAAAGAATATTCACACATAGAAGATAAATGTAGTAATTGTGGAACCACAGACACAAATACTTTCTGGGATTATGATGATGGCAGTATTCTCTGCGATAAATGTCATAGAAAAATAGGAGATGAATGGGAAGAAAAAATTCAGACGGCAGATATAGCAGAAGCAGATATAGTAGAGAATGAGGATGATGAAGAGAATGAGGACAATGAAAATAGTGAAGATTATGAAAAGGCATCAATAAAAAATACATATAAAAAATCTAAACCGAAGTTTTCTTCAGATAGCAATACAAATGTAAAAAAATATGTTATTGGCGGAGCAGTATTTATTGTTGCATTAATATTGATATTCTCAGTAAAAACAATGTTTGCATGGGGAACTAATAGTAATGTTGACTATTCAACGAATCAAGCTATAACTAATTTAGCTACAAACGGAAATGTTGCCACAGGTTCAGGAAGTGTTCAGAATGCAAAACTTGCATTAGTAGATTTTTCCTATAAACTTACTCCAAATAAATTAATGGTTGGCGTACCAGTACGAATAGAGGTTGATGCAAGCACATTAAGCGGATGCATGAAAACTGTTGTTATTAGGGACTTTGGCGTAAGTAAATACATAAAACCTGGAGATAACATTATAGAATTTACACCCGACAAGACAGGAATATTTTGGATAACATGCAGTATGGGAATGGGAGCAGGATCGTTTGAAGTAGTAAATTCTGATGGCACTTCAGATCCTAATGTTAAAGCACAAGCAACAGCACCAAAAATTAATGGTGGAAGTTGTGGTGTGGGTGGTGGAGGATGCGGGTGTGGAGGATAAATTATTCAAAATTCTTGTCCGACAAGATTCAAATAGAATTGTAAGTTGTAATAATTATGTAAGTCGTACTAATGGAATTATAATTCATAAGGTATAAAAATACATTAAAATAGTTTAATCTGAGGCCTGATTTAAAATGAAAAATGAAAAAATACATTATAATGATGATAAATTAAATTCTAAATTAGATTCTATTGAAAGTAAATGTAGTAATTGTGGGACTACAGACGCAAATACTCTCTGGGATTATGATGATGGCAGTATGCTCTGCGATAATTGTCATAAAAAAATAGGAGAT
>Ga0101944_10005738_pt1 | contig 13780 bp, 13 predicted proteins | sample DewCreD2012metaG_FD_75245 | JGI IMG/M metagenome (GOLD analysis project Ga0101944, IMG submission 75245) | Hot spring sediment bacterial and archeal communities from British Columbia, Canada, to study Microbial Dark Matter (Phase II) - Dewar... ... | reverse complement strand
CTGCAACAGGGGGAAATGCCGCTTTCTAGTACATACCAGGCTTGGGCAGCGCCAAGCAGCGCGCCGTAAAGAAAATCGAGGGTTGTGGCCTGATAGGTGTCGGTTTGATGGCGCAGCGCAAGCAGGCCACAGTGGGCGCAGCAGGCGGCTCGGCGAGTGCCGTTGGCTTGTTCGAGGTAAAACAACAGGCGCGGGTTGACCGGGCGGTGGCAGTGCAGGCAGTGTTCGGTGGAGGATGCAGGCAGGGTGAGGCCGCCGGTGGTCTTTTGGGCCAAGCCGGCCTGAACCAGGGCTTGCATTTCTCGGTAGGCCGTGGCTTGTGAAAGCTCTCCAAGAGCGCGAATTTCAGCAACGGTCAAATCACCTTTTTGGGTGAGCAATTGTAGTAGTTTATGTTGACGGGGTGAGAGAGTTTTCATCTTTACGAATGCGCGCGGGGTGATAAAATTTTGAAAAGTCTGATAATTTTATCAAATTTTCTCATGATTTTCTCTCTGGTCAAGGATGAACTATGAAAAAAACGTTTTGGTTGGGTGTTGGTTTGGGTGTGCTAACGCTGCTTTTGGCTGCGTGCGGGTCCAATGCTTCCATGCAGCACGACTCAAACAGCGGGATGCAGCATGGCTCTAGCATGGATATGCCGATGAGTGATGCCCCTGCCGCAGTGGTTGGGACGCTGGAAATTTATTCCCCAGTGGCGATGTCTGGTATGGCTGGGCAGACGACGGGCGGTTTTATGCTCATTAAGAACACCGGCAGCGCGGCAGACCGTTTGGTGGGCGCTTCTTGTGGGGCGGCGATGATGACCCAGGTGCATGAGACGGTTGTGGAAAATGATGTTATGAAGATGCGTGAGGTGACGGCCATCGAGATTCCCGCCGGGGGAACGGTGGAACTTAAGCACGGCGGGTATCACATTATGCTGATGGATTTGAAGCAGGATGTGAAGGCTGGTGAAACAGCCACCTGTACGTTAAAATTCGAGAACGCGGGCGAAGTAACGGTCGAATTGCAGGTGATGAGCCGCTAAACCGCGATTGGAGCGCATGAAACGTCAAGTTTTGCTGTTTGTCAGCCTGGTTCTTTTGCTAGTGGCAGGGGTTGTGGTTTGGGAACTCACCCGCCCGCCGGTTTTGCATGGCACGCTGATTGAGCCGCCCAAGCCAATGCCCGATTTCACCCTGCAATCGGCAGATGGTCCGGTCTCGTTGAGCGATTTTCGGGGCAAGGTTGTGGTGCTGTACTTTGGTTATACCTCGTGTCCCGATGTCTGTCCGACGACGCTGGCGAATTTGCGCCAGGCTGTGAACAATCTGGGCGCAACTGCCGATGAAGTGCAGGTGATTCTTGTAGCAGTGGATTGGCAAAAGGATACGCCCGAGCGGGTGGCTTCGTATCTGAGCGCGTTTCATCCCGATTTCGTAGGCTTGAGCGGCACGCAGTCCCAAATTGACGCGGTGACGAAGGATTTTGGCATTTTCTATCAGATTAATCCGCCGGACGAGAACGGGTATTATACGGTTGACCACACGGCTACAACTCTGGTGCTGAACCGCGAAGGCGCGTTGATGCTGACCTGGCCCTATGGCCTGACGGCGGATGAGTTTCTGGAGGATTTGAAGGTGCTGGCGAGGAAGTGAGAATCCACTAATCCACGCTAATCTGCGCGAATAAAGCAAACGGAGTCCAAAGTTTCCAGACTTTGGACTCCGTTTGTTAAAACGGGCAATTTTATGGCTCGATGGGGTAGCCCAGGTCGCGCCAGGTTTTCAGGCCGCCATCCATGCTGGTGACGTTGGTAAACCCGGCTTGTTTGAGAATATCGCGGCCTTCGTCGGAGCGGTTGCCGGAGCGGCAGACGACGACAATCGGCTGGTCTTTAGCGACCGGGATTTCACCAACCCGCGCGGCCAGTTGCCCTAGCGGGATGAGGGTGGTGTTGGGAGCGTGATATTCGTCCCATTCTTCTTGTTCGCGCACGTCCAAGAAGAAGGTATCGCCTTTTTGGTAGAGGGCGTAGGCGTCTTGGGTGCTGATGGTGGCGGCCAGTAGTTTACCGGAGCCGCCATTGGCCCCGATGATGAGCATGACAATTACCAGCGCGGCGACTGCCAGAATGCCCAACTGCACCGCCGGGCGGCGTAATATGCTGGATGGGGAATTGCGCGCATATTCCCGGCGGCGGGCTGCCGAGGAATGGGAAGTCGATTTTTTGGACATGAAAACCTCGTTTTAATTGGATTGGTTCTTTAGATGCTGGGGCAAGTCGAAAGTTGCTTCTGTTCAATTGTACGAGAAAATACAAAGTCGTTCGGGTAATATCCCCAAACGACTTTTCGTTCCTAAAGCCAATTTCCACGCCTGGTTTACAAGCTCATCCTGGCAAGGTCGTATTTCTTAATCAAACTTTTCGTGCTGCGGTCGGATTCGCGGTGAAGATGCTCGGTTTCCCGCCTGACAGTCTCCGCCCCGGCCAGGCCAGACAGGTATTCGCGGGCTGCTGCCATCAGAATCGAAACGGATTTGCCCAAGTCATCCAACTTGACGTTTTCTGGGACGTTGATTTCCTGCTCCAGCACGCGCACCGGTAATTTCCGCAGTTTGGCAACCTGGTTGACCCGGTCGCTCAGGCCTGCCGCCCGGCGCGAGCCTTCATATTGAGACGCCAGTCCTGCCAACATCCTGTAGTGAATATTGAAATAGGTGATGAGTAGATTTTCGCTGTCTTCGCCCGTTGCGCCGCTCAGGTAGAAGATATTTTCTACCAAGGCACGCTCTTCGTTTGTCAAACCTGCGCCTGCTATACCTTCTGTCACTACCTGAACGACCATATCCATGCCGTTGTATCGCCTTTGTTGGTCTGACGCAGCAATTGCTGTAACCCAGGCCATATACCCGGCGCGGAAATAGGAAGGTTCTATTACATATTTTTTTACATTGCCTTGTTTACGCAACTGGGATTTCAAACTCTGGAAAACGGAATCTGATATTCCTAAAACTTTATGCACGGGCGTGCCGACTGTCGGAATCGAATCAGGCAAGCGCATCACATATCGGAAATTGATGCTGGACTTGATGACATTGTCTTGTTCGTCAGTAAACAGGAGCGCGCTTGCATTGGGTGAAATGCTTTCTTTGGTAATTACCGGCTTTGGCGGCTCGAACTGGTGCGTTAGCACCATATCATAAATAAGCAGACCCCAAGCGGCAAAACCATACCATGTATAGTGGAAAAAATTGGCGAAGGATAGAGGAAAACCTATTCCCAGGTTGGTCGGGAATTGTATTACGGCCTCGCCCAGGAACTTCAACCCAAATGCGAGGGCAAAATATTTCCATGGGCCGCCAAATTGTCCCCATTGTGAAAGAAAGATGCTCCCTAGCAAGAACAACAAACCCAGGTCTGCCAGCGCGTAAAGCAAACCAGCAATCCCACCGGCCACGCCAGGCGCGCGGCCTGTCACCAGCGGAATGAATTGGGCTGCAAGCATATAAGCCAAACCAAGAGTCAGGCCACCCCATAGCACCTGCCGCTGCCGTTCGGTTAGCGGTTTCTCCAGGTCTATGTAGCGCAGGTAAAGCCCGTAAAACATTGGCAGGTATCCGAATAGCCACAGCCAATTCAACACCGAAAAACGCGGGGCAGCCGAAACCAAAAAGACCACCAAACGAACGGCTTCCAGCAGGGCCCACAGCCCTATCCCCATCGAAATTGCCATCCAGAGCACTTTAGCGCGAGGCACATCTTGCAACCGCTCATAGATTCGCAATGCAAGCGCTAATAGCACAATAGCCGCAGCGAGGGCCGCAACACTGTTTAATCCCTGCACAAATCGGTTGCCGCCAATGCGCAGAAGATTGATGATAACCAAAAGGACGCCAATTGCCGATGCCGAATAGGCAATTGCCAGGAACCGGTCATTGTACGCAAAAATTTCATTGACTTCAGCAGGTGTTTTTTGTTCGAGGGTGGAATCATTCATCACTGGTGTTCCTATCCGATTTCAATTTTATGCCATTTTCAATGAAAATCGTTAACCTAATATTATTGTAATCCCTGGCCTTTTTGACGAAATGTGAAAATCCTTGCAAAAAATTCGGATACATTCGGGAAATCGCTCTTTACAAGCAAACCACCCGGCAGGTTATTCCTGTCGGGGTTCGTTAATTCAGGCCAAACAACCCTCGCTTCACGAATTGTATTTCGTCGCTCCCGACGGCAGCAATCCCATATTCGTTTAGCAGGCGACGCAGGTCATCCTCGAGTCGCCCGGCGGCGAGACTCATCAACAGCGCATTGTCATCATCGGCAGCAATTCGATTAATCGAGACTTGGCCGCAATCCTCGCATACGTGTACGAGCATCAATTCACCGTTGCCAGGGTGGGCGTACTTACGCGTGGAGCGCTTGAGCGTCAATGCCACCGGCTTCATGCGCGCTTTGCAGGCAGAAAGCCGGTCGCCGGCTTCGAACAGGTCGAGGTGGCGCGATGACAGGCAGTAGGGGCAGTGGTTACGGTTGTGGACGCCTGAAAGCGACATCTCCGCCGAAACGAAGTTGTGACAATGCAGGCAGATGAAATCGCCGAAAGTATTGTGCATACCGCCAGAGCGGGTATAGGTTCGCCGGGTGGTAAAACGGGTGTTCATAGTTGTTCATCTTTTAGTTTCAAATAACTTTGGTAACGATACGGGCTGATTTCGCCAGCATTGACCGCGTGGCGGATGGCGCAGCCCGGCTCCTGGTCGTGGCTGCAACCCAGCCCGAACTTGCACGCGCCCACCAAGGGCCGCATTTCGGGGAAGAAAAGCGCCAGGTCGTCTGAGGCCACATCCCACAGTCCAAACTCGCGGATGCCGGGCGTGTCGATAATCGCCCCGCCCACGGTCAGTGGGAACATCTCCAGGTGGGTCGTGGTATGGCGGCCCTTACCGGTCAACTGGCTCGTCTGCTGGACTTTTAGCCCCAGCCCCGGTTCGAGCGCATTCAGCAGGGAACTTTTTCCCACGCCCGATTTTCCGACAAAGATGGAGAGACGATTGGAGAGCGCCGCGCGGAGTTGCTCCAGCCCCAGGCCGGTTTCCGCGCTGGTGACAATGACCTCGTACCCAATGGCGCGGTATTCCGCCGCGATGGACAGAATCTCGGCTGATTCGGGCTTCCCATCCACCAGGTCGAACTTGGTGAGGACGACCAGCGCCGGAATTTCGGCAGATTCAGCGGAAACGAGATAGCGGTCGAGCAGGTTCCAGGCTGGTTTTGGGTTGGCCGCTGCAAAGACCGGCATCACCTGGTCGAGGTTGGCGGCAATCACCTGTTCGTGAGCATACGAGCCGGGCATGGGTTGGGCGGCGCGGCGCGCCAGTTGGTTGCGGCGAGGCAGGACTTCCGTCAACTGCCCGGCCTCGTTCCAACGAACAAAATCCCCAATCGCAACTGGGTCGCCGTCCGATTCGCGTTTCAGGCGGGTCGAAAGGGTGCAAGCCAGGCTATATTCGCCAGTCTGGATATGGTAAGTATTGGTCGATTTTTTGGTAACGAACCCGGTATTGGGTTCGGTGGTACGAAAAGCGCTCAAGGGTACACTTCCTGTTACAAATAAAAAAACCAGCCACGTGCGATTACCCGTGGCTGGCGGCGTTGTTCCCTGCGGTGAGTTAACCCGGCGGGTTTCCCCTGTCCATAGGCGCTTGCAGGCTGCCCGGCGGGGGAATCAAAAAGCCACGGGTCATGAGCGCACCCGTGGCCGTGATTTCAGGAAGCGAATCCCGTTAAAGCGGCAGGCGCGCCCATGTCTGGACTTGAACAACGACCGATGCTGATTTATTTGACATAAAGCGCGCTCCTTTCTTTAAGGGTAGACTAACAACGGGCTGAATATACCACCCGTATCCGAATTGTGTCAAGGAACTTTCTACTCTCATCTCTCCACTTATTTATTTCACTTGCCTTTTCCCTCGATTTTCGCCCAACTGTCTTTCAACGTCACTGTACGGTTGAATACCGGTTTACCTGGCGCGCTGTCGGGGTCGATGCAGAAGTAGCCGGTGCGCTCGAATTGGATTTTTTCGCCGATTTGGGCTTCGCTCAGGGCCGGTTCGACGAAGGCATGTTCAAGAACTTCGAGCGAATTGGGGTTGATGATATTTTCCAGTTCGCCATCATCAGGCCGTTCGGTGGTGAATAACTGCTCGTACAAGCGTACTTCGGCGGGCAGGGCGTGCCGGGCCGAGACCCAGTGAATCGTCGATTTGACTTTACGTCCATCGGGGGCATCGCCGCCGCGCGTGGCCGGGTCATAGGTGCAGTGGACTTCGGTCACGTTCCCGGTTTCATCTTTGACGACATGCGTGCATTTGACCAGGTAGGCATAGCGCAAGCGCACTTCATTTCCAGGGAACAGGCGGAAGTATTTGGGCGGCGGCACTTCGCGGAAATCATCTTGCTCGATGTAAAGCACCTTCGAGAACGGCACTTTGCGCGTCCCGGCGGCGGGGTCTTCGGGGTTGTTGATGGCTTCGAGTTCTTCCACCAGGTCTTCGGGGTAGTTGTCGATGACCAGTTTGAGCGGTTTCAGGACGGCCATGCGGCGCAAGGCGGTTTTGTTGAGAACATCCCGAATCACGGCCTCGAACTGCGCCATTTCGACCCAACTGTCGTTTTTGGTCTCGCCGGTGCCGGTCACAAAATCGATAATCGCTTCGGGCGGCACGCCGCGCCGCCGCAGGCCGCGCAGGGTGGTGAGACGCGGGTCGTCCCAGCCGCGCACCACGCCGGTTTCGACCAGTTTGCGCAGTTTGCGCTTGCTCATCATGGCATAGGTCAGGTTCAGGCGCGAGAACTCAATCTGCCGGCTGGGGAAGGCTTCCAGTTTTTGCAGGAACCACTCATAGAGCGGGCGGTGGATGATGTATTCGTTGGAGCAGAGCGAATGGGTGATGCCTTCCATCGAGTCGTTCTGTCCGTGCGACCAGTCGTACATTGGATAGATGTGCCACTTATCGCCGGTACGGTGATGATGGACATGCATGATGCGGTACATGACCGGGTCGCGCATCAGGATGTTGGGATGCGCCATGTCGATTTTGGCGCGCAGGACGCGGCTGCCCTCGGGGAATTCGCCGTTTTTCATGCGTTCCAGCAGGTCGAGATTTTCTTCTACTGAGCGGTTTCGCCAGGGAGAATCGATTCCGGGTTTGATTGCGGATTCGGTCTCGCTCCATTTTGTGCCTTTGGGCAGCGTGCCGCGATTGGCGCTCATCTCCTCTTGGGTCTGGTCGTCCACGTAGGCCAGTCCCATCTTGACCAGGCGCACGGCCCACTCGTAAAGCAGGTCAAAGTAGTCAGACGCGAACGTGACTTTGGCCCACTGAATCCCTAACCAGGCGGCATCTGCCTCAATCGCCTCTACAAATTCGGTCTCTTCTTTGGCCGGGTTGGTATCGTCGAAGCGCAGGTAAAGTTCGCCGCCAAATTCTTTGGCCGTGAAATAGTCAATCAGGAAGGCTTTGCAATGTCCGATGTGCAGGTAGCCGTTCGGTTCGGGGGGCAGGCGGGTACGGACGTAGCTAAAGCGTCCATTTTTCAGGTCTTCTTCGACGGCTTCACGAATGAAGGCGGGAATGCGGGAGGAGGTGTTGGAGTCCATCATCGTATCCTTTTTGAGCGGTAACGTCCCGAAGGTTTCTGGTCAAGTTTTCAATTTTCGATAACCTTCGAGACAGTTTTCGATTGCGAGAGTATAATTTCTTTGGAAATAATATCCCATTATAACAAACCGCGCGGAGGAGTGATGACACCCCCTATTGAAAAGACGCCTTTCCTGGGAACATATTTTGACCGCGACAACGTTCTGCGCTTGGAACGCTGGACTCGTATTCTGGGTTGGATAATTTTTGCCATTTACATCGCGCAATATCTGTACGATATCGGCATGTTCCTTTACAACAATCTCGCCAATGGCTACCCTATCGATTGGTTTTATATGCTGTTCAACCTTGGGCGACCCTTTCAGGGGTTGATGATTCTGGCCGTGCTGCACATTTTGGCCCAGGCACTGCTCATCCTGCTGGATATTGAACAAAACACGCGCCGGGCGACCCGGCGCGCTGCCAGCCATGCGATGCGCGATGAAAGCGCAGGGTAAAGCCAGAGCCTATTTCCAGATAAAAATTTGAATCCAGGCGACAGCCATTGCCAGTGAAATCAGGGTGATGACCAGGCCCGATTTGGTATATTCCCAAAAGGTGAGCCGAATGCCGCGCTTGGCGGCGCTTTCGGCCACTATCAGGTTGGCGACTGAACCGAGCAGGGTCAGGTTTCCGGCTAGGGTGGAGGTTGCTGCCAGGGTGAGCCAGCCGGCCTGAGGGTTGGAAAGTTTTGCAATGGCGGGGCGCAGGAGCAGGACGGCAGGGACGTTCGAGACGAGATTCGATAGCAAAACGGTAATGGCCGAAAGAGCCGCTGCGCCTCTATCGAGGTAGGGGGCTAAAAAAGCAAACAGGCTATCGGTCAGGCCGTTGAGTTCAATGACGCCTGTGATGATGAACAGGCCAGCAAAGAAGACCAGTAGGTTCCAATCCACTTCGTTCATTACCTTTTCAGGGTGAACGCGGCGGGTAAACAGGAGAACACAGCCCGCTACAAAAGCCGCCTCGGCAATTGGCACGCCCAAAACAAACGCAACCAACAACCCGGCAGTGACGAACACGCTTTTGTAAAGCAAGGGGCGAAACAGGCGCGGTTCGGGAATTTCGACCTGGTCGAAATGAGCGTTAGGGAACTCATCACGATAAAACAGAACCAGCACCAGCCAAATGCCGCCCATTCCGAGCAGGGCAATGGGAGCGAGGGCGGCGGCGAAATTCAGGTAGGAGATGCCAGATGCGATGCCGATAATCATGTTTTGAGGGTTGCCGGTGAGGGTGGCAACCGAGCCGATGTTGGAGGCTGCGGCCAGGGCAATGAGGTAGGGGATGGGGTTGCGTTTAGCGGCCAGGGTGACATCCACAATGAGCGGGGTAAGCATGATGCAGATGGTATCGTTCAGGAAGAGCGCGCTCAATACCCCTGCAATCATAATCTCCAGTGCCAGCAGGGTGCGCGGCGAGCGAGTCCATTTGAGAATGGCTGCCCCTGCCAGCCGAAAGAACCCCGCCAATTGCAGGTTGGCGTTGATGACCATCATCCCAAACAAGAGGACGAGGGTGTTGATTTCGAGCAGTGCTCCCATCTGCTCAAATTGCAATAAGCCCAACCCGAGCAGCAGTCCAACGCCAATCAGGGTGATGGTGGTGCGGTTAACCCGCAAGCCCGGAAACCCGCCAATGGCGATTCCGATGTAGGTGAGCATGATAATCAGGGTGGTTAGCAAGAGGGTCATGTCAGGAAACATGGTATGCACAGTACAACGTAAAGTAACGTTAGTTTGGGATAAGATTTCTCGGCTCAACTGGATACTTTTTTCTCGCGTAAAGCCGCAAAGAAAACTTAAAAACTTGGCGGCTTGGCGTGCAAAATCTTCACGAGAGCAGATGCTAAATTCTTATTCCGAATTCACGTTAAGGTATTTTTTTCGTCCTGGTTATTGTATCGAACGCTGAAGGGCGAGTATCTCATCCCGAAATGCTGCGGCGGCTTGGGACGGGCTGCCGGCCCGCGAGATGCCGCGCGAGATGGGCAGGAGCATGCCTTTGCCATCTTTACGCAAGCCTGCCTTGAGCGCGGTTCCCAAATCTCCGCCCTGGGCGCCAACGCCAGGCGAGAGAAACCACAAATCGGGCGCGGCGGCGCGGACTCGGGTGAGTGCTTCGGGTTGAGTGGCGCCAACGACCAGTCCAATATTATTGCGGATATTCCAGGTTTGAGCCAGTCGGGCGACATGTTCGTAGAGCGGGGTTGAACGTTGAACGTTGACCGTTGAACCGGGCGCAGACTCAACCAGTAAATCCTGAAAGTCATTGGCTCCCGGGTTGCTCGTTTTGCACAGCAAGAAAACACCTTTTTCGGGATTGCCAATGAACGGGTCGATGGAATCTTTGCCAAGATAGGGGCTGAGGGTGATGCTGTGCGCGCCGAGGGTCTCGAAAGCCGATTTGGCGTAGGCTTCGGCAGTGGATGCGATGTCGCCGCGCTTGGCGTCGAGGATGACGGGAATCATCGAACCAAGTCGGTTGGATTGCTCCCGAATGGCCTGGATGACGGTTTTGAGCACCATCCACCCCTCGGCGCCGAACTGTTCGAAGAAGGCTGCGTTGGGCTTGAAAGCCGCAGCGTAGGGAGCGGTTTGTTTGACGAGATTCAGGCAAAAGCGCAGCGCAGATTCAGCGGTGGGGTATTCGAGGTCAGAGACGTGCGGGTCGAGGCCTACGCAGAGAAGCGAAGAGCAATCATCTACGCGCTTTTCGAGAAAAGTAAAAAAAGATTCCATAGTGTTCTGGGCGAGGGGAGCGTGGAGCAGGTAGACAAGCAAGCATGTACCTGGCTACCTGCGCCCTGTCTACTTTCTACCTGTCTAGGCCTTTCCCAATACCATCGCCAGCAGGGCCATGCGCACATACAGGCCATATTCCATCTGGCGAAAGTAGGCGGCGCGGGGGTCATCATCGAAAGCCGGGCTGATTTCGCCGACGCGCGGCAGGGGGTGCATGACAATCATTTCCTGTCTGGCGGCTTTCATGATTTCAGGGTCGATGACATACGCGCCTTTGACTTTTTCGTAATCGGCAGGGTCCTCGAAACGTTCTTTTTGGACGCGGGTGACATACAAGACATCGGTTTCGGGCAGAACTTTTTCGAGGGTGGCATATTCGGCCTGCGGAATGCCTTTTTGGGCAACTTCGTCCATCACTTCTTTGGGCATGCGCAGGATGTCGGGCGAGACGTAGTTGAGTTTGACGTTGTAGAGCGACAGCAGGCGCGCCAGCGAGTGAACGGTGCGACCATATTTCAGGTCACCGAGCATGGTGACAGTCATGCCGTCAATTTGGCCTTCGCCAAGTTCCTCGAAGATGGTGAATGCGTCGAGCAGGGCCTGGGTAGGATGTTCGCCGATACCATCACCAGCATTGATGACTGGTTTTTTGGCGGCTTTGGCGGCGATGGCAGCAGAGCCAGTTTCAGGATGGCGCAGCACGATGACATCGGCGTAGCATTCCAGCGTGCGAACGGTATCGGACAGGCTTTCGCCCTTCGAGACCGAGGAATATTTCACCTCGTTAATCGGGATGACCGAGCCGCCTAGTCGCTCCATCGCCGCTGTGAACGACGACGAGGTGCGGGTGGACGGTTCGTAAAACAGGTTGGCCAGGATTTTGCCTTTGAGTAAGTCAAAAGTGCCAACCCGTTCAACCATCCCGCGCATTTCGTGGGCTACCCCGAAGATGTATTCCAAATCGGCGCGGGTGAATTGTTTGACGGATAAAATATCCTTGCCGTACCAGGGGGCGTGGGTGTTATCGCCGAATGGCAGATAGGGGGATTGAGGGTCAGTGGGCATGTTTCTCTCCTTTAGATGGTTACAGAAAGACTTCCGAAGTCCTGGAGACCTCGGAAGCCTTTGATGAAACAACGAAAGGGTTAGGTAAATAAAAGGAATGAAGCACTTTCGGTCTGGTCTTCATGTTCAGGCCTGATTTTATCACATTGGCAGGCGGCAGCGCGAGTCTTGTTCATGGTTGCGGGGATTCCGATGGCGGTGAAATAGGAAAAATCCCTAACTACTCTTGCTACTCCAGATAAAATCCTTTATACTGGATAATAATCCAAAATAAAGGATTTGTATTGTCGTTTGGCTCTGAAACCCCCTCCGTCGAGCGCGCCCTGCTCCTGCTCGAAATCCTGCTCGAACAGCCAGCCGGTGTTGAAGTTCCCGAGCTGCTGGCGCGGATAGACATCTCGCGCAGCTCGCTGTTCGTTCTGCTCAACACCCTGAAGACGCTCGGCTACATCGAACAGGCTGAAAAGCGCGGACGCTATCGCGCCGGGCCGCGCCTGTTGGCCTGGCGCGGCGGAACATCCCTGGCGCCCAACCTGCAAACCGCCTTCCACCAGGAAGCCTCGGCCCTGAGCCTGGCCGAAACGCTGGTCTTGGTCTTGCCGGCCCCAACCGGGGCGCTGCTTGCAGCGCAGGTGGAAGGTTCGGCGCAGGTGCGCAGCGTCTATCCTCCAGCGGAACAATTCCCGGCTGCGAGCGCGGCTGCCCAGGTTTTGCTCTCCTCCCCACCGCCCGAAACCGCCCAAATGGGATACGCGCTCGCCCTTGGGGACGAAAGCGTCGAGCTAGCCCTGCCCATCTGCCGCGATGGACAAATTCCATCCGCCGCGTTACTTCTGAGCGCGCCCGCCTTCCGCTGGAGCGCGGCCAACCTGGAGCGATTCCTGCCCCCGCTGCGCGAGATGGCCGCCCGGCTTTCCTATCGCCTGGGGGCGCTGCGTTACACTCCCTGGCAAAATCCCTCTCCCGAATCTCCCACACGGCGGCGCGCGTTGGATGACGCCCAAACCACCGCCTTCCTCTCCGGCCCCTGGGTTGCCCGCCTGGCCTGCCTGCGCCCGGACGGCGCTCCCCATGTCGTCCCGGTCTGGCAGGAATGGGACGGGAAGGGCTTCTACGTTACCGCCTGGCAGGGGTCGCTGTGGGCCGAGTATGTGCTTGCCAACCCAAGCGTTTCGCTGGCGATAGACGAACCCTGGCCGCCCCTGCGGCGCGTCCTGGCGCGCGGACAGGCCCTTCCTCTGCAAAATTCCGACCTGCCCGGCGGGCTGAAAGGACTGCTCAACCGCTTGCGCCGCCGCTACCTGGGACAAAATAGCCCGCTCCCCGCCACCGAATGGCAGGCCTTTCGCATCCTCCCCGATTCGCTGACCGCCTGGCAAGGGCTGGCCTGATTTTAGCCCCATGCGCTGATTGGTTTTGCCCCAGACAGGCCGTACCTTGTCGCCTCAGAATCGCTCCATTTTCTTTGCTCTGCTCATGCTGGCTGGCCTGTTTGCCGCCTGGGAGTTTCTCGTGCAGTGGCGCGAGATTCCTGTCTACCTGCTGCCCGCGCCCACCCGCATCGTCCAGACCTTTTTTGCCCGGCCTGGCTACTTTCTCTCGGCCCTCTCGGTCACGCTCATCGAAGCGCTGGGCGGATTGCTCATCGGCGGGCTGGTCGGAATCCTGGTCGCCGCGCTGGTCAGCCTGCGCCCCAACCTGGAACGCGGTGTGATGACGCTCGCCATCCTGGTCAAATCCACCCCGCTGGCGGCCATCGCGCCTCTGCTGACCATCTGGCTGGGGTTTGGGATTGTCCCAAAAATCATCATTACCGCCCTGCTGACCTTTTTTCCCACCCTGGTCAACGTGTTGGTCGGACTGCAAAGCGCCGAGCGCGAAATGCTCGACCTGATGCGCGTTCACCGCGCCACGAACTGGCAAATCCTGGTTCATTTGCGCGCCTGGCTGGCCCTGCCTTACCTGTTTGCCGCCCTGCGCGTCACCGCTCCGCTCTCGCTGGTCGGCGCGGTCATTGCCGAGTGGGCGGGCGCTTCAGGCGGCCTGGGGAGAGTGATGTGGCTGGCCTATAGCAACCTGAACCTGCCGCCCATGTTCGCCGCCATTTTCATCCTATCGCTCTCTGGCATAGCCGCGTATGGCCTGATTGCCTGGCTGGAAAGAAAAATTATCCGCTGGAAAAGTTGAAAACCATCATCAAAGGAGATTTACTCAAGAACATGCGCAAGACCACCTTCACTCTGCTGATTTTTGCCCTGCTCCTGTTGAGCAGCTGCGCTCCC
>Ga0101944_10005737_pt1 | contig 13784 bp, 10 predicted proteins | sample DewCreD2012metaG_FD_75245 | JGI IMG/M metagenome (GOLD analysis project Ga0101944, IMG submission 75245) | Hot spring sediment bacterial and archeal communities from British Columbia, Canada, to study Microbial Dark Matter (Phase II) - Dewar... ... | reverse complement strand
CGGCTCGAGCAGGTCGAGGGAGAGGCCGAGGCGGAGCTGATTGCGCCGTGGAGCGAAGCTCCCAGGCAGCCCAGGTGAGGCAGATGACAGCCAGTGTCGCATGTACCGCCAGATACTCGATCACCATGACGGCCACGATGGTCAACTGGCCAGGAGCGGTTCCGGGAACCCAGATGCGCGAGGCGCCAAAGCCTGCGCCGCCAAGTGCAAATAGTACGAACTGGCAGATTTCGACTCCTCATTCCGGAGCGCGGGCCGAATGCCGCGAGCGCGCGATGCGACGCCTCGTGCAGACGGCGCGTGATGCCGACCCCTCCCTTAACATTGCCGGGATGCACCCGGTAATCCGTGAGGCCGCGCCGCGAACGCAGCCGTAAGGCAATGCGGCGAGGAATCTCATCATGGATGCGCGGGTCAAGCCAGTGCATGACGAGTCAGCAAATGAGCATCGTTGGGTGCGGCGAACAGGAATTGGAAGCGCGACTGATCTGAGCCCCGCTAACTCCTCCAAGAATGGGTAGAGCCCATTACCTCGGAAGGGGATGGACCATGAAGCCAAACCGATTAACCGAAGAGTAGAACATCGCAATTCTGTGTGAGCAGGAGGCCGGCAAGAAGAGGGCCGATGAGTGCCGCAAGCACGGGATCTGCAGCACCACCTTCTACAAATGGAAGGCCAAGAATGGCGGCCTGAAGGTCTCCGACGCCAAGCGACTGAAGGCCCTAAAGGACGAGAACGCCAAGCTCAAGAAGCTGCTGGCTGAGGCGATGCTCGATAACGCCATGCTCAAGGTCATCGGACCAAAAAATGGTGACGCCCGCCGCGAGGCGAGAGGCCGTCGCTCATCTACGGACCTCATTCGAGGAGAGCGAATGGCGGGCGTGCGGGGAGCTCGGGATCGATCGCACATCGGTGCGCTATCGCAGCAATCGGCCTGATGATGCGGCCGTGCGCATGCGCCTGAGTGAACTGGCGGCGATCCGCCGTCGGTTCGGCTATCGCCGTCTCCTTGTGTCTTGATGCGCCGCGAGGGCCTGGTCATGAACCACAAGAAGTTCCGACGCCTCTATCGCGAGGAACGGCCCCAGGTGCGCCGGCGGGGTGTACGCGAGCGGGCACTCGGCACAAGAGCGCCACTGTCGATCCCGCAAGGGCCAAATCAGCGTTGGAGCATGGACTTTCTGTCGGATGCCTGTGCAGAAGGCCGCCGCTTCCGCATTCTGGCTGTCGTCGACGACTTAACGCGCGAATGTCTGGCACTGATCGCGGACAGCTCACTGCCGGGTCTGCGGGTTGTGCGCGAACTTAAGAGCATCATTGCCTGGCGCGGCCAGCCGGCAATATGCGTTTCCGACAATGGCACCGAACTCACCGGTGGGGCGATCTTGCGCTGGTCGCAGGAGACTCGGGTCGAGTGGCATTATACCAGCGGCGCCAAATTTTGACTCGTCATGCGCGGGTTTGACCCGCGCATCCATGATGAGATTCCTCGCTGTATTGCCTTGCGGCTGTGCTCGTGGCGTAGCCTCATGGATTGCCGGGTCAAGCCCGGCAATGACCATGCATGGGTCGGCATCTTGTGCCGCTGGTATTACATCGTGCCGGGGAAGCCGCAGCTGAATGCCTTCATCGAGAGCTTCAATGCCCGCCGACGCGATGAACTGCTGAACGAGACGCTGTTCACCTCGCTTGCTCAGGCGCGTGCCGTCATGAACGCGTGGAAGGACGATGACAATCTGCTCGCCTGCACAGCGCATTGGGCAATCTGACGCCCGCGGGATTTGCCGTTCGCAGCGCCACAGAACCGCAACGGGGCGGAGCGCTGCGCTACACGATGGGCTCCGCGCCCCGCCCCGTTGCTCCACCGAGCCCTATGGGTTCAAATGTCGCCGGGACTCTCCTCATCGCTGGATGAACCGCAGGGCTCAGACCACACCACACACATTACCTGTGGCGGTGACAGTCAGTCTTTGATAGATGTACTTGCCACCGCATACGGCAGTCGATGTTGGGGGAGCTGTTCCGGATAGATCTCATATCCGCATCGCAGTGAGGGAGGACATTTTATGAAGGCCTTGCTTTGGCTCGTTGTTGCTGCGGTCTTCACGGCAGGTGTAACCACAAGCTCGGCGCAGCAAAAAACCGAAACCATCCGCTTGACCGTAGGGTCAAGCCATCCCCCGGTCATCCCGTGGGTTCTCGCCATGCGCAACACTGTGGTTGCAAATACCAATAAGGAGCTAGAGCGGCGCGGCTCGAAATACAGGGTGGAATGGAACGAAGCCTACGGCGGCGTGCTGTTCAACTTCGAAAACACGCTTGAGGCCGTCGAGCAGGGAATCACCGATTTTGCCTGGGTCGGCACGCTTTGGGAGCCCGCTAAGATGCCGGTGCACAACATCGGCTTTGCCTTGCCGTTCGTGACCGACAATATGGACACGATCATCAAGGTAATGGACGAACTGAGCGTCAAAAATCCCGCCTTTGCGCGGGAATGGACGCGGCATAACGCTGTTTTCTTCGCAACGACCACCTCCGATAGTTATCAGCTGTTCACGAAGTTTCCTGTCACGAAGCTCGAAGATTTGAAGGGCAAAAAGATTTTGGGTGCCGGAGCTGTCGGTTCCTGGATCGAGGGCCTGGGCGGCGTGTTCGTGAACTCGGGCATCCCGCAGATGTACAATGCGGTACAGACCGGGCTTGGCGAAGGCGTGATGCTGATTCCGTCAGGAGCCGTACCGATAAAGTTGTATGAAGTGGCTCCTTATGTGACCTACGTCAATATCGGTTCGGTTCCCTTTGGGGCTTTTGCTGCCAACAAGCAGAAGTGGGATAGCCTGCCGCAAGAAGTGCGCGACGTCATCCTGCCGATCGCCCGCCAGTATTCGGCGGAAAACGTGCGCATCGTGAAAGAGCGCGAGAAGGCGGGGATGGAAGCCATGCAAAAACATGGGGCAAAGCTGTCCACCTTGCCCGATGACGAGCGCACGAGGTGGGCCAAGTCAATGCCCGATCTTGCCCGGCGCTGGATCGCCGATCAGGAGCGCAGGGGAATTCCGGAGGCCAAGAATCTCGTGAAGCAATACATGGACGCCATGCGTAAGGGTGGTGCCAAACCTGCACGGGATTGGGACGCCGGGCTCTGACAGGCAGATACGCAAAATATACCCCGCCGGGGGCGAGCGGTTACGGTCTGTGACCTATGGAGCGGCGGTTGCGCAACAGATCGGCCGCGGCGAAACCGCTCGCTTCCACATCACCATGCTGCTCTGTGATTGAGCGATGAACGTCGCCCCCCCGTCAGCGAAGTCACGTTTGGCCGTCGGGTTGGTCCGGCGCGCCGTCAACGGCCTCAACCGCCTGCTGTCTGTTGTCTGCGCGTTCTGGCTGTTGGGTCTCATGGTTTTGATCTGTCTCGATGTCGCGTCGCGTTTTTTCATCAATCGGCCGATTTCCGGTGTGGCCGAATTCGTTTCTTTGTCGATTGTCGCCTGTCTGTTCTTGCAATTGCCGAGCTTGATCGCCGAGCGTCGTCTGCTGCGCGCCGAAATTGTGATTGCATGGCTCGAATCGTACAGCCGGCGGGCGGCGCATCTGTTCAATTTTGCCTTCGCCGCAGTCGGCGCGGTGATAAGCGCCAAGATCGTGCAATGGAGCGGGCCGGTCGTAGTGAGATCATGGCAGGAGGGCGAATTCGCCGGCTCTCCCGCCGCATACCAGATCCCGGTTTGGCCGTTTAAAGTTGCGCTGTTCTTTGGCGCGCTCATCGCCGTAATCCAATTTGCGGGTCTTGTGTGGAGCCACGGCAGCGCCTTGTTCGCCGGCCGCGATCTCGATGGCCGCGGCGATGCGTCCCCGCGCCTGCGAACTGGGTACGCGGAATATGCCGGATTCGCCATTGCGCTTGCCGCCATCGCGCTCATCGCCCTGCTCATCTTTTATCTTTTTTCTGCCCCGTTGCGTCCGATTGAAATCGGCGTCTGGTGCATTGTTGCAATGCTGCCGCTGGTGCTGCTTGGCATGCCCATTCCGCTGGTGCTCATGGGGTTGTCATACATCGGTATTTGGGCCGCGCGCGGCAGCGAGTTTAACGCCCTAAATACGCTGGGCATTGCGGCATGGAGCGCCGTCGGTTCCTACGAATTTGGCACCATTCCGCTGTTCATCATGATGGGTGTCGTGCTGCACAAAGCCGATGTCGGGCAGGACGCTTACCGCGTCGCTGCTGCGCTTCTCGGCCGTCTGCGCGGCGGTTTGGGCATGGCCACCGTATTCGCCAACGCGATATTCGCGTCAATCGTGGGCTCTTCGGTGGCTTCGGCCGCGGTATTTTCCAATATTGCAGTGCCCTCCATGGTTCAGCACGGATACACGAAACAGTTTTCGGTGGGATGCGTGGCGGGCTCTTCCGTTCTTGGAATGCTCATCCCGCCAAGCCTTTTGCTCATCATCTATGGTCTGATAGCGGAGGAGTCCGTCGGCAAGCTTTTCATTGCCGCCATTGTTCCCGGACTCATTCTCGCCTTTGCTTTTGCGTTGGGCATTTATGCGATGGCACGTCTGACGCCTGCTTTGGTGGCCCGCAATGCGGCGTCGGATGATTCGCCGGCGGATCCCCTCGGATTCGGCGAGGGGGTATTGAAACTTGCGCCGATCGCCCTGTTGGTGGCGGCGGTGATCGGCGGCATCTACGGCGGCATCTTCAGCCCGACCGAGGCATCGGCGGTGGGGACGTTGTTTGCCCTCTTGATCGCCCTTGCGCGCCGCCGCCTCAGTTTCTCCGTATTGCGCGAAATTCTTCTCGAAACCGCGACCGTAGCGGCGATAATCCTGTTTCTCATCGTCGCGGCAAATCTTTATACCCGCAACATCGCACTGACGGGTTTGCCGAGCCAGTTTGCACAATGGGTGGAAAATGCCGAACTGCCGATGCACCTTTTTCTCGCAGTGTATTTCATTGTGGTGCTGGTGCTCGGCATGATCATCGACTCCGTTTCGATCCTGCTGATCGTCTTGCCGATCACGCTGCCGATGATTGCCGCCCTCGGTGGCGACAAGATCTGGTTTGGGATTGTCACCACCGTCATTGTTGAAATCGGATTGTTAACCCCGCCATTCGGGCTTGCGGTCTATGTGGTCAAAAGCGCTTTGCCGCAGGGTTTTGCGTCCCTCAAAACCATTTTTGTCGGAACCCTGCCGTTTGTAATGATCATGATTCTTGTCTCCGGCCTGCTGATGGCGTTCCCAACCCTGAGTTTGATGTTCGTGAGATAGCGTCATGCGGCGGCGCTGACCGGTGGGTGTGCCGGTACGCCGCCGGCTCGATTGCTCGGACGGCCGCGACAGAAGCGCGGCGCCCCCTCCTGCGCATGATCGGGGATAATCATCAGAGAAGTGACGTTCGGCCTTATACCAACGGCACAAGATGCCGACCCATGCATGGTCATTGCCGGGCTTGACCCGGCAATCCATGCGACTACGCCGCGAGCACAGCCGCAAGGCAATACAGCGAGGAAGCTCATCATGGATGCGCGGGTCAAGCCCGCGCATGACGAGTCAAAAATTGGCGCCGTTGGTATTACAGCACGCCTTCTGAACTGACCCCGTGCCGTACCCGGTTTGACCGCGCGCGAGATCGCAATATCCAGGGTTTCACCCGTAAGTAGTCTGGTCTTGCCCGTAAGTCTGGTCTTGGATGTTGCTTCGTCCCATCCAGGCCAGGCGCAACACATATTCGGTTGCCGTGCTGGGGCGAGTCGCTACACATCCACCTTCAGCGCCGCGATGAAGGCTTCCTGCGGGATGTCCACCTTGCCGAATTGGCGCATGCGCTTCTTGCCTTCCTTCTGCTTCTCCAGAAGCTTGCGCTTGCGCGTCACGTCGCCGCCGTAGCATTTGGCGGTCACGTCCTTGCGGAACGCGCGCACCGTCTCGCGCGCGATGATCTTGCCGCCGATCGCCGCCTGGATCGGGATCTGGAACATGTGCGGCGGGATCAGCTCTTTGAGCTTCTCCACCATGGCGCGGCCGCGCCCCTCCGCGCGCGAGCGGTGCACCAGCATGGCCAGCGCATCCACCGGCTCGCCGTTCACCAGGATCGACATCTTGACGAGGTCGGCCGGGCGATAATCGGTGAGGTGATAATCGAACGAGGCATAGCCGCGCGAGACCGATTTGAGACGATCGTAGAAGTCGAACACCACCTCGTTCAGCGGCAGCGCGTATTTCACCATGGCGCGGTTGCCCACATAGGTGAGGTCGAGCTGCTCGCCGCGCCGGTCCTGGCACAGCTTGAGCACCGCACCAAGGTGCTCGTCCGGCGTCAGGATCGTCGCCTCGATCCACGGCTCGCGGATTTCCGCAATCTGCACCGGGTCCGGCATGTCCACCGGATTGTGGATCTCGATCTCCTTGTCCTGGTGCCTGAGCTTGATCTTGTAGATCACCGACGGGGCGGTCGCGATCAGCTCCAGATTGAACTCGCGCGCCAGCCGTTCCTGGATGATTTCGAGGTGCAACAGCCCGAGGAACCCGCAGCGGAAACCGAAGCCGAGCGCGGCACTCGTCTCCATCTCGTAGGTGAAGCTTGCGTCGTTAAGACGCAGTTTCGCGATCGCGGCGCGCAGATCCTCGAACTGCGCCGCGTCCACCGGAAACAGGCCGCAGAACACCACCGGCACCGCGGGCCGGAAGCCGGGCAGGGGGGCCGCCACTGGCTTCCTGTCGTCGGTGATGGTGTCGCCCACGCGCGTGTCGGCGACTTGCTTGATCGAGGCGGTGAGGTAGCCGATCTCGCCCGGCCCCAATTCCTCCGCCGCCTGCAGCTTGGGCGTGAACACGCCGACCTGGTCCACTTCATAGGCGGCGCCCGTGCCCATCAGGCGAATGCGCTGGCCTTTCCGAAGCGTGCCGTCCACGATGCGCACCAGCACCACGACGCCGAGATAGGAGTCGTACCAGCTGTCCACCAGCAGTGCCTTCAAGGGCGCGTCGCGGTCCCCCTTGGGCGGCGGCAGGCGGTTGACGATCGCCTCCAGCACCTCCGGCACGTTCTGGCCGGTCTTGGCGGAAATCAGGATCGCGTTCGAGGCGTCGAGCCCGATCACGTCCTCGATCTGCTGCTTGACCTTGTCCGGCTCCGCCGCCGGCAGGTCCACCTTGTTGAGCACGGGGACGATCTCGTGGCCGGCGTCGATCGCCTGGTACACATTGGCGAGCGTCTGCGCCTCCACCCCCTGGCTGGCATCGACCACGAGCAGCGAGCCCTCGCAGGCGGCAAGGCTCCGGCTCACCTCGTAGGAGAAATCCACGTGGCCTGGCGTGTCGATCAGGTTCAGGACGTAGCGTTTGCCGTCGCGCGCGGTATAGTTCAGCCGCACCGTCTGCGCCTTGATGGTGATTCCGCGCTCGCGCTCGATGTCCATGGAATCGAGCACCTGCTCAACCATTTCCCGCTCCGCGAGCGCGCCGGTGAGCTGGATCAGCCGGTCGGCGAGCGTGGACTTGCCGTGGTCGATATGGGCGATGATCGCGAAGTTGCGGATGCTGTCGATCGGGGTGGCGCTCATGCTGCGGCAGATAACACCGCCTTTGCGGCGCGGCAAGGCAAGCTCCCGCCGCGGTTGACGCGGTTCCGGGCCGGGGCGGCCTCACGGCGCGGTGGTGTCCCCGGTCGTGGCGGGTCTACTCGAGCAAAGCCTTGGCGCGCGCGGCGACCGGCTTGGGTGTGGCCAGCACCTGCTCGACAATTTGCTGCATGGCTTCGCCCAGCACTGGGTTGACCTCGAAACCGAGCGATTTCGCCTCGGCGAGGAATTCCGGGTCCTTCATGGTGGCGGCGAAAGCGGCGCGCAAAGCGGCGACGCGCTCCGGTGGCACGTCGGCGTTGGTGGCAAAGGGCCGGCCGAGCCGCGCGCCGGACATCACCAGCGCGATCAGCTGCCGGTCCTCCGCATTGCGTGCCAGCTCCTCGAGCGAGGGCGCATCGAGATCCGCGGCTTTTGGCCCGGCCTGAGCGATGACCACGATTTTTTTCTCCGCCAGCCAGGCGGCCTTGGTGGCTTTCCAGCTCGACCAGGTATTGTTGCGCGCTTCCACTTCGCCTCGCTCCATGGCCAGATTGATCTGATTGCCGCCGGTATAACCGGTGACGATCTTGAACCGCGTGCCGAGCAGTTCGTTCATCAGCGCCGGATAGGTGTAAGTGATGGCGCCGCGCCCGGAAGCCCCGGCGACTGTTTCGCGCTTGCGCACATCCTCGATGGATTTGATGCCGGTGGTGTGCCAGACCGCCATGGTTTCGACCACCGGTGCGATGGTGCCGAGCCATTGCATTTTCCCGGCGTCGAACTGCACACCGGGCAATCCGGCCGCCTGCAGCGCCGGGAATGAGTTGGCGATCATTCCGATGAACGTGCCGTCGCGGGCGGCGACCGTGTAGAGGTAATTGGCCATGCGCAAACCGCCGGCACCGGTCATGTTCTGCGGCACGACTGTCGGATTGCCGGGGATGTGTTTGCCGATGTGCCGCGCGACGAGCCGCGCCTGCAGGTCGTATTCGCCCCCCACGCCGACTCCGATCAGCACGTTGACAGTCTTGCCGCGATAGAAGTCGGCCACCGGGTTGGCCTGTGCCGCCGCGCTCCCGCCCAACAGGCCAGACACAAGGGTTGCAAAAGTCGCACAGGCCAAAAGCAGACGTGCAGGGCTCATTTCGTGTGGTCCCGGAATGTAGGATGAAGAACAGGAACGATAGCAGAAAGAATGATAGCGACTGCCGGCGGCAACAGACAAGAGCCGGGGCTGCGCGGGGTTTACTTCCGTGGCTGCGCGAATTGCGCCAAGACTGCGCCCGCCGCTTCCACCGCGCGTGCCACGATTGCCCGGCCGTGTTCGACCGAGGCCGCGGGTGCGTCTCCGATCACGCCGCGGTCTGCGATACGCGGGTCGTCGCTGCGCCACGGCCAGCTCGTGGCCGGATCGAGGATCAATGTCCGCACTGCCGCGCGGTCGGCCGGAGGCCTGCTGTCCGCCATTCGCTCCTGCCGCACCAGTTCCGGCGCCAGCGCCAGCATGGCCGAGGTTTCGTCCTTGCCGCCGTGAATCTCGATCGAGTTTCCTCCGCCGGGCGGGCTGATCATCGCCCCCAGATGCATGGCGCAGATGTTCAGACCGAAGTCGCCGGCGATCTCGCGCACGAGCGTCTCCAGCAGCCCGCGGTTGCCGCCGTGGCCGTTGATAACGACCAGATTGCGCGCCGGGAAGGTCCGCGCGATCGCGCCCGCCAGTTCGCGCAATAACGCCGTCATGGTCGCCACCGAAAGCGAGACCGTGCCGCTCGCCCAGGCATGCTCGCGCGACAGTCCGATCGGCAGCGCCGGCAATTGCCAGAGGTCGTAAGTCTCGCCCCAGCGCGCGACGAGCGCCGCCGTGAACGCTTCGGCCAGCACCGTATCGGTATGCAGCGGCAGGTGTGGCCCGTGCTGTTCGAGCGATCCCATTGGCAGGCAGAGGATCGCGCCGCTGCCCACCGCCACGCCGGTCGACGTCTCGGACTGCGGCGCCTGCCGGGCCTGCGTCACCGCCTGTCCCGGCCACGCGCCCAGCGGCCGCGAGTGGTCGCCGGCCCTGAAGCGCGCCGACTTCTTCGATGCCGACGCCTGCTTCGCCGTGACCCAGGACTGGAAGCGCGAGCGCGGCCTGGCGAAATCGATCTGCGGCATCTGCATCAACGCCTGTCCGCATACCCGGCGCTGGCTGGCCGGCGGGGCGGGCTGACGGCGCGGTTTCAGCCTGACGGCGGCGTCTCGCCCAACGCCAAGGCCACCGCCGCCAGCAGGTCGCGACGACGGAACGGCTTCTGCAGGAATCCCGCCGCCCCGGCATCGATCAGGGCCTGGGCGTCGCCGTCGCGGCTGAAGCCCGAGCAGACCAGCACCCGCAAGCCGGGCCGCTCCTGGCGCAGCCGGGCGAAGGTCTCGCGACCCGACCAGCCGGGCATCACCAGGTCGAGCACCACCAGATCCCAACGGTCGGGCTCGGCGCGCAGCGCCGTCAGGGCGGCCGGGCCATCAACGCATTCGCTCACCGCGAAACCGGCGCGCCGCAGCATCTCGCCCAGGGTGATGCGCACCGTCTCCTCATCATCAACCACCAGGATGCTGGCGGCGGCCGTCGTCACGGCGATCTGCGGTCCGCTGGCGTCGGCATGCAGCGGCCCGTCGTGCCGGTAGAGCGGCAGGTGGAGCGAGAAGACCGAGCCGGACCCGATGGACGAACGCACCGCCAAGCCACCCCTATGGTGGGTGACCGTCCCGTAGACCGCAGCCAGGCCCATGCCGGTGCCCTGGCCGCGCGGTTTGGTGGTGAAGAACGGCTCGAAGAGATGACTCTTCACCTCGTCGCTCATGCCGGTTCCCGTATCGCTGATGGCAAACATGACGTAACGACCTGGCGGCACGAGGGGATGCTCCTGGTGGTACTCGGAGCCCAACATGACATCCGCGGTTTCGATAACCAGCACACCCCCATCTGGCATGGCGTCGCGCGCGTTGACCACCATGTTCACGATGGTCTGCTCGATCAGACTTGGATCGACGCGGATGGTGCCAAGACCTTCGCCCTTGACGGTACGAAGCTCGATGTCTTCACCGATCAAACGTTGCAACATCCGTTGCATGCGTTCCAGCAGCTCGTTGGGATCGACCAGCTGGGGCTCCACCACCTGCTTGCGCGAGAAAGCCAGCAAGTGTCTGGTCATGGCGGAGGCGCTGATAGCGGCCTCGCGAATCTCCGCCAAGGGCTCCTCTATGCTCTCGCCCTCGAGCTGCTTGCGAGGGATCATGTCCAGGTTGCCGAGGATGGCGGTGAGCATGTTGTTGAAGTCATGGGCCACGCCGCCAGCCAAGCGTCCAATCGATTCCATCTTGCTTGCGTGCTGCAGTTGTTCCTCAAGGCGACGCCGGTGCTCTTCGGATTTGCGGCGTTCGCTGATATCGCGAGCGATGGCCAAAAAGACCGGCTGTCCCCCAAGCGTGATGAAGCTGACCGCCAGCTCTACCGGGATCACGGAGCCGTCCTTGCGTCTTTGGGCCGCCTCCACCAGCAGGTGTCCTTCCCGTTTCAGAACATCCTGCACGCGACGGAAATCGCCCACGCGATCCGGAGGGACCAGATTGAGGAGAGGCATCCCCAACAACTCGTCTCGGCTGTAGCCCAGTTGTCGCGTAGCGGCGTCGTTGACCTCGATGAGGTAGCCGTCGGGGTCGCGGAAGAAAACCTGCCGCACGCCGTCGGCGCGGCCCGCGTCGATTGCACGTTTGGTTCCGTTGAAATCGCCCCACTCGACGCCCTGCGCGTCGAGTCGCGCGACGCCTGTCGGGGCAGCCGCCGGGCACGCCGACCGAAGCATGCGGTTGTCCGTGCCGCTGTGTCTCGGTGGTGAACGACGGCCCGCGGCCGCGGACAGACGAATGAGCAACGCGAGGAAACAGGACTTCCCGACCGCGTCGAACGTCGACGTGCTGCTGCTGCTCGAAGGCACGTTCCCGTACGTCGCCGGCGGCGTGTCGAGCTGGGTCAACCAGATCATCCGCGGGTTCCCGCAGCTGCGCTTCGGCGCGATCTTCCTCGGCAGCCGGCGCGCGGACTACGGCGAGCTCAAGTACCCGCTGCCCGACAACCTCGTCCACCTCGAGTGCCACTACCTGCACGAGCACGCGAACGAGGACTACCAGCCCGCGCCGGCCGACGGCGACGCCGAGGCTTTCGCGCGCGTGGCCTCGCTGCACGAACGCTACCGCGAGGCGCGCGCGGCGCGCGGCAGCGCCGCCGAAGCGGGGCAGGCGATCGAACGCGAGTTCGCCGCGCTTCTGCCGCAGATGCGCGCCGGCGGCGCGCTCGACGAACGCGCGTTCCTGCACAGCCGCGAGTCGTGGCGGATGATCTCCGACAACTACCGCGCGCGCTGCACCGATCCGTCGTTCGTCGACTACTTCTGGACCATCCGCATCATGCACGCGCCCGTGTGGCGCCTGCTCGCGGTCGCCGACCGCGCGCCCCGCGCGCGCGTGCTGCACACGATCTCGACCGGCTATGCCGGCTTCCTCGGCGCGCTGCTGCGTCACATTCAAGGCGCGCCGCTGCTGCTGTCCGAGCACGGCATCTACACGAAGGAACGCAAGATCGATCTGTTCCAGAGCACGTGGATCCGCGACAACCGCGGCGTGTTCGAGCGCAGGGGCGGCGAGGTCGCGTACTTCAAGGATCTGTGGATTCGCTTCTTCGAAGCGCTCGGACGCAGTTGCTACGCCGCGTCGAGCCGGATCGTCGCGCTGTACGAAGCCAATCGCAGGCGCCAGATCGCCGACGGCGCGCCGGAAGAACGGACGCTGTGTATCCCGAACGGCATCGACCTCGAGCGCTTCGCAAGGCTGCGCGAGCTGCGTCCGGCCGATCCGCCGCCCGTGCTCTGCCTGATCGGCCGCGTCGTTCCGATCAAGGATGTGAAGACCTTCATCCGCGCGATGCGCAGCGTCGTCGCCCATATCCCGGATGCGCAGGCGTGGATCGCCGGCCCCGAGGACGAGGACCCCGAATACGCGCGCGAGTGCCGGCTCGTCGTCGAGAGCCTGCAGCTCGAGGCGCACGTGAATTTCCTCGGCTTCCAGAAGGTGCCCGAACTGCTGCCGAAGATCGGCTTGGTGGTGTTGAGCTCGATCAGCGAAGGGCTGCCGCTGGTGCTGCTCGAAGGTTTCGCCGCGGGTGTGCCGTGCGTGGCGACCGACGTCGGCTCGTGCCGCCAGCTCGTCTATGGACACGGCCCCGAGGACGAAGCGCTCGGCGCGGCCGGCGAAATCGTTCAAATCGCCGACCCGCAGGCGCTCGCCGTCCGCGCGGTGGTGCGCGGCGACGGCGACCTTGCCTCGGTAGTCGAGGTGGCGCAGCGCGGCCAGGAGCGCGAGGTTCGCGTCCGTGCGCCGGATCGTGCTCACGATCCAGCCCGAGTGCGGGAGCGGCAGCAGCCCCGGAAGCTCCGGGTCCTCGGCGTCCCCGTAGAGGACGTCGATGCCCTGCTCGGCCCACTTGGAGAGCGCCTGCGGGTCGAAGTCCACCCCGAGGATCCGGAGCCCGCGCTCACGCAGCCCTGCGACGATCCCGTCGCCGTAGCGGCCGAGGCCGAAGACGATCACGTCGGGCCGCTCGACCTCGTGGCGCCCGCGCTCGACCGCCAGCTCGCGGCGCGGCCGCGCCGCGCCGCCATCGAGCGCATCCTGCGCCGGCGCGGGGCGCTGATCGTCACCCGCAATCTCGACGAGGCGGTCGAGCTGGCCGAGGCGGTGGCCCCTGAGCACCTCGAGCTGCTGGTCCGCGACCCGGGCGCGCTCACCCGCCGGCTGCGCAACGCCGGCGCCATCTTCGAGGGCGCCTGGGCGCCGGCGCCGCTCGGCGACTACCTGGCCGGGCCGAACCACGTCCTGCCGACCGGCGGCAGCGCGCGCTTCTTCTCGCCGCTCGGTACCTACCACTTCGTCAAGCGCACCAGCGTCGTGCGTGGCAGCCCGGCGGCGCTGCGCCGCCGCGGCCCGGCGGTCGAGACGCTCGCCGCCCTCGAGGGCTACCAGGCGCACGCGGCCGCCATCCGCGCCCGCCTCGACCGCTGATCGGGCACCGCCCCTTCAGGGCTCGGGCGTTGGGGGCGCCGAACGCCACCCAAGGCCCGAGCCCTGAAGGGGCGGTGCCCGCACGGGGTGCCAACTAGGGCATCAGCACGACCTGGATGGTC
>Ga0101944_10005735_pt1 | contig 13785 bp, 8 predicted proteins | sample DewCreD2012metaG_FD_75245 | JGI IMG/M metagenome (GOLD analysis project Ga0101944, IMG submission 75245) | Hot spring sediment bacterial and archeal communities from British Columbia, Canada, to study Microbial Dark Matter (Phase II) - Dewar... ... | reverse complement strand
CGCCCATCACCGGCCCCCTGCCCCATGAGTGGACCACCGGCATCGACAAGCGCACGCAACAGTGGGACCGCTCCAAGGCGAAGAACATCAAGTGGGTAGCACGCCTGGGAAGCCAGAGCTACGGCAACCCCGTGATTGCCGACGGCAAGGTGTTCGTGGGCACGAACAATGGCGCCGGCTGGCTCTCGCGCTATCCCGCCACGGTCGATCTGGGCTGCCTGCTCTGCTTCAGCGAGGCGGACGGCACCTTTCTGTGGCAACATTCCAGCGAGAAGCTGCCCACCGGCCGTGTGCACGACTGGCCCTTGCAAGGTATTTGTTGTGCGCCGCTGGTCGAAGGCAAGCGAGCATGGTTTGTCTCCAGCCGCGGACATGTGATTTGCCTGGACACGGAGGGCTTCCACGACGGCATCAACGACGGCCCCTTTCAGGAAGAGCCCGTGGTGGCCAGCGACGAGGCAGACGTGATCTGGAGCTTCGACATGATGGCGGAGCTGCAGGTATCTCAGCACAACATGTGTAGCTGCTCGGTGACCTCGGCGGGAGACCTGCTGTTCGTCTGCACCAGCAACGGTGTGGATGAAAGCCATGTCACCATTCCCAGCCCCCATGCGCCCAGCTTCATGGCCATGGACAAGAATACGGGCCGCGTGCTCTGGACCGACAACACGCCGGGCCGCAACATCTTGCACGGCCAGTGGTCCAGCCCCGCCTATGCCGTGCTGGGGGGCGTGCCCCAGGTCATCTTTGGCGGCGGCGACGGCTGGCTGTACAGCTTCCGGGCTGAGGGCACTCCCGATGGCAAGGCGGAGCTGCTTTGGAAGTTCGACTGCAATCCCAAGGAAGCCAAGTACAGTGTAGACAGCCGTAGCACACGGAACCACATCATCGGTACTCCCGTGGTGTATGACGGTCTGGTGTATGTGGCTGTGGGAGAAGATCCGGAGCACGGCCAGGGCAACGGCCACCTCTGGTGCATTGATCCCACCAAGCGGGGGGACGTCAGCAGCGAGCTGGCCTTCAGCCTCGAGGATCCGGAAAACCCGCTGCCGCCCCGGCGGATCCAGAATGTGATTCCAGAGAACAAGGAGGTGGCCCGGCCCAATCCCAATTCCGCCTGCGTCTGGCATTACGTCGGCTTCGATGCCGACGGCAACGGCAACGTGGAAGGCTTTGAAGAGGAGATGCACCGCACTTGCGGCACCGTCTGCATCAAGGACGATATTCTGGTGATCCCGGACTTCAACGGCCTGATCCATTGCCTCAATGCCAAGACGGGCGAAGGCTACTGGACCCACGACCTGCTGGCGGAGTGCTGGAGTTCTCCATTGATCGCAGACGGCAAGATTTACATCGGCGATGCTGAAGGCCGTGTGACCGTGTTCGCACTCAGCAAGGAGAAGAACCTGCTCGCCGAGAACGACATGGGCAACGCCGTCTACACCACGCCCGTGGTGGCCAATGGCGTGCTCTACGTGGCCAACAAGACACACCTGTTCGCCATCCAGGAGCCAGACGGTACCACCCAGCCTTAATACTACAGCACCAGCTCGTATCCTTGTCGCAGTGGGGGAGGGCGGAGACGTGAATGCCTCGCCGGTTCAGGGCGCGTGCTTGTGCGTTGGCGGTGCTAGCGGCGCGCCTGAGCGTTGCGATGCTGGTAATAGGCGATGCGCTGGGCAACCCGCTGATACAGCCGCTGGCGTTGCTGTGAGTCAAGCTGCAGCCCACGAACCAAGTCAGCGATGGGGTCGGTAGCTGATGCCTTGCTTATCTCGTTGCGGATGTGCTCGATGAAGAGTAGGCGCAGATAAAGGGATTGAACCCGCGGGGCGCACGGTACCCAAGGCGGCGGAGGGGCCGCTAGCCGGCTCACACCCAGGTTGCGGGCGTGAGGGTGGGCAGGTGGGTGGGTTGGGGCTGGTCGATGAGTTGGTAGAAGACGTTGCGCTGGCGCGGCACGTAGCCCAGTTCGCGGATGGCGTCCCGGATTTCATCCAGGGTGAGGTAGTGTACGGTGCCGGCGGAGGCCACCACGTTCTCTTCGATCATGAGGCTGCCCATGTCGTTGGCGCCGTAGAGCAGGGCAAGCTGGCCGATCTTCAGCCCCTGGGTGACCCAGCTCGACTGGATGTTGCGGATGTTGTCCAGGTAGAGACGGCTGACGGCCTGGGTCTTGAGGTAGTCGAACGAGCCGGCAGGCGGCAGGTGTGCCAGGTCGGTGTGCTCCGGTTGGAACGTCCAGCAGATGAAGGCGGTAAAGCCCCCGGTTTCGTCTTGCAATTGCCGCACGCGCTCCAGATGCTCGATCCGGTCGGCCAGCGTCTCGACGTGGCCGAACATCATGGTGACCGTGCTCACGCCCCCCAGTGCGTGCCACTGGCGCATCACATTCAGCCAGTCGTCGGTGAGCACCTTGCCGCGTGTGATCTGCCGCCGCACGCGATCGACCAGAATCTCCGCACCACCGCCGGGAATGCTGCCTAGGCCCGCCTCTTTCAGTCGGAGCAGCACCGTCCGCAGCGGCAGCTTGTTCACCTTGGTGAAGGCGTACAGCTCGGGCGGGCTGAACGCGTGCAGGTTCACTTGCGGAAAGTGCTGCTTGATCTGGCGGAGCAACTCCTCGTACCACTCCAGCTTCAGTTCCGGATGCAAGCCTCCCTGCATTAAGATCTGATCGCCGCCCAGCTCCACCGTCTCCCGCACCTTGTCCAGGATCACTTCCAGCGGCAAGACGTATCCCTCGGGGTCCTTGGGACGACGGTAGAACGCGCAAAAGTCGCAGACCGCCGAGCAGATGTTCGTATAGTTGATGTTGCGGTCGATGTTGTAGGTGCGGATCGGCTCTGGATGCAGCCGTCGCGTGACCGCATCGGCCGCGCGGCCAATCGCCGCCAGATCGTACGACTGCAACAGGGCCAGCCCCTCCTCGGGCGTCAGTCGCTCGCCCGCCACCGCTTTGTCCAAAATCCTCTGGATGCTCATGGTTCGACCGAAACCGGCTCCGAAGCAGGCCGAGGCGCGACCGTATCGGCGGGGGATTCCGCCAGGTCCATTCCGCGCGCGGCTCGACGAGGTTCCGCTCGCTGGGCTGGCAGCAGCCGCAGCTTAGACGCCTCTTCGTAAAAACGCTTCAGGCCGGCACGCTCCCGAGGCCCAAGATAGAAATACAGGTGGTCCCGAAAGTACGCCAGGCATTCCTCTTGACTCAACCCCACGGCGGCATGTTCGGCCGCCGCGATCTGTTCCAGATGCGCCAGCCCTAAGTCGCGCGCTTCCGCGAGCTGATCGGCCAGCTCTGCCAGCGCGGCCTCTCGCTCCGCCGACGGCTTTCCCTGTGCGTCCGTCTGGCGAGCGACCCACATCGCGAAGACGAAGGGTAGCCCCGTCCATTGGCACCACACCTCCCCCAGATCGAAATTTTCCCCGAACCGACCAGGCGGCGGGTGCATCGCCCGGTCGCCGATCACCAGAACCGCATCGGTATCCACCGAAAATGGGGACTCGCTAATCGGTAATAGTGACAATTGGGGAGACACTCCCCAAAGTCGTTTCAGGAGCACCTGGACGAGCACGGCGCTGGTGCGCGAGCCTTCATCGAGAGCCAAGCTACGGATTTCGGCCACCGGCACGCGACTGAGGAGTTGAACGCTGCGGACCGGGCCGCGACAGGCAATGCAGGCGTCCGAAACGATTTTGTAGTCGTTTTTTCCAAAAAACTCGACCGAGGGGATCAAAGCCACATCCAGGCGGCCAGCCTCTAGGCCGTCCGCCAAACGGCTTGGAATGTCAAAGATTAAATCATATTCTGGCGCAAGTCGTGGCAGGGCGTAGACCAGCGGCTTGGTATTCAGGTAAGAGACAGCGCCGATCCGCATGGTCGTGCTCAACTCCCTGGTTGGGAAAAGCTGCATTCTAGGGCCGCTTTTTTCGTCGCCCAAGGGTGCTTGTGGCTTGCCTTGACGAACGGCCACGCAAACACGTTCTCAACCGCCGGGCATTCGGCCAGCATGCGGGGGCACACCTCGGTGCGCCCGGCGGGCGATTGGGGTCGATTCCGCGCGGCCCTCCGCCAATGAACCGCGAAACGGGGCTGCCGGACAACGTCGCAAGTCAAACGCGGCACGGCCAGTGGGAAATGTTGGCACGGATTTTAGAACCTTGCCGGGCTGAAGGGACCAGGTCGCCGCGGGGGACAGTCGCCCGGTGTCAACAGAGCAGGGCGTCAACAAGCCAGAGCGTTTTTCAACAGGTCGTGCTGTGCGATCGCTGGAGAAAAAGGCGTGCCATTGATGGGCCAGCACGTTCCGTCTATACTCGCGGCAAGCGAGTTATTTTTTCGAGATTGGGCTAAAGTGTTGCCGGGCCGGAGGTTATCGTCCGGACCACAAGCGCAAGCGGCCGAAAGAGCGAATGCCGTGGCCGGGTAGTAGCCGGCAAAAGCGAGAATCACCCATGACCATCGACAAAAGCTTGAAGGTGAAGGCGGGGGCCATTCAGAATCGGAACGTGCTGACGCGTGCTGAGCGGATCGCTCGCCTCAAAGAGTTGGACCGTTGGAAGGAAGGGGACAGCGTCCTCGGGCTGCCGAAGGTCCGTGTCGTAAAAGTGTCGATTAAAAAGAAGAAAAAATCAGCCAAGGCTGAGGAAGCTGCTGCGGCAGGCGGAGCGGCACCCGCGAAGGCGCCGGCTGCGGCTGCGAAGGCGCCGGCGCCTGCTGGGGCAGCCAAGCCGGCCGCAGGTGCGGCCAAAGGTGCGGCTGCCAAGAAGTGACGCGCTGCAAGGTTCTGGCTGGGTTAGGTTTGCGGCGACAGTCGCAGAGCGACATGTCGCTTGCGAGGCTGGGCGTGCAGTAGAAGCGGTGCAGCGCCTTGTAAGGAACTGGGGCTGATCGCTCGTTGGCCGTGCCTGGGGGACGAGGTCTTGTGGGTCTGACTGGCAGCCTTCACGGCGCCAAGATGCACGGGGCGAACGACCATGCGCGTAAAGCTCGAATACGGGAAAAAAGGGCTGTATGCGGACCTGCCGGACGAGCGGGTCGTTCGCACTTTGCGATATAAGGACGCCCCACCGCTGGCCAACCCAGAGGCCGCCCTGCGAGAAGTGCTCGAGCACCCGCGTGGCACGCCGCCGCTGGCGGAGCTGGCGCGGGGGCGCCGGGACGCGTGCATCGTGATTTGCGACATCACGCGGCCGGTTCCCAATGAACTCATTTTGCGGCCGCTCTTAGCGACGCTGGAAGCTGCCGGAATCCCTCGGGAGCGCATCACGATTCTCGTGGCCACCGGCCTGCATCGTCCCAATGAGGGGGAGGAGCTTGTCGAGATGGTGGGCCGCTGGATCGTGGAGCATTACCGGATCGAGAACCACCACGGTACGGTTCTTGAAGAGCACACCTTCCTGGGGCACAGTCCGCGCGGGGTACCGATCTGGATCGACAGCCGGTATGTCCAGGCCGACTTGAAGATCACGACGGGGCTGATCGAGCCGCACCTGATGGCCGGGTTTTCGGGAGGTCGGAAGCTGATCTGTCCGGGATTGGCGGCCATGGAGACGGTGAAGGTCTGGCATGGGCCCGATTTCCTGGAACACCCGAAAGCGGACTGCGGCATCCTCGAAGGCAATCCGGTCCATGAGGAAAACACGTGGATCGGCCGGCACGTGGGCTGCGACTTCATCGTGAATGTGGTGATCGATGCCGAGCGGCGGCCGCTGAAGTTCGTGGCCGGCGACATGGTCGAGGCGTTCGAGGAGGGGGTGGCGTTCGTCCGGGAGGTGGTGCGCGACACCGTGAGCGAGCCGGTGGACATCGTGGTGACGAGCTGTGCCGGCTATCCGCTGGATACGACCTTTTACCAGGCGGTCAAAGGGATGACCGGGGCGCTCCCGATCGTCAAGCCAGGGGGCACGATCATCCTGTGTGCCAGCCTGAGCGAGGGCATTGGCAGCGCCCCGTTCCAGCGCCTGTTCGATGAGAATCCGAGCCTGGAAGTATTCGTGGAGCGGATTTTAGGCAAACAGTATTTCGTCATGGATCAATGGCAGCTCGAGGAGCTGGCCAAAGTTCGGCGGAAGGCCAAGGTCAAGGTGGTCAGCGATGGCTTGCCGCCGCAGACTCTAACGCGGCTGTTCGTCGAGCCGGCCCCAAGCGTCGAAGAGGCGGTGGCTGCGTCGCTGGCGGAATATGGCCCGCAAGCAAAGATCGCGGTGATTCCCAAGGGGCCTTATGTGCTGGCGCAGGTGGCGTGACAAGCCGGCCCGCTGGATTTACCGGCCGTGCATTGGCCTCGCCCAAACATCACCAGCACACTCCTTAAAGCCTTAGCGCGGCTGGCGGTCGTCTTGAGGAGACGGTGCGTCAGAAGGTTGTAGCTGCCGCTGGAGGTAATCGCGCCATCCGCGCGCTGTGCTGGGCACCAGCGGCAAAGAGCGCGCTTGCGCGGGCAGGACCACCCATCCGTCAGACAGGCGGAACGCGACCCAGGTCTCCTGTGCCCCGTCGGCAAAACGCAGCAGCACGGGCGGCATCGGCCCGTCGTACGGCTGGGGAGCGACGTTCTGAAAGCTCGCATCCTGTAGCAGCGAGGTCCGGGCGTTGAGGATTCCAGGTGCCCGGCTTAAGTCTTTGCGTTGCTGGACGGCCCATCGTACTCCGCCGAGACGCACCGTCGGAGTCCCTGGCGACGCTGGCTCGCCCTCTGGAAGCGGCTCGGCAAGGACCACGAGCTCCACGAGCGGCGCGCGGCGAATCAACCAAGCCGCGGACGGTCCGAAGAACTCCAGAGCCCGCCGTCCCCGCTGATAGTTCCAGACCCACGCGACTCCAGCGGCCACCAGCCCCAAGAGCACCAGCCCCAGCACGACCCACCGGCCCTGCGGTCCTTGGGATACCGTGGCTGGCAAGCCCGCGCACTGGGGGCAGGGCCGCTGGCCTTCCGATGGCTCGGACACTCGCTCGTTTCTCCTGCAAAGCTAAGGGGACGGGATCGGCGGCTCGTCCGACCGTTGTTGGGCGACGGCGGCCAAGAGCTCGAGGACGCGCTGGCGGATCTTCCGTTCGGCCTGCGGTTCCAGGCAGGCAGTGCGGGCCCGCCAGCAGGTGTATCCGCCCAGCGGATGCAGCTCCGGCGGCGGGATGTACCCCTCGCAACCGTTGGCCAGTTCCACCACGAAGGTTTCTTTCAGCGGACTGTGCTGTTTGATGTACAGCCCGGTGCTGCCATAGACCTCGTTGGGAATCGTGCCGATCCCCAGTGGCCCGATCCGCAGGGCTTGCAGCTTCAGCTCGCGGGTGGGCGGCATCTGAGACAATAGCACTGTTTCGCGGGCGTACACCTCCGGCACATTCCGCGGCTTGCGTCCCTCGAAGGTCTTCATGAACTCCTTGGCTGCGGCGACTTCCTCGGGGCTGGGCATCCGCACGCCGCATTCCAGAAGCGATTCTTCCATCACCAGCGGCACCCAGTCGTAGTAGCGGATGCGGCGGTAGGCCTCCATCGCGGCGCTCGCCACGTCGTTGGCCACGCTCTCCAGCGAGTATTCGCGCCGCGTCGGCTGCGAATAGTCCATCAGCCAGGTATCGCCGCTGGTGGCATTCGCCAAGGCGGCCATGAACGGCACTTCGGGTGAGGCTTGCACCCGCCGCGCCATCTCCTCGCAGAACACGCCGAAATAGTCGGCCGAGACCGGCGTCGTCTTGCCCACATAGTGCAGCGAATAGGCGGCATACAGCGCCAGCGGCTTGCCGTCGCGGGTCTGGATCGACACGACCGGCACGGCCGGATCCGGCTCGCCCGTCGGTCGGATGGCGTTCGGATTGGCCGGGCCGGGATTCATCTGGGCCAGATCGTCCTTCGTGCCTCCGAACGGGTTGGTTTGGGCCGTGCCCGGCTTCATGATCCAGTGCCGGCAATGCACGTTCTTGCGATCCTCGCCGAACGCCCAGCCGATGCGGGCCGGCGCAAGGCGGCGCTGGGCCTCCGCGATGCCCTTGGCGATCTGCGGGACGAGGAAACGGGCATATTCCTCATCCTTGTCGGAACCCAGGCAGCCGTGCACGCTGGGAGCGGAATGCGTGTGCGTGGCGGAGATCAGCATGCGGTGCGGTGGAATGCCGGTGGCCCGGCTGGCCAGCTCCTTGGCTTCGTCCAGCAGGTCCCGTGGCACCATGCAGCTATCGACGACGACGATCGCCACTTGCGTTGTCCCGTCGTCCAAGACCAGGCAGCGGGCGTGCAGGCGGTCGGTGATCTTGTCGGCGATCCGCTCCGTCATGCCGCCGTTGATGATCACCGGCAGCTTCAACGGCGAGATGTCGATCGCGTAAGCACCGGCCCGAAACGTCTTGCCAGGCGGCGCATCGGCCGCGTCGCTCGCCCGTCCCAGGACCAAGGCTGCCACCAGCGCTCCGACAAGCCCCAAACGCACGTTTCGCATGGCTGGATCTCCTGCACGGAAGTTGCTGCTGCTTGGGCTTTCACCACGCGGGCTGACCCGCACCGCCCCCGCATTGTACACTATCGAATGGACACTATCCGTTGCTGCGGCAGGCGCTGCAAGCCAGCGTCGGCCGTGGAACGAACGCACGCGAAGCAAGCCACTGGCTTTCCGCCGAACGACGTCGGAGTTTTCGATGCGCGGAGCAACGATGCGGGGACTCTTGAGGACGATGGACACGATGGGATGGCTGGCCGCCATCCTGCTGATCTTTCTAGGGGTGCCTGGGGGCCGCTTGATGGCCGGGCACCCGGCCCCGCTGCCGATCCCGGATGCGGAAGCCCGGACGGAAGCGGAGATGAAGCCGTACACGGAGATCATCGAGCATACGGACGCCCGGATCGAGATGGTGCCGATCCGCGGCGGGCGGTTTCTGATGGGCAGTCCCGAGACGGAGAAGGGGCGGTACGCGGATGAAGGGCCGCAGCACGAAGTCGAGATCTCGCCATTCTGGATGGGCAAATACGAGATCACCTGGGACGTGTACGAGGTGTGGATGTCGGACCTGGACATTCTGCGGCGGCAACTGGCCGGCCTTCCCGAGACGCCGCGCGACAAGCTCGCCGAAGTGTTCCAGCTTTCGCAGCCGACCAAGCCGTACACCGACATGACCTTCGGCATGGGCAAGCGCGGCTACCCGGCGATCTGCATGACCCAGCACGCGGCACGGGTCTTCTGCCAATGGCTCAGCGCCAAAACGGGGCGCTACTATCGCCTGCCGACCGAAGCGGAGTGGGAATATGCCTGCCGGGCGGGAACGACCACCGCTTATTCCTTCGGCGACGATCCAGCCGGGCTGGACGAGCACGCCTGGTACCTGGAGAACAGCGGCGAAAAGTACCAGAAGGTCGGCCAGAAGAAGCCCAATCCGTGGGGCCTGTATGACATGCACGGCAATGTGGCCGAATGGTGCCTCGACCAGTACACGACCGACTTCTATCAGAAGTGCAAGGAGCAGGGGGTGGTCAAAGACCCGCTGGCCATCCCGCTGACGGAGTACAAACGCGTCGTGCGGGGCGGTTCGTGGGATGACGGCGTGCGGCGGACCCGCAGTGCCGCACGCATGTACTCCACTCCCGACTGGAAGCAACAAGACCCGCAGGTCCCGCAGAGCATCTGGTACTTCACCGACGCTTTGTTCCTGGGCTTCCGGGTCGTGCGGCCGCTGGTGGAACCTTCGGACGAGGAGAAAGCCGCCAAATGGGACCGCTCCGAGCCGCCGCAGGTCGACCGCCACACGAACAAATGAGCGGCAAAAGCGTGCCGGGCCAGGACGAAGGTCAATTGGTCGGGTGTCGCATGCTCCCTTGCCCGAGGCGCGGACTACTGGCGTGCGGCGGCGTTGCGTCTTGTCTGAGGAGCTTTGGGGATCGGGGGACCGCCCGTCGCAGGCCTGCTCCGACGCAGGGTCGAGAATCCCGCCAGAAAAAAATGTTTGACAGGCCGGGGGCGGCGCCTCTATCTTCAATGTTTCGGAACGAATGCTTCGGGACGCGGTCCTCGTCTTGTCGGCGTCCCGGCACCGGCAGAGGAGAAGCCCCGGCGCGGCGCGGGCCGGCCGGGAACAACAGCGGCTTGGGGCGGAGGCCAAACGACATGCTGGTGCGAGAAATCCTGGCGCACAAAGGGCAAGTGGTGCACACCTGCTCGCCGGACGATTCTCTGGCGGAAGTGGTGGACCTGCTCGTAGGGCACAACATCGGTTCGCTGGTCGTGCTGGACAACGACCAGATGGTCGGCATCATCACGGAGCGCGACATCTTGCGGGCCTGTGCGACGACGCGCGGGTCGCTCGAGACGCTTCGCGTCCGCGACCGGATGACGCGCTGCCCGATCGTCGCCTCGCCGGACGACGAGGTCGCCGACGTGATGTGCATCATGACCGAGCGCCGCATCCGCCACCTGCCGGTGGTCTCTGGCGGCCGGCTGATGGGCATCATTTCGATCGGCGACACGGTCAAGGCGCAGCACGACGAGCTGTGCCGGGAAAACCACTACCTCAAGAGCTACATCCAGTCGTAGGACCGGATGCCGCGGTCGCGGGCAGCGGCTGTTCGATCTGCCGCAGTTCGCGCGGCAAGGGGAAATGCACTTCCTCGCTGCGGAGGGTACGGCTCTGGACCGTGGCCCCGTAGCGCTGGACGAGCCAGCGCACGCACTCCTCGACCACCGACTCCGGGGCGCTGGCTCCCGCCGTGACCAGCACCGTCTGCACGCCCACAAACCAGGACTCGTCCAGGTCCGCCACGCCGTCGATCAAGAACGCCTGCACGCCGCATTCCAGGGCGATCTCTTTCAGCCGCTGGCTGTTGGAGCTGTTCTGGCTGCCCAGCACGAGCACCACATCCGCCTCCGAGGCTAATTGCCGCACCGCCTCTTGCCGGTTTTGCGTGGCGTAGCAGATATCTTCTTTGGGCGGGCCGACCAGGTGCGGGAAGCGCGCCCTCAGGCGGGCGATGATCCGATTTGCATCATCCACGGAAAGCGTCGTTTGCGTCAGGTAGGCCAGCTTGGTGCCCGGCGGGAATTGCAGCCGATCCGCTTGCTCGACCGACTCGACCAGCACGATCGCCTCGGGAGCTTCGCCCATCGTCCCGACCACCTCATCGTGCCCTTCATGCCCGATCAACAGGATCGTGTACCCCTCGCGGGCGAACCGCACCGCTTCCAGGTGCACTTTCGTCACCAGCGGGCAGGTCGCGTCGATCGCCCGCAGTTTCCGCTGCCGGGCCAGTTGCCGGATCTGAGGCGAAACGCCGTGGGCGGAAAAAAGCAGCGTCGCCCCTGGCGGCACCTCGTCCAGATCGTCCACGAACACGGCCCCTTTGGCGCGGAACGTGTCCACCACGTGCTTGTTATGCACAATCTCGTGGTACACATACACCGGCGTCCCGAATGCCCGGATCGCCAGGTCCAGGCTCTCGATCGCCATATTCACTCCCGCACAAAACCCGCGGGGGGCTGCCAGGATCACTTTCATGGAGGTGGATGCCCGTGTGTGTCGGCCGCGTCCGCTGGACGTGGATTGCTTCCAACAGGTCGAGCTCGAGAAACCGTGCTTCGATGGCGGTCTACCGCTTCGGTCCGCATTAACGTCCGCAGGACTTGTCAGCGCATCATAGCCGCCGACGCAAGACCCGTCGAAGGGTCGCCGCTCGAAACCCTCGCCTCCTACCGCAAACCGCGACCGCCCGACCACTTGGGACGTTGCTGCCCGCCAGGTAGCAGGTTCGCCATCTAACCTTCAACCGCGAATCTGGCCGGCGGAATCATCACGCCGAAAGCGGGCGGCCGCGTGGGGACCCATCGCTTGGCTTTTATCTGGCAGATGCCGTCCGTCGTTCGCATGGTCGGCTGAGACGGGCAAACAACCACGCGGCCGAGCGGTCAAAAGGAAGCCGGCCAGAAGTTCATTCGCGTCGTAAGTTGTTTATGAGAAATCTCTTACGCAATATCTCGTCGAACAGTTCCGCTTGGGAGGAATCTTCCGTCGGGATCGATCGAATCAAGGAGGGCAAATCTGGCAAGAGCGCGAAACGAGGCAATTCTGAGGAGGCTTTCGGGTTCCGTCGAGCTTTCCGACGGTCCGGCCGATGTCAATCCAGGAAGACCGGACAAAGTGTGTCAATCACACAATCTTCGGATTGTGGGGCGTCTGAGCAAAAAGCGCAATTTGTGCCAGGATGGTGGACATCGCCGTGACCAGTCAACCTGTTTCGCTGAAACTGATTTCGCACCGGCCGGACGTATCGATCGACTGGCTGGAAGGTTTACCGCTGCCGGCCTTGCAGGAGGCGTTTTCCCGACTGGGAGGATGGAATCTCCAGGTCACGAAGGCCCCAGAGCAAGCGGGGGAAACCTGGTCGATGCCGGTAGAGAAACAGCCTGGCGGTTACCGGCTCACTCTCTGGCCACCGGCGCCCAGTGAGGCTGAAGAAAGAAGCGCGCTGCCGGCTGCGTGCATGGCTGGCAATGGTTCCTTAGGGCCGATCCGGGCGTTGGCACTGGGGGTGGGCGGGCTCTTGGCCGAGGTCATCCAGCTCCGGCATGCGCTGTGGCAGCGGGAAGCGGAGCTGGCGGCAGGCGTCCCGGTGATGGTGCCCGCCGAGGAGGACGCTCACCTGGCGCAGCGGTTGACGGCCGTGCTGCAAGGTGGTGCCCAGGCGGTGGGTTGCCAGGCAGCCGCGTTGTACCTGCTAGATGAAGCGACCACGAGCCTGAAACTGCGGGTTGCCTGGGGGTTGCCCACGGCACGTCTGGTCGATCCACCACGTCCGCTGAAGGGAGCCTTGGCCGACCTGGAAGCCCTCGCGGGGCATGCGGTGGTGCTGGAGGATACGACGCTACTAGCGCATTGGCGGTGTCCGGAGGCGTTTGCGGCAGCCGCTTGCGTTCCCGTTTCGACCGCGACGGTGCCACTGGGAACGCTGTGGGTCTTTTGCGACCACGTGCGGGACTTTTCAGCGCACGAGACGAATCTGCTGGAGATCGTCGCAGGGCGGATCGCCTCCGAGCTGGAACGAGAGATGCTGCTCGTGGAGGCGGCGAAGGCAAAAGCTCGCGAACAACGCGAGACGGCGGCGGCTCGCTGGCTGGCCCAAAGGCGTCCGAGCGTGCCGCCCTGCATCGAAGATTACCAGATCGCCGGCGCAGCACCGTCCGAAGAGCTGCAAGGGGGCTTTTACGACTGGTTCGGTCTGCCAGACGGCTCACTCCTGGTCGTCGCCGGACAGGTGCCCGGACATGGGTGGGAAGCGGCATTGGCCGCGACGGCCGTGCAAACGGCGCTGCGGGCACACGCCGCAAGTGCGGCGGATTTAGGATGCCTCCTGGCGACGACGAGCACGACGCTGCGTGCGGCCTCGCCGGGGGAAGATGGAACTTCGCTGGTCGTCCTGCAAGTGCGCTCGGGCTGTCGTTCGGTGAGGGTGGCGGGGGCGGGAACGTTTGCCCTTTGGAGCGCGGAGGGGGAGCGGTGGCAGGCCACCTCGTACCGGCGGCCCGCGCTGGGCGTGGAGCTGGAGGACGAGGCGGAGGATTTTTTCCAGGCAGAGTTTTCCTTGAAGGTCGGGCAGTCGCTGGCGGTAACCGCCGGCATGGGCGCGGACGACCTGGCGATGCCTGCGGTCGCGAAGGGATCGCGGAGCGGCACCACAGCCAGTGCGGGGCGCGGCAAACGTCTGGTCGCGCGTGGCCGCTCTGCTGAACAACTGCTGGCCGGCCTGAAGCAAGCGATCTGCGGCGAACGGTCGACGTCCGACAACGTCGCGATGGTCGTCGTGCGCCGGC
>Ga0101944_10005734_pt1 | contig 13786 bp, 10 predicted proteins | sample DewCreD2012metaG_FD_75245 | JGI IMG/M metagenome (GOLD analysis project Ga0101944, IMG submission 75245) | Hot spring sediment bacterial and archeal communities from British Columbia, Canada, to study Microbial Dark Matter (Phase II) - Dewar... ... | reverse complement strand
GCTCGGCCACGAGTCGTACGCCACCCACCTGAAGTTCAGCCCCGCGCACCCGGCGCTGGCCGCCCTCACCGAGTCGGACCAGCTGCTGCTGTGGGACATCAACCAATCCCCCGAGGAACCGCTGGACCTGACGGGTGAGATGACCAACCTCAACGCGCTGGCCTTCAGCCCGGACGGGGAATGGCTGGCGGTGGGGGAGGAGGACGGTCAGGTATGCCTGTGGAACTGGCAGGCCCGACAGCCGGCCGCCCGTTTCGAGACGCACGCGCCTGTCCTGGCGCTGGCCTTCTCGCCGGACGGCGCGCGGCTGATCGTCGGCCACGAGTCCGGCCGCGTGCGCGTCTGGAAGATTAAGTGATCGGCCGCGGATTTCACGGATGACGCGGATTGACGCCGAACGAGGCAGAATAATCTGACTCTACCGGCTTCGCCGAAGGTCATGCTGAGGAGCGGAGCGCCGAAGCATCTCCATTGTCTAAGAACGCTTCGCTCCGAGTGACCATTGTTCTCGCAAACCCGGGGAAGCCAACCATCCGTATAATCCGCGCAATCCGCGGCTAAACCCTTGCCCCTCGGAGTCGGAATGCCCTTTTCTCCCGCCAAATTCGCCGAGAAATACCTGCTCGCCCGCGAGGCCGCGCTCAAATCCAATTTCCGGAGCGGGACCACCGGCTTCGAGATCGAGCTCAACCTGCTGGATGACGACTTCAAGCCGGTGCTGACCGTGGGCACCGGGCCGGACCAGCAGAGCTTCATTGATTATCTGCTGGCGCACGCCATCCCCAGCTGGCTGGCGGACCGCGCCCAGCGCGAAGTCTTCCACTGGATGATCGAGTGGGCCACGCGCCCGTACTACTCGGCCGTCGGCGCCGTGTACGAGCAGCGCCTGCTGGAGGCCGTGCTGCTCAACGCGCTGGCGCGGGCCGGCCGCGAGTTCGGCCAGCGCCTGTACGCCTACCACGGCAACCTGCTCTACCCGGTCCAGGTGGGCCACGACGCTATCCCGGGCGGCTGGAACCTGGCCAAGCGCCGCTACCTGCAGAAATGCGTGGACCTGTACGGCGAGGCGCTGGCGACAGCCGGAATCCATGCCAACATGTCGCTGCCCGAGCCGCTGCTGAGCTGGGATTTCATGCACCTGACGCCCGGCGAGCGCGGCGACACCCACCTGGACGCCTACAAGAACCGCGTCTACATCGAGGCCACGCGCCTGATGCGGGCCTTCGCGGCGCTGTTCATCGCGGTCACCGCCTCCACGCCGCTGCGTCCGATGCGGCGCGCCGGCGAGCCGGTCGTCGTGCTGACCGAGATCGACTCCAATCGCAATTTCACCTTCCCCAACCCCGAGACGCTGGACATCCCCAACCTGTATCGCTCGCACGACGAATACCTGCGCCTGTCGTACGACCTGGTGCGGCGCGGCGTGCGCTTCGGCAACAACAACTGGACGCCCGTCCGCGCCCGCTCCTTCGCCGAGCCGGTGGAGCGCCTGATCCTGACCACCGCCGACCAGCTGCACGCGATCTACACTCGCGGGCTGTACGCCGCCGGCGCGCAGGTCACCGCCGAGAGCATGGCCCAGCAGATCGAGCGCGAAAACCTGCTGGCGCGCATCAACATCCCGATGGCGCGCGTCGAGGTCCGCGTGGACGAGGGCGGGCACCCGCTCGACCTGGACATCGCCAACCTGACCCTCAAAGAGCTGTTGTTGATCCAGTGCTACGCGGACCCGGCCTTCGCGCGCGCCTTCCGCTACGACCACGAGGACCTGGCCCGCGCCCGGCGCAACGAGTCCGAGGCCGCCCACCACGGGCTGAAAGCCGAGATCGAGAACCCGTTCACGGGCAAGCCGGTGGGTATGCGCGACTTCCTGCGCTGGACGCTGGAGCAGGTGCGACCGCTGGCGGAGGCCCTCGACTTCTGGCCGCGCCTGCGCCCGCTGCTGGAGATGGCGTCCGGCGCGCCCAACACGGCCGAGCGCCTGCGCGAGCGCGTCCGCCAGGAGATCGGCCGGACGGACGTGGTGCCGGTGGAGGTGCTCAAGGCGCTGGCCCTGGAGCGCGAGGCCCAGGTGAAGCGCGACGTGGAAACCATCGCCTCCACAGTGGCGGTGCTGGGCGAGGAGGCCATCAAGCTGCGCGAGTTCCTGCAGCGCGTGCGCGACGACGTGCGCCACGACCCGGCCGCCCCGGTCCGGTTCCGGCCCAAGTCCGAGGCCGTGATCGCCCCGCACTACCCGGACAAGACCAGCGAAGTCCTGGACCTGGCCCAGCAGCTCATCCGCATCCCGTCCGTCACCAACTGCCCGGACGAACGCCTGGAGGAGGTCCATCGCGCCGCCACGCTGGTCTTCGACTATCTGCGCGACGCCGGCCTGGAGGTGACCTACTACGAAAACACCAAATATCCGGCGGTCTTCGCCGCTTTCCCGCCATCCGGCCTTCAGCCTCACCCGGGCCGTCCCGGCTCCGCCGGAACCGCGGAAGCGCCGCTGCGCGGCGCGACGGCGCCCGTGATGCTGGGCGGCCACTTCGACGTGGTGCCGCCCGAGCCGGACGATGGACAGTTTGCGCCGCGCATTGACGGCGACTACCTGTGGGGGCGCGGCGCCGCGGACATGAAGACCGTGGTCGCCACCTATCTCGTCTGGATGAAGGACATGGTCAAGGCGGGGCCGCCCTACCCGGGCGTCAACCTGCTGCTGGTGGGCAACGAGGAGAACGGCGAGAGCGAGCCGAGCGGCACCCCGCACGTCCTGGCCGACCTGGCCAGCCGTTACAACGGCTACCAGCCGCGCCTGTTCATCGCCGGCGAGCGCACCGGCGAGCAGGGCAGCGAGTTGATGGGCGAGATCTGCATCGAGAACCGCGGTGTGATGCGCTTCGAGGTCATCGCGCGCGGGCAGCGCGGGCACACCGGGGTGCGCGGCGCGCACGCCGACCTGGGCGAGCGCCTGTTCCAGGCGCGGACGGCGCTGGTGGATATCTTCCAGAAGCACCTGACGCTCAAGGGCGAGGGCGGCTGGCAGAGCCAGTACCGCTTCCCGTTCTTCAGCGCCGGCCAGCCGGGCGTCTACAATGTCACCGCCGACCTGGGCGTCCTGGGCATCGAGATCCGGTCCATCCCCCAGGACCGCCTGGCCGTCATTGCGGAGCAGGCGCGGGCGCTGTGCGCGGACCTGGGGCTGGAGCTGAACATCCCGGTCCAGGAGGACGGCGTGGCCTGCGACCCGCGCAACCCATACCTGCTGAAGCTGGTGGAGGGGGTGCGGGCGGCCTTCAACCAGGAGCCGGTTCTGGGCAAAAAGCTGCCGGGCTCGAGCGCGCGTTTCGCGCCGGGCGGGCAGGCCGTGGTCTGGGGCCAGACCGGGATCGGGCCGCACGCCCGGGACGAGCGGCATTTCATCCCCAGCATCGACGGCTATTACCGGGCGCTGACCCAGTTTGGGGCGCTCATACGGCCGTAGCCTACAGAGCGCACGAAGCACGCCGAGATCACTCTGCGCTCTCGGTGGTTTTCTGGAGCGTGACGATGAACAAAATCCCCAGGACCCCGGCTTCATTTAGGATCAGCGAAGACTGGCTGGCCGTGCTGATCGCCTTCGCACTGATCGCCCTGGCCGCGCTGGGCGTCCTCGGCCCGAACGGCCTGAACATCGTCTTTTAGCGCGATCAGCCTTCAGCCAACCGATACGGCCATGTCGCGAAACTCCACCCTCCCCGGTCTCGTCGTGATGGCCTTGCTGGCCATCGTCGCCTGGCAACTGACGCGCCTGGCGGCCGGAGCGGCGCTGCCCTTCGGCATCCCGGGGCGGGCGCTGGAATACCCGTTGTGGGCGGCGCTGATCGGGCTGGCCGGCAATGTCAGCCTCAAGCGGGCCGGGCTATACCGCGCCATCGAGCCGGGCCTGAAAGTGGAATTGTTCCTGAAGATCGGGCTGGTGCTGCTGGGGGCGAGCGTCAGCCTGGCGCTGCTCGCGCCGACGGCCCTGGGCGCGGTTGTGCAGGGCGTGGCGCTGATTACGTGCGTGTTCCTGTTCAGTTGGTGGCTGGGCGGGCGCTATGGGCTGGACCAGAAGCTGCGGGCCGTGATGTCGTCGGCCATCGCCATCTGCGGCGTCTCGGCCGCCATCGCCGCCGCCGGCTCCGTGGTCGCCAAAAAAGAACAGGTCACCTACGTCACGGCGCTCGTCATCCTCGTCGCCCTGCCGCTGATGGTCGTCGCGCCGCTGCTGGCCGGAGCGCTGGGCCTGTCGGAGACCGTCGCCGGGGCCTGGTTCGGCGGCAACATCGACACGACGGCGGCCGTGGTCGGGGCCGGCACACTCTACGGCGAGACGGCCCAAAAGGTGGCGTCGGTCGTCAAATCCACCCAGAACGCCCTGATCGGCCTGGTGACGTTCCTGCTGGCGCTGTATTTCACCGTGGTCGTCGAGCGCAAGCCCGGCGAGCGCCCGAGCCCGCGCCTGATCTGGGACCGCTTCCCCAAGTTCGTGCTCGGCTTCCTGGCGGCCTCCGCGCTCTACACGCTCGGCGTCATCGACGGGGGCCGCGGCACGGCCATCGAGGCGCTGCGCAACTGGTCGTTCACGCTGGCCTTCGTGGGCATGGGCCTGCAGCTCTCGCTGAGCGACCTGCGCCAGATGGGCTGGCGGCCGCTGGCCGTCTTCCTGATCACGACCGTCTTCAACACCCTGCTGGCGCTGGGGGCGGCCTGGCTGATCTTCGGCGTGTGGCTGCCGCCGGCCGGCTGAGCGCCGGCGCTACGCCTTCAACTCTGGAAAGTCATCCTCCCAATACTCGTGCGCGCCGCGCTCGTGGTGGGCGGCCCGCTCGTTCTCCTGGCCGCGCAACTGTACGCGCCGGATCTTGCCCGAAATGGTCTTGGGCAGGTCCGCGAACTCCAGCCGGCGCACGCGCTTAAAGGGCGCCAGGCGCTCGCGCGCGAAGCGGAAGAGGGACAGGGCCAGGTCACGGCTGGGCGCGAAGCCGGGCCGCAGCACGAGGTAGGCCTTGGGCACGCTCAGGCGCAGCGGGTCCGGGCTGGGCACCACGGCCGCCTCGGCGACGGCCTCGTGCTCGATCAGGGCGCTCTCCAGCTCGAACGGGCTGATCCGGTAGTCCGAGCTTTTGAAGACATCGTCGGCGCGGCCCACGTACCAGTAGTAGCCGTCGGCGTCGCGCGCGGCGACGTCCGAGGTGCGGTAGTGGCTGCCGCCCAGCGCCGCCGCCGTGCGCTCCGCGCTGTCGGCGTAGCCCGCCATCAGGCCGAGCGGGCCCGGCTGCAGCCGCAGCGAGAGCTCGCCCTCATCCGCGCTGTGCCCGTCCGCATCCAGCAGCGCCACGTCGTAGCCCGGCAGCGGCCGGCCCATCGACCCGAGCTTCACGGGCTGGCCGGGCGTGTTGCCGATCTGGGCCGTGGTCTCGGTCTGCCCGTAGCCGTCGCGGATGGTCAGGCCCCAGGCCGCCTTCACCTGCTCGATGACCTCCGGGTTAAGGGGTTCGCCGGCGCTGATCAGCTCGCGCAGCTTCACGGGATAGGCCGTCAGGTCCTCCAGGATCAGCATGCGCCAGACCGTGGGAGGCGCGCACAGGCAGGTGACCGCGTACTGCTCCAGGGCGCGCAGGATCTTCCTGGCGTCGAAGCGCGGCTGGTTGAAGATGAACACCGTCGCGCCGGCATTCCACGGGGCGAAGAAGCAGCTCCAGGCGTGCTTGGCCCAGCCGGGCGAGCTGATGTTGAAATGCACGTCGCCGGGCTGGACGCCGAGCCAGTACATCGTGGAGAGGTGGCCGATGGGGTAGCTCTGGTGGGTGTGCAGCACCATCTTGGGTTTGGCCGTGGTGCCGGAGGTGAAGTAGAGCAGGAAGGGGTCGGTCGCGTGGGTCGGGCCATCCGGCGTGAACTCGGCGGGGGCCTGGTCGGCTTCGGCGTACGGGCGCCAGCCCTCGGCCGCGCCGCCGACGACGATCCGGGTGTAGTCCCCGGGCAGCTCCGCGAACTTCGCCGCGCCGGCTACATCAGTGATGACGTGGCGCATCTCGCCGCGCTCGATCCGGTCCTGCAGGTCGGCGTGCGTCAGGAGGGTTGTGGCCGGGCTGAGCACGGCGCCGAGTTTCATCGCCGCCAGGGTCACCTCCCACAGGGCCGGGGTATTCGGCAGCATCACCAGGAGGCGGTGCCCGCGGCGCACGCCCAGGCCGCGCAGGAAGTTGGCGGCCCGGTTTGAGCGCTCGCGCATCTCCGCGAAACTCAGCCGGACCTCGCCGCCGGCGTCATCGGCGATCCACAGGGCCGTCCGCGTGTTGCCGCGCGCCATCGGATCGAAGTAATCCAGCGCCCAGTTAAACAGGTCCACCTGGGGCCAGCGGAAGCCCTGGAAGGCGGTGACGTAGTCTTCACGGTGAGCGAGCAGGAAATCACGGGCCTGAAGGAACGAGTCGCCGGCTGCCATAGGGCCTCCTCCGGGTTGGGGATGCGGGGAATGGCCCGATTATACGCGCTTCCGATGGCCGTCAGGTTGCGGGCGGCCGCCGGCTCGACTACACTGACGCTATCGGCGGAGGCCTCATGCCGCTCACACGCTTCACAGACGCCCATCTCTTCCGCGACCGGGCGGAGGCCTTTCTGGTCCGGCGCGAAGCCGAGAACAACCTGCCGCTCGGCCTGAGCTCGGCGCTGATGGCTAAGCCGGACCTGTACCCCAGTCAGCCGTACTTCGCGGTGGTGGAGTCGGCCGGCCAGGTGACGGCCGCGGCGATGATGACGCCGCCCCACCGGCTGGTGCTGGCCTGGACCGAGGACCGCGAGGCCGTGGACCTGATCGCCCACGATGTGCTGGCCTTCCGCCCGGACACGCCCGGCGTCTTCGGCCCGAAAACGATCTGCGCCCGCTTCGCCCAGACCTGGCAGGCGCTCACCGGCCGGCGCTACCGGCTGGGCATGGCCGAGCGCGTCTACAAGCTGGAGCGCGTCCGCCCGCCGGCCGGGACGCCGGGCGCGTTGCGGCGCGTGGGCGAAGGCGACCGGGGTTTGTTGCTGAAATGGATTGACGCTTTTCAGAGGGAGGCGCTGGGTGAGGAGGACCCGGAAGCCGTGCAGCGGATAGTCCATAATAGCCTGACCCTGCCGCCGGAGCTGACCGGCACCTTCCTGTGGGAGGACGGCGGCATACCCGTCTCGTTGACCCGTTACGGCGGCCCGACGCCGCACGGCATGCGCCTGGGGCCCGTCTATACGCCCCCCGAGTTCCGCGGACGCGGCTATGCCAGCGCCTGCGTGGCCGCCGTCAGCCAATATCTGCTGGACGCCGGCCGGCGCTTCGTCTTCCTGTTCACCGACCTCTCCAATCCGACGTCCAACAAGATTTATCAAAATGTCGGTTTCGAGCCGGTCGCCGACCTGGACGAGATCCGCTTCTACGACGCGGCGCCGGAGCCGGCTGAAGACTCAGACTGAACCGAAATCTGTGCGGCCTGCCCAAATTCTGCGGACGTTCTTTTGCCGATTGGACCTTGACCCGCCGCCGCTCCGCGCCTACGATACAAAGGATGTCCCGCCGCGCCCGTCGTTCCAGCCGTCGTCCCCGCCTGACCCGCCCGGGGTAGGTCGGCTCGTTGCGCGCGTTGAGCATCCGCTGACGCTTCCGTTGGACTGCTGGCAGAGCCCTCCTCACCCGGAGGGCTTTTTGTTTTCATCCGGGCCGCGCCGTCCGCGGCCTGCCGTCTGTCATCGCTCACCTGGAGGAACCCCCCATGTCCGACGTCAAGAAAATCGTCCTCGCCTACTCCGGCGGCCTGGACACGAGCGTGATCGTGCCCTGGCTCAAGCAGAACTACCCCGGCGCGCAGGTGATCTGCTTCGCGGCCGACATCGGCCAGGGCGAGGAGCTCTCCGGCCTGAACGAGAAGGCCATCGCCACGGGCGCCGAGAAGTGCGTGGTCAAGGACCTGCGCGAGGAGTTCGCCCGCGACTACCTCTTCAAGCTGGTCCAATCCAGCGCCCTGTACGAGCGCCGCTACCTGTTGGGCACGTCGATTGCGCGCCCGCTCATCGCCACCCACCAGGTGCGCGTGGCCGAGGCCGAGGGCGCCGACGCGCTCGCGCACGGCTGCACGGGCAAAGGCAACGACCAGGTCCGCTTCGAGCTGACCTACACCGCCCTGAACCCCAAGCTCAAGGTCATCGCGCCCTGGCGGCATCCGGCCTGGAAGATCCGCTCGCGCGAGGACGCGCTGGAGTTCGCGGCCGAGTTCAACGTGCCGGTGACGGCCACGCTCAAATCCATCTACAGCCGCGACCGCAACCTGTGGCACCTGTCGCACGAAGGCGGCGGGCTGGAGGACCCAGCCCGCGAACCGGATGAAGCCATGTTCCAGCTCACGGTCGCGCCGGAGCAAGCGCCCGACAAGCCCGAATACGTGGAGATCGAGTTCGAGCACGGCGCGCCGGTGGCGGTGAATGGCGAGCGGCTCTCGCCGGCGGCCCTGATCATGAAGCTGAACGAGCTCGGCGGCCGGCACGGCGTGGGACGCGTGGACCTGGTGGAAAACCGGCTGGTGGGCATGAAGAGCCGCGGCGTGTACGAGACGCCGGGCGGCACCCTCCTGTTCGACGCGCACCGCGAGCTGGAGTCGATCTGCCTGGATCGGGACACGCTCCACTACAAAGAACTGGTCGCCGCGCGCTACGCGGAGATGGTCTATTACGGCCAGTGGTATCATCCGCTGCGCGTCGCCCTGCAGGCTTTCATCGACCAGACCCAGCTGCACGTCAACGGCGTGGCGCGGCTCAAGCTCTATAAAGGCAACGTGAGCGTGGCCGGCCGGAAGAGCAGCTACAGCCTGTACCGCGAGGACTTCGCCACGTTCGGCCAGGAGGACGTCTACAACCAGAGCGACGCCACCGGCTTCATCCGCCTGTTCGGCCTGCCGATGAAGGTAACCGCGCTGCTCAACATCGACGGCAAGGCCGGCGCGCACTATGCCGAGCCGGATTACAGCAAGTTCAAGCGGGACTAGCTCCCCTTAAGACCGATCACTGTTTCACTGGAGAAACGAACAGTGAGCCGGGGGACGGAAGCTCACCGATGACCAAACTCTGGGGCGGACGTTTCGGCGAAGCCACCGACGCGCTGGCCCACCGCCTCAACGCCTCCCTGCCCTTCGACCAGCGGCTGTGGCGCGAGGACCTCCGCGGCAGCGTGGCCTGGGCGCAGGCGCTGGCGCGGGCCGGCGTGCTCACCCCGCTGGAGGCGGTGCAGATCACCGCCGGCCTCCAGCAGGTCCACGACGAGTTCGCGGCCGGCGCGTTTCAGTTCGCGCCCGGCGACGAGGACATCCACACCGCCGTCGAGCGCCGGCTGATCGAGTTGATCGGGCCGACCGGCGGCAAACTGCACACCGGCCGCAGCCGCAACGACCAGGTCGCCACGGATTTCCGGCTGTGGGTGCTGGAGGCCGCGGCCCACCTGCGCGAGCAGACCCGGGCCCTCCAGCGCGCCCTGGTCGGCCAGGCCGCGGCGCACGCCGAGACGCGGCTGCCCGGCTACACGCACGTCCAGCGCGCCCAGCCCATCACCTTCGGCCACTGGCTGATGGCGCACTTCTGGGCCCTGGAGCGCGACGTCAACCGCTGGGAGGCGGCGCGCCTGACCGCCAGCGTCTGCCCGCTGGGCAGCGGCGCGCTGGCCGGCACCGCCTACCCCATCGACCGGGCGGCGCTGGCGGCCGACCTCGGCTTCGCGCGCGCAGCCGAGAACGCCTGGGACGCCGTCTCCGACCGCGACTTTGCCGCCGAATTCCTGTTCAACGCCGCGCTGGCCGGCGCGCACCTCAGCCGGCTGGCCGAGACCCTGATTCTGTTCTCGTCGTCCGAGTTCGGGTTCGTGACGCTGGCCGACGCCTACTCCACCGGCTCCAGTCTGATGCCGCAGAAGAAAAACCCGGACATGCTTGAACTGGCGCGCGGCAAGGCCGGGACGCTGCTGGGCCTGCTCACCGGGCTGCTGGCGACGCTCAAGGGTCTGCCGTCGGCCTACGACAAGGACCTGCAGGAGGACAAGCCCGCCGTCTTTGCGGCTTTCGACACGCTGGACGCGCTGCTGCCGGTGCTGGCCGGCGCGGTCGCCACCCTGACGGTGAACGCCGACCGGATGGCGGCCGCGCTCGAGCCGGCGCTGCTCGCCACCGAACTGGCCGACTACCTGGTGCGCAAGGGCGTGCCGTTCCGCGAGGCGCACGGGATTGTCGGCGGCGTCGTGCGCGAGTGCCTGCAGCAGGGCATTACGCTGGAAGACCTGACGCTGGAGATGCTGCAGCGCCATCACCCGCGTTTCGAGGCAGACGCGCTGGAGGCGATTGACCCGATGCACGCCATCCGCGCCCGCACGATTCAGGGCGGTACCGCGCCCGAAGCCGTCCAGCAGCAAATCGAGCAAGCCAAGCAGTGGCTGGGCGTTATCGAACACCAGCTGAACGAGCTGTTGAACCCGAACTGATGGCGCAGTGGTTTCGGAGCGAGGCGTGGCGGTTGCGCTGGCTGCCGTTTTTGACGGCGGCGGCGGGGCTGACGGCGGCGTTCCTGATTCAGGATGTGCCGATTGTGCGTCGGCACGCGCTGCTGCTTGCGCTCTTGGCGGGGCTGGGCTTCTTCTTGCCTGCGGTACGCCATCGGCTGCTGATCCTGTTCGCCTACGGGCTGGGGCTGTATTTTATCGTCAAGTCGGTCGCCACATGGCTGGAGTTGCCGCTGGGCGGGTTGGGCGTGGTGGAGCGCGTGCTGTGGTTCGTGTTGGGCTGGATGTGCGTCGTCAGTGCGCTGGGGATGGGGCGTCGCCCTGCGCCGGAGTGGGCGGTCGCGCTGCTAATGGTCGCGCTGGGGCTGTATTTCGCGAACTTCACCTATGTGCATTATGCGCAGAACAACTGGCTCCAGGCGATAGCGGGCGTCGGGCTGACGGGCGCGGCGCTCTGGCACGCGGCAGTCGCCTGGGCGTCCCCACCGACCGAGACGCCGACGCGAACCAGTTAGCAGAAGCTGTGCTTCATGCTCTCAGGGATTCGAGGCGCTTTCAGCACTGTGGCGCGACAGCACATCGTAGACGGCTCCACCTCGCTCGAGAACCAGCGTGAGCTGACGAGCCATCGTACCCTCAATATCGTAGTTGGCAATAAACAGCTCTTTGCCAGGACGCGCGTGCGTCTGCTTGTAGTTGTTCATTCCGTACTGAAGCGTCCAACGCAGCTGCGTGTAGTCGGCGTACCGCTCGTGGATGTAGTCGCATTCATCGTAAGTGAGCAACCATTTGTGGGGGATCTGACCGAGTATCTCTCGCAGACGCTCGTGGTCGAAGCTAAGGTGCAACTCGCCGCGCCTACCGTATAGCCGAGACTCTGCAACCGAATAGTAAGGAGGGTCAAGATAGATAAACACATTCTCCCCCGCCTGCTGAACGACGGGTGCGTAGTCCTCGCAGGTAATCTTCACGCCGCGCAAAAGATTGCCGAGTGGTCGTATGCGCTCGACGGCTGAGTGCGTAAATCGTCCGTGGAACGCTTGCTCTGAGTAGCCTCCCGAATCGACCGTGCCTGAGAAGGTGATACGATTCAGCACGAAAAACCGCACCGCGCGCTCGAACTCGTTTCCTTGCCCGTACTGCTCCAACAGGCGATAGAATAGCGTGCGCCCATCAGTCGTGTTCTGGCGCACTCTATGCACGGCATCTGCAAGGGCGTCCGCGCATTCCTGCGCAACTTTCCAAAAACAGTATAACTCGTAGTTGATGTCATTAATCCAGTAGCGTCGGTGGGGGAATTTTTGCTTGAGCGTAAGGAAAAGCGAACCGCCCCCTACCATCGGCTCGCGATACTCGTCGTAATCAGGTACAAGCGGTAGTATTTGCGCCACCGCACGCGACTTGCCACCAGGAAAGCGAAGCGGACTCTTTATCATCGCGAGCCACCTCCCACGGATGTGGTGTTTCCTCTCAAAACTGTTATCCACCGCGCAAAAGTTTACCTAAGCAGGAACTCCCCCGCCCCCCGCCGAATCTCCTATGTCGCTATGGAACGCATTCCCGAAGCGGAGTTGGCAGGGTATCTGGCACGGGCGCCGCAGTGGACGCGCGAGGGCATCGAAATCACGCGCACCTTCACCTTCCGCAACTTTCGCGAGGCGATGGGGTTTGTGGTGCAGGTCGCGCTGCTGGCGGAACGCGCCGACCACCACCCCGACATCGACATCCGCTACAAGCAGGTGACGCTGCGCCTAAGCACCCACTCGGCAGGCGGGCTGACCGAGAAGGACTTCGCACTGGCACAGCAGATCGACCAACTCGTATGATGCGCGGGATCCCGATTGTCGACACGGAGCAGATGCGGGCGTTAGACCGCGCCGCCATCGAAGAGGACGGCGTGCCGTCGCTGGTGTTGATGGAACGCGCGGGCTACGGCGTGTTCCAGCGCATCGCGGAGTGGTTCGCGCCGATTGCGGGCAAGCGTGTGGCGGTGCTGACGGGCAAGGGCAACAACGGCGGGGACGGGATGGTCGTCGCGCGGTACTTGCACGAGGCGGGCACGCAGGTGCATCTGTGGCTGGCGCACAGCCCCGACGAGTTTCGCGGCGACGCGGCGACGCAGTGGCGCATCCTGCAGGCGTATGGCGTCCCCGCGCTGCCGCTGCCCGACGCGCCCGACCCCGCGCTGTTCCGCGACGAAGACCTGCTGGTGGACGCGCTGCTGGGCATCGGCGCACGCGGTGAACTCAGCCCGCCCCTGCGTGCGACGATTGACGCCGTGAATCGGTCGGGACGCCCTGTGGTGGCGGTGGACATCCCGTCGGGGCTGGACGCCGACACGGGCGTCGCGCTGGGCGCGGCGATTTGGGCGACCTACACGGTGACGATGGCGCTGCCGAAGGCGGGCTTTTTCCAGAACGACGGGGCGCATTGCGTCGGGCGGTGGGCAATCGCGCCGATAGGCATTCCCCCGCGCCGACTGGAGACGACACCCTCCGTGGCGCGCCTGCTGACCGAGCAGGAGACGCTCGCGCGGCTGCCCTGCCTGCCGCTGGACGCGCACAAGGGGCATCGCGGGCATGTGCTGGTGGTGGGCGGGAGCGTCGGGATGGTGGGCGCGCCTGCGCTGACGGCGATTTCGGCGTTGCGGGTGGGCGCGGGGCTGGCGACGGTCGCGACGCCCGCGCGTATCCAGCCGCAGGTCGCGGGCTTCTACCCCGAAGTGATGACGCTGCCGCTGCCCGACGACGACACGGGCGCGCTCACCCCGCAGGGCGTGCAGTGGCTCGCCGAACGGCTGGGGCGGTTCGGCGTACTTGCGCTCGGACCGGGCTTGGGCGGGCACGAGGCGGTCGGCAAGGCGATGCTGGAGCTGCTGGAGGCGTGGCGCGCGCTGGATAGACCGCTGGTCATCGACGCGGACGGGCTGAACTGGCTGGCGCGGCTGGGCAAGGACACCCCGCTGCCGACGCATACGGTGCTGACGCCCCACCCCGGCGAGGCGGCGCGCCTGCTGCAGATTGAGACGCACCAGGTGCAGCACGACCGCTACAGCAGCGCGGAGCTGCTGCGCGAGCGGTATCGCGCGGTGTGCGTGCTGAAGGGCGCGTATACGGTGATTGCGGGCGAAGAGGGGCTATGGGTCGCGCCGTTCGCCGAGCCGAGTCTGGGCACGGGCGGGTCGGGCGATGTGCTGACAGGCGCGATTGCAGGGCTGCTGGCGCAGGGGCTGGAGCCGCTCGCTGCTGCGCAGCTGGGCGTCTACCTGCA
>Ga0101944_10005731_pt1 | contig 13788 bp, 12 predicted proteins | sample DewCreD2012metaG_FD_75245 | JGI IMG/M metagenome (GOLD analysis project Ga0101944, IMG submission 75245) | Hot spring sediment bacterial and archeal communities from British Columbia, Canada, to study Microbial Dark Matter (Phase II) - Dewar... ... | reverse complement strand
CGTCACCGAACAGGGTGAAGTCATCTCTTCGCGTTACGCCAATCCCACCCTGGCGCACCGCCACCTCGAGCAGATTGCCAGCGCCGTCCTGCTGGCTTCTGCCCCCCAAGCCGAACAGCCCATCCCGCCCGCCTGGCGCGCCGCTCTCGACCAGATGGCCGCCGCCGCGCACCGCGCCTACCGGGGGTTGGTCTATGAGACTCCCGGCTTCCTCGATTTCTGGCAGGCTGCCACCCCCATCGACGAAATCAAGCGCCTGCAAATCGGCTCGCGTCCGGCCTCGCGTGCTGCCACCGCCGAAGTGACCAAAATCCGCGCCATCCCCTGGGTTTTCTCATGGATGCAGAGCCGTTACAACCTGCCGGGCTGGTACGGGCTGGGAACAGGCTTGCGCGCTGTCAGCGACGAGGGTCTCTTGCGCGAAATGTACCAGGGCTGGCCCTTTTTCCAATCCCTGCTCAACAACAGCGAAATTTCGCTGCTCAAAGCCGACATGGAGATTGCCGCGCTCTACGCCGAACTCGTTCCTGACCAGGAACTCGCCAAAAAATTGTTCAACGCCATCCGCACTGAGTTCGACTGTACCCGCGATACCGTCCTCGCTATCAGCGGTCACCAAAACCTACTGGACGCCGAGCCATACACTCAAAACGCCATCCGCCTGCGCAACCCGTACATCGACCCGCTCAACTTCATCCAGGTCGAAATGCTGCGCCGCCTGCGCACCCTGGCCGATAAAGAATCGAGTGAAGCCGAAGCCTTGCGGCAGGTGATTGTTTTGACCATTAATGGCATTGCGGCGGGTTTGAAAAATACAGGGTAAGGCAAATTGGCAATTTGCCCTACTGTTGTGGTTTAATCACCCCATGCCCAACCTCATCCTCATTCGCGGCGGCGGCGACCTGGCCAGCGGGGTCGCCTTGCGCCTTCATCATGCCGGGTTCGATGTCCTCATCACTGAACTGCCGCAGCCGCTGGCCGTGCGGCGGGCAGTCTCATTTTCCGAAGCAGTTTACGAAGGAACGTGGACGGTCGAAAACGTCATGTCCCGCTTGATTCAGAAACCTGAAGAATTGACCGCTTGCCTCGCGCGCCGCGAAATCCCCGTCCTGGTTGATCCCGACCTTGCTCTTCTCTCAACGTTCAACCTTAAACCTTCAACGGTGATTGACGCACGTCTGCTGAAACAGATTGCCCCGCCCCTCACCGATTCGGCTTCTTTCACCATAGGCCTCGGCCCCGGCTTTGTGGCAGGTAAGAACTGTCATGCCGTTGTCGAAACCCAGCGCGGACACACCCTGGGGCGAGTCTACTGGTCTGGCTCCGCCAACGCCGACAGCGGCCAGCCCGAAGGCGACCCGCGCCGCGTGTTGCGCGCCCCGGCGAGTGGTATACTTATTGGCTACGCGCAAATCGGGGAGCATTGCGAGCCGGGACAGGTAATAGCCGAGGTTAGCGGAGAAAAAATCAGCGCCCCCTTCCCCGGCGTCCTGCGCGGGCTGCTCCATCCAGGGCTGGAGGTCAAAAAAGGCTTAAAAATCGGCGACCTGGACCCGCGCGATAAGCGTGAATTTTGTTTTCTGGTTTCCGACAAATCACTGGCGATTGGCGGCGGGGTGTTGGAGGCGATTCTCCAGCATCAGGTATCAGGCGTCAGGTTCCGGGCGAAAGACGAAAGAGGAAAGACGAGGTGAGACTTTCGCGCGCTTTGCGGCTGGAAAAGGCTTCGGTTGTGGCCTTCGTGGGCGGCGGGGGCAAAACTTCGGCGGTCTTTATGGCGGCGCGGGAAATGGCCCCAGCGCTGGTGACGACTTCGACACACCTGGCAGCGCGGCAGGCGGAGAAGGCCAACCGGCACATCATCTGGGAACCGGGCAAACCCATGCCCGATTTGGAATCTGCGCTCCAAAGCGGCGTGACGCTCATCACCGGGCCACGCCGCGAGGACATCGCCCGCGTCACTGCGCCAACGCCGGAGCAATTGGAAAAAATCAGGGAAGTAGCGCAGGTGCATGACTTGCCACTCTTTATCGAAGCGGATGGTTCACGCCAAAAGCCGCTCAAGGCCCCGGCGGAGCATGAACCGGCCATCCCGCCATTTGCGGAGGTGGTGGTTGTGACCGCCGGGATGCGCGGGCTGGGCAAGCCACTGGACGAGAATTTCATTCACCGCCCGGAGATTTTTGGGGTATTGAGCGGCCTGGAAGCGGGAGAAACGGTCAGCGCCGAGGCGGTGATTCGGGTGTTGACCCACCCACAGGGAGGGTTGAAAAACATCCCGGCCGGGGCGCGGAAAATAGTCTTACTCAACCAGGCTGATACCGATGACCTGAAGTCTCACGCGGGCGGCATGGCGACGGAATTGCTGAAAACCATGTCTCGACCTGGCTCGACAACCATTGCGGCGGTGATTGTTGCCAGCGTGCAGCGCGAGGAAATCCATGCTGTGCATGAGAATATCGCCGGAATTGTGCTGGCAGCGGGTGAAGCGTCACGTTACGGAAAGCCGAAGCAATTGCTGGATTTTCACGGCGAGCCGTTTGTGCGGCGGGTGGCCAAAACAGCCCTGGCCGCAGGACTCTCGCCGGTGGTGGTCGTGAGCGGGGCATACGCGCAGGAGGTCGAGGCGGCGGTGCGCGATTTGCCGGTGGTAATTGCGCGGAATGCGCAGTGGCGCGAGGGGCAGGCGGCGTCGGTCAGGGCAGGACTCGGCTCCCTGCCCGGCTCACTCGCAAGTTCCACTGGCGAACACGGAAAATGGGAAAGGGAGAATGGCGGGGCAATCTTTTTGTTGGTGGACCAGCCACAGGTGACGGTGCATGTGTTGGAGGCACTCAAGGGCCGCCACGCGGAAGGGTTGTTCCCCATCATCGCGCCGCTGGCGGCGGACCGCCGGGCCAACCCGGTTTTGTTCGATAGGGTGACGTTCCCGGAGCTAATGAAATTACAGGGCGATGTGGGCGGGCGGACGGTAATGCGCCAGTTCCCGGTGGAGTACATGCCCTGGCATGATGAGAGTCTGTTGTTTGATGTGGATGACGAAGAGGATTATCGTAAACTGATGTTATGGGGGAGATAGCGGATGGCTGCGCGCAGCGGAGAAACGGATGAATTACCAATTACCAATTACTAATCACCCCTCATCCATCACCCTGGCGGCAATTGTACTGGCGGCGGGGATGTCGCGGCGAATGGGGCAGCCGAAGATGCTGTTGCCCTGGGGCAAGATGACGGTGCTGGGGCAGGTGGTGGCAACGCTGTCGAGTGGCGGCGTGGGTGAAATCCTGGTCGTCACCGGCGGGGCGCGGGAGGCGGTCGAGGCGGAGGTGGCGCGTTTGGCGGAATCCTTGCCAGTGCGGGCGGTGTTCAACGCGCAATATGAGGTCGGGGAGATGATGAGCAGCATTCGGGCGGGGTTGGCGGGACTCGGCCCACAGGTGGCCGCCACGCTGATTGCCCTGGGAGACCAGCCGCAGTTGAGTCTGGAGTCCGCGCGGAGGGTTGTTTCAGCCTGGGAAATGTCCGGTTCGCGTCTCATACTCCCAAGTTTCAATATGCGCCGGGGCCATCCCTGGCTGGTAGGACGCAATCTATGGGAGGATTTGGTAAAAGCCGAATCAGGACGGGTGTTCCTCAATGCTTATGCAGGCGAAATCATGTATGTCGATTGCGATGAGACGGTGTTGAAGGACCTGGATACGCCCGAAGAGTATGCGCGAGACTTGAAAAACGAGGGGTAGCGTGCTATCCTGAATTTGGAGGCGCGTTCACGCTTCCGGGAGGCCGTGATGACAGACTGGAACTTAATGGTAGAGCGCATCCAGAATGCCATGCAGGCTCTGGAGAAGGCGCACGAGGCCAAAGATGCTTTGAAAAGCCAGGCAAACGGTGAGACGCTGACGAAGTTCCAGGTAGAGATGAAGGAGTTGGAGGAACATTTGCGCTTGATGAAGCAAATCTTGGAACATGAAGACACGTATTCGATGGACGAAATCGCCGAGGCGCTGGGGCGTACATTGAACAGGGAACGCTCGAGTTACCGGCGCATTCCAGAGTTCGATGCGAAAAAAGGGTAATTGTTTCAAGGAGCGGACAAAAAGCACGGCCAGCACCGTGCTTTTTGTTTTGTTATGGTGTTTTAGTGATAAACTACGCCAACGCTGGAGGTCTTATGAAATATTTTGTCATTGTCAACCCGGTTGCAGGGCGCGGATTGGGCGAAAAATCCATCCCGGCTATCGAAAAACGCTTGCGCGAAGCAGGGGTAATCTATAAACTGGTGCGTACCGAGCGTCCGTGGCATGCCGCCGAATTGGCCGAACAAGCCGCGCGCGAACGGTATGATGTGGTCGTGAGCGCGAGCGGAGACGGGACGTTCAACGAGGTGCTGAATGGCCTGATGCGCGCCCGCAAAGCCGGGTTCAACCATGCCGCGCTGGGCGTGATTGCAATTGGCACGGGCAACGATTTTGCCGGAGGCGTGGGCATCCCGGATGATTTCGAAAAAAGCATGGATACGCTGCTCTCAGACAAACGCAAGAAAATCGATATTGGACTGGTAAGCGGCGGCGATTACCCAGAGGGTCGCTATTTCGGCAACGGCATTGGGATTGGGTTCGATGCGGCAGTGGGGTTTGCGGCGCTGCAACTACGCTTTCTGCGAGGATTGCCAGCCTACCTGATAGGCGCCATCCAAACGGTCTTTTTCTATTACACGCCGCCTCGCCTGCGAATCGAGATGGATGGGCAGGCCATCGAACAATATTCTCTCATGGTGTCGATTATGAACGGCAAACGGATGGGCGGCGGGTTCCGCATGGCGCCAAACGGCCAGCCGGATGACGGGAATCTCGACTTGTGCATTGCCGAGAAGGCGGGGAAACTGCGCATTTTCCAACTGATTCCGATATTCATCCAGGGCAGGCAGGAGGGGCAGCCAGAAATCAAAATGCGGCGCGCCCGTCGCGTGGAAGTGACCGCGCTGGAGGGCGATTTCCCCGCCCACGCCGATGGAGAAACCCTATGTTTAAACGGGTCGAAACTGACGATAAACTTGTATCCTGCTGAGCTAGAAGTGATTTGCGGATAGAGTCACTCGCGTTTCTGGCGGGATTCATCCACAGATTTATCAGATTATCCAGATTGGGTTTTTATATCGGCGAAATCGGCGTCATCTGCGGGTAGATTTTCACTTCTCCCCAATTAAATTCGGTAGAGCCTCTCGTTAAAGGGGGGCTTCTTTTTGCTACCCATCCAATCTGAGCACCACCTTCGGCCCCAGGCGCAGGCGGCTGCCGCGCGGCAGGTCGCAGGGGAGGTTGGGTGGAATCGCGCCGCTTTCCAGGAAGGTGCCATTGGTGCTTCCCAGGTCTGCCACGCTGAATTTTTGCGCGGCCGGGTCGAAACGGATTTCGGCGTGACGGCGCGAGACATCCGCTTCGCCGAGTAGCTGCGGCAGGTCGCGCCCCAGCAGGAAGGGGAAGTTAAGTAATTCGAGGCGTTGACCAACGTTAGCGGGCTGGCTAGCCTGCTCCACCACCAGGGCCGGACGGGCAGGCGCGGGAGGGGCGAGAGGTGTCACCGGGGTCGAAGGCCGAGGCAGGGAGGCTGGCAGGGGAGTCCGGACGCTGCTCTCGTCCGGCTTGTTGGTGAGGAAGGTAAACGTCAGATGATTGCGCCCCAAAACCAGTTTATCGCCGTTTTTCATCTCGCGCCGGGCATTGACTGGCACTTCCTTGCCATTCACCAAAACGGGATTGTTTTCGGCCAGGGCTTCGATGAAGTAGCGTCCTTCTGAGAGCGTGACCTGGGCGTGCCGGCGTGAGATGGTCATGCCATCCGGCAAGGCCTGGACGTTGACCGCCAGGGTCAGGTTATGGTCGGCCTCGTTGGTCGGGCGGCCAATGACGGCCGGCTGCCATTCGAGATTGAAAACTCTTCCGGTCGATTCTTCCCGCAGCCAGGCCGCCTGCTCCGGCTTGAACATGCGCCGCAAAGTTTGGCGGATATAGTCGAAGACCAGCTCATCCTGTGGCTGAATATCGAGTTGAACCAGGTTCGAGTCGGCTTTGAGCGGGCGGTCATCGCCTTTCAAGTAAATAGCGTATTTTTCGGGCGAATCGGCAGGAATGTCGTCGAACTCCTTCAGGATTTCCTGAATCAGGTCGCGGGCGGTCAACGTCCTGCGCACGCGGGCGCGCTGGCCGACATTCTCGAATACGTCAATTTTGACATCGATATATTCGTCCATATAGCACCGCCTATTCCTTTTCCTCATCCAGCAGCCCCATCGCGCGGGCGTTTTCGACGATATCCGCGTCCGAGAACAGGGACAGCATATCTTCCGGCAGGCCGCTTTCGACCAGTTTCTGCTTCAGGGTGGAAATATTGTATTTCGAGACATCTGGCGGTTTCGGAGCGGCGGATTCAGGCTCTCCTTTGGCCTTCGCTTTGGATTTGGACTTCCCGGTCGCCTGGGCGTTTTCTTCATCCTCAAGGGTTTCCCCCGCCGGGGCGAGCCACTGCGCCTTTTGTCCCGGATAGCGGGCCTGGATTTTGCGCACCCAGGCATCCAGCGACCCTTCGACATCGTCATCGTTGGCGTAGGGAGTCGCCAGTTGCAGCATACTGGTCACGCCAGAGCGGACGATGAAGGCGCGGCCCTGCGGCAGTTCGACATCCGCCAGGCTGCGCGGGAATCGGCCATTCAGGCGTCCGACCGCGTCAGCGGTCTTGAGCGCGATTCCGAAACTGGGCGCGGCAAAGACCTTGCGCAGGTCGTCCGAAGAACTCAAAATCGCCAGCGACCCGCCGATGACCAGGTAGACGCCCTCGGTCTGGTATTTGCGCACCAGCGCGGCCATGCCCTCGAAGAAACTCATCTTCTTGCGGCTGGCTTCTTCGGTGAAGGCATCGTAGTTGTCGATGAAAATCATGATTTTGCGGCGCTTGGGGTTGGCCTCGAACTCGGCGCACTCGACCTGCATGGATTCATACCACCCGTCCAGTTGCTCGATGTCGTCGATGGCCTGGACGACGTGCGGCAGGTCGGCCAATGAGGTTTCGCTGCCTTTCCACAATTTGCGCGAGAAATCGACCAGCACCATGATGACTTCATCGGGCGAGTAGTTGTAAGCCGTCGAGAGCAGCATGGAGCGCATGGTGGTCGTTTTGCCGGAGAACGGCTGCCCGATGACGACCATGTGCGGGCCCTGGCGCTCGATGTCGATGAGCGCGGGTTCGAGCGAACGGTCGTCAATACCCATCACGGCGTTGATGCGGCGCGCCTCGGGCAGGACCGCCTGTTGGAGGACATTTTCGAGCGAGATGCGCAAGGGCAGGGTTTCGATGGTGGACGGTTTTTCACCTTTCCACTGGTCGCCCCACAGGTCTTTCATCCGCATACACATCCGGTTGATTTTCGCCAGCCCATCGGGGTCGCTTTCGTCGGGCGTGAAGGTCAGCGCAGTCTGAAATTCGAGCGGGGTATTTCCCAATCGTACATAACCGCGCCCAGGGATGGGACTCAAATCCGCCGGGACGCCGCGCCCAACCACTTCGGCATATTCGGAGGGGTCGGAGAGTTTGAGCGTGTAACGTTCAGTAATCAGGTTGTAAAGTTTGCCAGTCAGGGCATTGGGCAGGTCGGCAGAGATCAGGAAATGGACGCCGTAAGCGCGGGATTCTCGCACCAGCGAGATGAGCGGGCCCATCAGGCCGTCATAATACTCCTTGAATTCGGCAAAGTTATCCATCACCACCAACACAGCAGGCAGGGGCTTTTCAGGATGGGTCTGGTTGTACGAATCGAGGCTGTTGACCCTGGCCTCGCTGAACAGGACCTGGCGGTAGTCGATGATGTCGTTGACTTTGCGCAGTACGCGCAGCACGCGCTCTTCTTCTTCGGAGGTAATCACCGCGCCAACGTGCGGCAGGTCGCGCAGGATGGTGAGAGCGCGCCCGCCGAAGTCGAGGATGTAGACATGCAGTTCATCGGGCGAGTGGGTCAGGGCCAGGCTGGTGATGACCGTGCGCAGAAAGGTAGTCTTGCCGCGCCCCGACGCGCCAAAGATGACGGCATGACCGTTTGGGAAGTCGATTTTGAGCGGTTTCTGGCTGGCCTGGTAGGGGTTGTCAATCAGGCCGACCAGGGGGCGCATAGCGGTTTTGCCCCAGCCTGCGCCTTCCCAGCGGAATTCTTCGTCCCAGAAAGTGGCGGCTTTCTCGTTCAGGGCAAACCCGGCCACTTTTTGCGAATCGCTGGCGCGCAAGAGTTCGATGTCGTCGTCGGACATGTAGGCCGTATCGAGCGTGGATTGCAGGCTCAAGACATTCGCGCCGCTCTGGATGGGCAGGAATTGCGGCCAGGGCCGCCACTGCGGCTTGGATTCCTGGGTGGCCAGGTTGGCGAGCATCTCGACGATGACATCGTACAGTTTGGGCGGTTCGGTTGATTTTTGTCCGCCGGTTTTGCGCGGACGGTCGAGCCAGATAACGTTGGGGGCAACGTTTTCTTCCTGCGGACCTTTGTAATCGCCGCCGGTGTAAGCGGTTTGAATCAATTCGATATTTTCGTTGCCAATTTGCAGGTAGCCGCGCCCCGGAATGCCGGGCGGCAAGAAGGCCGCATCGGCGCGCCGCAGGACTTCGCGGCTGTCGTCGGGCGTCTCCACCCGCAGAGAGATACGGAATTTGATATTGGCGCGCATTTGGTCGGTGACGCCGACCGGGCGCTGGGCCGCCAGGATGAGCGAAACGCCCAGCGCGCGCCCCAGGCGGGTGATACTCTCTAGTTGGGCTTTGTACTCGGCGTTGCCAGAAATCATTTCGGCAAATTCATCGATGATGATGAACAGGTGTGGGTACGGCGGGCGTTCTGGGTCGAGATTGAGTCCCTTTTTGCGGTAGTGAACGATGTCTTTGGAGTTGGTGTAGGTATTCAACCGCTGGCGGCGGTCGAGTTCGGAGATAATCGAAGCAAAGACGCGCGCCGTGGCCGACTGATCGAGGTTCGAGACAATATCGACGGCGTGCGGCAGGCGTTTGAACGGCTCGAAGGCCGAACCACCTTTGTAGTCCACCAACACAAAGTTCAAGGCATCGGGGCTGAAGTTGAGCGCCATGCCAATAATCAGGGTCATCAACAGTTCCGATTTACCAGAGCCGGTCGAACCGGCGATAATCCCATGCACGCCGTCGGCTTTGGCCGAGAAAGTCAGCACGCGCGGCTCGTTGCCCGAAAGCAGGCCAACCGCCGTGTAGGGCCAGTCGGCGCTGTTGGGGGTCATGCTGCGCTGCCAGTTTTCGCGGGCAAACTCCTGCATTTGGTCGATGGATTGCAGGTTGAGCATCTCCATCAGGGTGACGGTGGCCGCCAGGCTGGAGCCGTAGCCGCGGCGGATATCGACCGGCTCGAGGCAGCGCGAAAATTCGCGGGCTTTTTCCTGGGTGGCAACCAGTTTAGTGCTTCCCACATAGCGGACGGTGTTGAAGCCGGTTTCGGCGTAGCGGAAAACGGCCGACTCCTCGTCATCGGGGTCGGTATCCACCTCGATAATGGCCGAACAGCGGCTAGGGACTTTGGAACGGTCCGGGACGAGGAAAATAATGCCCGCGCCAAGCATTTGGCCGTCCATGAGAATAGTCGAGATGGCAGCCTCGCCCTCCAGGTCGCGCAGGCAGGACCAATCGGGGGCGGGCGTACGCACATCGACGATAACCAGCAGGAAGGGCAGTTTCACGTCCACGCCGCTTTCCTTGTCCTGCAAGCGCATCCGGCGGCGCTCCAGGATGGTGCGGATGTTCTTCCAAAACTGGCGCATCCGGTCGGGTTCGTTCTCGCCGGGGCGCTCATCGGCCTCGAACAGGAGCGTCTCCGATTTGTCAGATTCCTTACAGTGCGGCAGGGCATAGGCCCAGCGCCAGAAGGGGCGCGCGGCGCTCGTCCCGGCAACATAGAGCATGGTATCTTGCGGGGAGTGGAAGGCGGCGTAATCGACCAGCATAGTACGCAGGTAGGCATGGACTTTTTCGGCAGACGGACCGGTAATGCCGATGGAATGGCGCACCGTGATACCCTTCGATTCCTGGGTCTCTTCCTGTTTGGCGCCTTCGTCCTGCTGTTGTTCCTGCTTCTTCTCCACTTTCTTCTTCTGCGTATCATCAGAGGGCAGGTAGACCGGAATCGTGACCGGCACGTTATAAAGCAACCGCGAATCTTCGGCCAGGCGGGTGGCCTCGCGCATCAGCGGGTTTTCGGTCTTTTCGTTTTCAGAAATCTTGTAAACAACGGTGGAAGCGCGGGTGCTGATGCCCAACCGCAGGTACAGGAAATCATGGTCGTTGGGGCGGCGTTCCCACAGCCGCGTACCGGAGCGAATGGCTTCCTCGCGGACATCCGGTTCGCGCATCAGGTCGGCGGCGATGCCGAGGGTTTTTTCGGGGTTGGGGTAATTGTAAAAATAATAGATGCGCTGCTGTTCGTGTTCGCTCTCCATTTTGCGGCGCAGTTCACTGATGCGACGCTTGTAAGCAGCCTCGGCGGCCTCGCGCTGTTTTTTCTCGCGGCTGTTGGTATAAATTGCCAGCGCGACCGTTCCAATCACCGAGAGAGCCATCGGAATCATCATCAACAGATTGCGGCCTTGCCCAAAAAACGACATCAGGATATAGCCGAGAATCATCATCATCGGCAAGAAAGCCTGCTGGAGCAACTGGCCGTAATTTTCCTGGTTGTCGGGCGGGGTGGGAATTGGGTACAGTCCCGAAGGCAAGTGCGGTTCGATGCGGGGCGGGCGGTCAATGTAGAGTTTGTCTGCCAAAGTGCTGTGCATAATCATCATCTCCCCGGTTTACGGAACCGTCGCCAGGGCGAACATCAATAACAACGAAATCGCCAGCAGCGACCCCAGCACAATGAAGACCATCCGCCAATTGACCCCGCGCGGCTTCTTTTCCGCCGGGATGGCTGGGAAATTGGGCTGGAGCGCGCGCGCGAAACTGAGAACATCCGGGTATCGTTGGCTGACCTGCTGGCTGACAGCTTTTTCGGCGGCAGCCGGGATGTTTTTCAGGTCGATTCGCCCGGTGGAGGCAGGTTCGGCCTCCAGGACATTCTTCAGGACGGCTTCATCTTTTTTCAGGTGATAGGGATAGGCCGGGCGGCCTGCCAGCATTTCGTAGAGCAGGAGGCCCATCCCATAGACATCCGTCGCCGGGCCGACCGCGCCTTTCGCGCCGTCCATCATCTCCGGAGCAGTATAAGCGGGCAGGTTGTAGTTTGGGTTCCACATCTCGAACACGGCGTTACCCGAAGCGCTCACGCCCAGGTCGAGCAGCATCGGGCGCGGGATGCCTTGCTTATCGAAACGAACCAGCACCACATCGGGATTGAGGCACAGGTGCAGGCGGCCGGCCTTGTGCAGGTAATAAATCACATCGGCAATGCTCAAGAGAATCCAACCGGCATGCTGGAACCAGGGCTGGGGATTGCGGAGCAGCAGGTTGCGCAGGATAGCGCCATCGGCATATTTGAAAACCTCGTAATACTTGACCCGCCCGTTGATAACCGTCCAGCCATACGGATGCGCCGCAACCGAGCCTTGCGGATGGGCTGGGAGCAGGACAGGCAGCAAGGGGTGCTGCCCGGCGCGGGCCAGAGTCAGGAAGGCTTTGGCTTCGGAGCGCAATTTCTCCTCGCAGCCCACATTGGCAACCTTGAGCAGGATTTCTTCTTCGCCGCGCCGGGCGTGATAAACGATGGCCGAGCGCGTGATGACAATCGGTTGGATAATTTCAATCGGCCCGAACCATTCGCCGTTATCGAATATTTCGGTAGCGTTTTCGGCAGGGCAATAGGTTTCCTGGCACCACAGGTTGAAATCCTGTGAGATGACGTTACATTTCTGGCAAATTCGCTTCATGTCGCCTCGCAAGGCAAACTATCAGAAAAGAGAAACCGCGCCTGTCGGGTGAATTCCATCCAGGCGCGGTTTTTCATCTCACTCCAAGAACAGGACCAGGCGACGCTTGGAGAAAAGTTCCACCCAGCCCATCCCGGTTTAGCAGAAGCGGCGCGAGCCGGAGTAATCGCCGTCGCGGTAGGCCCGGATGGCGCTCTGGATATCACCAGAAAGTTCAATCATTTTGTTTGCCGCGCGCTGCACGTTGGGTTTGATGCGGTCCACGAAAGCCGAGAGCGCGGCCGTCGAACCAAACGAAATCCAGGCGGTCGCTTTCAGCACGAAACTGATGGCCTCGAGCGCTTTCGCCACCGCATTCAAAATTTCGCCGAAGTTCTTGAAATCGTTCCCCATCTTTTCTACGGCGGGAATATCCATATAGACTTCATCAGCCATTTTTGCCTCTCTTCCGGTTTAGAAAATCTGCCCGAAGACATCGAACAGGGTTTGGACCTGCGAGGTCGATTGTTTAATTGCCTGGTTCATGCGGTCTTGTGACTTTTTGATTGCATCGGCAAAACTGGTATTGACATTCATGATATTGACCAGCATAGGAATGACCTCGCTGGTCATCTCATTCACAAAGCGCACCGAGCCGTCACCTTTCCAAATACCACCCACCACCTGCTGCACCAAACCACGCAACGGGGAGGTGACCGCATCTTGAACGACGCGGACTTGCTGCAAAATCTGGTTTGCGACATTGCCTACCAGGTCATCAACGAATTTGAAGAGTCCTAACATCTCTCACCTCCTAGAATTTGCTACCGGCTTTTTGGTCGGCGGCGCGCATGTCGGCAATGGCTTGCTTGATGTCGTTGGCAACTTCATGATACTTATTGCTAAGTTTGATGACTCGCTGGAAAAACAGCCCCAACGCCTGTGAAAACGCCTCACCGGGCTCGCCAACCAACGCGCCGTTTTGCATCTGACTGGCAATTTTTTTGGATGTGTCCGCCGTCTGAGCCAACCGCTGCGCAACCATTTCGCAGTGCTTGGCCATATCTTCGAGAGCGGGATAGTTTACGCGAATTCGGTCTGCCATTTTTACCTCCCATTAGCCGCCGATGTTGTTGAAGAAACTCTTGGTTTCTTCATCGGCGCTGCGAATAATCTTGACAATTTGCCTGGCGACATTCCCGGCAACATCCAGCGCATACGCCATTTTCTGCGTTGCGGGTAAGAGCATTCCATTCATCTCGTTGAAAAACTGGTCGGCGCCCTGGCCGATCCAGCCGTCGCCATGCAGGGCCTCCACCTTAGATTTGGTCTGTTTGAGGAGCGCTTTGATGTCCTGCTCCTCCGCCTCCAGGGTTTTGATGATGGCCTCCATTTCGTCATAATTGACTTGAAGCATTCCAGCCATAGTTTGTCCTTTCTAATGCAGTGATTGTCTGAAAAACAACGCTCGGCTTTGTTGATGACCCAATGACTACAACCGAGACAACCCGATAAAGTTGGAAAATGGATTTTCCTCGAATACGCCACCTCCTCGCAAGTTGGTCATAGCAACACTGTAGCATTTTTGATATATACGGGTCAATATGTCCGAATTGAAAAATAGCAACCCATTGGTACTAATTGTCATCTTTTTTGGCATCTTTGATGACTTTGGCTGCCGCGCCAACCGCCGCGCTGCCGACTGCGCCGGCAATCCCGGCTGCGGCTGCGCTGCCGCTCTCCGAAGCAGGTTCACCGCCTGAGGCAGGGCCGCCGCCCGGCGCAGCAGGCGGCTGGGGAGCGCCGCTGCCCGAACCCGCCCCGCCAAACAGATGGTCGGGCAGGTCTGGCGGCGCGCCGGAACCGACGGAACTTGCCTGGGGAGTCT
>Ga0101944_10005730_pt1 | contig 13789 bp, 8 predicted proteins | sample DewCreD2012metaG_FD_75245 | JGI IMG/M metagenome (GOLD analysis project Ga0101944, IMG submission 75245) | Hot spring sediment bacterial and archeal communities from British Columbia, Canada, to study Microbial Dark Matter (Phase II) - Dewar... ... | reverse complement strand
GATTCTCTCCGGCATCGAGAGCCTGCCTCCGCTCTATGGCTACGTCGCCAGCAGCCCCAAGGAACTGGCGCAGGTGATTTTGGCCGCCGGTGGGACGGGGGTCAACCGCAACGACCCCATCCTGGCCGCCTGGCAGTATGGATTGGGCCGCTCGGTGGCCTTTACATCCGACGCAACCGGGCGCTGGGGCAGGGAGTGGGTCGCCTGGAGCAATTACGCCGCCTTTTGGGCGCAGGCCGCGCGCTACGTTTTGGGCGAAATGAGCGCCGCCCGCCTGCAAATGGACGTTCAACTGCACGGCGAGACCGCCCGCCTGAGCCTGGAAGCGCGCGGCCCGGGCGGGGACTTCCTGAACGGCTACCGGGTGACGGCCAACGTAATCGCGCCGGAGGGCGGGACGCAAACCGTCACGCTGCGCCAGACCGCGCCGGGACGCTACGAGGCCGAGTTCAGACCCGCCGAGCAGGGCGTGTACCTGTTCCGTTTCGATGGCGCGGGTGAAAACGGCGCCTTTGCCGAAACGCTGGGCTGGGCCCTGCCCTACTCGCCCGAATACCGCGACACGAACCCCAACCCCGATTTACTCGCGCGCATCGCGGCGCTGACCAGCGGAAAGGTGGCTTCTGCTGACCCTGCCGAGGTCTTTACCCATGACCTGAAGGCCGCGCGCGCTTCGCGTCCCATTTGGCCCTGGCTGATTGCGCTGGCGGCGATTTTGCTGCCCTTCGATGTGGCCGCCCGGCGGTTGATTCTCACCCGGCAGGATGGGGAACGGATATGGGCAGCGATTCGGAGGCGGGTAACTTTTCAGCAGCCGGTCAAAGAGAAGATAACGGTCTCCACCCCCAGCATGGAGGCCCTGCGCAAGGCAAAGCAGCGCTCACCAACGGAAGCAGGCCCAACGCCCGCTCCCACCCCGCCGCAGCCGCCGATTCTGCCCTCTATAACGGAGAACGCCCCGGCCCCGAACCCGCCCGATTTTTCCCAAAGAGAAGAACAACCGCCCGCTTCGACTGCCAGCGCGCTGCTGGCAAAAAAGAGACAACGAAAATAAGGAGCAAGCATGGCAAACCCCTTCGATATCCTGTTCGAGCCGGTCAAAATTGGGCCGGTGACCGCCCCCAACCGCTTTTACCAGGTGCCGCATTGCAACGGGTTCGGCTACCGTATGCCGCAAGGCCTGGCCGCCATGCGCGGAATGAAGGCTGAGGGCGGCTGGGGCGTAGTCTGTACCGAGGAAGTGGAAATCCATCACAGCAGCGACCTTTCACCCTACTTCGAGGGCCGCCTGTGGAGCGACGACGACATCCCCGCCCTGGCATTGATGGCCGAGGCGGTGCATCGGCACGGCGCGCTGGCGGGAATTCAGCTGGCTTATAACGGCATCAATGCCTCCAACCTGTACTCGCGGACGCCGGCCCTGGCCCCGCGCTCGATGGGCGTGATTGGGGCATCGGGCTGGGAGCCGATTCAAAGCCGCCGCATGGACAAGGAGGACATCCGCAACGCGCGCAAGTGGCACCGCCAGGCCGCCCTGCGCGCCAAACGGTCCGGGTTCGACATCATCTACTGCTACGCCGCGCACGGCATGACCCTGCCCATCCAGTTCATCATCCGCCGTTTCAATGACCGAACGGACGAATACGGCGGCTCGCTCGAAAACCGCGCGCGCTTCTTGCGTGAAATCATCGAAGATACCAAAGAGGCGGTTGGCGATACCTGCGCGGTGGCGGTGCGCTTCGCGGTGGACGAACTGCTCGGCGAGGACGGAATCACGCACCAGGGCGAGGGCCACGACGTGGTCGCCATGCTGGCCGAACTGCCCGACCTGTGGGATGTGAACCTGAGCGGGTGGAGCAACGATTCAACGCTTTCGCGCTTCTGCAAAGCGGGCCACCAGGAGCCGTACATCCAATTCGTCAAGAGACTGACCAGCAAACCGGTGGTTGGCGTTGGGCGCTACACCACGCCCGACGCAATGGTTTCGGCGGTGCGGCGCGGCATCCTCGACCTGATTGGCGCGGCGCGGCCCTCGATTGCCGACCCCTTCCTGCCCGCCAAAATCCGCCAGAACCGGGTCGAGGACATCCGCGAGTGCATTGGCTGCAACATCTGCGTCACCGGCGATACGCGCTACGTCCCCATCCGCTGCACCCAGAACCCAACTATGGGCGAGGAATGGCGGCGCGGCTGGCATCCTGAAATCATCAGCCCGAAAAAGTCGGATAAGGAAATCCTGGTGGTGGGCGGCGGCCCGGCGGGGCTGGAAGCCGCCCGCGCATTGGGGCAGCGCGGCTACCGCGTCACCCTGACCGAGGCGCAGCGCGAACTGGGCGGGCGGGTGCTGCGCGAAGCGGCCCTGCCTGGTCTCATCGAGTGGCGGCGGGTGGTAGATTGGCGGCTGACCCAATTGGAAAAGATGAAAAACGTGGAGATGTATCGCTCCAGCCCGATGACGGCTGCCGATATTTTGGAGAGCGGCCTCCCGAACGTTTTCATCGCCACTGGCGCCGCCTACCGCCGCGATGGAGTGGGCCGCACCCTTTGGCAGCCCATTCCCGGATGCGAGCGCGCCCTGACGCCAGATGACATCTTCTCCGGCAAACTACCATCCGGTCAGGTGGTCATTTACGATGACGACCACTATGTTTTGGGCGGCTTGCTGGCCGAACTGTGCGCTCAAAACGGCTGCCGGGTGACGCTCGTCACCCCTGCTCCGCTGATTTCATACTGGACTCAGTTCACGCTCGAACAGGAACGGGTCGAACAGCGCCTGCGTTCGCTGGGCGTGACCCTTCTCCCCCGGCATACCCTGGCCCGCATCGGGGCCGATTCTGTCTCTGTTATTGACGGAATCACCGGCGCTGAAGCCGTTCTCCCCGCCGAGGGCGTGATTCTCGTCACCGACCGCCTCCCAAACGACGGGCTGTACCGTGAATTGCAGCCCGCGCTGGCCGAAGGAAAACTCCACTCTCTGCGCGTCATCGGCGACGCCGAAGCCCCCAACCTGATTGCCCAGGCCATCTTCTCCGGCCACCTGGCCGCGCGCGAGTTCGACGAACCGCCGGCGGAGGGAACGCCGTTCAAGGTGGAGAGGGTGAAAATCTAAAACCCGCCACGCTCTCGAAAGGAAAAAATGGTATCTCAAATCCGCCCTGGTAAAAGCCATCCGCTTGGCGCAACCATCAACCCTGGCGGGGTCAACTTTAGCGTTTTCTCGAAAAACTGCGCAGGAGTGGAACTGCTCTTGTTTGACCATGCCGAGGCCGATGCTCCCTCGCAGGTCTATCGGCTCGACCCGGCGGTCAACCGCACCGGCTACTACTGGCACATCTTCGTTTCCGGCGCAGGGGCGGGTCAACTCTATGGCTGGCGCGTAAACGGGGAAAGCAAGCCGGAAGCGGGCCTGCGCTTCGATGGCGAAAAGGTCCTGCTCGACCCCTACGGGCGCGGCGTGGCAGTTGGCAAAAACTACAGCCGCGCGCTCGCCGCCCGCCCTGGCAGTAATGCGCACGCCTGCATGAAATCGGTCGTGGTGGACCCGCGCGCCTACAATTGGGAGGGCGACCAGCCGCTCAAGCGCCCCATTTCCCGCACGGTCATCTACGAAATGCACGTGGCAGGCTTCACCCGTCACCCTAATTCGGGCGTTTCTCCTGAAAAACGCGGCACATACGCCGGGCTGATAGAAAAAATCCCTTACCTGCAATCTCTCGGAATCACCGCAGTCGAACTGCTGCCGGTCTTTCAGTTTGATGCGCAAGACGCCCCTCCTGGCCTGGTCAATTACTGGGGCTACAGCCCGGTTTCGTTCTTCGCGCCGCACGCCGCCTACAGTTCCCGCAAAGACCCGCTCGGCCCGGTGGACGAATTCCGCGATATGGTCAAAGCCTTGCACCGCGCCAGAATCGAAGTGATTCTGGATGTTGTCTACAACCACACTACCGAAAACGGGGCCGATGGCCCCACGCTTTGCTTTCGCGGGCTGGAAAACCGCGCCTATTATATGCTCGACCCTGCCGACCGCTCGAAGTACATCAATTTCTCGGGCTGCGGCAATACGCTCAAGGCCAATCACTCTATTGTGCGGCGCATGATTATTGACAGTCTGCATCATTGGGTGCAGTTGATGCATGTGGATGGCTTTCGCTTCGACCTGGCTTCGATTCTCTCGCGCGACGAACACGGCCATCCGCTGCCCAATCCGCCTTTGCTGTGGGATATCGAATCGGACCCGGTGCTGGCCGGGACGAAGTTGATTGCTGAAGCCTGGGATGTGGGCGGCCTGTACCAGGTGGGCAGTTTTCTGGGCGATTTTTTCATGGAGTGGAATGGCCGCTTCCGTGACGATGCGCGCAGTTTTTGGAAAGGAGATACAGGCATGGCGATTCGCATGGCAAACCGGCTACTGGGCAGCCCCGACCTGTACGGCCACGAGGAGCGCGAACCGGAGCAAAGCGTCAACTTTGTGGCCTGTCACGATGGGTTCACGCTCAACGATGTCGTTTCTTACAATGAGAAGCACAACCAGGCGAATGGCGAAAACAACCGCGATGGCAGCGACTATAACCTGAGCTGGAACTGCGGCGTCGAAGGCCCAACCGAAGACCCGGCTATTGAGGCTCTGCGCAACCGGCAGGTTAAAAATTTCCTGGCAACCGTTCTGCTTTCGATAGGAGTGCCGATGATTGGGATGGGGGATGAAGTCCGCCGCACCCAAAACGGCAACAACAACGCCTATGGGCAAGATAACGAAACCAGTTGGTTCGATTGGAGTTTGCTCGAAAAACACGCGGATATTTTGGAATTTACCAAAAAGTTGATCGAGCTGCGTCTGAGCATGTCTCTGATCCAGCGCAACGAACAGGACTCCTCTTTGAACGAACTCTTGCGCGATGTCTCGGTCACCTGGCACGGAACGAGGCTCAATCGGCCAGACTGGTCGGAGCACTCTCACAGCCTGGCACTGACAGTGAGCAGCCTTTCGCGGCGGCATCTGTTTCACATTATGCTGAATGCTTATTGGGACGCCCTTGAATTTGAACTGCCACCCGCGCCTTCGCCAACCGGCTGGAAACGCATCCTGGATACCTGGCTGCCTTCTCCCGCTGATATATCCCCGCCCGATTTCGCCCCGGTCATCACCGGCAGCCGTTACCGAGTTCAGCCGCGCAGCCTGGTTGTGCTGGCCGCGCGGCAGGCTGCGAAATAACATCTGCACTACGTTTTATTCCCAATGTTGACCGGCCTGACTGGGAAAATCCCCCGTTCGGCCATGCGCACTTCCTCGACCGAGAAAAACGCACTGGGGCAAGTCTCGTGAATAATTTGCGTGACCGCTTCTAAATTCTTGCGCTGTACTACGGTGTAAAGCAGCGTCACCGGGCCTTGCGCGCCCTCGCCATTGACGGTGGTCACGCCAAAACCGGCAGCCCGCAATGCTGTTGTGAGTTTCTCCGCGCCGTTGGCAAGAATGACGCGCACCACCAGCGTCCCCATCGCCAGGCGTTCTTCGAGCAGCATCCCCACAAAGGTCCCCAGAGCAAAACCCGCCGCATAGCCCAGGTAGGCATTCAGGCTGTTGGCGCTTTTGACGATTTGCCCTACCATCGCAATCCAGATAAAGACCTCGATGAACCCAAGCACGGGGGCCAGGTTGCGGCGTCCGCGCGAGGTGAAGATGATGCGCATTGTGCCGAGCGTGACATCTACAAACCGCGCAATAAAGACCAGGATGGGCAAAATTACCAGGGAATACCAGTCGAAGCCGTCCATAAAAATCTCCTCAGAGCAGCCCAGGCGACAGGGACGATGTCACAGCCACATCCGCCACAAATCGAAAGGCTGGTCGTACCCTTTGACGTTGGTCTGGAACCATGTAGGGTCGGGGTAGTTTGCCCGCAGCCAGGCTTGGGCTTCGGGGTCGTTTTTGATTTCGTTGGAAAAGACAATTTCGCCGCCCTCGGCCAGGCCGGGCAGGCGCGCAGCAATATTGACGGTTGAGCCAAAATAATCGAGCCGTTCGTTGAGCGTGACCACGATGCACGGGCCGCTGTGCAAGCCGACTTTGATGGCAAGCGAGGGCGTCCCCTCTAGCCGAGAGAGGGCGACATGGGCGGTTTTGATGGCCTTGAGCGCTGCCACCGGCTGGCGAAAAACCGCCATGACCGAATCGCCTATCGTCTTGACCACCGCCCCGCCCTCTGCGGCAATAGCTTGTTCGAGAATATCGAAATGTTGGCGCACGCGCCCAAACGCCGGGGCGTCGCCAATTTGACGGTACAGGCGGGTGCTGTTGCGCAAGTCGGTAAACAGGAGCGTAACGCTGCTGATGGAGATTTCCTCTCCAGAGCGCAGGGCCTCGCGCGAGAACAGGTCGCGGAAGACTTGCAGCGCAATCACATCGGCGGCGGTGGCGGCGTCATCTCGCCAGGCGGTGCGCTCCAGGCGAACAAATTGCGGAAAACCGGTCAGGTTTCTAATTCGAAGAGAAGGCTGAGGAGCCAGGCGCAGTTCGCCTTCCGGCCAGCCTTCGGGGAGCATATCGAGCGTGAGGGAGGTCTCTCCATCAGCAACGACGGCCACCGGGAGTTCGCCCGGTAACCCTGAAGCGTGCAGGCTGTAGCGGCCAGCATCCAATTTCGCACGGATGGTCATTTCCTCCCCGATCATCACCTGCGCAACGAGCGGGCTGTGTGGCTGTGACTGCGGCCCGGCAACGCAAAACTGATAGATTTCGGGAATAACGCGCACCGCCGGGTTGGGGCGAAAGACCACCTCCACCTGGCGGTCGAAGTTGACCGAAAAATCAATTTGACAGGATGGACAATGCGACCGGTTATGCACCTCGCCCAGGCTGGCGTGGCTTTCGGCGGCGCCCCGGCACATGGGGCAGAGCAGTTCCCAGCGCAAATCCAATACCCCAGCGCGGGCGGCGCGCAGGAAAGTTTCCAGCACGGCGCGGCGCGGTAACTTCCATAAGTCTGCCAGTTGATAGGGGCGCAAGCGCTGCAGGGCGAGGTCGTCGGCATATTCCAACAGCCAGGCTAGCCGCTCAAAGGCACTTTCGTTCCCGCTGGCCTGCCGCGCGGAGTCTAATCGCTGCCGGCCGCCGGGCGCAAACCTCGCCGCGCCGTGAATATCGAACTGCGAGCCGCCTGTCTGGGCAATCTGGTCGTAGCGTCGGAAAGCACGCAGGAAAGCGAAGCGGCTGACCAGGCCAACCTGCCAGAGAATCGCGGCGTCACCTATCAGCGGCCAAGCGGGGACGAACCAGGCGCGGTAGCGCAGGCGCGTGCCGCCGCCATCTCGGCGAGTCATCTCGGCCTCGACGCGCACTTCGGCAAAGGGGCCGCGCCGGTACAGCCGCCGAACGCTGAAGCGGTACGGAAACACCCACTCGAACGGCTGTTCATCCCATTCGACCGGAATGCCGTACATAGAAAAACGCAGCCGTTTCATGCCGGGGCGCGCATCGGGCGCGTCGAAGACCTGGGTCACGGTGGGCAGGCCGGTATCGTGATTGAACCGGTTGGTATCGGCCACAAAAGGCCAGAGCGCTTCGGGGGAGGATTGCAGCTCGAGAGACCAATCGAAAGCATATTCACGCGCCATAGGCGTAATTATAACAACGCAAGACGGCGCAAAAATGACAGTCACCTGACAGGTAACTGTCATTTTTGATTTTTAGACAAACCTTCTCCAAATTCATGACAAATATCAGGGTTGCGACCTAGCGGGGACGGGTATAATCGGGCGCATGATGACCCCTTTAGAAATACAGTACCAACTCGACAAAATCCTGCTCAAAGTCGCCAAACCCGGGCGCTATGTGGGCGGCGAACTGAATATCACGGTCAAAGACTGGAAGGCAATCCAGACCCGCGTTGCGCTGGTTTTCCCCGATATTTACGATATCGGCGTCTCGAATGTCGGCCTGAAAATTTTGTACGACCAAATCAATCAGCGTGAAGATGCCCTGGCGGAACGCGCCTATGTGCCCTGGCCCGATATGGAAGCGTTGATGCGCTCGAACGGGATTCCGCTCTATGGGCTGGAGACCTTCCACCCGTTGGCCGATTTCGACATCATCGGCTTTTCGCTGCCCTACGAAACGCTCTACACCAACGCCCTGAACGCGCTCGACCTGGCCGGAATCCCCATTCGCGCCGCAGAACGCGATGCGAGCCACCCACTCGTCATCGCTGGCGGCCATTCAACGATGAACCCCGAACCAATGAGCGACTTTATTGACGCCTTTGTCATTGGCGAGGGGGAAGAAGTCATTCACGATGTCATTGATGCCCTAAAAGCATGGAAACATGGAAACAGGGAAACGGGGAAACAGGGGATGAGGGAGGACTTGCTCCGGGAACTGGTCAAAATCCCCGGCGTGTACGTCCCCCGCTTTTACACAGTGGACTATCTCGATGACGGAACCGTGTATCAGACCGTGCCGACAATCCCCGAAGCGCCCAAGACCATCACCAAGCGGATGGTCGCCAAACTGCCCCCGCCGCCGGTCAAATTCATCGTTCCGAACATCGAAACTGTGCATAACCGCGCCACGGTCGAAATTATGCGCGGCTGCACGCGCGGCTGCCGCTTCTGTCACGCCGGGATGATTGCGCGGCCCGTGCGCGAACGCTCGGTAGAAGAAGTCGTCGCCGCCGCCGAGGAAGCGATCCGCAATACCGGCTTCGAGGAACTGGCGCTGATGTCGCTTTCCTCCTCCGATTACAGCAACATCGTCGAGCTGGTCACCAAAATCGGCGAAAAATTCGGCGGCAAGCATCTCAATGTCGGGCTGCCTTCGTTGCGGATTGAATCGGTTTCGATTGACCTGATGGAACTGCTCAAAGACCGCCGTTCCGGCGGGTTCACGCTCGCGCCCGAGGCTGCCACCGAGCGAATGCGGCGCATCATCAACAAATTCATCCCCGATGAAGACATCATCAATACCACCCGCGAAATTTACCGGCGCGGCTGGGTGACGATTAAACTCTATTTCATGATTGGGCATCCGAGCGAGACGCTCGACGATGTACGGGCAATTGCCGACCTGTGCAAGCGGGTGCTAAACGAGGGCCGCAAAGTGATTGGCTACAAGGCCAAACTCAACGTCGGCGTCAGCACCTTCGTGCCAAAGTCGCAGACCCCCTTCCAGTGGGTGCCGTGCGATACGACCGCCCAAATCAAGGCCAAGCAGGGCATCCTGCGCGATATGCTCAAGGACAAGAACATCAAACTGACCCTGACCCACGCCGAAGATACCTTCCTGGAAGCCTTCCTGTCGCGCGGCGACCGCAAACTCTGCGAGGTGATTTACACCGCATGGAAAAACGGCGCGAAATTCGACGCCTGGAACGAAAATTATCGCTACGACATTTGGATGGCGGCCTTTGAGCAGCACGGCCTCGACCCCGATTTTTACACCCACCGACAGCGGCGCGTGGACGAGGTGTTTCCCTGGGACCACATCACCGCCGCCGTCAAAAAATCGTACCTGTTTCAGGATTACCGCCAAAGCCTGGAGGGCATCACCCGCATTGACTGCCGCCAGCACTGCTTTGCCTGCGGCATCCTGCCGACCTTTACCCAGGTGCGGCGCGAAAACCCGGGCAATTATTGGAAATGCCCCGAAGTGAAGACCCCGGCGCGCCAGTTGGCAGTCATCAGTGAACAGTGAACAGTGAAAAAATTGACTTCATCTCTTTCCGACCTCATGGTCAGCCTGCCGGCTGGGCTGCTGATTTTCATGAGTACCATAACCTTCAGCGCCTTGCTGCGCAGCCGGGGACTGGCCTCGAACTGGCTCGAACTGCTCCTCCTAGCCGTCAATTCTGCGATTGTTGGTCTGTTGGTTCGAGTTTCACGCAAAAAACAGGCCATTCCAACCGCGCTCGCCAGCGGGGTTATGGGCGCGCTCACCATCCTGTTGATGTGGATCTATTCTCCCCAGAACGCCGCGCTCAACCCATTGTTATTTGGCGTTCCGGGAATGGCTGTGGCCTGTGGAATGTGCGTTCTCGCGGCCAGCGTTGTCCCGGCTCGATAAAATCGCCCGTTAAAGCGGCATTTTCTTGGCCGCGCCAGCGCCGGGGATTGAAACTCCCGGCTATCCCTACGAAGCCCGCTCAAGCGGACTAAAAAATATGCGATTACGAATCACTTTCTCCAAGCAAGGCGCATTGCGCTACACCGGCCACCTCGACCTGCACAAAATCTGGGAGCGCGCCGCGCGCCGCGCCCAATTGCCCCTGACCTACAGCCAGGGCTTCCACCCGCACCCGCAAATCCAACTCGCCGCCGCCCTGCCGCTTGGGTTTTCGAGCCGCTGCGAAGTGGTCGATTTGAAACTCAACGAAAGCCTCCCACTGGACGGGCTGGCGGAGCGCATCCAGGGCGCTGTTCCATCCGGTCTACACATCCTGTCGGTAGAATCCGCCGATGAACGCGCCCCGGCGCTTCAGACCCAGGTGGTTTCGGCGGAGTACGAAGTGGACTTGCTCGAAAGCATTGACCTGGATGAACTAGCCCAAAAACTTGATTCCCTCATCGCCGCCGAATCCCTGCCCCGCGAACGGCGCGGCAAGCCCTACGATTTGCGTCCGTTGATTGAGATGTTGGCCCTCACCCCTCCCCCCCCTCTCCCTTCGGGAGAGGGGTCGGGGGTGAGGGTATTCATGCGCCTGGCTGCCCGCGAAGGCGCAACCGGCCGCCCCGAAGAAGTGTTAGACGCGCTGGGAATTCCACTTGAACATACGCGGGTGGAACGGATAAGGTTGATTTTTCTGGGCGAATCGTAACGTGGGGTGGCATCCCGCGCCGCAAATCGTGCTATAATCCCCATCCCAACGGGAAAAAGCAACTCCCACCTGCTTTTTTGGGGATGACAGGCTTCGACGGGAGAGGCTGGCCCCGGAATGCGTGCCGAGAGCGTGCCGAACTCGTAAAATCAGCACAAACAATCAAGTGCCAACCGCACTTCCTACGCCGCTATGCCCCTCGCCGCCTAATCGCGGTAGAGAGTAAACGGCCCGTCTCCAAAAGCGAGACGGCGTCTGCCGCTTCCGCTAACTGCCCGGTAAGCGAGCGGGCGTCACAAAGGCAGAGTGCCGCGCCGCCACGTCACTAACGGCGCGAAAGAGGGCCTTCGGGTCTGAGTGAATGGCCGCAGGAGAGTTTTGCCTGTTGAGTTCCCTGCGGCGACACCCTCAACCGGCTACGCATGTAGATTTCCGGCGGACGAATCTTTCGGACGCGGGTTCGATTCCCGCCATCTCCACTCAAGCGCGCTCTCGCCTAGAGCGCGTTTTGCGCTATCCATGACTTTTGGGGTATACGCCACGCAGAATGATAATCAAAATTTAATCTTGAATAAAATATCCGCTGTGCTAAAATGGAGTTCTCAAACCATGTTTGTTTGTTTTTTTTAAGGAGGAAAAGTCATGAAATCAGCAAAACCTTTTTTGTTCGTTGTCATCCTTGTGATGGTTGTCAGCCTTGCCTGTACTTTTGGCAGCAACAACCCGCCTTCCGAAGCCAATACCCCACAGCCCGTTGTGGAGAAGCCAACCGAAGAAAAGTCGGAGCCTACACCTTCCGGCGGCGCTGTCAACAACCTGGATGACCTGCGCGATGCCGTCGTCCAGATTGAAGCAGTTGGAACGTTTGTGGACCCGCAGGTTGGGTTGCTCGTCAATGCCGGTGGGCGCGGTTCGGGCTTCATTATCGACCCGTCTGGTATCGCCGTGACCAACAACCATGTCGTCACCGGAGCCGCAACGCTGAAAGTTTTCCTAAATGGCGAGCAGTATAGCGCGCGCGTCTTGGGAGCCTCCGAATGCGCCGACCTGGCGGTCATCAAAATCGAAGGTAGCAACTTCAAATACCTGGATTGGTTCACAGGAGACGCCAAGACCGGTACCGAAGTCTATTCTGCCGGGTTCCCTCTCGGCGAACCGCAGTTTACCCTGACCAAGGGCATCATCTCCAAAGAAAAGGCCGATGGTCATACGGATTGGGCCTCGCTCGACTACGTTTTGAGCCACGACGCAACCATCAACCCCGGCAACTCCGGCGGCCCGCTGATTACAAAAGATGCGCAGGTGGTAGGCGTCAACTATCGCTCCCGCCCCAACTTCAACCAATATTTTGCCATCGATGCCAGAACCGCCCAAAAGATGATATCGGACTTGCAAACGGGCAAAGATGTGTTGAGCATTGGTGTCAATGGCGTAGCGGTTCGCTCCGAAGATGGTTCTCTCTCTGGCATCTGGGTCATGTCGGTTAAATCCGGGACCCCGGCTGACAAGGCAGGCATCAAACCTGGCGATATCCTGTTCCAGATGGAAGGCCTGGTGCTTGGGACCGATGGCACGATGAAAGACTACTGCGACATCCTGCGCTCGCGCAGCGCCACGGATACCATGTCGCTGACTGTCATCCGCTTCGCTACCGGCGAAATCCTCGAAGGGCAGTTGAATGGCCGCGAGCTGGCGGTCACCGGCAGCTTTGGCTCAGGCGGCAGCGGAGGATCAGGCGGCAGCAGCGGAGGCGACCAAGGCGCGTACTTCACCGAAGAATTCGACAGTGACCCGCAGTGGGGGTATTACGTTGTTCAAGGCAATTCCAACTCCAATATCAACAACGCCACCTACAGTTTCAAAAATGGGCGCATGGTATTCGACATCCTGGATCCGGGTTTGTTTGCTTATTACATCTATGAAGCCTACACCTACACAAATACCTGGCTCGACATCATCGTAGATAACCGCGGCGTCAACTCACAACAAGTCAGTCTGGTTTGCCGGGTAGGTGATGAAGGTTGGTATGAATGGGCTGTGCAGAGCGACGGCCTGTGGTACTTGTTCTACGCCACAGGAGATAATTACATTGTCATGACCAACGGCGGTTCAACAGCCATCAAGCAAGGAAAGGCTGTCAACCAATACACATTCGTCTGCAATGATGACAAACTTTCTTTTGCCATCAACGGCGTGGAACCCAAGGGCAGCCCATATACTGATCGGAAATATGCCTTGCGCGATGGTTTTGCCGGCTTTTCGATTTCCTCCCTGCGCGCCACCCCGGTAAAAATTGAAGTGGATGCCTTCCGCATTCAAGAACCGTAACCGTAAATCTCTAACCTGATTTAGACCTGGCTGGCAGGAAGGCTGTCAGCCAGGTTTTTTAATCCCGCTTTCAACTTTTCTACGTGTTGTTAACGTATTTCTATCATTCATCGGTTATCCTTTGGCGCATACAAACCCGGAAAAATATCGAAACAGGAGTTATGAACCATGGGAAAAATCATTGGAATCGACCTCGGCACCACCAACAGCGTCGTCGCCGTGATGGAAGGCGGTCAGCCCACCGTCATCAGCACGGCAGAAGGTGGACGCCTATGCCCGTCAGTGGTTGCCTTTAATAAAAACGGGGAGCGTTTGGTCGGTCAGACTGCCAAACGCCAGGCCGTCATCAATTCGGAGAATACCGTTTATTCTATCAAACGCTTCATTGGCCGCCGCTACGAAGAAACCGAAGGCGAACGGAAAATGGTGCCGTTTCAGGTCATCGAAGGACCCTCAGATGACGTGCGCGTAAAAATCCCAGTGACAGGGCGCGAATACAGCCCGCAGGAAATCTCTGCAATGGTGCTGGCCAAACTCAAGGCTGATGCCGAAGCCTATCTGGGCGAAACCGTCAGCGAAGCGGTCATCACCGTCCCGGCCTATTTCAATGACTCACAGCGTCAGGCCACCAAAGACGCGGGACGCATCGCCGG
>Ga0101944_10005729_pt1 | contig 13789 bp, 12 predicted proteins | sample DewCreD2012metaG_FD_75245 | JGI IMG/M metagenome (GOLD analysis project Ga0101944, IMG submission 75245) | Hot spring sediment bacterial and archeal communities from British Columbia, Canada, to study Microbial Dark Matter (Phase II) - Dewar... ... | reverse complement strand
TATTATACAATCTTCAACCATTGTTTGCGATGATCTTCAATACATTTTTGCCATTCTTGTTGTGCCAAAGGCAGTTTCCCATTCCGATAGAAGCGTACCAAGCCCTCCATCTTTGATATAACACTGCTCGACGGATACCGCTCCCTCAATTTTATTATAACTCGATGGGAAAGATTTCCAATCAATGGACGTAAGAATGGATGAAAATCTACCCGCTGCCGAACGGGAATAGGGGTGAGACCCATCCGAAATTTAAATTCATCGATGCTCTCCGGTGCATCCAACGAATGAAGTGTATAAAATATTTTCTCAACTCCTTTCCGCCCTAACAATGTCTGACTAACCGTAAAGAACAATGCATTATTGACATGAAGATTTAAGTAGCTGCGATGACTCAATGCGTAAGGAACATAACAAGTATTGCCAATGCGGGCTGTGATCAGGGCAGCCGCTAGATTTCCATCCGAAATCGCTCCCCAGGCTTCAAAACCCTCCAATCCTTCTGCTGCAAGGCATATTTTTTGCCATTGGGACTGACTCATACTATCGATGCGACCTTGCCGATCCAGCGTATCCCATTGCAATTTCCAGCCTTCGTCTGCCAGCCGCGAGAATGGGATGAGTTCGATGGTGAAGTTCTGTAATCCACGCCGAACTCCATTTCGCGCTTGTGTGCGAAGCATATCAAGGCTGTACGGGTTTTTAAGAATTACATGGTAGCTAACCATGCCCTCGGCGGCAGAAAGATCGGTTGAATACCGAATAGCGATGATATTTCTCCTTAACATCAAGCGTTTCAATTCCTGGTCTGAAGGGTGAATCAGCCAGTCGTATGGAAAAGCCTGGTACACCCGTGGTCCGGCGTTATACCACCAGGAGCTTTCACTGCGGATAATATGATATCCTTGTCGTTTTAGCCATTCTGCAAAGACTTCTTCATTCATTTTCTTTATATTTCATAATTACATCACAGATATATTGAATTTGCTCATCTTTTAGCCATGGATTGGTTGGCAAACCAAGGACAGATTTTGCTGCATGTAACGTGTTTGGATACCCGTCCAAACCAAAACTCTCTGCACATGAATATCGGTGTGTCCAAGTTACATCAACATCATGCTGTTGCATATATTTATAGAATTTAACCTTATTGGCAACAAATATCGGAACCTGGTTCCAGGCTGGTGAACACTCTTCAGGAATAAGGGAGAAGGTGATCGACGGATGATCTTTTAGGAATTTCCGATAATACTCTGCATGTTTTCTCCTTCTATAAAGATTCATTTTCAAACGATCGACCTGAGAATAGATTAACGCGCTGGAGTATGGTGAACACAACTTTTCGAAGCCTTTTGGTTTTTCCAATTTTGGAGAAACGATTTCATACATTTTTTCATCTTTCCATAACCTGTAAAAATGATACACATACTTATATACAACTGGCATTGTGGCGAGTTTACGCGCAAGAGTTTTTACGAATAACAATATCTGATCCTTTGGAGTATTGATCCCTTTGAGCAGTTCCGATACTTTTTTTGCCAGGGTTTCGTCCTTAACAATTAATATCCCCCCGGTTTCAGAAGAAATTACTTTATGGTGCTGGAAACTGATAATAGCAGCATCTCCCATGCTGCCGACAAGTCTACCTTCGTATTCAGCTCCAAGAGCAGGAGCAGCATCTTCTAAAATAAACCATTGATTTTGGCGGGCGGTTTTAACAATCTCTCTCATCTCGCAGGGGATTCCAAATGTATGGGTAGGTATAACAACCGTAAATCCCGATAGATTCATTGTTTTTATCTTATCGGCAGACATATTAACCGATTGATCAGCAATATCAACAAATACTGGCTTACAACCAGCATATATGATCGTTTCAGGTACACAAATGCTGTTATAGGCCGGCACAATGACATTCTCAACATTACCTAAAGCTCGCAACAAAAAAAATAAAGCAATTCGGGATCGGTTAAACAAAAAGACATGTTGACATTGATACAACTCCTCTATATATTGGAGCAAATGATTATCCGTATTTTGAAACAACCCTTTTACTAAACTATTGAATATATCAGCGTATGTATACGTAGGGGCAAATCTAGGAATCATTCAACCCATCCTTGTTTAGTATCCTATATTCCTGACATTTACAGTTATTGATCATAGAAAAAACCAATAATTACCAGCAAACCTTCGCCATTCGGCGTCGTCATTTCGAATGATTTACATCATGTGATATGATGGATGGTAATGAAATTGAGTGTATTCTCATAAACCCATTCAAATCCAACCCTTATCATACAATTCTTAATATAAACCAATTTAACGGTTTATCAACAACGATGTAATCATTTGTTCGAATTGTTTAACACATTTGACTCTCGTAAAATTCGTTTCTAGCTCAATTCGACCTTTTTTTCCCATTTCTTCCAAGACAAATGGATCGGCATAACATAAGCTTTTAATAGCAGTTGCTAATAAATCTGGGCGCCCTGGCAAAATTGTAATACCACATTGTGTGTTATCAACAAGATTAACAATTTCACTTCCCTGTGGCGCAACTGCAATTACCGGGCGGGCACTCGCCATTATATTAAATATTTTACTCGGTAAGGATGATAGATGAGATTGTTCATTCAGCGTCACGAGACCCACATCAGCAGCTGCTAACATCTCAGGAAATAGTTCTCTTGATTGATAGGGAAGGAATATTACATTTGATAACCCCTTTTGCTGCGCCATTTCTATAAGGACATTTTTCTTAATCCCTTCTCCAATTATGACAAAACGGATATCTATGCAATCTTTTAAAAGTGCAGCAGCCAATATGACATCTTCCAAACACGAGGTAATTCCCAAATTTCCCGAATACATTACGACAAATTTGCCGATCAATTGATGCTGCTTACGAAAGGCATTCTCTCTAGGTAATGGTTTGACAACTTCAGAGTCAGACCAGACCGGGATAACCGTGATTTTTTGCGGAGGAACCCCTTTATTTAACAAATTCTTCTTAAAACTATCGCATATCACCGATATATGCGTTGCCCGTTTATATACAAACCTTTCCACAAAAGAGAAAAAATTTATTACAGCCTGATTACGAAGAATATTCGTATTAACCGCAGCATCCGGGTAGATATCCTCAAGTTGAAGAAGCCAAGGAATCCTCCATAGGCTACTGAGTAGCCAGGCAGTCAAGCATAAAGGCAATGGCGGGGAAAAACAAACAATGATATCAGGTTTAGGACAAAATAATCCGCCATAAAAAGCAGAAACGCTGAAGGTGCCGTAGTGAAAAATCCTCCGCCAAAATGTTTTCTTTGGAGAAATAAAACTCCAGATACGAACGACTTTAACTCCCTCAATCCACTCTTTTTGGAGAATCCTGTTTTTATAACCTGGATAAACACGCCCATAAGGATAATTGGGAGCCACAGTAATGATCGTAACCGAATGCCCAATTTTTACCAGGTCCGTCGCTAATTCACGAACCAAAACAGAACCACTAACATCTTCTGGTGCATAACATTGCACCAAAATTAAAATATTCATTCAATTCCTCAGCTTAATCCCTATATTTCACAATTAACCCAGAAAGTGGATGGAAATTAATCCATATCTTTTAATTCGACATTTTCAAGTCAATACGAAGTCTCTTTATAATCGATCAAATCCTTATGTATGATACGAATTTGATAACAACAACGATACGATAAGAGAATCACCCCCAAATCTCAATTTCGGATCTTGATTGATATTTCCTGTGATTGTCTATATTACTCTGCAAGCAATGGGATCAGGTCAATAACAACAACTTCTGGCGGCGCCAAGAAACGCAGCCGTGGCGCACTGCCGCCGGTAAACCCTAACCCTCGACTGACAAACAATTTCATATTACCTACTGTATAGGCTCCCATCTCGAAAGTTTTACCATATTTTGAATTTGTAGAGATAGCCCCGTAGAAGGGAATACGCACTTGCCCTCCATGCGTATGACCAGCCAAATATAAATCAATGCCTAAGTCACTGGCTCTATATGCCAAGTCGGGTTTGTGATAAAGCAATATGACATAATCATCTGCGTCTAACTCCTGATAAATATTTTGTAAAGCGATCTCATCTTGGATGGGATTCGAATAAGAAAGTCCAATGATAACAAAATCCTCTCCTAATGAAGGAAAACGAGTGATTTCATTATCTAATATCTTTACATCCAAACCCTCTAATAAATAGGACAAATTCGATACCGATTCGACATTCCCGTTCACTGCATAAACCCCCAAGGGAGCATGCAACCTGCTGATCAAATCCTGAAGGTCTTGTCTTGTCTTTGGATGATTGGAATACGATTCATTGGGAAAATCTCCCGTCATGACGATTATGTCCGGTTCAAGGCTTTCAACAAGTCCAGGCAGAGCCAATTCTCTGTGAGTGGTAAATTCGACATGAATATCACTTAATTGTACGATTCTTACCGGTTCTTTAATACCAGCCACCTGAAGGTCAATTCTTGTAACCGTCAATCGCATTGGTTCTATATAAAAACCATAAATTATCAAACCAAGAAGAACAAAATTTACCCCGGCATAGATCCAAAGTGCATTTTGGTGAACGATCCCCAACCGTCCCAACAACCATTTACTTGTTAACGTTAGCCAAAAAACCAGAAAGGTTATCCGTAAGAAGGTAAATAAATAAAAAGGAATCCTATAACGACCATACGATATTTTTAATATTGGTAATAAACCTAAAGCTAATCTATCGATACCGATAAATATTAGTGCAACGATGAAGAATAGAATGATTCTCATGGTGGTGGAATGTTTAATTATATAAGATTTGATCATAATAAATAATCATCAATACCTATAATCTGAAGAAATAGAAATTGATACGGTAAAAATTTATTCTCAAAATCTAAGTTCTTTAACCACAACAGCGGGATTTCCTGCTGCAATAACAAAAGGGGGAATGCTCTTTGTAACCACACTGCCGGCTCCTATGACACTGCCTTGCCCAATGCTTACTCCTTTCAAAATAATGCAGTTCATACCAATAAAAACATCATCCTCGATGACAACCGGTAATGATTTTCCTGCGGATGGATTTTTTCGCCGATCTGAAGGAGTGATTGGATGAAAATCAGTATCAACAATACTGGAATTTGCTCCAATATTTACATTGTTTCCAATCCGAACACTTTGCACGACACAGATAGCCCCACCCGTCATGGCAAAATTTTCACCAATTTCAAGACAGGAATTTTCTTGCCAGGTAGCAAGGATAACCGGATGATTTACTCCCAAAGGATTAGAAGCAGTCGCAGATCGCAACTGTAAACCATCGCCTATTCTCAGTAAACTGCGGCGATGTTTTTGAATGATTGGGATACCATAAAATCGCCAATGATTTCCCCAAGGAATGTTATAAAAAGCAAATAACAGGCGAATATAAGGATAGACAAACACACTTCCTAATTTATTCCAAATCTTCCAGGGGGTATTAAGAGCATCGCTCATAAGCTTAATGAGTCCTATCCATTCTATAAATCCATCATCTCTTCATAGATATGAATCAATTGATAGACATGTTGTTCAATGCTATAGTTCTCTGATGCCAATTGATAACTCGCCTTCCCCATTTGAAGGAGAACTTCGGGTTTTTCTACCAAATAACAAACAGCATTTGCTAATTGCTCTGGATGACCAGCCTCTATCAAAATGCCATTTTCACCATCTTTTACCACATCAGGTAATCCGCCTACTCGAGAGGCAATAATAGGAAGCCCACAAGCCATTGCCTCAAGAACAGCCATTGGCACACCTTCATGATACGAAGGATAAATGAAAATATCTGCTTTTTGAAAGTAATTTAATTTGTCATCGCCGTAAGCTGGCGGGTTCAATATAACAAGACCATCTAAGTTCTCGGAACGAATCTTCTCTTGCAACAAATTTAATTCACCGGGAGATAGCTCACCTCCAACGAGATCGAAGATTACATTCTCACCTTTGGATCGAATTATGTTAGCAGCATCAATAATATCGAAGCTTCCCTTGGCTTTACCCAGGTAACCTAAAAACAAAATTCTTACCTTTTCCTGGCGCGGGTTAGCAAAGGTTTTCTTTTCAAGAACAGATCGATACCTCTGTATATTTATCGGGTTGGGCATATAGAAGACCCTGCATTTTGGAATAATAACGCCAAGTTGTAACCACTCCTTTGATAGTACGATAACCCCTTTTGTCATACGCATTACTTGCCGAAAAAACCACTGCCAAAGTTTTGTCTGGTTAATATATATCGTTATAAAACTGCAATGAGGATGTAGTAATACTTTGCACCCCAAAAGGTAAGCGATCAATACACAAAAACTGTGCTTCAAAAAGGAGATGCCATAAGCGGTTCCAATATGGGCTATCTCCGGTTTATTTCGCCAGACCGCTGCCGTGAACCGGATACAATCCTGGGCTGCATATATGAAGTTAGAAAGGGAAGCTCGTCCGCTTTTAGAGAATTCACGTCTATTCGAACTGGTCTGGACAAATTGGTATTGAATTTGTTCCGATAATGAAGATTCTATCAATGTTTGGTAATAGGTAGCCATACCGCCCATCGGAGGCGGTAAACAACCTGAGATGAGAAGGGGACACTTGGAGCGTTTTTTTTCTAATTCTCTACGCATCATAGATTTTCTCAATATATTGGCGGTCTAATCGTTGTTCAGGTGAGTAGAGAGCTTGCTCATGCTCTAGTACTGTTTTGATATCTTGAAAACGCATAGAAATCCTTTTTGCTGGAACACCCCCAACAACTGTGTAAGGCAGTACATCTTTATTGACAACAGCGCCGGCGGCTACAATTGATCCCCGACCCACCCTCACCCCTTTAAGGATAATTGCACCTGAACCAATCCAAACATCGTCCTCAAATATTACATCCAGATCATCGCCGGTTTTCTTTTCATGAACATCGTACATAAATTTCCCTACCACAGAGGTATTATGATCTCCGCCTACTATAGTCACCCTGGGACCAAACATAACCTTATTTCCGATGATAATTTTACTATCTGAAGCTAAAAAGATAGCCCCATTTCCAATCGATACATCATCACCCACTTCAATATTTTGGTAGCTATAAAAACCCTTAGGATCAAAAATAAAATGTTTGCCATAACGGCGAAAAGCCGGGCGGATAAGGAGCATTTCAAGTCTTAACAAAATTCTCTTAATCAAGATAATCATTTCAGATACATTCTTTAAGATGAACATAAGTCCCCCTGCTTTCTTAATATATTTAAGAATAACTTTTCATAATCATTCACAAATCTTTCTAATGATAGGTTTTCTTCTGCAAATTTACGTCCCCATTGCCCCATTATTTGTCTTTCCGCTGGCGACATATCTACAAATATCTTAATTTTTTGGGCTAAACTTTCTGCATCCCTATAATCGAATAAGAATCCATTCTTCCCGTCTTGGACTAAGTGTGAATGATCGAGTGAATCACTCACAATTACCGGTCTGCCACAAGCCATTGCTTCACAAACAACATTCGGCAGACCTTCTCCAAATGATGGATGAATTAGAACATCGTGCTGGTGAAGCTGATCGACAATATCTAACCGTTGATTCAACCAATTCCATTGGGATTCCAACTCATACTTTGAGATTGCCGCTTTCATTTGATTTAAATATTGGAGCCGCTCTCCTTGCATAACCAATTGACCGATCCAATCAACACGTGGAAACAGATTGTATTTACGTTTTAGTATATTGAGAGCCTCAACGAGAACCAATCCATTCTTATAAGGGGAAACAGAGGCAATTGTTAATATTTGTAATGGTTTATTGTCTGGTTCTGAAACTGCGGGGGAAAATATATTTAAATCATAACCGTTATAAATCGTCGAAAGACGGTTCTTTAGCCACGGGTATTTATGGCTTAAGTTAATTCTTTGATGATGAGAATTTGTAACAACATGAGTTGCTATTCGATAAAACTGGCGAACAAAGCGTTCAAGCCAACTGACCGAATTGGGCAAGTCACAGAACCGCTCCGACACTACGACCGGTATTCTATTTGTCCTTAATAAACTACCAGCCAGGATCGTATAAAAATTAGGTGTGGTTAAAAAAGCAAGGGCCAGGTCGTAATTTCTTCGAGAAATCAAATCCCTTAAAGCCAATATGACATCAAAGGAATATCGGCTTCGCTTAATATGCCAATGGATTGGTATGCCTGCCTCTATCAGTGGTTTGGCTAATAAATCACCTTGAGAATAACAAAATATTTCAACCTGATAACCACGACGAGACATACCAACGGATAGATTTACCATTTGTCGTTGGGCCCCCCCTGTGCTAAGGTTATCAATAACAAAAAGTAATTTTCTATGATTATTTGATGTATTCAATATTAGAACTCACAAATGGTGTAATGAAATTTTCCTGACCTGGAAGGCGGTATATCATCAACGAACTCAAAATGAACTTCGCAATCATTTCCCATGATTAACTTCGTTTTGGCAATGATCTCTTCAATATCTGAAGGGTATTCTTTTGGTTCTACTTTGACAATTTTATACAGAAAGGAAGTATAGCTTTTCTGAATCACCTGGTATTTTCGAATCCAATTAAAGTTACACAACATACAAGTAAAATAGCCGGGACTTACTAACACCCCGTTCTTTCCGCGAAACGTTCCATTGGTTCTACCAATAATTGAGTCTAATACCTGATAAGGTACCTTTGGATAATCCTTGTGGATCGGTGATAGAACACCGATATCTTCAATCCTATACCTAATCAATGGCATAGCATAATTCGATAAGGAAGTAATCAAAAGCTCACCTTCTATACCTTCGGGTACTCGTTTGCCTTGGTTGTCAACAACTTCAATATAGTTTCCCCATGGCGCCACCCATAAACCTTCATAGCCGGGACGCTCACAAGCAATATCTCCGAACTCTCGGGAACCATAACGATTATAAACTCGACACTTAAAAACTTTTTCAATTTTATCCCGCATAACAGAATTTAAAGTACCCGTTGAGGTGATGATTGCTTTTTGTGGCACAACAGAAATACCTTCTTGTTCGATAAATTTTGCGAATTCATAGATTGGGTCTAAATAAGCAACGATTAATCTGGGTTTTTTGGAATTAAGGATTTTTACCGTCTGCCGCATACTTTCAGGGGTCCATCGAAAAGTATTGATAAATATTGTGTTGGTTAATTTGTTCAATACTCGAGTCTGCCATTTCTCGCTTCCCTGAATAATATCTCTCTCAGACCCCCATAAATACACTTCTAATTCACCTACTTCCCTTCCGGCAAATTTTGAAAACAACAATTTAATCGATCCAGCAACTGCTGCGAAGTCGTAATCATGGATAAAATGCACTGGTTCTCCAGTAGACCCCCCTGATGAGTCATAATGCCATTTTCTTCTGGGTAAATCCTCTGATTTCAGATCATCAAAACGTTCTCTTATTATTTCTTTTGTCAATATTGGAAAATCCTTAAGATAGTTAATCGGATCTTGATAAAATGAATCACCCAATCGATTGATTATTTCACGGTAATAAGGAACATATTGGCGACTGTGTTCCAATAATTTGATGATTAATCTCTGAGAGGTATCAAGAGGTATGCCCTTTTGATCTTCCTGAATAAAACGGCGGTAATAATAACCAAAGTTGATACCCCTCAAACTTAATATATAGATATAAAGCCATTTTCGAATATTCATGATTTTTCCTTATCAATAAGGTTAATCAATGTTTTTGTATTATAGGCGGTGAGGATAGTAAGAAGAATAATCCCATTATTTGTGGCTATAATATCCCCGGAAATTAGAGACAAGACGAGTATATTGGCAAGAGATGCCAAAAATGCGATTGGATAATACACATCAGCTTGATGATAGCGAATGACATGAGATGTTCTGATCGTTTGCAATACAATCCCCGCGAGAATGAACAGAACTGGAAAAATAGCGAAAATTCCTCCTTCCAACAAAGCGCTAATCAACGTGTTATGCGACGCCCCATGCGCTTCATCATACACTTCCGGTTGACTGCCAGGACCATATCCCCATACAGGCGACCTTAGCCATTTATTGAATCCAGTTTTGATTAAGTCTAACCGACCTGTTCCGCCCCCGGTAAATTCACTCATAATGGTTTCACGAGATGAGAAAAATTGATCAAAGTAACCTCCGGCAGCGAGAGGAACTGAAACCAATATCAATATCAATAACAATAAAACAGCATTCTTATTTCGTAACAAATACAATATCAATAGCAGAGCCAAAATGGTAGCAATTACTGCTGCACGCCGCCCACTCATAATTGAGGACAATATAATCAATGTTCCCACCAATAAAAAAAAGCCTTTTTTTAATCCGGTCGCCATCGTACCAAGACTAATACATGCTAACCCAGAGGTGACATTAAAAGTAGCATAAGATACACCATAACTAGCAAAGATTAACAACGGATTACCCATTGCATAACCTACCCGAATATAACGAATTGCCATAAAGGTTCCAAATTCATTCCATATTATGAGTCCGGATACAGCCATGACAATTCCCTGTAAAGTTAGCCCCCAAAATAATAACTTGATATTATCTAACGTAAAAATACTTACAAAAACAATCAAAACAAGTCCGATTCTTAAAATATGGCTGGTCAGTTTTTCAGATACATAAGGTTGCCATCCGTTATATAAACCTGAAAGAAAATAAATTATTAAGAGTGCTAGCATGCTAAAAAGTAAAAAAGGAGGGATCATCTTGATTGTTTTAACCAATTTTTTTGGTCTTAGGGCTATCCCTACGACAATGATAATAAAAACAAGTCGAAGAACTGACCAGGTTGACCCTGGGAATGCCGGTGCATCGGAAAGAACCATCAAAGACGGTAATGTTACGACGACAAATAGATACGGGTTGTATAAACACCACAAGGCGCATATCAATATGATCCATAATCCATAAGATGATCGGGCAAAGGAAAAAAATAAAACAAATGAAAGAATGCTAATCGCGGCTAAAACAATATGAAGATTATTTTTATCTCGAATAATATTAGGCTGGAATTCAACGAGTGATTGAGAAAATTGATCGGATAAATAAAAACTTTTCATAGCACCTCAAACAGCCTTATTACATTATGAGTTTAAAAAGATTACCGAAGGATTTTAATTTTATTTAAGAAATATTTAGAAACACCTTTAATGCCTAGTTTGCGGATACCGAACTCCCATTTGGCGGTTAATTTCATAAATTTGGAACGTTCTTTGTGATACCAGATTGAATACTCCTTATTTGCGAACCTTTCTAATGGAAGATTCAGTTTATCCAATCTCTTTTCGGCGCGTCTCAATTTATCTACGATTACGCCTTGTTTTGTCTGCAGATACGAGATTATCTCAAATGAGGGAAGTGATCCTTTTTGAAAAGAAAAAACAACGCCTAACCCCAATTTATTCAGAGGCGCTTGTCGAATCCAACCGCCATTATTAATTCTAAAATCGGAGAAAAAGAAATTACCAAGACTATAAAATATCGGACACCCTTTTATAAACTCATACCCTCGCACAACATGAGGGTGATGCCCGATAATCATATCAGACCCCATTTGCACCAATCTTTGAGCAATATCACGGTCCTCTGGTCGAGGGTAATAAAACAACTCATCGCTCCAATGCAATATTGTCATAACCCAATCAGATTTTTCCTTTAGACGAGAGATCATTTTCTCCGCTTTATCCAACCCCTGCCAGCAATTGACACCTGGAACCGACATCCAATCCGGATTAGTCTCTGGAAATACCCAATTCACGATAGATAAACAACCTTGATCGGTTTTCCAAACAATAGGTTCACTAATATCATCCTCCGTAAGTCCTGCACCAATGGTCTTAAAACCAATGACTTGCAGTTCATGAATCGTGTCTGATAATCCCTTAGTGCCGGCATCTAACATATGATTGGTCGCCAGGGTAGCGTAGCCGGGAGCCCATTTCTCGAGGATGTGGGGAGTCCTGATATCTACAAACAACCGAGGACCAGAGTCGCGGGGTTTTGTGATAACCTTTTCACCCAGGGGAACCTCCCAATTAAAAATTATCTTCTCATCGTTTCCAGGTACAATATTCCCTGGAAGTGACCAACGACACCCGATCAGCGAAACATCGTTTATAGCAATATCACCCAAGCATAATATTTTCATTTTATTGATTAACTACCTATAGCTACTGTATTGGTGACCGACAATTATTTACTAACCCGAAATCGAACTCTCAATCGAGAAATATAATTATGCAAAATATTTCCGTATATCATAGCTCCAGGTCCTATCCAACCTAAGGGAAATACAAACCAAGAAGGAATATCGAATGGTTTCATTTTTAGATATTTAATTAAGCATTTTGTCCCTGCTAATCTGTTTCCTGAATAGAAATATTGCACACTTATATTTCTAAATAAATTTTTGTATTGATTTGGACCATATAATCTCAACGCCTCACCATGTTCCTCTAGCGTTTTTTCATACATCCAAATCATATCGGGTGCGTTTTTCTTCAAATTTTGAATCCTTGTTTTCGGATTTCCCCGAGTCGTACTATTAGCTGCGCTTTTGTACTGTTTACACAAAATATCCTCTAAATATAATACCAAACCCTGCTGGGCAATGTTTAATTGATAATAACTTTCTAATCCTCCTCTTCGATCGGGAGAAATATTCTTTATAATAATTTCCCTTCGGTAACACGGCAAAGCGTCTGAACCACCCTCAACTTCGACCCATTTTATTCTATCAATATATCCTATCGGTTGCTTGGGAACAAATGAAGGAGTAATACTCCCATCTTCCCACAAATGCCTTGCCCGAATTGCTATGATCTCGGGAGGCAAATTTTGTGATACCTCGTAAAATCGGAGAAGGCAGTTCGGATATAAAGTCCAATCACTATCGACACCAACGATCCATTTTCCTCTGCTGTTTGTCACGGCAGTATATCGGGCAGGAGATATGCCCCGATTTTGGTCGTGCTGGTATATCCGTAACCGGGGGTCATTGAAAGATTGTAAGGTCTTGAGTGAATTATCGGTCGATCCATCATCTACAACGACGATTTCAAAATCCGTAAAGGATTGATCGAGGCAGCTTTGAATACACCGCCCGATCATATTTTCACGATTATATACACCGCAAATAATGGAAAAGAATGGATTATCCATTTGATATCCTCCAGAGATTAATTAGAACTCCTTTGATCAATCGCTGGTTCTATGAGACACAATTAGGTCGAGGTTAATAAGTGGAAACGAGTAAGAATTTTCCTACGCTGATGTTGGTTTAGTCCAAACAGAAAAGCAACGATGAAAACACTTAATACAGTAATTCCCACCCCCGCAACCAGTAAAAGCCATCCTTTAAGTCCAATTAGACCTAAGGGATAGGTAAGATAATCGATCACACTTGCCAAACTAAACAATAGAATGGTGACAATGACTGGTCTGATGATACCCTTAAGTTGTGATGTGAACTTTATTTGAAGATTTTGACATACTATTCGAGGATAAATAATACTTAGAATTATCCTGCCAATTATCAATCCGAGAGATATACCAATAATACCTAAATTAAAAAACTTAACCAGAATGCCACTAATTACAATGGATATCGTCACAGAAATGATCCCAAAGAGAACTTTTCGTTGTAACCGCAGGGATAGATCGATAATCGAAGCATCAGTACGAATAAAGA
>Ga0101944_10005728_pt1 | contig 13790 bp, 12 predicted proteins | sample DewCreD2012metaG_FD_75245 | JGI IMG/M metagenome (GOLD analysis project Ga0101944, IMG submission 75245) | Hot spring sediment bacterial and archeal communities from British Columbia, Canada, to study Microbial Dark Matter (Phase II) - Dewar... ... | reverse complement strand
GGTCTATTATCGCGCGGTAGGCATTCAAGGCCTCCCGCATCATGTCTTCAAGCAACCCCGCATCGCGTTCTTCAAAAAAATAGAGGATACCGCATTCCGCCGCACAGCCGCCGAGCATGCCCCGCCCGGCAAGAAATGCCTGATATTCATCCAGACTCTGTCCATGCCGACTGCAGACCCGTTTGAGCGCTGTTATAAAAGTATCTTTATCGGGGTTTTCCAGAACCCCCGTTTGGATGATGAGATCTGTATAAAATGTTATCATAACATCCTGGCCTTCTATTTTGCTTGTGCTGGCCATAATAATAAAACCCGGAATAAAAGGATTTGTTGGCCAGGCCATTGTTTGAATCAGGGTCAAATCGGCAGATGCTTCTTCCACTGTTCCGCCGGTCATGCATATCATGGCGATGCCGGCCTTTTCAAAAACAGTTCCCCTGCAGCGGTGCACTTCAGCGGAAAAAATTTCCGACTGCCAATGCCGGATTTCGTCAAAAGATGCTGTTTCATCAACTGCTGCGTAAAATTGTCTGCACAAGATCAGATGATCGTGCGTGGGAAATACACAAGCTGGTTTATTATTCATAATAATTCTCCTGTGGATGTGTTAAAAATGTGGCGTGTGTATCGCGTTTGCGGCAGCCAGCGATTCAGAAATCTCTTTTAATTCAAGGCGTTCTACTGTCTCCCGCTTCAGTAAACCCGTTTGCAAATCCCAACCGCGCAGCTCATAGTATTCGTCCATAAGCAATGCAAGCTGTTTCCGGTCTATGGCTTTGCCTCTGTATGATATTAATTCATCTCCTTTACCCGGAAGAAAGCGCTCGGGATTGTAGATGTCAAAGATATCCGCAGGGGGATCCTCGCGATCAATAAAATAAGTTTCAGACAATACGTCATCACGCCGGCCTTTTCTGCCGTCGCGCAATTGAATGGCACGGTTTAAGTTAAAAACCCGCTCGCCGACCAGATTTAATTCTTCCTCATTATATTTCACGCCGGTCACCGCTGAGAACAATTGGCTCTCCAGTGTCGGATCGCCTACATGGTCGGCGGTGCGCGCATTATCCATAACCGGCCATACTAGATCGCAGAGCACCAGACACTCCTTTGCATACTGGCGATCCTGGATGATTTTTGCAGCACGCGCCTTTCCCGCGCACGTGGAAAAATCTACTGCTTCAGCACCGCCCCAGAACCTTTCAGCAATGGCGCGCAATACATCTGTAGAGACATAGCTGTCTTTGCCATCGGTTTTGAGCCAGAGCGCCCATTTGGTGAGCGGCTGACAAATTTCATGCAGGGTGGTGATGGCCGGCCGCTGCTCCACCGCAAAAACAGGTGCCGATATGATAAAACTTTTTGGCCCATAGGTTCGTGCCGGCCTGCCGGAACTGGTGAGAAATTCACTTACAATAGCGGCTGATTCATTGCCAAAGCTTGCAGCCGCACGCACTGCGCCTTCGGCAAGCACGCTGCCAAATCCTTCCCGCGTTGAAATCATTTCAAACAACTGCTGGATAAATGCAAGGCTGCCCATACGGCCAACGGGCAGGCCGGTCATCTTTTCCGTTAGGATGCCGCGCTCCAGGCACTGCTCAATCCACAGCAACAGGAATAATATTTCATCCGCACACAGAGAATAATCATTGACCAGGTTGGCAGCAATAAACGTTACATCAGTTATGTGCCCGTTAAGTTTTATGTCCCATTTTGCATAAAATGACCCCATGTGGCATTTGCGAATCCCTTCAAGACCGGTGGTTGTGCGCTGCAACGAGCGCCAGCATCCCTGCGGACAGGCGTGGCAGTGCAGTTTTTTTACGGTTTCAGTTCCTGGCATTGGTACCAACTGGGCATAAATGTTATGAAAGCCCTGGCCGGTCATTTGTTTCAGCTTATCCCGAACCTGCCTGACGCATTCCGGGTAAGCCTCGGTAATCCGTTCAGTACCCTGTACGGCTATCGCCTTAAGATTTTTTGAGCCCATAAGCGAGCCGAACCCCATGGAAGCGCTGCCACCCACGTCGCCAATCAGGTTGCCGATGCGCGCACCGTTTTCACACCCTGTGCCGATGGATATAATCTGGGTCGTGGAGCCATACTGCAGTTCTATGCTTTTTCTTGTTGCGGCATTGTTTTCGCCCCACAAGTGTTCTGCATTATGCAGGGTACACGTCCCATCGACAATGTGTACATACACAGGACTGTCAGCCCTTCCGGTAATAACCAAGCCATCAAACCCCGCCTTTTTAAGCGCGGCTGGGAAAAAACCGGCGATGCTTGCATAAACAAAGCGCTCCGGATAGGTGCAGGGTGATTTTCCGCAGACAACCATCCGTGGTGCTGCCGGAGCTGTTGTGCCGCACAGCGGCCCAGTCATCATTATGAGAGGGTTTTGCGGGTCAAAGGCCGCGGTGCCAGGCGATGTTTCATCCCAGTAGATTTTTTCCCCAATGCCAAGGCCGCCTATAAAGCGACGACTGTAATCAGCGGTCGGTTGTTCTGAGATTTTTTGACCGGTCAGGTCAATCCTGAGTATCCTGCCGGTCCAGCCACATTGCTCAGACATAGGTGCTCAATGTTTTTATCAATGCCATTTTTTGTTTGTCAGCCAAGAAAACATGCACAGCGTAAAGGCAAGATGACCTGATGACCATAATCAGCGCGGGGATTTCAAAACCCCAGCTTCCCCGGATTCATGATATTATTAGGATCAAGAATCTCCTTGATCATTTTTGCCGTCTGATACTGCACCGCATTGCGCGAGTTAACCATTTCCGCCCATCTGCCATAGGCTCTGGTGAAAACTGCCCCGAGCGCATACATCCGCTCACTAGCTGCCGCGTGAAGTTTTTTTATGCGGCTGCATTCTCGAGCATCAGCAGGATTATAAAATATATTAAACTCGAGGTGTGCGGCCCGTCCATTTTCAATCGGCTGCAGATACACGCCCAGATCAGTCACCGGATAATCATGATTGACTGCAACCTGCTGCATTTCTTTTAGACACTGCGCAGCCCGGTCCATGGTGGTAATAAAAAAAATATCTGCGCTCGCGCCCTTATAGAACTCTTTCCAGTACACCTCCTTATCCCAGCACCGGTCAAGGTAACTGGCAAAGAAGGCTGCAGCCTGCGGCACGGTTGAAAATGAACGCTGCGGCTGCACCCCGACCTCCTGGGCAGCGGCATAAAAATCCGCCTCCTGATACGCTATCCGCTCATCAGGGAACCGTTTCAATCCGGCGATACAGAAGACCTGTATGAACTCGGGAAGTTTCTGTTTCAGTGCGGTGTAATCATCCGGCATTTTTTCCGCAAGCATAATGGCCATGTTCACCTTGTTAAGTATGAAGCACTCATAACCAAGCCATCGCCGCTGCACGTTATAGGTAAAGGTGATGAGATCAGCAATGGTGTGTCCAGGAGTAAAATAGATTTTTTGCTTTGTCGGCAGGGGTTCTGCCATGATGTTTGCCCAGGTGACTATGCCAAGCGTTCCCTGGCTTCTGGTATAGAGCCGGTTCCAGTCAAACCCAGGGCCCCAGGGACCTACCATGTCGGTATTGATCGCCTCCGGCGGCCCGCTTGAAGCGGATCCGGTTCTAAATATTTCGCCGTTCGGCATGACGATTTCCGCTGTATAGATCGGTTCGCTGTAGTTGAATTCCGGAATTATCATGGGGTGCGCTTCAAAATGCGCGGTTAGCACCGACTGGTCTTTGCGTGGCAACAGCGGCAGCAGCGCGCGAAGCCCTTCTTTTTTAAGCGCATGCTGCAGTTCGTCAAACGTGACACCCGGCTCAATGCGCACCGCACGATTGCGATGATCAATCTTCAGGATTTTTTTCCAGCCCGAAAGATCCACAACTATGCCGCCCATACGCGGAATGGCGCACCCGTAACTGTGGTTTCCCGAGCTTACTGGTATAATGGGCAAAAGTTCTTCGTTTGCCAGCTTGACTAATCTGCAGACTTCCTCTGTCGTGCGCGGGAATACCACGCATGTCGGCTTTGCCGGCGTCTCAAAACTTCGGTCGCAGGAATATTTTTTGAGCAGTTCCTCGTCGTCCCTGACATTTTCAGCGCCAACGATTTCACCGAGACTTTTTTTTAGCCTCTCTTTAACGTCCTTCCGTTCCTTCACGACCTCGCGGTACGGTTTGCTCTCAAGGGGTTTGATATAATCAACTTTGGCGGGGATCTGTGCTGGCATTGGCAATCTCCTTTAATCTACAATTTAACGCAGAACCGAGAAAGAAAAATTGATTGATCGCAGCCGGAACGCAAAAACTAACAAAAAATATTTTTGTGGTTTTCCGAGGTCCGGATTTTATATTCTCAGTCCCGCTGTTTCACCCCGGCGGTTGCGGGGGTAGCGGATAATCCGGATTTGAGGTTAACCGCGGGTCAAGATGTTTTTTTATTTTCAGTACCAGTTCATGGTAATTGCAGCGGTGCGGTCCGGCAATATAGTTCATGGGGCCCAGCGGCCAGGTCGGGGACATTTTGCGTTTTACAGCTTCTACGATGGTCTGAACATAGCTGTTAATAAAAGTTGCGCCTGCCGCAAGGTCATGCTCAAAATAAATAAGCGGCTCCGTCTCTGATATCTGTCCAAGTTGATAGGAATTGAGCCAATCGTTGTGGGTATCGTCTTCTATAAAATGCCCCTTTTTCTGGCCTTCTTCAATGAGCGGCCACATATATTCCTCGCTCATCCGGTAACTTTGATCAAGTGAATCAAAGCTAAAGCCGCCGATCACAAAGAAATCTCCCGCGACTCTGAACAGGCGGTTGGAAAATCCGGTTCTCAAATTTTCGCCCAAGTTATCTTCAGCTATTTGCCAAAGCTCTGAGTCTTCCCGAATATATTCTCCCCCCAGTTCGGCGACAATGGAGTCGAGCACCTTCTGTTCGTATTCAAGCTGGTGTGGCGAAGAGAACCCGATGAGAACCACCGACATAATGTTTTTCCACACCTTCTGAAATTGCGGCCAGTGCTTCCAGAAATACTCAACCGAAGGCGAGGCATAGGAGAGAATCATGCTTGCGGGTTCCTCGTGAACTGCTGCAGCAATTTCCGCATGTCCGATCTCGTACATGGCATCTATCAGCGTCTTTCGCTCGGGAAACTTGATAAGATTCAGTTTGAACCGGTCTCTGGGAAAGTCTGCGGTGAAGTTTGGATTTTTCCCTTTGACGGGAAATACTGCGGGCCCCGGATAGGGAAAAAGTTTAACTGCCATTGCAGTGACCATTCCGAGCCCGCCGCAGTGCCCTGAATCGCTGCGCAGCAGTCCTTTCAAATTTAATCCGGCACAGTCTCCCCAGAACCAATCGCCGTTGGCATTTCCCCGTGATCCGATATGCAGCAACTCTCCGTTTGGCAGCACCCAGTCACACCCCAATACGCCCCGGTTATATCCAAACTTGTGGCCGGTGCCCCCCATTCCCTGAAACATATTGTTTGCCAGCACTGATACCTGCGCCCCCGCTTCGGCAACCGTAATGGTAAGTCCTTGTTTCATTGCCTCGGATTGCAGCTGCGCATAGGTGACGTATGGTTCAACAACTGCGAACATATTTTTATGATCAATCTCCAGTATGCGATCCATGCGCTTTGGATCGATAATAATCGTATCAGGCCGGGTCGGAATTGTGGGCGGAAGCAGATTGGTGCCAACGGGGATGTAATTAAATTTGTAGCGATTGGCAATTTTTATGATTGTTTGCACGTCCTCGGTGCTGCCCGGGAGCACCACGGCTGCGGGACGGTATCTGCCTGACTGTGCATGGGTACTGTAAACAAGCCACATATAACTGTAGGCACTCGTTACCCCCGGTTCATCGCAAACATACTGTGGCCCCAGCGCGTCTTCCAGCGCCTGATATGCGCCTTTTGGCAAGCTCATGAAAAGTCCTCCCTTGACAGATGATTGAGCGGCGCAGACCGGCCAGCACCGCACACGTTATTATTTTCTAATCGAGATTATGCCTGAATTCCCTCCAGGAGCGTCTCCATATTAAAGACTTCCTGATCAATAAGGTCGAAATCTACATCTGTTGAGAAATAGGTGAAAAACGTGCCCATAATAAGAAAATACATGACCCGTGCAAGTTTTTCCCCTTGCATTTTTTTGAATCTTCCGGCAGCTATACCTTCTTCAAGGAGTGCGGTAAATGATTTAACGGTGTTTTTGTAAAAATGGGTCATCCCTTTGCGGATGCCCGGTTCACGGACGCCCATGGAGAGAAATTCTAAACAGAATTTAAAGAAATCGCTGTTTTCTTTAAGCACGTCGCCCGTTCGTTTAGCCAGCGCCAGCATCCGCTCTGCCGGATCTTTTTTAGCCTGCATATAGGCGGTGAGCTGTTCAAAATATTTGTTAACTTTGAAATCAAAAAGTTCCAGGAACAGTTCTTCTTTTGAGGAAAAATGATAATAAATGCCGCCTTTGCTTATTTTCGCTCTGGCCGCTATATCGTCAATGCTGGTCAAATAATAGCCGTTCTTATTGAAACAGATAAGCGCTGCTTCAAGAATCTGTTCTTTTCTGCTCATCCGCACTTTTTCATTTTTCATCTGGGCACACGTGCTATTCCACTATACTATACTGACCAGTCAGTTTAGTTATAATAGGTATGACCCGACTGTCAAGAAAAAATTTTTCCGGAGCCCCTGTGACGTCTCGTAAAGAAAATAGCTTCTAACCAAAAAAAATCTGTGTATAAATAAATATGGTAAAGTACCGGAGGGTGCGCGAATACAAAAAAACAGACTTATGAGCGCACCCACCGTGTTAACCCGTTTAGATGACATGATTCAATGAGGCAATTACGATGGCGGTTGGTGTCGGCCTTTTCTCCGGCGGTCTTGATAGCATCCTGTCGGTTTGTGTTCTCAAAGAGCAAAACATCCACATAGAGGCAGTGGCTTTCGTCACCCCGTTTTTTGGCCCTGAGAATGCGCAACAGGCGGCAAAAATGCTTAATATACCCATTCATATCGTTGATATAACTACTGTGCACCTGCAGATGCTCGAAAGGCCGCGGCATGGCTATGGCAAAGGAATGAATCCCTGTATAGACTGTCATGCCCTTATGTTTAGGGAGGCAGGTAGATTAATGCTGCAGTGGGGGGCCGACTTTCTTTTTTCTGGAGAAGTGCTGGGAGAGCGGCCTATGTCGCAAAATAAACAATCGCTGAGAATAGTGGCGCGCGATTCAGGGTTTGAAGAATATATTATTCGCCCGCTGAGTGCACAGCTCCTCCCGATAACGAAACCGGAGCGCGAAGGCAAAGTTGACCGGGAACGGCTTCTGGACATTCAGGGGAGGTCGCGGAAACGCCAGATGGAACTGGCGCACTATTACGGCATTGCTGCCTTCCCTGAACCTGCGGGCGGCTGCCGGCTGACAGAGCCTAATTTCAGCAGACGTCTGAAAGATCTTATGCGACATCATAGAAATTTTTCGGTTCGCGATATTGAACTCTTGAAAATTGGGCGCCACCTGCGTCTCACCGAAACGATCAAGTGTGTGGTGGGAAGAAATGAAGCAGACAATGCACAAATTGTAGAGTTGCTTGAGCCATCAGATATTCTGCTGACTCCGGAAAAAGTCTCCGGCCCAGCACTGCTCATACCTCTTGCCGCCTGTAACTCACCGATAGCTCAGGATGAGCTACAGCGCGCCGCTTCAATTTGCGCCCGGTATTGCAAAAAACAGGCAGGGTCTCCCGTAGAAATTACTGCGTATATACATCAGAAGACGCATAAAATTATAGCGCTACCTTGCAGTGATCACGAGACAGCACAACTCATGATTTAAAATTTTACCCGTGTGTGCCGTAAAAAATCTGCCTGGTAAGCAGTAATAAATCGGAGGGAATTGCATATCAATTATCATTGCTGGCTGCGCCGCACTGTGCACGAGTAACATTACCAACCGGTTGTTAAAAAATAACCGGCCATCCGTCTCTGGTGGACGAGACGGTCACAGGATATATAATAAGAACTCTTTCAGGCATAGAAATTCAGCCATCATTCTCAACTACAGGAAAGGAGTTAGTTTGAAACGAGGTAAAGCCTATCTGGTTTTCTGGGAAATGATATTATTGCTCGCGTCAGTGCTGGTATTTAGAAGTTTTTGGCTGTTCCTTGACGGATTTCAATATATGCGCAGCACCCGGGGGCTTGCGATATCGCTGATAATGGGCGTTCTCCTCTGTCTCGGCGCATTCACAGCCCTGCACAAATCGCCCGGCCGATAAGAAATCATACGCATAGTTTATTGTGTTTGCGCAGCGTCCACAAACATTCTGTCGGCTACGCGTGCCTTTTTTTATCTTTTGAAGGCTCTCGCAGTAAAACACTGAGGCGATGCTCTTTCTGCAATCTTTTTTTATAGAATTATAACTTTTCCGTGTGGCATTTCCTCAACCCTGCCGACGACAAATCCCTCCACTCCTGCCTGCGCAAACTTGCTAAGCAGAACATCTTGGTTGTTTTCCGAAACAGAAAAAAACAGTCCTCCTGATGTCTGCGGATCATAAAACACATCCCGCAACTCATCGCTGATAGGCTGCCGATATTCCACAAATGGTTCATAATAGGTGCGATTGGCATGGCAGCCTCCCGGAACAAGCCCGATGCGTGCATATGCTACGGCTTCGGGAAATACCGGAATTGACGACGCGTGCACATAGATTGCACAATTTCCCGCCCGCGCAACCTCGCATGCATGCCCGATCAGACCAAATCCGGTAATATCAGTGCACGCATGAATATCCATGTCCTGAATGATTTCCGCTGCCTTTCGGTTAAGCGTAGTCATGCTGTCAACCATCCTAATTACCGCCTCATTACGTGCAACGTTTCCTTTTAACGCAGTCGCTATGATACCGGTGCCGAGCGGCTTTGTGAGAATAAGCACATCGCCCGGCTGAGCTCCCCGTTTGGTTAAGATCTTGTTCGGGTGTATCAGACCTGTTATTGCCATACCGTATTTCAACTCCTGATCCTCTACGCTATGCCCGCCCACAAGCGCGACATTGGCCTCTGCAAGCTTATTCAGTCCGCCGCGAAGAATGTCTTTCAGGATACTAATGTCCAACTTTCCGAGCGGAAATCCCACTATGTTCATCGCCGTGATAGGTCTCCCGCCCATAGCATATATATCGCTTAAAGCGTTGGCTGCTGCGATCTGGCCGAAGATAAATGGATCGTCGATTATGGGCGTAAAAAAATCAACCGTCTGCACCAGGGCAGTATCATCAGAAATCTGGTACACGCCCGCGTCATCCGGGCTTTCAAGCCCCACAAGCAGATGCGGATTTTTCACCAGCGGCAATCCGCAGAGTATATTGTCCAGGGCCCCTGGACCCAGCTTTGACGCTCACCCGGCCTTGGAGGAAAAATGTGTCAGTTGAATTTTGTCTTTTTCAGTCATGAGGGTGTAACGCCTCCTCAATTAAAAACTGTATGCTGCGTAAACTCAATGTACTACATAACGCGCTTATCCCGTTAACGATAAAAAACAGCATCACAGTTTATAATCGCAGGTGGAATATGACACTATTCCTGACGGCAACGAATTTGATTGCCGTTTTCATCATAACACGTTGCTGACAACTGGATACCGTCATGCCAGTGCGCTTCTGCTTTCAATATGCCGGACTCATAATACCATTTATATATTCCGTGCTGTCTTCCGTCTTGCCAGCTTCCTTCAGCCATGAGCGTGCCATTCTCGAAATACCATCGACATATACCATCCAATCTGCCGTTTTTCCAGTTCGTTTCAGACTTTAAAGCACCGCTTTCGTAATACCATTGTGCCGTGCCGTTCTGCGTGCCATCTTTCCAGCTTGTCACTGACTCTATCTTCCCATTTGGGTAGTATGTAAAGGCTTCGCCATTCCGAGGTGGGGTTAAATCGTATCCATGGGGGTATGGATAAAATGTTCCATAATAATATGGGAAATAGGGGTAATATCCAAAACCCCGATAGTAATAGCCTCCGCCATAATAATACCCTCTATGCCATGTTTTATGGCCAGGTCCGCCATGCCAGCCGCGGCTGAAATGTCCACCGTGTCCAATCCCTTTCCCACCGCGTCCACCACCCCTGCTATAACCGGGATATGCCCCAAGGCAGAAATAATAAACAATAATCAGGCAAATCAAAAAGATTTTTATTGAAAGTTTCATCGGCTCAACTTTTTTATAATCCTGCGCTTATTTACAAAAGTTCATTTCTCCCGTATAGGTAATCAAATGCTTTTTTATAGTTACCAATGCGCCATAATTAACTATAGCATATTTCGCCGCTTTGCGAAGCAGCTCAAAATCAACAGCCGCCGCCGGTTAATGCGAAATATCAAACTATTCACATTTTTGAATGACGTTCCGATAAATATGACACTGGCTCCGGTCGAGGGCCGTATCCCTCTTAGGTATTCACCCCACTTATTGCCCGGCTTGAGCCACCGGGCTTTTATGATTTTGAATACTATGGCTATGAAAAAAGAATCTTTATGGTATAAAATACTGGAATGGATTATTAGTATTACCGTCGTGCTGTTTATAATCTACAAATTATATGAACTAATAAGCTTGAATAACTAATCTGTGTTGAGATGTGGCGCAATGATGTTCATTAAACAACATATGAGGGATAAAGTATTACAATGGGTTGTTGTTACCATTACCATGATTTTTATGTGCTATAAGTTTTTTCAAATGGTCAATCATACCTCTCTGTCTGTTCTTAAAAAATTTCTGCCAGTTTAATTACCCGGTATCCAATCATTATGCCTTTTCTATTTCCCAAACGATTTTCCCCCCGCCCTTAAAACCACGCTCATATTAAAATTTATGAAATTATGATTGCCTGCCCTGCCGGCATTTGTTAGTATCTACACATGTTATAAAAGGGCTTCTGCCCTGTATTGCCGTCGGTGTTCTTTGAACTTACTTCAAACACCGACGCGATGTTATGTTGTGTGAACAAAGGTTATTGCGTTATCAGACTGCGCGTGCATTTCTGCATAAAGGAGTCCTGCAATGAATAAATATATGCTTATGGGGTTTATTTTTTTGCTGAACCTTTCCGCCTCCCTGAGCCCGGCGGAAGAGGAGTGCAAACCTAAAGGGACGCTGATAGACCTTTCTGTTGAGGTGGCGCGGCCGGCGCTCAATGACTTGGCTCGCGCCACTGCCTACATTGAGGCACAAGGCGCAAATCCTGCCGAGCTTGCCAAACGCATAAACGCCGCAATAACTGCAGCACTGGAAACAGCAAAAACTTACAAACAGGTAAAAACACGCAGCGGCAATACGCACACCTCGCCCCATTACAATAAAGATGGGCGCATCGGCGGTTGGCGCATTCGTTCGGAAATCCTGCTTGAGTCCCAAGCCATGATGGAACTCTCAGAGCTTCTGGGCACGCTGCAGGAAAGCGGCCTCGTCATCGGTCAAATTATGCTGCTGCCATCTCCCGAGACAGAAAAGAAAGCCGAAACCGAGGCAACGCTGGAGGCGATTGCTGCATTTGAAGCAAAAGCTGCAATGGTTGCAGGGGTCTTGAAAAAAAGTTATCGCATCAGGCAGATGAATATTGGTAAAGTTGGGCAGCCGGCGGTTCTGCCGATTATGCGCACATCAAAGATGGCTGCTGTGGAGGCGGCACCCGCGCCAATTGAGGCAGGTGAAAGCCTGGTGACAGTGACCGTGAGCGGACAGATCGAGCTGCCACTTGAGTAAAGGGGATCTGGAACTGATGTCGTTGCTACTCGTGGGTTTGCTGGTGTGTCTCGTTGCCAGACGTGATTTCTTTTAAAAGCGCTTCAAGCTCGTCATGGGTGACCAGATATTCTGACTTGCAAAACTGACAGGCTATGGTTGCCGTCTCACCCCTTTTGATGAGATCTTCGATATCCTGGGTTCCGATGGCACTTAGTGCCTCCAGCACGCGTTCCCTGTTGCAGGGGCAATAATACGTAACCTCCCGACGGTCGAGAATTTTAAAGGGCAGCCCTGTTGCCTCATCAATTATTTTTTCAGGGACAAGTCCCGCGCAGATCATAGAACTGACCGGCCGAACAGTTTTTAAACGATTTTCCAGATAGGCCGTGATTTCCTCGCTGGCGCCGGGAAGGGAATGGATCATGAAACCACCGCTTGCTTTGACCGTATTGTCGACATCAACATACACTCCCAAGGAAACTGCAGCAGGTATTTGCTCAGAGGTATTAAGATAATAGGCCAGATCTGTGGCAATCTCGCCGGTTTGCAGCGGCACGCTGCTCTGATAATAATTACGCAACCCAAGGTCCTTTATAACATTTAAGAACCCATTACCTATCGCCCTGCCAACATCAAGTTTTCCATCCTTGGTGCCCAGGTGAATATGCGGCCGTTTTACATAACTGCGCACCCGGCACTGCCAGTCCGATTCGGCTACAACACCGCTCAGGGGACCGTCGCCGGAAACCTGAATAGCTAATTTCTGGCCTTCTTTGAGCAGCGATGCAAGCAGCAGCGCACCGCTCATGACTCTTCCCATTGCTGCAGATGCGGTAGGATACGTATCATGTAGAACACGCGCTTTTTCAACAGCCTCCGTATCAATAAGCGCCACCAGTAAAATAGGTTCATCTATTGCCATCGCTTTTATCAGAGTTTATCTCAAATTGACTGACTATTGGCAATTAGGATTTGGACAGGTACACGTTGCTCATATGTTATGGGGTGGTCTTCTGATGCTCATTGCTTTAGTTTTAACATTAGCCTTTTTAAATAAAGAAGCCAGAATCCTGGCTTCGATTATTGGCGGTTTTGGTTTTGGGACATTTATTGATGAGCTTGGAAAATTTATTACTAGAGATAACAATTATTTCTACCAGCCTACGATTGCCATCATCCATGTGGTAATCATTAGTCTCTTTTTTGTTTTTCGAATGTTGCAGAGAAGAATCAGACTTAATGAACGTGATTATGCACTTAATGCCTTAGAGCTTATAAAAGAAGTGGTCTTTCAGGATTTTGACGAAGCGGAAAAACAGAAAGCCTTAACATATTTACAAAATAGTAATCGCAAAGACCCGTTAGTTTTAACGCTTGATCGGCTTCTGCAAGTGACCCAGGCTATGCCGGTCAGTAGACGTGATCTGTTATCTCAAATAAAATATTATATCCGAAAATGGTATTCAACTATTGTTAAAACCAGCATTTTTGCTAATACGATTATTATATTTTTTGTTGCTAGCTCGCTCGTGGAATTTGTCAAAGCAATCCTGGAAATGCGGCTTGATATTGGCACATTTTGGGATTGGGGAGCTGTGATCTCCACCCTAATAGCCGGCATTTTAACCTTGATTGGAGTAGGGTTTTTCCAGAGGAAGAAACGTCTGCGTGCCTATGAAAAATTCAAACAAAGTCTCTTAGTCAATATTTTACTGATTCAATTTTTTACCTTTTATAGACAACAGCTATCTGCCTTTTTTTGGATTATTTTTTATGTCATGATTTATGGTGCTTTGCAATATATGATACAACAGGAAGTAGATAGAATCAGACTGGCAAAGTAGCTTAAAGCTTAAGAAATAATACTGATTGGTTCAGGATAAAACTTCCGGTAAAAAATGTGTTTCCCAATTTCAGCCAATACAAGGTAAGTGATAACTATAAGAGCTAAGATAGATACTATATGCAATGGTAAGGGAACCAGACTAAAGAAGGCTCCAATTTTGGTATAGGGGATAATCCATGCCAGAGAAAC
>Ga0101944_10003272_pt1 | contig 13794 bp, 12 predicted proteins | sample DewCreD2012metaG_FD_75245 | JGI IMG/M metagenome (GOLD analysis project Ga0101944, IMG submission 75245) | Hot spring sediment bacterial and archeal communities from British Columbia, Canada, to study Microbial Dark Matter (Phase II) - Dewar... ... | reverse complement strand
CCTGTATGCTGCACAATCCCGAATTGCTGCTGCGTTTAATGTCACCAGGGGAAAAACGTCCAAAGCCTATCATCGCAAAGATCATAGGAAAATTGTTCGGTGCAAAAAATATTGTAGAGATACACCAACCCGACGATTCAACCGACTGGCTGGTGGCTCACGGCTGCGAACTGAGCAGAAAAGCCATCACAGCAAGAATAAAAGCAGCGGTGGAGTTTGACTCATCTGGATGGGTTGGGCTTATACAGCCGCCTACATTGGTAATAGCAGGAAGCAAAGACAGCGAAGGTTTTCTTTTGGCGGCAGAGGAACTATATAAAAGACTTCCGGATGCAGTACTGGAAGTAATCGAAGATGGAGACCACTACTGCTTCTTCAGCCGACACGATCTCGTAAACAGCATAATAGAATACTTCATTGAGGAAAAGGTTGCCAAACCGTAAACAATACAAAGAATGAGTGAATTATTTGACTCTCACGCACATCTAAACGACCGAAGACTTTACAGGAACTTGGAGAAAATTCTTGCGCGAGCTTATGAAGCCGGAGTAAGCAAAATCATATGTCCTGGATACGACATCGAATCAAGCAGGTTGGCAGTAGAAATAGCGCAAAAACATGAAATGGTTTGGGCATCAGTTGGAATCCATCCTCACGACGCAAAGCACCTGACAAACGAGACGTTGAACGAACTCAAAACCCTTGCTCAAAACCCGCGCACTGCAGCAATCGGAGAAACTGGTCTAGATTTCTATCGCAATCTATCGCCACATGCCGTGCAAGAGAACTCTTTCAGAGCGCATATACGTCTTGCGAAAGAACTCAATATGCCAATCATAGTGCATGACAGAGACTCGAGCAGAGAATGCCTCCGAATACTTGCCGACGAAGGAATTCCGCCCGCCGGAGGCGTATTTCACTGCTTCTCTCAGGACGCTGAGTTCGCACAAGAAGTAATAAAAGCCGGACTGCACATAGGAATAGCGGGACCGGTTACTTTCGAGAAATCAGATAAACTAAAAAAAGTGGCGGAAACGATACCGCTGGACAAACTGCTTATAGAAACAGACGCCCCTTATCTGACGCCAGAACCGTTTCGAGGAAGGCAGGACAACGAGCCATCGCTGGTAAAACTTGTTGCAGAGAAGATTGCTGGAATTCGTAAAGTTGATTTTGATAAGATCGCCAAAACCAGCAAAGAAAACGCTGAGCGGCTTTTCTATAAAATTGGCAAATAGAAAATGAGAGCAGCAGTAACAGCAGTCATAATACTTATTCTTCTGTCTGCAGTTGGCTGCAGCAGCCGAAAGGACGACAGAATCAATCTAATAATAACTGCGTGGGGCAACGAGAGGGAAGAAAAAACACTGCGTTCGCTCATAGCTGAATTTGCGAAGACCCATCCCAAAATACGTGTAGAACTGCAGATGATACCACATGCAAGAGTATTCGACAAACTAATGATTTCAACCGCCGGTGGACGGCCGCCGGATGTCAGCCGTGTAAGTTCGCTTTGGTTCCATACCTGCGCAGAAAAAGAATTATTTGAAAGACTCGATAACTACGTAAACAGTGATAAAACCTTCGATATAGACGATTTTTACCAAGAAGCAGTTGTAGGATGGGGAAAACACAGCGGCAGACTCTACGCAATACCAACAGATATAGATGTGTATGCTATGTATTTTAACCGAACTATGTTTGATAAAGCCGGCATCCCCTACCCTGACTGGTCTTGGGACTGGAAAGACTACCTCTCTGCCGCCAAAAAACTGACCAAAGACACCAATGGCGATGGAAAAATCGACCAATGGGGAACATCACTTGATCAATTTTGGCAAAGTTATATTTATCAAAACGGCGGAAGTATATTATCTCCCGACCTCAAAAAATGCACTTTAAACGAACCAAGGGCTTGGCAGGCGCTCCAATGGATGTGCGACCTTATAAACCGTGAAAAAGTTGCACCTGGTGCTGAAGAAACCGCGCAAATCGGAACAAGAAAGCTGTTCACCGCTGGCAGATTAGGAATGTTTATAAGCGGCAGTTGGGATGCGGAGCTTAACTTCAAAGATCAAATCAAAAACTTCGAGTACGATGCTGCGCCCCTGCCGAAGGGGAAAATAAGAGCAACATTCATCGGCGGAGGCGCCTACGCGATTTTAAGCAGGTCGAAACATAAACAGGAGGCTTGGGAACTTGTTAAATGGATGACGGGAAAAGAGTATCAAAGCAGAGCGGCTATAGACTCTCAAATAATACCAAGCCGAAAGTCTGTGGCAAAATCCGGCGCATTCCTAAAACTAAAAAAGCCGCCTAAGAACCGCGCTGTATTTCTCGAGATGATAAAATATGGGCGGACGCTGCCTCCTGTTGCCTGCGCGCAAGAAATGAACGAGGTAATAAGCGCAGAGCTTGCGCTGGCAATACTTGGAAAAGAATCAACCAAAACAGCATGTGAGAAAGTTACGCCAAAGGTAAACCAACTGCTGAAATATTCAGAATGAAGCTCGAATCAAGCCAAAAAACTAAAAAGAAAGCCGATGCGCGATATTCTAATCTTGCCAAAAAAGAAGCACTGCAGGGATATATTTTCATAACGCCTTGGGTGGCTGGGTTCATAGCATTTGCGCTCTTCCCAATGATATTCTCTTTTCTGATAAGCCTCACAAAGTGGGATATGATAAAACCTGCACAGTTTATAGGCTTCGAGAACTATTCGCGCATATTCACAGAGGACTTCAGATTCAGGCAGGCGCTTTGGGTTACTGCGCGCTACGCCGCTCTCAGTCTGCCGCTTGGTATGGCAGGGTCATTGATTTTGGCTGTGATGCTAAATATGAACCTGCGCGGCACACGTTTGTTCAGAACAATATTCTACATGCCTGCGATACTGCCCAGCGTCGCGGTAACTATGCTTTGGCTTTGGATACTAAAACCGCGCGATGGAGTGCTTAACTACTTGCTGGGGTTTTTACATATATCTCCCAAACCGTGGATATCAGACCCTAATTGGGCGCTGCCATCTTTCGTTATAATGAGTCTTTGGGGCATTGGAGGTGGAATGATAATCTATCTCGCCGGACTGCAGAGCATACCGCAGGAACTCTACGAAGCCGCAGAAATAGACGGTGCGGGAGCATGGGTCAAGTTTCGCAGAATAACACTTCCTATGATCTCTCCAACAATTCTTTTTAACCTGGTAATGGGCATAATTGGCAGTTTTCAGGTATTTACTGCATCATTCGTTATGACTCCCAATGGCGGACCAGGATATTCGACGCTGTTTTATGTTCTGTATCTATACCAAAAAGCATTCAGATACCTGCAGATGGGCTATGCATCGGCACTCGCGTGGATTCTTTTTGTCATAATACTTGGATTAACGCTGATGATACTCAGAACATCTAACAGATGGGTGTATTACGAGAGCGCCGAATGAAAAAGCAGAAAACTTTCTGGAAAATAGCCGCTTACACAAGTATGATAATAGGCGCCGGAATAGTGCTGACACCGGTCGCTTGGTTAATCTCCACGTCTCTTAAGGATGCAAGTCAAGTCTTTGATCCTGCTGTATGGATACCCAAACCGCCGCGTTTTGACAACTACACGAAAGCGCTGTCTGTAATGCCATTCGCCAAATATCTAATAAACACCTGTGTGATTACATTCTCTTGTATGGCGCTGACCATCATCTCAAGCTCTCTTGCGGCGTTTGGATTTGCTCGGATGCGGTTTCCAGGCAGGAACATATTGTTCGTAATACTGCTTTCGACTTTGATGCTGCCTGCACAGGTTACTATGATTCCTATTTTCAAAATATGGTCGGGACTAGGATTATACGATACATTTGTGCCGCTCATAGCGCCTTCTGCGTTTGGATCTGCGTTTTATATATTTTTGCTCAGACAGTATTTTTTAACTATCCCAAAAGAGATGGACGAAGCTGCACGCATTGACGGGGCGGGAACATTCACCATATGGCGGCGTATAGTGATGCCGCAGGCAAAACCAGCACTTGCGACGATTGCTGTTCTAAGCTTTATGTCTCATTGGAACGACTTTCTAAGTCCGCTTATTTATCTTTCCGATCCAGGCAAACGCACACTTGCGCTGGCTCTATGGGCGTTCCAAGGACAGTACTCCACAGACTGGAACCTTCTGATGGCTGCGTCAACTGTAGTAATGCTGCCTCTGCTGCTGCTTTTCTTCTTCGCTCAGCGATACTTTGTTCAGGGTGTAGCGTTATCTGGACTAAAGAGTTAACAGTGTTGCGACTACTCGCCCATTATTATCTCGAGCTTTGAGCCATTCTCCAAATCTTTAGGGTTAACTATCAACGAGGCCGCATCATGCCCAAAGTAAGGCTGTCCATCAATATATGCTTCTGATATATTACCGCCGCTGCCTTTCACGCTGACATAAACCGGTCTGCCGCCATAGTTAATCGGCCTGATAAACGATATAGAATCAACGTCCAGCGGCACCGCTGGGGCAAACCGAAGCCCATCAGCAAAAGCCGAAACGCCCAAGATAGCACGAAATATCATGCCAAATGAGCCGGCACAAGTCACAGAATAAGTTGGACCGTCTACATGCAGATGTTTCCACTGGGATTCTTTGTTCCGTCCCCAGTCGTTATAGCAGTCAACCGAAAAATGGTTTGCGTGATCTTCCAGCAGTTCAGATAAACGCATTATTGTATCTTCATGCCTTACGCGAGCAAACGACGCAAGCGCACTGCCGCCGTGCATCCAGAACCATCCGCCGTTGAGATGGGTACCAGGTGGTGGGAAGCCATCGTGGTCATCGTCCAACTCACTAAGAGGTCTTGCGGGATAGTTGGACAAGGTGAGATGATTATCCACAAGAGCTGGTACGCTTGCAATCCTATTAACTATAGCTTCTGCTTCAACCGATGAAGAAATATCAAGCACAACCGAATTCACATTTGGCCAAACCTCAAAATACCCAGACTCGCCCTCAATCTCACCAGTGCCCAACCTCTCTTTGAAATCACTCGATAAGCCGCTCAACCACCATCCCGACTCGTGCTTAAGCATTCCAATTTTCGATTCAAGATAATAAGCCTTTTCTTCTGCCGATTCCGCTTTTTCCGTCTCGCCCAACATCAGATAAACCTCGCGAAGGCTGCGAAGCGACTTCAGCAGATAAATGTTCGTTGACGATGGGTAACGAAATCCTCCATGCCCAAACTCGATCTGAGAACCCTGTGGTCCAATCAAAATCAGTCCCCCGCTCATCTTGTCAAAAACCACATCAAGAAACATCTCAATTTGCCTGCAGAACATCGGCGCCCGATCTATATCTCGCTCCCAAAGAAGCCAGTCTGCGGCTGTTATAGTATTTAGCAGAGGGTAATCGTGGTTTGTATCATGACGGCCTTCTCTATCAAAAAGATCGTATTTATCTGCATAAGGATCAGGACTATCGGCAGACCACTCGGGTTGAAATACTCGGAAATTATTGAAAAAGTTCTCAACGCTGACAACTACTCTATCGAGAGGATAAGCATTTTGCGGCAGAAATCCTACAGGCGGCACACAAGGGAAAACTTTACGCCACTCATCAATCATCTCCTGATCAGCCTGATGCTTAAAGCAAAGCGACCAAGTATTATAGTCAATCAATCTATAATCCGAGTCAAAGAACGGACGCCAGCCATAGGTTGCGTGGAAAGTGCATTGAAAATCCACATACCGCCACCAGCAGTTGTCGTTCAAAAAATATAAAAGCCCATCACGTCCGCGCTGTACCACAGCCGATAGGTCATTTCCGTCCTCTCGACCAGTTAATATACTAAAAGCGGATTCGAGCGCTGCGTCAGATCCACTCCCGCCAACAACGCTGACGCATGAATTGTTCTTGTAGTCTTTCATAATCACCCTCGCTTGCTTCAAATAATTATACATAATTTGAAACGACAAAACGCCATTTAGCGATAAAACTGCAGCATCTGATGAAGAAATTTCCGAATAGGTAAAACGCAGAAAAGAACTTTTTCAGGCAATATGAAAAACACCAGCACGACTTGAAAAGCTGGTATAATTAGCAATACTAAATCATAAATAGCAGCAGAAAGAATCCACACGGCTTGAGGAGAACAATACTATGAAACGCATATTTTATATTCTTACAGTGCTCATTGTGATCGTAAACACAGCGGCGCTGGCGCAAACCCAAACAAATCCACAGACAACACAGCAGTCTTCAATACCAGTTCCAGAAGGTGCTCAGGTAACAACTGAAGCTGCGATGGATCATGACCAACTGATGTCACAGCTTGACATAATGACAGCATTTGCGCCGCCGCCAATGGATCAATTGAATACAAATGCGCTTAGACTAGCGTTTGATCCAATAAAATATATTCAATATGCGCAAATGACCTATAAATCCAGCGATACGCCTAACAAGCTGATCGCGTTTTTTGAATCAAAAATAGAAGGACGGCGAATTATTTACGATACAGGAAGCCTTTCAGGAACAGGGCTAGTCATGATAGCGACACAGGATGGCGGATATTTCGCTGCAGTCATAAAGCCGCCAACTGCAGACAGTTCTGAAGGTGATCCAGAAGGCAGCATACAAGCATTTCGCATATTTGGCAGTCCAAACATAGGGCAGTTGGTTAAAGCTGCGATGCCTATAGTTCTGAACACCAAAATGACATTGCCAGGCAGTAAGCCGGCAGGTACCAGTAAACCAACTGCTACAAAAACCAAAACAGGCACACCAACCAAACCAGCCACCAAAGGGAGGTAACAGATGAAAAGAGTTTTGTTAATTGTAATAGCAACAATAGCTGTTAGTGCGGCGGCTTTGGCGCAAAACACAAATCCAATACCTACGCCTGATATTCCAATGCCTCAGGATACAGCACTTTTAACTGAGATAAATCTAAGCGAAAACGACCTGCTTGGCATGGCAAAAGAGGCGCTCGCGGCTTTTGCAGCAAGCTCGAAGGGAGCCAAGGGCGAAGTTGGACAAATGATAGCAGCGGCAGACCTTGACACACTGCTTGCGGCTATCAAGGATCTAAAAGCGGTAAGAGCCGTGCAATTTCAATTACCCGAAAACTACACGGCAGATGATTTACTTGGGTTCTACCAATCAGAACTGACAACAGAACAAGGATGGAGTCGGATAATCTACGATAAATCTATGATGCCAAAGGGCGCAGCTGCTGTTTATACCCGCAGCGGAGAAGAATACTTCACTGTAGGAATAGAACCAACTAAACAGCGGGCTTATGCCATACACGCCGTCGGCTCAGTGGATATCGTGAAGATGGGGAGTTGGCTTGGCGGCGTTATGAAAAAATTCTCAGAATTAAAAACAACTCCAGGCGCAAAGCCTGCGGCGGGAACTGCTAAACCAACTTCGACAACCACGAAAAAGCCAACGCAGACTAAAAGCAAACCTACCACAACAAGCAAGTGAGCTTAGCAATTTCAGGTAAACTTGTTTGAGCAAATCTGCGTAAAATATGTTAGAAGAGCTTGTTATGGCTTCTTCTAATTGCGTTATCACTTTGTCTGATTAGAGGTCATATATAAGTGTGCGGAATAGTAGGTTATATTGGAGAAAAAAATGCCTGCCCCATACTCATCGAAGGGCTTAGAAGACTTGAATATAGAGGCTATGACAGTGCTGGTATAGCGGTGCTGTCTGGCGACAAAATAGATGTTAAAAAAGCCACGGGTAAACTCGCCGCTCTTGAAAGCGCAATAGAATCATGCGCGCCAGAAGGGAAAATAGGAGTAGGACACACGCGGTGGGCTACTCATGGACGTCCGTCTGATGAAAACGCCCACCCACATACAGACTGCATAGGCAATTTAGTGGTTGTGCACAACGGCATTATCGAAAACTATCTGCGCTTGAAAGAAGAGCTTATTGGAAAGGGTCATGAATTCAGTTCGGAAACCGACACAGAAGTGATAGCGCACCTTGTTGAGGAAGCTTACAATGGCGATTTAGTCGAAGCAGTGCGCAAAGCAGCTTTGATGCTGGAAGGCTCGTTCGCCTTCGTAGTAATGTCAAGCGATAAGCCTGATCTACTCGTAGCCGCACGCAGACACAGCCCGCTGGTAGTTGGTATCGGCAGTGGTGAGAATTTCCTCGCGTCTGATATACCTGCATTCCTGCCATTCACGAAAAAAGTTTACTTCGTTGACGACGACATGATAGTAGCGCTGGACCGCTCGTCGGCAAGCTTCATGACCCTAGATGGAAAATCCGTAGAAAAAGAATTATTCGAGGTTACTTGGAACGCTGAGATGGCAGAGCGAGGCGGCTATGAGCATTTCATGCTCAAAGAAATACATGAACAGCCTGTAGCATTAAGAGAAACAATGCGGGGACGGATGTCATCTGAAAACTCCAAGATAACGCTGGAAGGCATTGGATTGACCGACGAAGATATCCGACGAATTAATAAAGCAGTGGTCGTAGCGTGCGGCACCGCTTATCATGCGGCGCTTGCTGGACGCTATATGCTGGAAAGTCTGGCAAGGATCCCAGTTGAAATGGATGTAGCTTCAGAACTGCGCTACAGAGAACCTGTCATAGATGATCGCACACTGGCTCTGGTGATAACACAATCTGGCGAAACAGCGGATACGCTGGCGGCAATGCGCGAGGCTAAAAGACGAGGCGCCAAAACACTTGCTATAGTAAACGCTGTAGGAAGCTCGGCAGCGCGAGAGGCTGATGGCGTTCTTTACACATACGCAGGACCTGAAATAGCAGTAGCATCAACAAAAGCCTATACTACCCAAATGATGGTAATTGCGCTGATAACGCTCTATTTTGGGCGCATTAGAGGCACAATATCACCAGATAGAGACGCCGAACTGCGGCGCAGGCTTTGGAGCATACCAGAGCAAGTTGATCTGTTCCTGTCTGACTACGAAGCAGTAATTAATATAGCCGAGAAATATCACAACATAGGCGGATTCATGTATATAGGCAGAGGACCAAACCTAGCATCGGCTCTAGAAGGTGCTCTAAAAATAAAAGAGATTGCTTACATCCACGCTGAAGGTTATGCCGCCGGCGAGATGAAACACGGACCCATAGCTATGATAGATCCAAACATGGCAACAGTGGCATTTGCAACAGCTGGCCGCACATATGAAAAGCTCATCTCAAATATTCAGGAAATCAAAGCTCGCTCAGGTGATATAATCGCCATAGCAGGCAGGCGCGACGAAATAATAAACAATTACGCTGATCACATAATAAGAGTGCCAGAAACAGATGAAATGCTCTCACCAATAATAAACGCAATACCACTTCAGCTTCTAGCTTACTACGTAGCAAAGTTTAGAGGGCATGAGATAGATAAACCCAGAAACCTAGCGAAAAGCGTTACGGTTGAGTAATGCATTAAGCCCGCTGATACAATAAAAAGCCGGAGAATCTATCCTCCGGCTCTTTCGTTTTCAATTTGAACTATCAAACCTTAGTCTATGCGTCCTGCCTCAACTTGCGTCTTTTTTCGATAAAGAAAAAGTAAACAAAGCCTATCAAAATTGATGCGCCGACAGCAAACGGCCAGAACAACCTCGGGACATCGCTTACAAGAAAGTCAACCCTTCCAATAAACAGCGACATTCTCGCCATAACCGTAGAGCCAAACATTGCGCCAAAGGCAAACATCAAGAACCATCTTCCAAGCGACGCAGTGCCTCTCATTGCCTTCGCCTTATGATCTATCGAGAAGAAGAAGTAAGCCATAACCGTTATGAGCACAATTACAAACACCAAATCGTTGGCGGCAGCCACCAACGCCTCTGTGAGCGGCACATCCATAGGTGGAACCACCGATTTAAAAGAGGCGCTGATCATTGGGAAATAAGTATTGGCAAATCCCTGGAAAAACGTGCCTGCGCCAAGACCGAAAAGCGCGCCGAAGAGCAGCTTGCTAATCCATTGATGTTTCTTACTATAGATAAAATAGAACATCCCGCCGCCGGCAACAGCAAGTGCCCACCACCACTGTCCTTTATTAATCATCGGCTCCCACCATAAGCGATAAAGCACATCGCGCCATGTTACAAATACTCCGTAACCTGCGGCAAGGCCAATAAAGATATGCTCGAACAGTCTGTAATATGGATTCTCTTTGAAGAGCACAGAGAATATGGCTAACGTGCACACAGCGCCAACTATAGCCCCAATTTGAACAAAGACTTCCGAACTATTCATAAACAGATTCCATCCATAACATCAGTATTCTTCTATTTTTTACCTGCGGCAATATATCCAAGATTGCCCAAGATAATAAGCAGGATTATAAGTAAGTGCGAAACAGAAAGAGCGTTAGCCGCGCGGGTAGCAAAGCCAGGCTGCTTGAGTATATATTCATATTTCGCCGCGCCTATAAGCCCAGGCAGCATACCCTTTATCTGCCCAGCGTCAAGGAAATTATAGCCTTCCGGAACCATAACACCAGTTGGGCAGTAGATAATGGGAATCTTGTAAGGCTGTCCGATGAAATTTATCCACAATCCAACTGTTGCAGAAGGGGTTGTTTCGACAATAGCTCCTATCTGCTGCCAGTTCTTGATATTCTTCATCACAGGAATCTCGGAAAGCGGGGTGTTAAACCTGTCTCTCTTAAACGTTCCCTGAAAATCGCTTCGAAGCCCAAGCACTGCCTGATCAGCCGCGGGTCTAAAGCCAAAAGCCGCCCAGTCACGTCCATACACTTTCCCCATCTCTTTCGCAACCTGCTCAACCCTATTATAAGCAAGGTTGCTGCCAACCTGATCCCACGGCAGGATAACTACCGGCACTCCCCTCATAAAACAGTGCCTTACAACCGCCTCCATCTGAGGTCTATTTTCAGCAACTGTGCCAGGTCCCCACCAAATAGACACTAGGACTATCTTATTCTTCGGCAGATGTTCAACAGTCTGATAAGCCTTCTTTACTTCCGGCGTAACCTCAATCGGCTGTCTAAGCCAAGTTGTATAGAGAATCGTAGTAGTTACCACTGCGAGAACTACATACATCACTCGCCTATCTATTTTTTGTAATCGAACTAAAAAGTCCATCTCAACCCCAACACCCTACATCTGTTTGTCGAAATAACTACCCCTTTCAAGACTGAGCCATATCCTAAGTGCCATCGCAAGTCCGCCAACGCCAATACCAAAAGCCATCCCTCGCTGAGCAGCCATGTTAGGCACTGTCATAATCCAATTCTGTATATTATCGAGCCGCAGCCAGCTAAGACTGCCCGACAGACCACCGGTCATAGCAACACCAATAGGCACAATGCCAAGCATCACTACAAATGCTGCCGCCATCATAAGCGCGGACTCGGCAGACTTTATCCTAAAAGCCCTGTATGCGGCTGATACTATATAAAATGCAACCAAAGAAAACATCGTAGCTTGAAGCGATGTCAGCGCGCCATTGAAAAGCACTTCCTGAAACAGCGGTTTAACAAAAGAAGGAGCGCTCTTCCAATACTCGTTCAGGAAAGCGGCAACCGCCATTACTATAAGAGCGGCGTAAAAAGCAATGCTGTTGTAATAACCTGGGCGCGCCTTGGCGATATTTTTACCGTGGATAGTCATCAGGCTTAAAATGCCAAGACCAATGGAGAACCCATATATGACTGAGAGTATATTAGAAGCAGGCGGCTGATATTTGGTCAAGAAGTTATCTGAAATGCTAGTTCTTGTGAGCGCTATGCCATCAGCCGCCGCGGAAAGTACTCCCCTAATTTCGCGCTGTTTATCGGCGCTGGTATCCGACAGCCCAGCAGACGCTGACATAACGGCTTCGTCGTTCTCTTTTATTTTACCCAGCGCATCGCCTAGATCAGAAACCCGTTTTTTCAGAGCCTTGGTGCGCAAATCAATGATTTTATGATCATCAGCACTGCGCTCAACCATCTTTTCTGTAAGGTTATAACGTTCCTTAAACCGTTCCGCATCTTCGCAAGCCCTAATATAATCCTTCTCTCTAAGAGTTCTTATTCTGGCAATTTCATTAGCTGCTTTACTCAAATACAAGTGAGCTTTGCTGACCGATTCCTGCGCACGCTTGATACGCTCGGCGCCACCATTTATCTTCGGATCAACTCTGCCGCGAGGATCTCCATAATGCGGCGTAATTGAATGCTCCGCTACCCGCAGATTGAACTCGGCCTTACGAAGATACGAATTGGCAACCGCAGCATCACGTGGACTTGGAATAGAGAACTCTATCAAGTAAAACCAACCACATATAAATGTAGCCGCCATAACCAGCGGCTTGCGATATCGAGAAGGCACCTGAGTCAGAATAACAAGGAAAAGAATGCTGAAGACGGCCATAGCCGCCACAAGCACCCACAGCATTGCGCCGCTTCTCGGCACAAATACCTCAGCAGGAATTATGTTAATACCAATCATACAGACTTCTCCAAACTGTTATCCACCAAAAGCGTTAAGTAATCTAAGCAGCATTGAATCAACTGTCGGGTTATATGTAAAAGAAAGCACGCCGGCAGAAATCACACCGGCTATAATAACTCCCAAAATAATAGCTTTTCCAAAATCCTGTCCTACAAGGCTGCCTAATAATGTAGGTTCGCGAGAAAGATACGCGCTTGCCGCATAGTATTCGTCGCCTATAATTGTATAATCACAAGCTGCGATGAAGAAAGGAATCTGCATTATCTGAGGCGTGCCAGCAACCTGAATCGCGCCGACCTGCTGGCCGTTTTCTGCAAGAATCAGAGATTCCGCATAGAAGTCTCCAAAATAAAATACCGACGAAACTTTCTCTCTGTTCAGTATTCCAACCACGCCAGATGCATAAGCAAACTGATCGCCCGTAAGGAACATAACATCGTCGCGGTTAAATGCCTCCGGCGCGCCCTCTGACTCGTATGCATCGCGCGCCGCGGCCAGCGCCAGCGTAAAAAGTGGGGGACTGGGCCACTCCGGATCTGCTTCGAGGAACTTGGGTATCCAAAAGATCAACGAAGGATTGCGATCCTGGCGTGCGCGCCACTCCAGATAAAAGGCTATGGGCTCATAGAGCGATGCCAATAGAATCGGGTCCACGTCGACCAGCGGAGGATCAGTCGCTGCAAATTGGATCGCCCTTTGCAGCATTGTCGCATACTCCTCATCCGCATTGAGCCAAACAAATCCCTGCAGCAATACTGTGAGTCCCTGCATCGCGGCATATGATGCAACACGAAGCCGCTGCTCACACTCGCGCGTGAGCATGTGCAGGGCGTGCTCCCGCCGTCCAAGTTCGCTCCAAGCCACCGCAACGATGGCCAGCCAGGCCGCCTCCTGCGGGTCGCGCCACCACTTGCTTGCAAGCTCCGTGGCAACCGCCAGGTATTGCGAATCTCCAGAGGCGCGGGCGCTCGCGATCAGCTTATCAATTAGCAGCGTCCGCTCCGTGGAACTAAGGTAAGTTGACACACTTTCCGCCATGTCTTTCGCCACCCCAAACTTGCGAAGTGCCTCGGTACGCTCTCCCCGTTCCGCCCACGCCTGTCCCAGCCAGGCGTTCCAGACCGCAATGTACAAATGTAGTTCTTCCCGATTCATCCATGTTGGCGCTTCCGTGGCGATCGCCTCGGCTCGCTGTAGCTGGCCATGTACGATCAAGTACCTAACGAGCGGGTGCAACGCATGACAGCGCGCGGTTCCCGTGTCCATGCACTGTGCAATCCGAAGGCATTCTTCGATTGGCGCCTCGGCTCGCCCCAGGCCCCCGAGCCCAACGCATCCACAAAGTCCCGCGCTG
>Ga0101944_10005727_pt1 | contig 13795 bp, 9 predicted proteins | sample DewCreD2012metaG_FD_75245 | JGI IMG/M metagenome (GOLD analysis project Ga0101944, IMG submission 75245) | Hot spring sediment bacterial and archeal communities from British Columbia, Canada, to study Microbial Dark Matter (Phase II) - Dewar... ... | reverse complement strand
GAGGAGCGCTTCGGCGACTGGCTGCCGCAGGTGCGCTGGCTCAACTGCGGTGGCGGGCACTGGATCACCAAGCCCGACTACGACGTCGACCTGCTGGTGCGCACCATCCGCGGCCTGAAGGCGCGGCATCCGCACCTGACGATCTACCTGGAACCGGGCGAGGCGGCGGCGGTCGATACCGGCGTGCTGGTCAGCTCGGTGGTGGATCTGCACGAGAACAACGGCGTGCGCTTGGCGCTGCTCGACGTGTCGGCGACCTGCCACATGCCCGACGTGCTGGAGATGCCGTACCGGCCGACCATCCACGGCGCCGGCGACGGCGGCGCGACGCCGCACACCTACCGCCTCGGCGGGCCGACCTGCCTGGCCGGCGACGTCATCGGCGACTGGTCGTTTCCGGCGCAGCTCGCGGTGGGCGACCGCGTCGTGTTCGCCGACATGACGCACTACACGATGGTGAAGACGACGATGTTCAACGGCGTGAAGCACCCGGACATCGCCGTGCAGACCCGCGACAACCAGATCAAGGTGGTCCGCCAGTTCGGGTACGAGGACTACCGCAACCGGCTGTCGTAAGACAGGAACAGCGCTCATGGCAAGCAAGGTCGTTTACGGGGTCGGCTCGCACGAACCGATCTTCCACCGGATCCGAACGGGACACGCGTCGGCCTCTGAGTGGCAGCGATGGGAGCGGGAGACCTCGCGCGAGAACCTCGACCTGCTGCAGGAACTTGGCATCAGCCGGGTGTTGGTGGCCTGCACCAAGGGCTTCGGCTTCGAGGTCGAAAAACCGCTGATCGAACGGGCCGCCCGCATGCGCGAGGAGTGCAGCCGCCGCGGCATGCAGCTCGACATCTACTGCCAGGGACTGCCCGTCTACTACGAGGCGTTCCTGCTCGAACGGCCCGAGGCGGAAAGCTGGATGGCCCGCACGCAGGACGGGGCGTTCATCCCGTGGGGCGGGCAGACCTTCCGGCGATGGATGGACCCGCACAGCGAGGAGTTCCTGGATTACGAGCGCACCCTCATCCGCTACGCCGTGCGGACCGTGCAGCCCGACACCGTCTTTGTCGACAACACCTTCGGCCCTGGCATCAGCTACACCCCGCGCAGCGTCGAGTCGTTCCGCAACTACCTGCGCGAGCAGTACAGGGACCAGGATCCGGTCCGGTTGTTCGGCATCCCCAGCTACGACAAGGTCGACCTGCCCCGCTTCGACCCGATCTACTACCCGCCTGACGCCATGCGCATCGTCAAGGATCCGCTGCTTCAGGAGGTCTGCTACTGGCGGGCCCACACCTATTGCTGGTGGATCGGCGAGATCCGCAAGGTCATCCAGGATGTCCAGCCGAACGCCCGCTTCGGCGTCAGCGCCGGCTGCGATACGCTTCGCTACAACCACCTTTTCAACAACGGCATCGACTACCACTTGGCCCTGCGCGGTGCGGACATCGTCACGCAGGAGGAGTCGGGCTGGCGGCCGCGGGTGTTCATCCAGCAGTCAGCCGGTCAGACGCAGGCGATCCAGGACGGGCGGAACCCCGATGCCCGGCATGCCGCTGAGATCGAATCGCTCCGCGTTTCGACCGATGCCCGCTGGACCAAGATCCTGGGCAACTACGGCCGGAAGACCGGCTTCGGCTTCTGGGGCGAGTTCGAGAGAATCGACCAGGAAATCGCCGCGGCGCATGGGCTGGCGTTCTCGGCGCGGGCGTACGACTTCGGCACCGTCGGACCTCTGGCGGCCCACAGGAACCAGATCGACCAGCTCAGACCGATACTGGAGTGGGCTGGCAAGAACATCGGCCTGCTGGACGGGCGGGATGAGCGACTATGTGCCGCGGCAGTCTGGCGGAGCACGGCCACCAACGGCTTTGTACGTCATACGCCCGTGTGGGCGTCGTGCGCGCTGGAGCAGATGCTGTTCGAGCGGCACCTGCCTTTCACGATTCTCCTGGATCAAAACCTGGACAACTGGCTGACCGGCCGGAGGGCGCTGCTTCTGCCGATGAGCAGCTGCGTATCGGATGAGCAGTCCGCGATGATCACGGACTTCGTCCGCCAGGGTGGCGGACTGGTATTGCTGGGCGACGCTGGCACGCGCGACGAACGAACACGTGTCCGCGAGCGGCACGCCTTCGCCGACATGCTGCCGGGGGAGGCGATGCAGGAGATCGAGCGGATCGGCCCGCCACACTTCGTGCCGGAGGTCAACATAGGCCGGCTCAAGGAGGTCATTCGCGGCGAGTTTGGCAAGGGTCGGGTGTCACTGGTGCCGCAAATGACGCCGCGCAAGCCGCTCGATCTGACACGGGACCCCTACCTGCCATGGCGCCAGGTGGTACCCGCGGACATCCAGCCGCCCGCCAACGACGAGGAGATCTGGAACGAGATCCTGTGGGTGATGGGCCGGCCGGCGCCGCTTCGGATCGACGGCCCCCGGTACACGCTCTGCGAATTCTGGCGGCAAGGGGAGGACGTGCTGGTCTGCGCCGCCAACTTGAATCCCAGCCGCGACGGCGGACCGATCACCCTGCACGTGCCGGGTCACCGCGACGTCAAGGCCCAGGTGTTCCAGTTATACGAGGACGGACACAAGGAGGTCACAATCGCCGGCGGCGAACTGACCCTCGAGCGAGTGCCGCGTTTCGCGGCCATCCGCATTCCCGGCCTGATACGCACCTTCGGCCCGGATCGAAGGCTGGCGGAGTAGAGGAAGACTACAGCGTGGTGCTGCCGTAGGTCCTGCCCCAATTCTGGCTCATTACCGCCAAGTCCAAGACATTGACGGCGCCGTCACCATTGAAGTCGCAAGCCGGATCGTATCTCGGCTGGCCTACATGGCTGTTCCATGCGGCGGAGAACTGCTGCATATCAAAGGCGTTGACCTTGCCGTCGCCGGTAACGTCCCCGGGCAGGCGCGGGTCGAAGTCCAGCGTAACGTTGTCATAGTAGGTTCCGGGGCCAGCCATGCTCACGCTGCCCATTGGGCTGAGCGTAACGGTCTTGCTGGCGCCCGGAGCGATCCAGCCGGCGGAAGGCTGGCAGTTCACCAGGCCCGCTGCGGCGCTCGCCTGCCAGTAGACGTAATCATACGAGGTATTGCTGATGGTGTAGACCTTCTGCGGGACCGACCAGCCGGTCGATTGCAGGTAGGTGCCGTAGGAATCAGCAGGTAAGACTGTGACCACGTCGGCGACAATCACGCCCGTGCCCATCAAGGCCATCGCACACACGGCATAAATCAGGCGGAACTTCATTCCTGACTCCTGTCGGTTACGGCCATCCCCCTGGACGACGCTCTGACCCATCTATCGGCTATTGCCGTCCGTCCGGACGACTCTGTCAGGCTCGATGCATTGTGGCCCGCTGTGGCAGCAGGTTCTGCAAGGCCGTGACTGTTGCCTGGCCCGCTACCGGGCCGTGGAGGCCGAGAACTCGCTTGTTGCCTTGCGGCTGCGGTAACTTCCTGCCCTGGCGTCGCTTCCTGCTGACAGTCTCCCCTGCTGTAACTTCAGGTCTTCGGGGCTGGGACCTGCGTCCCAGATTGAGGCATGCGGTTACTTCCTGTTGTTCACTCGTTTCTCTCTCGCTTCCGAGGCAGCGATACTTTGCCCAACCCGAAGGCGAAAGTCAAGACTTCAGTCCGATAATCCGCCCCAAAACAGGAACGCTACACCCTTTATAATCGGAAGACTGTTTGGTGATCGTATATGTCGTGAATACAGGCAAGCAGCATTGGGGGCATGCTGAGCCAATTTCTGCAACACCTGCGGCAGCGGGTATCAGCGGGTTACGGTCCCGGTGCAATTGAGCTCAAACGATCGGTCGGTCGCCTGGCCGGCATAGATGTCCGTCAGTTCGATCTCGGTATCGGACACCTGGACGAGAACAATCTGGCGCGTGGTGTTGTAGGTCGTCTGGGAATTGGTCGCCGTGCCCGTGCCGGCGACCTCGACCGTGCCGGTGGCTTCATCTTCCGTGATGCTGTTGATCGTCAGGGTATTGACAACGCCGGACTGGGCGTCGGTTTCCTGGCCCGTGGCGCCCTCGAAGTAGGCAACCTCGTTGATGAACAACTGGCCCTGCTCCGTAATCTGAACGACAGCCGGGCCGTCGGTATTCTGCGGGGTCTGGCCGGTTACGGTTGCCGTACACGCGAGGGTCCCGTTATATGTGCCGGCCGTAAGGATGGTCACAGCAGAAGGAATGTCCACGGTCCCGCTCGGACAGCCGCCCAACGCCAGAAGCCCTGCCAGAGACAACGCCACCATCCACCGCATACTGATTCTCCTGTGTTACGTCACAGCCTGGTCCGCGAATGAGCGGCCAGGATAGCGGCCGATAACGCAATCGACAAGTCGGACTGAGACGATAGGAGCGACTGCGACATTCGTCCTTGGCGGACAAGGCGCCAGTGGGATCCGCAATCGACTTAGGTAAGCCCTCGCGGGCGGTCCCTGTCACACCACCGTGCGTACGGGTCCGTACACGGCGGTTCGATCAGTTTCAGCGGACCCCGACGGCCAGGCGTACCCGACCCAGACTCTCGAAGAAGGACCCTGGCAAGGCGCAGGACAAGGCCGGCCGGCGAGGGTGGCCTCGCCGGCCGCGTGTCTGAGCGTTGTCGGGTGTGTATCTGCGGCTACTCGACCTGGACGCTTACCGTTTTGGTGGTACCGGTGAGGGCCTCGCGAATGGCGATCTTCCAGGTGCCGGGAGCGTCGTTGAGGGCCAGGGGCACGGGGATCTGGCCACCTTCTGGGCTGAAGGTGAAATTCTGGCGGTAGAGCATCCGCTGCTTGCCGTCGGGGCCGGTGACCTCGATGTTGTAGACATACTGCCGGGCCTGGGCCGAGCCGGGCCGGACGCCAATGTTCAGCGGATCGCCGCGGCGGACGGTGGTCGGGGCGGCAAAGGCGAACTCGCCGGGCGCTTTGGGCCAGACCGAAAGGATCGTCGGCTCGAACGGAACGACGATCAGTTTGACCGTCTTGCCTTCGCCGAGCGTCTTGCCGGTGCGCATATCGACGTAGGTGAAGGTGTTCTCCTGGCCAGGCCGGTTGGCGTTCAGTTCGATCTCCACGGGCTTCTCGAAGCCTTCGTTGGACTGGTACTCCATAGGACCGAGTTCGCCGATCATCGTCTGGGGATTGCGGTTCAGGGCAACGATGCGGACGTCGCCGGCGTCCTTGACGGTGATCTCAACGCCAGTGGGCACCTTACCGTCAGCGGCGACGAAGGTCGGCGTGTAGCGGTCGGCAGCAACGGCCTCGTAGAAATAGGGATTCATCATCTCTCGCGTGGCGGTCTCCTCGCCGGGGTGCAGGCGCCAGCGGTGGTAGTCGATGATGTCGAGGTTCATGTAAAGTGTGCGCCCCTTGCCGGCTTCGCGGCTGATCAGTGCCTTTGGCGCGGCGGCGTGGGCGGACTTGCCCGTGGTGACCTTGAGCTCGGGCTCGAGCAAGTTGAAGCCCTTCAGGCCGGACGGCTGCTTGCCGAACATGCTGATGGCCTGGTCGGCGGGACGTTCGACGCCGAAGAGCTCATCGAGCTGGCCGGCCGGGAGACGCCTGCCGTGCTCAGTGAACAGGCCGGGCAGACCGTCGGCGATGACGGTGCCGCCGGCCTCGACGAACTTGCGGATGGCATCGACCTCGCCGGTGGACAGGGCGATGATTCGCGGCAGGATCAGCAGTTTGAAGCCTTCAGCAGTCTTGGGATCGAAGACCTTGAGCCGGCCGTCCAGGACCATCTGCGGGGCAAGCATGGTGTACTGCAGTCCGGCGTCCTCGATGAGGCGCAGCCAGGCTTCGCGGACCCGGCTGACGGGGTTGTCGACGCGTTCGTCCCGGCTGCCGCGGTTGGCCCAGGCCTGCCCCTTCGGGCGGACGTGCAGCACCCAGTGCACGCGCATCGAGGCCTGCGACTCGTACACGGCGATCGGATCCTGGGTCCACCTGGCAGCCATGTACTGGCGGGCCAGGCCGCCGGTGAGTTCCTTATGCCACTTGGCCGACTCGGTGCCCTGCTGATCGTACTTGCCCTGGTCGTCGACGAAGGTGGTCTTGTCGTCCCACATCAGCGAGCCGGCGTCGCCGTGGATGAAGCCGAACCAGCGCATGTGCTTGGAATTGTTGTCACCACCGCCGGTGATCGAGATGACCCTGTGGTTGGGATTGAAACTGCGAATCAGTTCCCAGTTGCTGCCAATGTAGTAGGGCTCGGAGCAGGTCAGAACGTGGCTGAGCTTGTACCAATCCCAGCCGCCGGTGGCGACGGGGCCTTGGCCGCCGCCGATGCCAACGAACGCGCCAGGATCGAACTCCTCGATCTTCTTTCGCCCGACCATGTAAGCGTTGAAGAGACGGTCGTCCATGAATTCGGTGTGGTCGCACCAGGGACCGAAGTTGTCGACCTTTCGGGCGAAGATCTCGTCGGGGGTGGCACCGCGGACGTCTTCCCACTTGGCGTACTCGGTACCCCACTCGGCGTTGAGGGCCTCCAGGCTGGCGTAGCGCTTCTTGAGCCACTCGCGGAAGGTTTCGCGGCACTCCGGGCTGAAGCAGAAACCACTCTCCGAAGCCTGGTTGCCGATGCCCGTCTCGTCCGAGAGGCTGTACCAGACCGGTCGATAGGCGGCCATCCGGTGGGCGGCGAAGTGTACGCAGCGCTCCAGCAGTTCGAGGGTCGGTTCCTGCGAGAGGCACGGGGTGCGCTGCAGGTTGATCAGGTCGCGGTTGGCCCGGAAGCGCTCGCGGGCCTTATCGAACAGCCAGCCGACCGGCCGGCCGTCCGCATACCAGCGATGATACGGGGCAAGCACGGGGATGGCGGTATTCTCGACGTACCAGCGGAAGTTGGCATCGACCATGTACTCGGGCACGCTGGGATTTGAGCCGTACCAGAGGTTGTTGGTCACGTAAGCCTCGCGGATAAAGTCGAGGCGCTGCGGTGGATGTTTCTGGTAGATGTGCACCTCGTAATCGTCCCAACTGCGACGCGGCTTGAACACGAAAGGCGCCTGACTGAAGTAGACCTGCCCTTTGGCATCCTGCACAGTCACGCCGAGGTAGTGCCTCATGACGACGATGTTCGGCACCGGCAGGCTGAACCTGATGCTGGCGGTGGAGTCGTCCGCCGCCTCGACAGGATCGCTCTTGCGCATGAGTACCCGGCCGAAGGAGTCGGTCACTTCGTAGGAAATGGTCGCATCCTTGGCAGTAATGGGTTCGGGGAGTCTGAGTTCGCCCTCCACCGGGGCGGTACGCTCGTAAGCTTCAGCGGAAAGACTCAGTTTCGCCTGCCGAGCGGCTGGAGCGGCAACGGTAACGCAGGGGACAAGTGCGGCAAGAACAGCCAGGACAAGTGCAACCCGTGTCAGCGTGGTCATCTGGGTCTCCTTGATTAGTAGTGACTTAGATACGGCCGGAACAGGCATCAGGCAAGAGGGCAAAGGAGTGGAACATTAAGGTTGGCGCGTTTTCACGAAAATCTCGAGGCGGTCGAGGTACGGCATGAAATGGCGTACGCCGCAGGTTGGAACCTGCGGCGCGCTGGAAAGGTAGGACCGGACATCCGGATGAAGGGGAGGGCACTGGCATTGACTGGCTCCAGTAGGCGCCAAGCCTGGTCACCATATTGGGCATCGACCAGCAGATTCTGCGGAGGAGCCGGATCGTGCAGACCGTTACGCAAGCAGGTAGAATCGGCAATGTCCAGAGTGTTTCGCCTCGATACGATGCGCATTGCACAGGGAGGCAGTAGATGCATGTTTTCGTGATGTGCGACATGGAAGGCATCAGCGGCATCTGCCGTGAATCGCAGGTGATCCCGGGCATAGACGCCGCTCACTATGCGGCAGGGCGGAAGTACATGACCTGGGACGTCAACGCCTGCGTGGCCGGCTGCATGGCCGGCGGCGCTAAGCGGGTGGTCGTGCGCGACGCTCACTACATGGGCTACAACCTGATTTGGGAGGAACTGGATCCACGGGCGGAGTACGTTCAGGGTGCGACGGTTCGCGAGAGAATGCCGGACATTCGCTCCTTCGACGGGCTGATCCTGTTAGGCTACCACGCGATGGCGGGCGTGCCCGAGGCGATCCTGGAGCACACGATGTCGCCCGGGCGATGGCAGAACTTCTACATCAACGGCGTCAACAGCGGCGAGTTCGCGATCGACGCCGGAATCGCCGGCGACCACGGCGTGCCGACGATCATGGTCAGCGGCGATGACAAGCTGTGCCGGGAGGCTCGGAAGTTTGTCCCGAACATCGTGACGGTGCAGGTCAAAAAGAGCCTGGCACTGGAAGGCGGCCGGTTGCTGCCGAAGGAGCGGGCACTCCAGCTCATCCGCGAAGGGGCGGAACGGGCCTGCCGCGAGTATCGCAGCATCAAGCCCTACAAGGTAAAGAAACCTGTCCGCATGCGTCTGGAAGTCGTCTCGCGCGCCCGGCTGCCGATCGGGCGGCCCGACGTGAAGATCCTCGACGGCCGGACGTACGAAGTGCAGGGCCGGACGGTGGAGGAAGCGCTCAAGAAGCTGTGATCTGGAGGACGGCGGCGCCTGCAAGCCGGCCGGTACGGATGGCGGCAAGAGCCTCGTTCGCCTGCTCGAGAGGGAAGACCTGGACCTGCGTACGGATGGGGACTTCGGGTGCAATGGCGAGCAGGTCGTAACCATCGCGGCGCGTGAGGTTGGCGACAGAGCGGAGCACCCTCTCTTCCCAAAGAATGCTGTAGGGGAAGGACGGAATGTCGCTCATGTGGATGCCGCCAGAGACGACCACGCCGCCTTTGCCGACCGCCATCAGGGCGAGTGGCACAACGGAACCTACGGGTGCAAAAATCAGCGCGGCGTCGAGGGGTTCGGGCGGCATCTGCGAGGAACCCCCGGCCCAGACGGCCCCGAGCCGGCGGGCGAAGGCCTGTCCTTCCGTGTCGCCGTCGCGAGTGAAGGCATAGACCTGCTTGCCCTGGAAGACCGCCACCTGGGCAATGATGTGCCCTGCTGCACCGAAGCCGTAGATGCCGAGACGCTCGATGTGCTCACCCGCCAGGCGGTACGTCCTGTAACCGATCAAGCCGGCGCATAGAAGTGGGGCCGCCTGGAGGTCGTCATAGCCGGCTGGCAACGGGAAGCAATAACGATAGTCTCCCACCGCATACTCCGCGAAACCGCCGTCGATCGTGTAACCGGTGAACTGCGGGTTGTCGCAGAGATTCTCCTGGCCCCGGCGGCAGAACCGGCATGTGCCGTCGGTATAGCCCAGCCAGGGAACCCCGACACGGTCGCCCGGCGCGAAAACCCGGACGTTTCGCCCTGTCGCGACCACCTCGCCCACGATCTGATGGCCTGGGATGAGCGGCAGTTTCGGCTGAGTCAGTTCGCCATCGACGATGTGCAGGTCGGTGCGACAGACGCCGCACGCATGCACGCGCAGGAGCACCTGGTCGGGACCGGGTTGGGGAACGGGCACTTCCCGCAATTCGAGCGGCTTGCCGGCGGCCGGCAGCACCATCGCTGACATTGTGAGCGACGCGCTCATGTTCCGATCTCCATCCTCCCTCCTTTATGATACCATGGTGCACGTTCCATGGAGAGTGTTGCGGTCAAGGACAAGTTGGGTGGATCGGCATGCAGATGGTCTCGTCGTTGATCAACATGAAGCCAGTCCGTTGCAAGCACTCTGTGGCCACCACCAGGTACGCCCTCACCGCCAGCACTTCTCTGACTGGCGATACTCACAGCATAGCTTCCAGCGCTGCGGCCGTGGACGAGCCGTTCGCCACCGCGCTGAACATGGTGGTAGGCCACTACGACCTGGCGGGCAACTTGATCAAGGATGGCATGTACAGGCACACCTACGATGTTTGAACCGGCTGGTCAAGGTCACCCGGCTCGGACCCAGCAGCAGTCCGCAACCGGTGGCGACTTACTGCTACGACGGTCTGGGCCGGCGGACGTACAAGAAGGTCGAAAACAGCGGCGACCGCGACCGCCAGGAGTGCTTCTACTACAACCAGGCGTGGCAGCTGCTGGAGATCGACGACGCCACCGGCCACACCCGACAGCAGTTCGTCTGGGGCAGCCAGTACATCGACGAGCCGATCTGCATGGACGTGGACACCAACAACTACGGCAACTGCTCTCTGGTGGGCGAGGCCAAATGCTTTCGATCGCTGTGCGGCGAACAGCTACGGCTACAGCCACAGCCGGGGCAGCTGTGCCGCACACGACGCGGGCTGAAGAGGGGTCTCGGGCGCCACCTGAAGCTTGTGGTGTGGCGTCTACCACTGATTCCAGTTTCGTGCCATGATCTGCAAGTCGAAGACGTTGACCCTGTTGTCGCCGGTCAGGTCGCATGCCGGGTCGTAGCCGGGCTGGCCCTGCTGCTTGTTCCACGACAATGTCATCCGCTGCAGGTCTAACACGTTCACCTTGTCGTCGTGGGTGATGTCGCCCTGCGGCCAGTAGTTGATGGTAGCGGCGAAGGCGCTGTTGACGGTCCAACTGCGGGTGTCGGTGGTCTTTTTCTGTAGCGTGCCAGTGGTCAGCTGGCTGAAGGTCAGGGTGCTTCCGGCGTCGCACCAGTCGGTCCAGATGGTGAACAGGCCGGTGTCGGGGTGGCTGGCGCCATAGAGCAGGCGGGCCTCCGTGCTGACGCTGCACGTGCCGGTCGTGCCAGCCAAGGTGATTGTCGGCATGTACTGGTCATAGTAGATCCTGCTGACGGTCTGACTGCCGCTGGACGGTACACTGCCCGAGAGCGTTCCGTTGCAGTACCAGCGATGGGTGACGGTCGAGCCGGAGCTCGTTGCGGAATAGGTGTACGTACTGCCGGGTTTGACCTGAACAACGGCACTGCTGCCATCGTAGGCGGTCGCCGTACCCGTTGTGTTGTCAGGCCTGGTATACGTTATCGACGCGTAGTTCAGTGCAGTCATATCGGCGTGAGAGCCGGTGTTGCCGACGGCAGCCTGGAAGGTCATGCTCACGCTGGACACCTTGTTGCCAAAGTTGATGTTGGGAACGGTCTGGTTCGAACCGACCTGTACGGTGTGCGTTCCGGGCAGACCCATGGACCAGATCGCGTTGGCGAGCGCGAGGACATCGACACGCTTGAATTGCAGATTCGTATTGACCACGTTGTCATTCTCATCATCGCCGTCTGTGATGGTGACGCCCGTGGTGCGCAGGAGGGCGGCGAACTCGGTCATGGTGAGCCGGCGACCGAGGCGCTGCTGCGCCAACTGCTGCGCCAGCGCTGCGATGCCGGCGATGTGCGGGGAAGCCTGGCTCGTTCCATGCATCTGGACGGTCCCGCCGGTAGCATTGGCCCCGGTGATCACCGCGCCTGGGGCGAAGACGGTAGTGAGCGTGGCGTGGCGCTGCGAGAACGGGCAGATGAAGTCAGGACCGCTTGCATTGGCAACCGCGCCGCTCGCGTAGGTCCAGCCGCCAGTGTTGGCGTCGTAGACAGCCCCGATCGAGAGGCTGTTGGGGTCGGCTGAAGGATAGGCAATCCCCTGCCCGCTGTTGAACGCGTAGAACTCGTTGCCCGAGGCCGAGCAGACGATGACGTTCTGGGCCGCCAGAGCCGCCAGTTCCTCGCCGATGCCATAGTGGGCACCGGCTGTTGTCCAATTCTCGCCGTCACCGAGCGACATGTTGATGGCGACAATGTTGCGTGAGGCCGCATTGGCCACGACCCACTGGAGGGCCTGCTCGACCATGGCGAAATCGCCATCACCCCCATCGGGAAAGACCTTCAGCGCAATGAGATTGACGGCTGGCGCCATGCCTTTGTACGTGGCGTCCTGAGAGCCGATGATGCTGGCGACGTTGGAGCCGTGGCCATCGAAGTCGCCGGCATTGCTGTCATTGTCGCCGAAGTCGTACTGGTAGACGATACGGTCCGCCACGCCGTCGCTGTTGGCATCCGGCCCGAAGAACGGGTGGTTCAGGTCGATGCCCGTGTCGAGCACGGCCACGGCGACACCTTGGCCGTTGATCGCGGAGAAGCGAGGGTCGGCGCGAAAGGCGTTCAGATTGATGAGCGGCGAGGACTGCGCGGTTGACGGCAGAATCCGGCCCGGCGTGGACGGCACTACTTCACCGTAGACGCGCGTCCGGACCGGGGATCCGGTGGTGGTTATGGGCTCCACGGCTCTGGCCGGCGCGGGCGGCGGCACGACAGCCGGATAGGTTTGCTGCCAACCGCTTTGCTGCACCTCTCCGACAATATGGATGCCGGGTGTGACGTTGCTGAGCGTGTAGACGCCGCTGGAATCGGTCAGTGCGTACGGTTCGCCCGATTCCCAGGAGCCGCTGAAGTTCGTGTCGATATAGATCTTCCAGCCGGGCAGGCCGGGTTCGCCTGCGTCCCGGTTTCCGTCGCCGTCGAGGTCATTCCACTTGCTGCCGGTGATCTGGCCGGGCAAGTCGCTGGCGGTGAAGAGCGCGACGTTCGTAATCCAGGAATTGGCCTCGCTGGACTCGACGACTTCGTTCTGGGAATCGACCACGTAGACGACATAGACGCCGTAGGTGCCAGCCCCGATGTCAGGCATGTTGAAGTCCCACTGGACCCATTCCTCGGCCCCGACCGATAGGGCGCCGACCGGCTTTTCGCCGAGGTAGTAATCGTCATTCGTATCGGCGTCGCCGTCGGTCGAAAGGTACGCTTTGACGTGGCTGGAGCCGGCCGCGGTCTGGCCGCCGTTGTAAATCCGCCCGCGGACCCAGAATGCGTTGCCCTCGGTCACAGTTGCGGCGGCCGCCTGGGCGTTCGGGACCTGCAGGTCGGGCAGGTTATCGAGGGTCGTCCTGGTAATGACGATATCGTCGACGTAGGCACCGCTGTACGTCGGGCCGGCGATGGAGTCGTCGCTCTCGAAGACGAAGGCAATCCAGACCTGAGGCTGGCCGCAGAGATTGCCAAGCGTGTAGACGGACTTGAGGTCGAACAGCTGGCTTCGCCAGGTGTTCTGGTCGCCCGTGACGCTGTAGCCGTAGTAGCTGGCGTTGTCTATCGAGGCATACCAGCCGAAGAAGTCCCAGCCGTATTCCGACAGATTCTTGTACCAGAAATCGACGGTCGCGTCGGTGGCGCCGCTCAGATCGAAGGGGCCGTAGACCATCCAGGCGTTCATGTTATTGGCGTAGCCGAGAGCCGGGTCCAGCCCGGTATCTCCGCACCAGGCGCTCCAGGATCCGCCGTGGGCGGCGTAGTTCGTGTCATCCCACGTGGGGTTGCCGTATAGAGTCCACAGCCCGCTTGGATAGATGCCCTCAAAGGTTTCGTTGAGGATCGTCTGCTGGCCTTGCACGACAATCGACTGGGAGGGAACAACAGCTGCTTTGTCATCCGCGGCGGGCCGTATGGGCTCGCCGGCCGGCCGGCGCAGGACCCTCGTTAGCGTCCCCTGAGCCCCGCCTTCCGGGCTGACACGCTGCGAGGCATCGGGAGCGGCTGCCGGCGAGGCGTCCGCGGTTACGGCGGTGTCGCCGACGCCGGTGCCCTGGCCCTGGGCATGCGACAGGCCGATAATCCAGGTCAACGCCACGAACAGCGCAACAACCGGAACAGCAATCGCAAACCGGATGTACATGACGCTCCCTTCCCTTCTGACCAGGCGCGCAGATTGATTATAGAGCGTAGAAGACGGGACACCGGCATATTTGATCATACTAGTTGGTGGGGGAGAGTCAATGGATATCGGCACATTCCGTCAGGCGGCTATGGCGGCGGGGAAGCAAGGGCGTCCGCCAGGGCATCCACATCGTGCTC
>Ga0101944_10005726_pt1 | contig 13797 bp, 11 predicted proteins | sample DewCreD2012metaG_FD_75245 | JGI IMG/M metagenome (GOLD analysis project Ga0101944, IMG submission 75245) | Hot spring sediment bacterial and archeal communities from British Columbia, Canada, to study Microbial Dark Matter (Phase II) - Dewar... ... | reverse complement strand
CCTGGACGGCCACATCATCCTCTCGCGCAAACTGGCGTCCGCGAACCACTATCCGGCCATCGATGTCCTGGCCAGCGTCAGCCGCTGCATGAACGGCATCGTTTCCAGGGAGCACGCGAAGGCCGCCAATCGCTTTCGCGCGCTGCTGGCCAAGTACCAGGAGATCGAACTGCTGGTGCAGATCGGCGAGTACAAGAAGGGCCAGGACGCCCTGGCCGACGAGGCGATCGAGAAGGTGCCCAAATTGAATGCGTTCCTCTGCCAGGGGTTGAACGAGCGCAGTACCTTGGACGAGGCGATAACCGGGGTCCAGCGACTGGTGGGTTGATGCCTTATCCGCTGCAACGACTCCTGCAGGTGCGCGTCTTCCGCGAGCGGAAGGCGGCGGGAGAGGTGCTGGCGGCCCGGCGCCGGCTGGAAGAGGCGAACGCTCGGTTGCACGCCGCGCGCGCTGCGCTGGAGGAATACCTGGTCTGGCGCGAGGCCGAGGAGGAACGGCTTTTCCGGCAGATTTGCCGCAAGGAGATCGCGTCCCGCCGGCTGGACAAACACTTGACGGAAGTCAGCCTCCTCCGCGCCCGCGAGTCCGAATTCCGGATGCGCATCCAGGAGGCCGAGAAAGACTGCCGGGAGAAGGGCGAGGCGTTGGCGCGGGCGCAGGCGGCGCATCGCCTCGCCGTCCAGGAACAACGGAAGATCGAGGAGCACCGGAAGATCTGGACCGGCGAAGAGGCCGTTCGTCGGTCGAGGGAAGAGGACCGGGAGTTGGAGGAGTTCTCCGTGCGCAGATCCGGCCCGGGCGGCGAGGAATAGAACATGGGGCCCGTACAGAGGAGCGGCGGTCCTGCCGGACGGGAGCCCGCGGCACCCGAAAAGCCGGGCAAAGGACCGGGCGAAGAGGCCGCTCCGCAGGATCAGGACGCCTTCGAGAAGGCACTGAACGGAAAGCCGCGCGAGGGAGGCGCCGCAAAGCGGCCGCCCGCCGACGGCCATCCGTTGACCGATCTGGCCTCGCTGCTCTCGGGCGCGGTCCGTGGAGGCGAGCAGACGCCGTTGGCGCCGTCGCTCGCACCCCCAACCACGGCCCCGGCGGCCGGCTCCTTGCAGCGGGTCGAGGACGTGGCGGACCGGATCCTGGTCGCCACGCCGCCGCCCGGCAGCGACCGGCAGGAGGTCCGCATCACGCTGAAGGAGGGCGTGCTTCCGGACACGGAGATTCAGATCGTTCGCGAAGGGGATGCGGTGGCGGTGACCTTCAAGACCGAGAATGCGAACAGCCATCATTTCCTGATGGCCAACCGCACGGACTTGGAGCAGCGCCTGGCCGAGCGGCTCCACGTCGAGGTCAACGTGGCCCTCGACTACCGGCAACAGGACGGTCGTTCGCGCGGCCAGCGAAACCTCTACGAGGAAATGGAGGATAACCGTTGACGATCGCGCGGGATACCTCCAAGCCGACCGAGGTTTCACGCTGGCGCTGGCCGTCGTTGGAGCCGGAGCGCGCACGCCTGCTCAACCGGCTCCATGCGTCCGCGGGGCGCAGCGTGCTGACGCTCGGGGGGCAGCCGTACGAGCTCTCGTTCTCGCCCAAGGCGACCGGCAGCAAGTGGGGCTTGACGCTGATCGGCAAGTGGAACGAGGCGACGGTGGCGGCCTTTCTGCCGGCCGCGCCGGCGCTCGACTGGCTCGCGGGCGCCCTTTCGCCCGATCTGCGGGGCGCCGATCTGCTGCGCCTGCCGTCCGAGCTGGCGACGGCGGCGGTCGAATCGCTGCTCGAAGAAGCGCTGTCGTCGTGGGCGAAGGCGTTCGGCGGCCGGCTGGAACTGACCGAGGTGTCCTTTCAGGAGAAGAGCGCGCTGGACGGGCAGGGCTTCCTGCCGTTCCTGCTGGCGCGGCCCGGGGGGGGCGAGGTTGCGCCCGGTGCGGTGGCCTTCTCGGGCGACCTGAAGTCGCTGCTTCGCGAAGGGGACGGCTCCGGCGGGAACCCCTGGCCGCCGGAGGTTTGGCAGGCGGTTCCGCTTGAGGTTGCCGTGGAGGTCGGACGGGCTACGCTTCCCGCAGGCGATCTTCGCGGAATCGAAAGCGGCGACGTGCTGATTGCCGACGAGTGCGCCAAGCCCGGCGCGGAAACCGAGGTCCGGGTCCGGGTGGGCCGGCGTGCCGTGGCGCAGGCCGTTCTGAAGGGCCGAAAGGTGGAAGTGAGAGGTGAACTCATGGCCGACAAACCTGTCGCGGCATCGGCGGGTGCCGCCCCGGGTGCTGCGCCCGCGCGGACGACTGAAGCGGGAAAGGCCCTGGACCCGAACGAGTTGCAGGTGGAGGTGGTCTTCGAGATCGATTCGCGTTTGATGACGCTGAAGGAGCTGCAGGGGTTCAAGCCGGGCATGATCCTGGAGACCGTCAAGGGGCTCGAGGCGCCGGTGTCGTTGCGGGTCAATGGCCGGCGCCTGGGAACGGGCGAACTGGTCGAGGTGGGCGGCAAGGTCGGGGTCCGCCTGTTGACGTTGAGCGCGGGTTGAGCGAGGCCACGCGAGGGCGCGACGTGTTCCAGTACGATCCGGTAACCCTGGTCGTCGGCCTCTTCGTCCTGGCGATCCTGCCGTTCGTCGCCATCATGGTGACCTCGTACGTCAAGATCGTCATCGTCGCCTCGCTGGTCCGCAACGCCCTGGGCGTCCAGCAGATCCCGCCCAACATGGTCCTGAACGGCATCGCCATCATCCTGAGTTTCTTCATCATGGCGCCGGTCGGGTACGAGACGCTGGAGTTGTACAAGCAGAAGACGGCCGCGGCGCAACCGGCCACCGACCTCAAAAGCACGCTGGCGCTGGCCGGACAGGTGCAGGATCCCCTGGTCGGATTCCTCAAGAAGAACTCGTCGCCCAAAAACCGCCTTTTTTTCATGCGCACGGCGATGAAGATCTGGCCGAAGGACAAGCTGCCCAACCTGAGTCCCGACAGCTTTTACATCCTGGTGCCGGCCTTCATGCTGACGGAGCTGACCGAGGCGTTCGAGATCGGTTTCCTGCTGTATCTGCCGTTCATCGTCATCGATCTGGTCGTCTCGAACATCCTGCTGGCCATGGGGATGATGATGGTCTCTCCCATGACGATCTCGACGCCCTTCAAGCTGCTGCTCTTCGTGATGGTCAACGGTTGGACGCGGATCATCGAAGGCCTGATCCTGACCTATAGGTGAGCCATGACCGAGAACGCCGTGCTCGAATTCACCAAGCAGGCGCTGATCCTGGTGCTGGTCCTGTCCATGCCGCCGATCGTCGTGGCATCCGTGACGGGGGTGCTGGTCAGCCTGCTGCAGGCCTTGACGCAGATCCAGGAGCAGACGCTCTCCTTCGCGGTGAAACTGATCAGCGTGACGGTGGCGCTGGCGCTGACCGCCGCGTGGCTGGGAGGCGAGATCTTTCTCTACACGGAGAACATCCTGGACTTGATCTCCAAGACCGTCCGTTGAATCGCGAACGGGACGAGCGATGACCATTCCGCCGGAGTTTCAGAACGCCGTTTACGTGACCTCCCTCGGCATGGGCCGCATGATTCCCATCTTTCTGATCGCGCCTTTCCTGGGAGGAAGCATGCTCCAGCAGAGCGTGCGGAATGCGATCATCCTGAGCCTGATCGTTTTCCTCTACCCGCTGCTGGAGACGCAGGTGCCGACGGACGGAATGCCGTCCACGGCAGGCTTCATGGCCCTGATGCTGAAGGAGCTTTCCATCGGCGTGCTGATCGGGTTTTTGGTCTCGGTGCCGTTCTGGATCGCCAACGGCGCGGGTTTCATGATCGACAACCAGCGGGGCGCCACGATGGCGCAGATCATGGACCCGCTCTCCGGGGAAAGTTCGTCGCCCTTCGGGAACCTGGTCTTTCAGACCCTGACGATGATCTTCATCGTTTCGGGCGGATTGGCGGTCTTCTTCGGCATCGTCTTCGAAAGCTACAGGCTGTGGCCGCCGTTCTCGTTCGTTCCCGATTTCAGTTCGGCGAAGCTTGCGGCGCTTTTCAACCGCCAGTTGGACCTGATGATGCTCTTCGTCCTGCTGCTGTCGGCCCCGGCATTGATCATCTGTTTCCTGACCGACTTCGGGATGGGATTGATGAACCGGTTCGCGCCGCAGTTGAACGTCTTCTTCCTGGCGATGCCGGTGAAGAGCGGGTTGGCGTCGGCGCTCCTGATCGCCTACTGGGGCGTTCTTTTCGCGATGCTCAAATCGCAGACGCTGAGCCAGCTGGGCGCAATCCGTTACCTGAGCAGCGCGATCGGCTACGTGGACTGACGCTGTCGAAACGCCTCTCGAGCTTTCTCCAATTCGACGCGCAGCAAGGGCCATTCCGCCTCCGCGCGCGGCAAGGCGGCGGAGACCAGTTCGCCCAGCGTTCCGGTCTTGGCCTGGGCTTCCAATTCCGCGCAGAGGCGCGCCATTCGAAGTCCGCCAAGTTGGAGGCAATGCGATTTCAGCGTGTGCGCGGCGCGTCGGAACTCGGAAACGTCGCCGGCGGCATGAGCGGAACGCATCTTCTCCACGAAGGCGGGGGCCTCCTTGAATAAATCGTCGATCGTTTCGACGACGAAACCCGCGTCGGTCGATTCGCACAGCTTTTCCAGCGCCGAAGGCTGGAAGACGGGCGGTTCGTCTGCCGATGCGTCCTGCGATTGTCCGTCCAGCCGCCTTGGCGACCCGGCAACACTGGATGGCGAAGAAGAAGCGGAATCCGCAGGAGGTCCTGTGCGAACGCCACCGTTGGCCGGGCAAGGCACGGACGGCGGTGGCTCGGCCGGAGCAGGCGCGCCGGCGCCGCGTCGCGCACAGCGTTCGAGCGCCTGCACCAGGCGTTTGAACTGGATCGGCTTGCTCAGGTAGTCGTCCATGCCTGCGGCGAGGCATTCGGCCTGGTCCCCCTGGAGGGCGTTGGCCGTCATGGCCACGATCCGGGGACGGTCGTTTCCGTAGAGGCGATGGATGCGCCGGGCCGTCTCGAGACCGTCCAGTTCGGGCATCATGACATCCATGAAGACGACGTCGTACGGCTGCTGGCGGATGCGTTCCAACGCCTTCAGCCCGTCATCCGCCACGTCGGCCGTGTAACCCAGTTTGGCGAGGAGGTGGAGGGCGAGCTTCTGGTTGGTGGTATTGTCTTCCGCCAGCAGGATGCGGAGGGGATGGCGTTTGGCCATTTCGGGGTCGGAGGAGGGCGTGCTGGCGGCGCTCCGCGCGTCGAAGAGCTGCGGCTTGCGCAGGAATACGCCCAGCACGGCGTTGTAGAGCAGGGAGGGTTTGACGGGTTTGCCTACGGCGGCGGCCAGCGCGGGCTCCTGCTGCAGGTCGCGAAGACGCGCCAGCGGGGCCAGGAGGATGACGGATGGAGGCTTGGGCTCGACACGGCCGGCCGTTTCCTGCGCAAAGCGCAGACCGTTGCCGTCCGGAAGGTCGGAGTCGAGGATCAGGAGGTCGAGTGCCGGTTCTTGCGCCAGACGGTCTCTGGCCTCGGCAAGCGAGGCTACGGCGGTCGCCTTGAGCCCCCAGCTTTCCGCCTGAGCCGTCAGGATCTCCCGGCTAGAGGAATTGCCGTCCACGACCAGCACGGTGCGTCCCTGGATGGCCCGCTCCGCTTCTGGCGCGAAACCGGCGATCTCCCGTGCCACGGGGGCGCGGATGGTGAAGTGGAACGTCGAGCCTTGGCCGGCCACGCTTTCGGCCCAGATGCGTCCGCCCATGAGTTCGCAGAGGCGCCTGCTGATGGCCAATCCCAGCCCGGTCCCGCCAAAGCGCCGGGAGGTGGAGGCGTCCACCTGGCTGAAGGCCTTGAAGAGACGGTCGAGGCGGTCGGCGGGAATGCCGATGCCCGTGTCGCTGACCGCGAAGTGGAGCTCGTGCATCCCGGCATCCTCCTCGCACGGACGGCTGTGGACCTCGATCCGCACCTCGCCCTGGGCGGTGAACTTGACGGCATTGCCGAGGAGGTTGACGAGGATCTGACGGAGGCGGGTGACATCGCCGACGAGGCCGGCGGGGACGCCGGGGTTGAGCCAGTAGATCAGATGCAGGCCCTTCTCGCCGGCCCGGAGGGCGACCAGGTCCAGCGCAGATTCGACGCATTCGCGCAGGTCGAAGGGTTCCCGTTCGAGGTCCAGGCGACCGGCCTCGATCTTGGAGAAATCGAGCACGTCGTTGATGATCGAGAGCAGCGACTCGGCGCTGCGCCGGACGGTCTCGGCGAAGTCGCGTTGCTGGGAGTCGAGGGGCGTATCGAGCAGCAGGTTGGTCATGCCGATCACGGCGTTCATGGGCGTGCGGATTTCGTGGCTCATGCTGGCCAGGAAGAGCGACTTCGCCTCGTTGGCGGCCTCGGCCGCTTCCTTCTGCCGGCGCAGTTCCTCCGCTTTCCGTTCCTCACTGATGTCGGTCAGGAACGAGAGCAGGGCCGGCTTCCCTTCCCATTCGATGGCCACGAGGCTGTGCGCGACCCACTTGACGGTGCCGTCGCGGGCGGTCAATCGGAAACGCTCCTGGGGACCGGTCGGGCAACCCCTGGACATGGCGGCGGTCTGGATCGCGGACAGTCGTCCCAGGTCGTCCGGGTGGATGAGTTCGGAGACGCGCAGTCGGCAGAGGTCTTCGCGGCTGCAGCCCGCGATCTCGGCGGCTTTCGGATTGGCGAAGACAATCCGATCCGATTGGTCGACGACGACGCCTTCGCCGGCGCTTTCGATGAGGGTGCGGTAACGCTGTTCCGTGCGTCGCAGGTTCTCCTCCCGTTCGCGGACCTGCCGGCTCATGTGACGGAAGGTGCGCGCCAGGCGGCCGAGTTCGTCCGGGCGTTCGGCCAGCGCCTGCAGGCGCGGCGTCTGCTGACCGTCCGCCGCGGCGCCCTCGCGGCCCAAGCGTTCCACTTCCCCGATCAGCCAATACAGCGGACGGGAGACCCGGAAATGCGCGAAGGCCAGCGCGCAGGCGACGCCGAGGACGACGAGGAGGGGGAGGACCCAGGCGAGCAGGCGCTTGTTGCTGTTGATCTCCGCCATGAAGCCCGCTTCGGGCATCACCGTGCCGACGATCCAGTTCAGGCGTCCGACGGGCGCGAAGGTGACGTGATGGATCTCTCCCGCGTCCGATTCGAAGACGGAGCGGGTGGGTTCGACGATCCGGGACAGGTCCAGCCGCCGTTCGGCCAGGCACGCCGTGGCCAGGCGGAGCATGGGGTGGGAGGACTCGCGCAAGGGCCGGAGGCGCGGGGTGCCGCCCTCCGTATCCGCGAACGTCAGTTCGCCTACGTCGGGGAAGGCGACCAGATCGCCGCGCGCGTTGGTGATGAAGACGGCACCACCCTGCCCGACGGAGACCGTGCGCAGATACTCGGACACCTGGGCCAGTTCCAGGTCCACCAGCACGACGCCGACCACCTGGCCATCCCGCATCCAGGCGATCGAGGTCCCCACGCCGGGCTGCCGGCTGCTGAAAAACACGTAAGGGTCCGTCCAGATGCCTTCGCCGGGCCGCGCCACCGCTCGCTTGTACCATTCCCGCCCAGGGGCGAAGTACTCGTTGGTGACCGTGATCCGATCGATGCGCGAGGGCCCCGCGTCGTCCAGCCGGTAGATCTCCTTGCGCCGCGTCGCCTGTTTTCGCTCGGCGTCCCAGACGCTCTCGCCATATTCGAGAATCGCTCGGTCCGACAACCGCACAACGCCCGCGAAGTTGCCGTTCGGCCATCCGAAACCGACAGTTCCCAGGTCGCGATACTGACTCATCAAGAGCAGGAAGAAATGGGCGCGCTCCTGCGGAGCCTCGAGGTCCACCAAACCGCTGGCAAAAGCGTTGCGCAAGGTCTGGCGCGTGCTCTCGGCGTTGTCCAGCAGGCGGTTCACTTCCCGCGTCACGTCCTCGATCGCCTTCCGGTTCAGTTCGTCGATTACCGAGCTGACATTGCGACGAGAGATCTCCAGCCACGGCAGCGTGATCATGGAGGCGGTCACCAGGATGGAAAGGACCACCACCCCGACGACCTTGCCGCGGAACGAGACCGAGAGACCGGAAAAGAAGCGGTAGCCAGACATGGCGCTTTCTCCGTCACGGGCGAGAACGCAACGGGTCGGGCGCAGGCGACCCGCGCTGTTACGCTTATGCGAAAGAATTTTATCCGGTCCCATGGCGTTGGCCAGACCTCGAAACCGAGGTATGCATCTCTGGGGATGCGTTTCGAAAAAAGTCCCTGCAGGAGGGCAGGACGTTTCCCGACAGGAGGCACAGGATGGGTGATTCTCCGTCCTGGGCATTTCGTCAGCATGGAGCCCAACCGAAACGCTCCCCGCCGCTGAAGCGAGGCCCTCGCACCTACGCGCCCGGCCAAACGTCCTTCCTTTGCAGTTGCATGCCGGTGTGGGCAAGGTAGGTTGAAAGTACGCGAGCGAGCGATCGATCGGACCCGGAGCGACAAACGTTCGAGACGAGCACCCATGGGCAACCGGATGACGTGGCTTCTACTCGTGTGTCTTGCGTTAAGTGCCTTCCCTTTGTTCGCGTCCGAAGGCACCCCACCCTACCCTCCTGACATCCAGCGGATCAAGGAACGCGGCAGGCTGATCGTGGCCCAGGCGGGGAAAATGCGTCCGGGCTTCTTCATGTACGACGACGAACGCCAGTACCTTCGCGAACCCGTCGTGCCGTACAAGGGCGAAGACGGCCGCGAACGCCGACTGGTCGGATTCGACATCGACTTGGCGTTGCGGATCGCGGCGGAGTTGGGGGTGGAATTGACGATCGACCGGAGCCCGCCGGATTTCGACGCGGCCTGTCAGACGGTCGCGGCCGGAAAGGCGGACCTGGCCATCTCGAAGCTGAGCGTCACGCCCAAACGGGCCCTGTACGTCCATTTCACCCAGCCGTACATGACCCTGCGCAAGGGTCTCCTCGTCAATCGACTGGAAGAGGCGCGGGCCAGACGCGGTCCGGACCTGACCGCTTTGTGCAACCACCCGTCGGCCAAGCTGGGGGTGGTGGGACCGGGTTCATTCGTCGATTTCGCCAAACGGCTCTTTCCCGATGCGCAGGTGACGGTCTACGGCACGGCGGAGGAACTCGTGCACGCCGTGCGGAAGGGCGAGGTCTTGGCGGCCTTCTACGAGGAATTCGAATTTGCGCGCATGGAACGGTTGTTCCCGGACACGCCCATCTACGCCCGCAGCGCCTATTTGCCCGGCGAGGATGACCGGATCGCCATGGCAGTCTCGCCTTCCAGCCCGACGCTCCTGCGCTGGCTGAACCTGTACATGGAATCCCGCAAGGTGGCCGTCACGGTCCCGGAGATCATGGAGCGTTTCTTCCCTTACGGCGAGGAAGGTGAAACCACGGCGGCGGCACCGCCTGCGGTCGCGGACCGGGTCACGCTTGCCGTGATCCTGCTGCTCCTGGCGGGAAGTGTGGCCGGTTGGGTGCTTCTGGCCCGCAGGGAAGCAGTCCCCGTTCCGGTTGCCGCGGCGGCGCGGATCGATCCGGAGACGGCGGATATCTGGCCCGGCCAGGCTCGCGCTGCCGCGCGGGCGGAAACGGCAGATACGCCCGCCGCGCCGATGTCGCCCAGCCGGCTGAGGATTCTTCGCCATCCGCTCGTCTGCCTGCTGGGCATCCTGGTCGGCTTGGCGGCCGGGTTTCACCATTCGTCGGCGGCGTCGATCGACATGGTGGGCTTCATGCGTCCGCTGGGCAAACTGTACCTTTCCCTGCTTCAGATGTGCGTCATTCCCACGTTCACGACCGCCATCGTGGTGAGCCTGGGCAACATGCTCCGTTCGGGAAAGCTGGGGCAAAAGCTGGGCCGGTTGGTGGCGGTGTATGTCCTCGGCGTGGTCCTGGCCGGCACGTTGGGCGTGGCGGCGGGGCTGATCGGGAAACCCGGCGAAGGATTGAAGTACAAGTCGCGCACTGTGCTCAGCCAGAATCTCGGCGAACGAGATCGGTCGCAGGGCGAGGGGGAGGCGGGGCGTTCCACCGCCGGATTGGTTCGCCTGATCGAAGGCCTGGTTCCCGAGAACGTGTTCTTCGCCTTGAGCTATGGAAAGAGCCTGGCGCTCATCTCCGTCTCCATCCTTCTGGGCATCGCGCTGGGTCTCAAACGGTCGCCGTTCACCGAACATCTGATGGCGGTGATGTCCGGCCTGTACGAGGCCTTCTTCCGGATTCTCGACTGGAGCCTGTACGCGCTGCCCTTCGGGCTGGCCTGTCTCCTCGCCGACCAGGTCTCGGTCATGGGCACGGATGTGATCGTGGCGTTGGCGCGGCTGGTCGTGGTCTTCTATGCGGCGTGCGCATTCCTTTGCGTCCTCTACTTCCTGACGCTCAAATGGGTCACGCGCCTGCCGCTTGGGACGGTCGTCGAGAGCAAGAAGGAATCGCTGGCGGTGGCCTTCGCCACCAGCAGCAGCATTGCGGCCATTCCCATCGCGCTGCAGCGGATGCACGAGACCCTGAAACTGCCCCGCGATTTCATCCATTTCCTCGTGCCGCTCGGCGTGGTGATCAACCGCCACGGCTACCCGCTGCTCTTTGCCCTCACCGCCGTCTTCATCGCGCAGATCTACCAGCAGCCGCTCGGGCCGGGCGGCGCGCTGATCGTCGCCTTGGCCGCCGCGCTTGCCGGGATGGCGGCCGTAGGCTCGCCGGCCGCGGTGGCGCCGATGGTGGCACACGTCCTGGGGCCGCTGGGGCTGCCGGCCAGCATCGGGGCCTCGATCCTGGTCTCCATCAGTCCCATCATCGATCCCATGGCCTCCATGACCAACCTCTTCGGCGGGTGCGCGTCGGCGGCGGTAATCGGGAAGACGGCGGAGCGGTCGCCGGTGGCGTCGGTCCCGTCAACCGCGCCATCCGCTCCGCAACCCGAGCCCGCTTGAGGGCGGGCGTTCCGTCAGGGAGAAGCGCCCATGTCCGAAACCAGCGGCCGCCCCAACCGCCCGCCCAGACCCAGCCAGGTCATCGGCATCGTCGGCGGGTTGGGGCCTTTCGCGCATATCGATTTCGAACGCAAGCTCCTGGAGGCCGCGCGCGAGTGCGCGGGCGCCGTGGCCGACCAGGACTATCCCGCTTGGATCCTGAGTTCCATTCCGCAGACCCCCGACCGGACGCTGGCGCTGCTGGGGCAGGCCCCTTCGCCGGTGCCGGCGCTGGTCGAAAGCCTGCGGAGGCTGGAGACCCACCGGGACGCGGACGGCCGCGAGGTCCGCGGCGCCGATTTCGCGGTCGTGCTCTGCATCACGGCGCACCGCTTCCTGCCGGAGGCCGCACGACAGGTGCGCATACCGGTCCTGAGCCTGGTCGACGAGACCGCCCGCGAGATCGCCCGAACGCATCCGGGCGCGCGCGTCGGCCTGCTGGCCACCACCGGCACGCTCCGCAGCGGGCATTTCCAGACGGCGTTGCGCGACCGCGGGTTGGTTCCCATCGTCCCGCTGGACCTGCCGGAGGGCGAGGATTTGCAGCGGGAGAAGGTGATGGAACCCATCTACGGCCCTTGGAGGGACGGGCGACACGTGGGGGGCGGAATCAAGACAACCGGCGGGCGTCCGAAGGATGTACGCGACCTCCAGGACGCCGCGGCGCGGCTGGTCCAGGCCGGGGCCGAGGTGCTGATCGCGGGTTGCACGGAAATCGGGCTGGTCCTGTCGGGTGCGGAGGCCAGCCGTCCGGTGATCGATCCCATGCAGGTCGCCGCGAGGCTGTGCGTGCATCGCGTCTACGGATTGGGCGTGGGGGAACAATGAGCGAAACACCGGCGAACGCCGCAGCGCCCCACGGCAAGGCGGGCGTGGAGCGGACCATCGTGGTGCTGCTGGTGGACGACGACCGCATGGTCGGCAAAACCGTCGCGCGCATGCTGGCCTCCGAGAAGGATGTGACGGTTCGCGTCTGCGACGATCCGCGGCAGGCCATGACCCTCGCGCTGGAGGTCGCGCCGACGGTGATCCTCCAGGACCTGGTGATGCCCGAGGTCGACGGACTGACGCTGGTGAAGGCCTACCGGACGGAACCCCGCACGCGCGACATCCCGCTGGTGGTGCTCAGCGCCGAGGAGGACCCGAAGACCAAGGCGGACGCGTTCGCCTTGGGAGCCAACGACTACCTGGTCAAGCTTCCCGACAAGCTGGAACTGATCGCCCGCATCCGCTACCACTCGAAGGCCTACATCCGCCTTCTGGAGAGGAACGAGGCCTTCGAGAAACTGCGGGCCAGCGAACAGCGCATGTCGGCGGAGTTGGCCATGGCGGCCAAGTATGTCCAGGGGCAACTGCCCAGGCCGCTTCAAGGCAAGATCGCGTCGGAATGGCGCTATCGGCCCTCCGAACAGCTCGGCGGCGACGCCTTCGGCCACCATTGGATCGACGACGATCGCCTGGCCGTCTACCTGTTCGACGTCTCGAACCACGGTGTCGGTCCGGCATTGCTGTCGGTATCGATCCTGAGCGTGCTGAAGACCCAAGCCCTTTCCGGCGTGGACTTCCGCCAGCCCAGCCTGGTCCTGGGCGCGCTCAACCAGGTCTTCCAGATGGAACAGCATGACGACATGTTCTTCACCATCTGGTATGGCGTCTACGATCGGCGGGCAGGAACGCTGGCGTACGCCACCGGCGGCCACCCGCCGGCGCTGCTGCTGAATGGCGAGTCCCCGGAGCGGTTCCGGCGCGAGCTGCTCCAGGCGCCCGGGCCGGTGATCGGCGGCTTTCCGGACCAGGAGTACCCCAGCCGGTGCGTACCGTTGGGGGCTTTCAGCCGGCTCTACCTGTACAGCGACGGGGCGTTCGAAATCTTTGGCCCCGATGGGACGGGATGGACGCTGGAGGGAATGCTGGAGACGATCGAGCGGCACGCGTCGTCTGGCCAGGCGCTGGATCGCCTGCTGGAGACGATTCGGGAGCGGCGGGGCCAAGAGCGGTTGGACGACGACCTTTCGCTGCTCGAGCTGGTCTTCGACCGGCGCGACTGATCAGCCGTCGGTTTCCCGCCGGATGCGCACCGTGACGACATTGGCGTCTCCCTGGCGCCGATATTCCATCTGCTCGGACATCTTTCGGACCATGTGCAGTCCCAAACCGCCGATCGTCCTTTCCTCGGGCGGCTTCGTCGTATCGGGCGGATCGCGTTCCAGCGGGTTGAAAGGGTGGCCGTCGTCCTCGACGGTCAACAGGAGATGGTCGGGTTGGAGGTCGATGCCGATGCGGATCGGGTGCTCGTTCGCATCGTCGTAGCCGTATTTGACGACGTTGGTGACCAGTTCCTCGATGGCCAGTTCGAGCAGGTACAGGCTGGAAGGACCCAGCCGATGGCTTTCGCCGAACCGCCGGGCCTCGGCCAACAGCGCCGGGAGTTCCGCGGGTCGGTTGCGGATGCAGGTCCGAAAGCGGGTGGGCAGGCTCATCCGGCGCTCCCCGTTCCACGAAACGGCCACGGCCACTACGGCGCTCGCCTTTTAGGTTACGAGCCGTCCGACCCGATGCAAGCGACGGGGCGAGCCGTCGTTTCTCCTGGAACCCGACCGGCGCTGCAAACGTTGCTTGCCCTTTCGAAGCTTCGCGGAGAGAGATTTCACTCGAACCCGGAGGGCCATTGGCGCAAGGTATCGGAAGTCCACGCGGCCCTACGTCTGAAGCAGCCTTAGAGCATCCAGGACGTTCTTCATCAGGTGCGGCGCGACCAGTCCCCCCACGCCCTCCAGTGAAACCACGTGCCCCAGTTCGACACCCTTGAAGAACGTTTCCACGCTGCTGGTGCCTGAAGACGACACGGGGTCGCC
>Ga0101944_10005724_pt1 | contig 13798 bp, 15 predicted proteins | sample DewCreD2012metaG_FD_75245 | JGI IMG/M metagenome (GOLD analysis project Ga0101944, IMG submission 75245) | Hot spring sediment bacterial and archeal communities from British Columbia, Canada, to study Microbial Dark Matter (Phase II) - Dewar... ... | reverse complement strand
ATCGGAGGATCTACCGCCGCCGGCGCGCCAGCCGCCGGTTCCCGGCGACCGCCAGATGCGGCCGCCAGTACCCGGAAACCCGATTGTGATGGCGGAGTCCCCAGACGAAAAAAACTTAACATCATCGCGGCCAGAATTCAAGGAAAATCCGTAGCAAAGACGCTGGTAATCAAATAGAGGGCGAATGGGATGGAACTTATGGAACCGGCGTTACCCGGCTGAGGTAACCGAGGGACTGAAGAAACTCCGCAGCCCGCCGAAGAGTCTCCCGGTAACCTTGACTCCCCTGGCGTCCGAAGTTGAAAAACCCGTGCGCCGCTCCTTCAAAACCCACCAGTTCACAACGGTTCCCGGCGTCCTTCATTTTGGAGGCGAACATCTCCGCCGTCGCATAAGGCACCGTCGTGTCCGCCTTCCCGTGAAAGATGATGGTAGGCGGAGCGCCCTTCCGGACGTGGTGCCACGGAGAAATCTGAACCGGGTCCACCCCTGCCCGCTCCCGCAGGTCGGGAAACTTGGCGTTGGATTCTCCGGCTACAGGGGCGAGAACCAATGCCGGATTGAACAGAACCAGAGCATTGGGGCGCGAACTGATCTTCAGATTCTCGCCCGGTTCGTCCAAGCCGTCGATGACCCCCGCCGCAGCCGCCAGATGCCCGCCGGCGGAACCGCCGCCTGCGGCGATGTGGTTCGGATCGACACCCAACCGCCCGGCATTCTGCCGCACCCAGCGGATCGCGGACTTCGCGTCCCGGACGCACTCCACCGCAGCCACCCCCTGGCGGTTCTTCACCCGATAATCCGCCGTCATGGCGACCATGCCCAACGAAGCCAGGTACCGGCACTGGTTTTCGAATTGCGCCGGGCTGCCGGAGCTCCAACCCCCGCCGAAGAAAAATACGATGGCGGGACGCCGTTGGGTGGCAGAGTGCCCCGGCGGGTTGAAGATGTAAATCTTCAAATCGGTTCCGCCCGCATTCTTGTACACCTCTTCGATCGCCCCCTCCATCCGGGGCGGATAGCTCAGCGCGGCGGCTTGACACAGCGCGGCGGCGCCCATGACCAGTGCGGGCAAAAAACGGTTAGCTTGCATTCCACTTTCCTCGCTCTGCCGCATCATCTCACATGCGGAGAAAACTTGATAGTCTGGTCTTTTTCTTTGGAGCCCGCTAAGTGACAAACATCGCCTCCGCAGCCGCCAAGGGAAGCACCCCTTATGTGTATCTGTGCTCGATCGTTGCCGCTATCTCCGGGCTGCTTTTTGGCTTCGATATTGCAGTCATCAACGGCGCCATCATTTTTCTGAGGCAGCAGTTCCGCTTGACGGAGTTTCAAACGGAGGTGGCGGCGAGCAGTTTGCTGCTGGGCTGCGTCATGGGAGCTTCCATCGCCGGGTGGATGAGCGACCGCTTCGGGCGCCGCCGCATTCTACTGCTGTCGGCGGCGCTGTTCGCATTGTCGGCGATCGCCGCCGCGCTGCCGCGCAATCTGGCGGAATTCACCGCGGCTCGTTTTCTGGGAGGCATAGCCATCGGCATGGCTTCGATGCTGGCTCCGCTGTATATCGCCGAAGTCTCGCCAGCGCGGATACGTGGGCGCCTGGTGGCTTTGAACCAAATGACGATTGTAAGCGGCATCCTCCTGGCGTACTTGGTGAACTGGCTCCTCTCGTACCTGGGACCCGAAAGCTGGCGCTGGATGTTCGCCTTCGCCGCTTTGCCTTCGCTGGCGTTTTTTGTGGCGCTGTTCTTCGTCCCGGAAAGTCCCCGCTGGCTCACCGAAGCGGGGCGGGAAAACGAGGCGCTGGCGGTTCTGGCGCGTGTGAACGGCTATAGCCAGGCGGTGGTCGAGTTGGAGCAAATCAAGGAAGTCATTCAGGAAGAATCCGGGACGCTGTCGGAATTGTTGCAGCCCGGATACCGCCGGGCGCTGGTCATCGCCGTGGCTCTGGCGGTGCTGCAACAGATCACCGGAATCAACACGGTGCTCTTTTATGGCTCTGTCATCTTCAAGGAGATGGTGGGCGGGCATACCGAGTCCGCGGCAATCGGGGCGAACGTCATCATAGGCGCCGTCAATTTTCTTTCCACGATCATAGCCCTGTGGGTCATTGACAAGCTGGGAAGGCGCCCTCTCCTCATGTTTTCTGCGGCGGTGATGGCGGTTTGCCAGTTTGCGCTGGGCGCGGCGTTTCTCATTCAGCCGCCGCCCGCCCTGCTGGTGCTGGTGTGCATGCTGGTGTGCGTGGCGGGCTTCGCTGTGGGCATGGGTCCAGGGGTTTGGGTGCTGATGTCGGAAATCTTCCCGACGCGCATCCGGGGGCGCGCCATGTCGATCGCCACCATAAGCCTTTGGGTCGCCTGCGTAGCCTTAACGATGACCTTCTTGACTCTGTCGCAAGCCATCACGGTGACCGGCGCTTTCTGGCTCTACAGCTCGATGTGCGTAGTCGCCTTTCTGATCGTGTGGAAAGCAACGCCGGAGACCAAGGGAAAGAGCTTGGAGGAAATCGAACGGCTCTGGAGGAAATGACGGGTCCAGCCGCGCCCTCAGTACACCACGGTCCGGAAACCGCCGGAGAGCTTTCCAAGGCTCTTGTTCTTCAACCGCACCTGAACCTTGTGAGAGCGCTTGCCGCCCGCCGGTTGCGGCGTGTAGCCGACGACATACTCGGTCCGCACATATCCAACCAGACCTTGGATGATCCGCTTGACCGTGGAATCGTTAAACACCATCGGGTCGAAGGCGCGTCCGCCGGTCCGCTCTCCCAGGCTCGCGAAGTCCTGGATTTCCTGCTCCTGCATTTGAAGCCTCGACAAGCGGTCCCGGGCGCTGGGATTCCGCCCCCCTTGCGCATTCACCGCGCGAGCCGCCTCCTTGATGCGCTCCACCAGTTTTTCGTGCCCCAGGATGACGGGGTGGACCGTGACCCCTAGCGGATTCACGACTTTCAAAGCGTCCTCCGGGCGCGCATCGGTGGTGCCGAAGCCGTCCGAGAACACGACCATCATTCGCGTATGATTCGCAGGCCCGTGCGCCAGGTCATTGGCGGTTTCGATCACAGCTTCATAAAGGTTGGTGCCGGAGCGTCCCCCTTTCCGTCCGGGAGGAGGCTTCAGAGGGGCGCTGCGGACTCCGGCCTTTCGCCGGCGTTCCGGATGCTCCACCAGATCGAAGGCGAACTTGAGCTGCCCGAGGTCCCTGGTGAGCTGGGCCAGGCGCCACAGGCGGGAGTCGAAAGCGTAAACGCCCAGGCTCACGAAGGGCAACCCGTCGAGCAAATCGCGCTTGAAAACCACAGCGTCGAGCAACCCCTCCTGAGTCACGCTGCCGCTCACGTCAAACAACAAAATCATGTCCACGGGAACCCGGCGCGGGGCGTAGTCGCCGCCTTCGAAAAACGCGATCTTCTGGGGCACGCCGTTGTCCAGAATCTCGATGTCCTCCGGACGCAAAGTCTGCACATACCGGTTCTTCTGGGTGACGTGGAAGCCCACGGTGACTAGCGCCGTTTCGGTGCGGAACACCGGCAACTCGCTCTCTTGGGCGAAAGCGGCGCTAACAGCGGCGGCAAGGACCAGCGCGCGCGTCATGGGCGATAGCTATTATCGCACCGGCAGCCAAACCTGCATGGCGTTGGGACCGCGGTTCGCCCAAGCGTAGTAGGGGATTAGCGTGAGAACCACGGGCTGCGCGGGCGGAGGCATTTCGCCGGGAGAGTATAGCGGCTCATCCGTCAATGGACGCTTCCAGGAAAACCCCGAACGCCGGATCACATTGACGCCTTCGAGCAGCCCGGCTTCCCAGCGGACCTCCCACGTGGCGGCGCGCGCGAGCGCGACTTCCATTACGCGGAGTTGAGGATGATCCGCCTGTTCGATGCAGTAAACCAGCGGACCAGCCTGCACAGCCGCTTTGCCCCAATTTTCGAGCACCAGCGGGTTGGACGCGACCAGTTGCGGCGTTACATCGAACCCTAACTCGACGCGGTCGCCTTTATTCCAGACGCGGCGGATGGGGTAATACGTATTGGGCTTCGCCGCCGCCCCGGCGGGCGCGCCGTTGACGGTCACCTTCGAGGTTTTCGACCACGACGGTATGCGGACATAAAGAGTGAACGTTTCGCCCTTGGCGGGATCCACAGTGACGGTCACATGGCCGCGCCACGGCATGCCTGTGGTTTGCGTGAGTTTCAGGGGCGTTCCGCTGTCCAGCTTCCAATTCATCTCGGAATTGTCATAGAAGTGGACATACACGCCGTCCCTCGACGTGCTGTAGAAATAGCCTCCTAGGGCGGCGAACGTGCGTTGCAAGTTCGGGGGACAGCACGTAGTGCTGTACCACGGATTGCGAATCTTCTCCCCGGTGGACCCCAGCGGGTTGCGGTAACAGTAGAGCGTTCCGTCGAGCGACATGCCGGAATTGACGCCGTTGTACAACGCCCGCTCCATGACGTCGGCGTATTGCGCTTCGCCCGTCATCGCCAGAAGCCGCTGGTTGAAGATGAAGCTGCCGATAGCGGCGCAACTTTCGGTGTACGCGAGCAGATTCGGAAGTTCGTAAGGTTCGCCGAAAGCCTCGCCCTGGGCGCGGGAGCCCACTCCGCCGGTGATGTACATCTTCGAATTCACGTAGTCTTTCCACAGCGCGTGCAGCGTGCGCCGGTAGGCGGCGTCGCCGGTTTCGATGAAGTAGTCGGCTGCGCCGGCGGCGGCGTACATCGCCCGCACGGCATGTCCCTCGAACTTCGTGCGGGAAGTGAAGGGGATGCCGCTGAACATGTAGCGGACTTCGCTATCCCGCAGGTTCAGGCGCTCACGCTCCACCCCGCTGAGCAGATAACCGGCGAGATCCAGATATCGCCTGTCTCCCGTAGTGCGGTACAGCTCCGCCAGCGCCAGCTCCAGTTCGGGGTGTCCGGTCAAGAGGGGCTGTTTGGGCGCGGGACCGAAGTCGCGTATCAGGTATTCCACGAAACGGATGCCGCCGTCGAGCAGCTTTCGGTCGCCTGTGGCTCGGTAGTAGGCGATGGCGCCTTGCAGCAGGTGTCCCAGACAGTACAGTTCATGCCCCGTTTGCATCCGCTTGAAACGGTCCTTGGCCCTCTCCTCGACGAAGTAGGTGTTCAGGTATCCGCCCGGCTCCTGCGCCGCCAAAATTTCGGCGTTCAACAGGTCGATGGCGGCGCGAAGCTTGGGATCGTCCCTGACGTGGAGGCTCCAGGCTGCGGCTTCGATCCACTTGTATAGGTCCGAATCGGTGTAAAGGGGCCCGCGGCGTGGGACGCTCTTCGCTCCAGTCAAGCGCCGGAAGTTATCCACCACGCCGTTCTGTTCCAGCAAGTCGAGCAGCGCCGGTATGCTGCGCTCGATCGTGGCGTCCTGGCGCTTCTTCCAGAAGCCAGCGTTGAGCTTCACCGCCCTGACAGGCACGGGGCGAAGCTTGGCGTGAGGCGAGCGCTCCAGGTGGAGCACGGCTTGGTCTCGCCACTCCGCGGGGAAGCTGAGCGCGCCAAGCAAAAGGAAAACCACGGTTACTCTGGTGGCCATAATTCCTTCAAGAGACGGTAGACCAGCGCCACGGGCAGACCGACGACGTTAAAGTAGCACCCTTCGATGCGGTCAATGAACTTGCTCGCCAAGCCTTGTATGCCGTAAGCGCCGGCTTTGTCGAGCGGCTCTCCGCTCGCCACATATTCGTCGATTTCGCGCTCCGACATCGCCACAAAATGCACCGCCGTGCATTCATGCGCCACCAACTCTCGCAAAGCGGTGCGCAGGCAGACGCCAGTGATCACTTCGTGCCGCCGCCCGGAAAGCAAGCCGAGCATCCGGCGGGCGTCCGCGGCGTCCCGCGGCTTTTCGAGGATCTGGCCGTCAATCGTCACCACCGTGTCGGCAGCCAGAATGATGTCTCCTTCCCCGCACGAGAGAGCCCTCGCTTTATCGCGCGCCAGGCGGCGAACGTAAGATTCCGCGCTTTCGCCTGGTTCGGGTTCCTCCTCAATTCCCGGCGCCGCCAGTCGAAACGGTATGCCGGCGGTGGTGAGGATTTCCCGCCGCCGCGGAGAGCCGGAAGCCAGGATCAGCATGGTGGAACCTTTGATTATCGCTGAAGCGCGGCGGTGCTAAAATACGGTTTCAGTCCCCAATGGAACGCGCCCTCAAGACCATTGTGAAGCTTCGATTGTCCCAGGATCCGGCAGCGCGCGAGAAGATCGCCTGCCGCGCCTGGTCATTGGCGGTGGGAAAGAAGGTGGCGAACCATAGCCGCGCGTTGCGCATGGTCCGCGGAACGCTGATTGTAGAGGTGGAGGACGCCGTGTGGCAGCGGCAACTGCACGCCTTGCGGGCGCAGATTGTCGCACGGCTGGGCGAAACCGCCGGCCCGGGCCTTGTAGAAGACATCGAGTTCCGCATCGGACCGCCGCGGCGCATGCCGGCGCGCGAGGAGCGCGGCGCCAACCCGCAAGCGGCGCTGTGGGACGAGGGGGAAGCGATTCCGGATCCCGCTTTGCGGCGCGTCTACCAAAACTTGAGGCGGAAGGCTCTGGCGTGAAGATAACCGAAAACGAGGTCCGCTACGTCGCAGCCCTCAGCAACCTGACCTTGACGGAGGCTGAGTTGGAAAGAATGGCGCGCGATCTGGACGAGATACTCACTTACGTCGACAAGCTCAACGAGCTCGACACAAGCGGCGTGGAGCCCATGGCGCAGGTCTTGTTCGACGCCGAAGAAACGGCCACGTTGCGCGATGACATCGAGCGTCCCACGGTTTCAAACTCCGAGGCGCTGGCTAACGCGCCGCTGTCAGGCGCAGGCTGCTTCAAAGTGCCCAAGGTGATCGAACGGTGAACCTCGCCTCTCTCACCATCAGCCGCATCCGGCAAGGACTGCTCGCCAAGGAGTTCAGCGCCGTCGAGTTGGCGAATGAAGCGCTGCGGTTCGCCGAGGCGGAGAATCCGAAGACCAACGCCTATCTGCATTTCTGTCCGGAGCGCGCTCTGGCGGCAGCTCGCGCGGTGGACGAACGGTTGGCGAAAGGAGAGGATCCCGGACCTTTGGCGGGCGTGCCCGTGGCGGTGAAAGATGTCATTCTGACGCGGGGCGTCCGCACCACTTGCGCCTCCCGGCTGCTCGCCCACTACATCCCGCCCTACGACGCGACGGCGGTAGTCCGCCTCGAGCGGGCAGGCGGGGTGATTCTGGGGAAGACCAACTGCGACGAGTTCGCCATGGGCTCGTCGAATGAGAACTCGGCGTTTGGTCCGGTGCGCAACCCCTTGGCGCCGGATCGTGTGCCCGGAGGTTCGAGCGGGGGCTCGGCGGCTGCCGTGGCGCAGGGTACGGCTGTGGTGGCGCTAGGCTCGGACACGGGCGGGTCCATCCGCCAGCCCGCGTCCTTTTGCGGCGTGGTGGGAGTCACGCCGACCTATGGCAGGGTGTCGCGCTACGGGCTCACGGCGTTCGCCAGTTCGCTCGACCACATTGGTCCGTTTGCCCGCAATGTAAGGGACGCCGCCACGCTGCTCGGGGTGATCGCGGGACGCGACGAAATGGACTCCACCTCGGCGTTCGCGCCGCTTCCGGATTACGCCGCGGCGCTCGGCGAAAGCGTCCAGGGCATGCGAATCGGCTTGCCCAAGGAATATTTCGCCGGCTTGGGAAGCGAAACGGGCGGCTTGATTCAACAGGGCGTGGAGGTGCTGAAAGGGCTGGGCTGCCGCGTGCAGGAAATCAGCTTGCCTCACACGGAATACGCGATTCCCTGTTATTACATCATCTGCACGGCGGAGGCTAGCTCGAATTTAGCCCGCTACGACGGAGTCCGGTATACCACCCGCTCCGGTGAGGCGCCTACTCTCATCGACATGTACCGCAATACGCGGGGCGAAGGTTTCGGGGCGGAGTGCAAGCGCCGCATCATGCTTGGAACCTACGTTCTGAGCGCCGGCTACTACGACGCGTACTACCTCAAGGCGCAGAAAGTCCGGACCTTGATCTACCAGGATTTCGTGCGCGCCTTCGAGGAGGTGGACGCCGTGGTGGCGCCGGTCTCCCCCTTTCCGGCTTTCAAACTCGGCGAAAAAATCGATGACCCGCTCGCGATGTACCTGTCCGACGTTTACACCATCACCGGTTCGCTGGCCGGCATTCCCTGCATGAGCGTGCCGTGCGGGAAGACGTCCGAAGGGCTGCCGGTGGGCATGCAAATCCTGGCTCGCCACTTCGCCGAGTCCGACATGTTCCGTCTGGCTGCCGCTTTTGAAAAAGCCGGCAGCTTTTTCGCCTGATCTACATCTAAGAAGTTGAGATTGAACAGTGGCCGCCGTTCTGGGCGGCGGTCCGAGTACTCACAGGAGGCTGAAAATGGCTTTTACTTTACCCGACCTTCCCTATGCTTTCGACGCTCTGGAGCCGCACATCGACGCGCGAACCATGGAGATCCACCATGGTAAGCATCACGCCGCCTATGTCGCCAACGCGAACAAGGCGCTTGAGTCCGCGCCTGAGTTAGCCGGCAAGAGCCTCGAAGAGCTTCTGGCGAATCACTGTGCGATTGTTCCGGAGAACATACGCACGGCGATCCGCAATCACGGGGGCGGGCACATTAACCACGCGATGTTCTGGCAGATCATGTCGCCCAATGGCGGCGGCAAGCCCAACGGCGATCTGGCGGCGGCAATCGACCGTTACTTCGGCGGCTTCGACCAATTCAAAGAGAAGTTCAACACCGCCGCCGCCACGCGGTTCGGCTCCGGATGGGCATGGCTGGTCAAGACGGCTTCAGGCGAACTGGAGGTGTACTCCACCGCCAATCAGGACTCGCCGCTGATGGAAGGGAAATTTCCGGTGATGGGCTTGGACGTGTGGGAGCACGCCTACTATCTCAAGTATCAGAACCGCCGTCCGGACTACATTTCGGCGTGGTGGAACGTTGTGAACTGGAACGAAATCGCCCGCCGCTTCAAAGAAGGACGTTAACTAACTTTGGTGGGGAGCGGTCAGACTGAGATTGGCGCGAGCCGCCAGGCTTAGGTCCGACCATTCCCCCTTTTTCCATTTCTCAAAGCCCGCCGCAGCGATCATGGCGGCGTTATCCGTCGACAAACCCGGCGTAGGGAAGAAGACGGGGACTCCTAGCCTCAATTGCGACGCCGCCCCGCGCAAGCCGCTGTTGCAAGCCACCCCTCCCGAAATTATGAGCGCCCGTGCGCCACTGTGCTCCACCGCCGCCGCAGCCCTCCGCAAGAGTTCTTCGATAACCGTGCGCTGGAAAGACGCCACCAGGTCCAGCGTCCTGTTCGGCGTCGCTTCGAGCCACTGCTCCACCGAGGGACGAGGCTGTGACCTCAGCAGCCGGCGCCGCTTGTCAATTTCCTCTTGCATATTCTGCGCTTCCACCCACCGCAGCACAGCCGTCTTCAATCCGCTGAAGCTGAAATCCTGCGCGTTGCCTTTCATCTTCGCCAGCGGGAGTTTCACGCCGTTAGGGTCGCCGTAGGGCGCGAGGCGGTCAATCACCGGTCCGCCGGGATAGCCGAAGCCGAGCAGCTTCGCCACTTTGTCGAAAGCCTCGCCCGCGGCGTCGTCGCGCGTCTTGCCGATGAGGCGATACTCGGATACGCCCGTCATCTCGAACAGGTGTGTGTGCCCGCCGCTCACCACCAGCGCCACGGCGGGAAACTCCACTTCCCTGCCCCCCTGCCGCGCCTCGATCAACACTGCATGGATGTGCCCCTCGAGGTGATTCACGCCTATGAGCGGCAAGCCACGGGCGAAGCACAGCGCCTTGGCGTAAGTCAGCCCTACCAGGAGCGAACCGACTAAGCCCGGACCCGAGGTAGCCGCCACTGCGGCGAGATCGTCCAGCGTCACGCCCGCTTCCTTAAGGCACTCTCGCACCACCGGTGCGATGGCGCGGAGGTGCTCCCGCGAAGCAAGCTCAGGCACCACGCCGCCGTACTTGCCGTGGGTATCCAATTGCGACGCCACCAGGCTCGAGCGCACGCGCGAGCCGTCTTCCACCACCGCCGCAGCCGTCTCGTCACAAGATGTTTCGATGCCGAGCACCATGGCCGGCTTTGAGACAATCATTTTGTAAGTGAAGCTTTCTGACTTTGATTATCACCTGCCGCCGGACCGCATCGCCCAAGAGCCGCTGCCGGACCGCTCGGCTTCACGAATGATGGTGCTTTACCGGCGGGAGCAACGCTGGGAGGACCGGCGGTTTGCGGACTTTCCCTCGTTTCTGCGTCCGGGGGATTGCCTTGTGGTGAACGACTCCAAAGTCTTCCCGTCGCGGCTGTTCGGACGCAGGGCAGGCGTATTCTCCCTTCCCGTGGGCAAGCACAACCCCAAACGCCGCGAAAACCTCTCCGGTCAAGTGGAGGTATTCTTGCTCCGTCCTGTGGAGGGCTCGACCGGCGTCTGGAAAGCGCTTGTGCGTCCGGGGCGCAAGATGCGCACAGGCGAGCGCATTCTGTTCGGCGACTCGCTCGAAGCTGAGATCATCGCCCGGGGAGAGTACGGCGAGAGGACTCTCAAATTCCACTGCCAAGGCGATATTTACGAAGCCCTGAATCGCTTGGGGCACGTTCCCCTGCCTCATTACATCCACCGTCCTGACACGCCGGAGGACCGGGAGCGCTATCAAACCGTCTTCGCACGCCATACGGGAAGCGTGGCGGCGCCCACCGCCGGGCTGCATTTTACCCCGGAAATTCTGGACCGGTGCCGCCAGGCGGGCGCCGAGGTGGCGCCCGTAACGCTTCACGTGGGGCTGGGCACGTTCCAACCGATCCACACCGAGAACGTCGAGAATCACCGCCTGCATTCGGAGCCTTACGAGATTCCGCCCTCGACGGCGGAAGCCTTGCGCCGGGCATCCCGCGTCGTGGCGGTGGGAACCACGGCGGTTCGGACTTTGGAGACTTACGCCCGCACGGGGGCGTCCGCGGGCGAGACTTCCATTTACATCTACCCCGGCTTCGAGTTCCGCGCCACCGGGGCGATGCTCACGAATTTCCATTTGCCGAAGTCGAGCCTGCTTTTGCTCGTATGCGCCTTCGCCGGCCGCGATTTGGTGTTGGAAGCCTACCGGCACGCCGTCGAAGCGGGATACCGCTTCTTCTCGTACGGCGACTGTATGCTTATCCTTTGAGAACGGGCAGCGCCCTGCGCCAGTCCAGGAGGCGCTTCGAAAGCCGCTGTGTGATTCCCGGATTCTGCTCCGCCACACTGCGCTCTTCGACGTGGCTGTGGGAAAAGTCGTACAGCTCGACGCGCGAACCGTCATCGTTCATCAACAGTTTCCACTGTCCGCTGCGGAGGGCGAGGTTCGGGCTGCGGTCCCATTCCCGCCCGGGATAAATGAAAGTCGCGTCGCGCCCGTACTCCCAAAACAGGTCCCGCTTGCGCTGCGCCGCGCCGCCGAGAAACGCGGCGGAAAGATCTTCCCCGTCGAAATCCACCTGCGGCGCCGTCACGCCAGCCAGGCGGCAGAGCGTCGGGAACAGGTCCACCGCGCAGACTACCGTGTCCCGGTTCACTTTGCCCGCAGGAATCCTCCCTTTCCATCGAGCCAGGAACGGCACGCGGATGCCGCCTTCATAAAGGCTCCATTTGCGCCCGCGTAAACCCGCCGTGCTGCCCGGAGGCTCCACGCCTTCTTTGTAATACCTAGGCCAAGCCGTGGGTCCGTTGTCGCTGAGGAAGACAAACAGCGTGCGCTCCGCCAATCCCATGCCATCGATCGCTTCCACAAGCCGCCCGATTTGCCTGTCCATCTCGTCGATCGTGGCGTAGTACTGTTGAAGGTACTTGTTCTTGGAGAAGCGTTCGTACTTTTTCAGCAGTTCGGGCTTGGGGTCGAAGGGGTCGTGCGGGTCGTTGGGCCACATTTGAAGGTAGAACGGGCGGCCGGCATTGCGCTTCACGAAGTCGATGGAGCGGTTGACGTAGATTTCGGTCAATTCGTTAAGGGCGGCGCGAGAGATTTTGCCGCGTCCCAGCTTGGCGCTCATTTCCGACAGATTCCCGGGAGGCAACACCCGGTCGCCCAAGCCCTCAAACGACGTCAGCGTTTCGTCGAAGCCGTATTCAGAAATGAGCGGTGCGTCGTCGACGTCGCGCCCGCCGCCCATATGCCACTTGCCGAAGTGCGCGGTAGCGTATCCGGCTTGCTGAAAGGCGCGGGCGATGGATGGCGCCTGGACGTCGAGATAGTCCCGCATGCCCAGCTCGCGCTGTCGCTTGCGGGTGTTGAGAAAAGAAAAAATGAGATGCCGCGACGGATACTGCCCCGTGGTTATGGCCACTCGCGAAGGCGAGCAGATGGGCGACGCGACATAGCCTTGCGTAAAGCGCACACCCTCGGCGGCGAGGCGGTCGAGGTTCGGCGTCGGAATCTCGCAACCGTAGCAGCCCAAATCGCCATAACCGAGGTCATCGGCAAGAATCAATACGATATTCGGACGCTGCGGCGCGGCAGCCGCAAGCGAAACCGAGCCCAATAGCTCTCTCCGGGTAATCATGGCCACACCGTCATTAAATCAATTCCGCCGGGCGGCCGGGCTTTCCGCGGATCTGCGCCATCGCCCCGCGTGGCCGAAAGGCAATGTGGTGACGGCATCGCCCGCGAGGGAAGCACCCTGCGTGTCACCGCGCGTCTGGTCCACAATCCGGCCGGTTAGCTGCGCGGTAGTGGACTGAGCCAGGACGGGGCAGGCCAACACCGCCGCTGCCGTCAAAATTAAGAGCGCTCTCCCGTAGGTCGCCATTGCACGCCTCCTTGCCGTTCGGAACACCCGCCCATCAAACCCGAATACGTTGTCTGCGAAGTACGTTATCACAAGTCCAGGCGCTGCAAAAGCTCCCTTAGATCCGTGGCGCGGATGCGCACCGCGGCGCGCATATCGGCGGGCTTGGGGCGCTCGTCGAAAGCTTGGAATAAGGCCAGTTTCGCCGCGGCGTAACATTCGGTCGCGGTCAGCTCGCGCCCCCGCTCCAGGCTCCATGCCTCCACCGCTGCGCGCTCGAGGACTCGGGTGTGCGCGACGGCATGCGCGTGCTGGAGGTGGCGACCGGCTCAGGCGAGATGTTCCGCCGCCTGGTGCGCGCCAACCCCAACGGCGCCACCCTGGGGCTGGATCTTTCCCCCAACATGGCGGCCCGCACCCAGCGCCGCGTGCGCCGCGAGTTCCCGCACGCCCGCGTGCTTTGCCAGGCGGTGGACGCGCGCCGCATGCCCTTCCGGGACGAGTGCTTCGACGCGGTCATCTGCTGCTACCTGCTGGAGCTGCTCGGCTCCGACGATATGCTGGCCACCATGGCCGAATTCCGGCGCGTGCTGCGCGACGGCGGCCGCTTGACCATGGTGTTTATCGGCCAGAACGACCCGTTCTTCAACTCCGTCTACCGCGTCTGCGGCGGCGCGCTGCCCGCGTTCTGGGGCCGCCAGATGGAGCAGTCGGCTCCGGACCTGCTGCGGCGCGTCGGCTTGCGTATCGTCCGCGACCGGCGGGTGCGCCAAAGCTGCTATCCCTCGCGGATCGTCTCCGCCTGCCGCTAAGCGCCGCGCAACCGGTCCCGGCGCGCCCAAGGGCCGCCAGGCGCCCGTTCAAGGCCCCCGGCCCGTGGACGGGATCCAAGCTCAGGGACGGGACCCGTCCGGACCGGGAGCGCGCGCCGGAGCGGCTCTCATGTCCGGTTGGCGCGAGCGGAGCGGCGCGTACCGTTTCTGGCAACATCGATGGCCTGCGCCGTCCAATGCTTAGAACGCCAGGCGCAAAGCCAGT
>Ga0101944_10005723_pt1 | contig 13800 bp, 9 predicted proteins | sample DewCreD2012metaG_FD_75245 | JGI IMG/M metagenome (GOLD analysis project Ga0101944, IMG submission 75245) | Hot spring sediment bacterial and archeal communities from British Columbia, Canada, to study Microbial Dark Matter (Phase II) - Dewar... ... | reverse complement strand
GGTTGTCGTAAAGGCAATGACCAAATTCGCGGAAAGCCTCCCCATGTCGCCCTGCCCCAGCGCGGCAAGCCCCGTTCCCATTGGAATCAGAGTTCCCATTAACCCCAGAGACGGTCCGAGTCTCACCAGAAGGCGCAGCCGGTCGATGCCCTTCCACCACTGGATTTGCGTCTGGCGCACGAGGTGTTCGACGGCACCGGGTATGGGTGAAGCGGCGGTTTCGCCCAATTGTTTCAGAACCTCCCGCAACCGGTGTGGCACATTCAGACCCGATTCGGGTCGATCCAGGAGGACGGCGACCTGGGCGTTTCGAATGGGCTGATTTCGCTTGCGTTCCATCCACTCCGACGCAAAACCGCCCAGGCACAAAATGGCGTAGAAAAAACCGACAACGAGCAAGAACAGGGTGGGATAGAGAAGGGCAGAGGAGATGATGAAAATAATGTTGCTGAGAAATGAGCCGATAGTTTCCATAGGTTCACCGTTTCGTTCGATAGATCGTCAGGTTTCGTTCCATCACGTGTGAGGATGGAACAAAGGACTGCGGCCGCCGGAAAGCCGCAAGCAAGACGGTTCGAAGCCCTCTCTTATCGGAATCGGGCGATGCGGCAGCCGCAAGCCTTTGCCTCTTTGTCCGGACATATCCCACACCGAAAACCGCAGCTACCGCCGACCCCACGCAGAACCAATGGAGGTCGTAGGAGATCGGCGTCGTTTGCAGGCTTCGTTCTCCCAACCGCGACACTTCCTCGATTCCTGCAAATTGGGGCATGATGAGGATGGATAACAGAAAATAGGCGGACAGGATCAGCATGGCGGCAGCCAGAATTTCCTCGGGCCGTCGCCGGAATTCCCTCGCCCAACGCGTAAGCACATAGACCGTTGTCAGGACAATGCCCATGAATCCGAAATAGAGCAGCACAACCGATTTCAAGACGGCCCCAGGGAAAAGCGCCGTCAGAAACGAGAGACTGATACCGATCACCGTCATGCATACCGGGCAGGGAACAGCCAGCAGCCACCAACCGTTTCGACGGGTGGTGCCGGACAGATTTGAACGTTTGAGCATCACCCCCCAGATCAGCATGAGCGAGGCCAGGATCACATGAACGAGCATCCCGGACCGAAGCCATTGCATCCAAGCGTCGATATGCTCCATCAGACTTGCAGCGCGAAGCCCTGCCGCAAGAAGCCCGAAAACCAAGGCATATCCTACGGCAAGGAAGAAAGGAAGGTTGCGGCCATACCCATCGGCCGATCCGGTCGACAGGCCGCCATACAGACCGACTCCTGCCTTGATGCCGAACACCCCGATCGACATGCCGATTCCGAGAATCAGCGTTTTCCACTCCATCACATGCCTCCCCAAACGAAAAATCCCCGAACCGATAGACTCGATTCGGGGATTCCCAGTTTGATCCTTCGAATACCAGAACGCCGGGCTATTTCCGAAAGCTTGCGGCAGCGATCGCTCAGGCAGGTCTTCTGACTCCCGGATCCACCGATTTCCGGCGCCTTCCCATCATCCGTCCTGCATGACAGTGGCCTATTTGCCGGAATCGTCCCCGGTTACAGCGGCGGGTCCGTCCCCGATTTTCACAGGGTTCCCTCTTCGGCTCTTCCCAGAGCACCTGAACGCAAGAAATCACGACGTTCTGAAAGTCTCGCTCACCTCCCCCCAAAAACAAACATCCCGGATCGATCGATGTCGATCCGGGATGCCCAGTTTATCGCACGGATGGGTTTTCCCCTGTTGAAGATCCACGCAACAGGGACAATCGATTTCAGGCAGGTCTTCTGACTTCCGGATCCACCGAAAACAGCGCCTTCCCATCACCCATGGTGCATGACAGTGGCTTGTTGCTGCCTTCGTCCCCGGTTACAGCGGCGGGCCCGCCCCCGATTTTCACGGGGTTCCCTCTTCGGCTCGATGATCGAGCACCTGAATCGCCGCTACCCAATCATATTTCGACATCTTCTGTCAAGCGAATTTCGCAAGTGTCCGGAATCCTGTCCATGGATCATGTCGGTGGTTGATATCGCAGGCAGTCTGTTGGAAGCTGCCGAGGAATGTTTTCGGATGAATCCCTCGCTTGACAGCTTCCCATACGGCAGCTATTATTTGCAAGTAGATTTGCATTAAATGGCTGTAACAGGCATCGCCTCCCCCAATACCTGAATCCATCGCGGCGTCCATGGGACGGGGGATTCGAATGGTGGTAGAGTCGACGCCGCCCCCGGACATGAAAATTCCGTGGCGGTATCGGGCGGATGAAGCATGGTTATCGTCGCCTCCGGGAGTGAAAATTGGCCGGAAAACACTGCCCACTGCCGACTGCCTACTGCCCACTGCCCTCTTCCTAACCCACTCTCAAGCCAGGAGGTCTCGCAATGTTCCGAAAACGTTTGTGGATCATCGGGTTGTCCCTCATCGCCTACGGCATTTTTCCATTCGTCTCCTTCTGCAACGCGGCTTCGCCCCAAAGGCACATCCTCGTCACCACCTTTCCCATCTATCAAATCGTCCGCAACATCACCCAGGGCTGCGAAGGAATCCACACCGACTTGCTGCTGTCCAGCCACTTGGGATGTCCACACGATTATGTGGTGACCCCCCAGGACCTGCAGAAACTGGCCAAGGCCGATATCCTGGTGATCAACGGTCTTGGCATGGAATCGTTTCTCGAAGCTTCCTTGAAAAAAGCCAACCCGAACCTCACAGTCATCGACAGCTCGAAAGGAATTTCGGATCTTCTTCCCTACGGTTCCGGAAGCGGCAAGTCCGGATCGAAGCAATCCAAACCGCGGCTCGATGCCCAAAAGAGTGGCGGCAAGCATTCCCATCAGCACGATAACGACCACGATCACCAACACGATCACTCGGGAGAACACAATCCGCATCTGTTCGTAAGCCCCCGCATGAACGCCCGAATCGCCGAAACCATCGCCTCGGCCCTGTCCAATCTGCATCCAGAGCTTGCCGATCGCTATCACCGAAATGCCGAAACCTACAAGGACGCCCTGAACCGATTGGCGGATGACATGGCGGCTTTGGGCAAGCGCCTTCGCAACAACCGAATCGTTCAACCGCATGGGATCTTCGATTATCTGGCCCGGGATATGGGACTTGAAATCGTCGCCACGATGCAGCCCGATGGGCTGGCGCCTTCGGCCGCCGAAATGAGGAAGCTCGTTCATATCCTTCGGGAAAAGCAGGTCGGCGCCATCGTCACTGAACCGCAGTATCCCGACAAGATCGGAAAAACCCTCTCGAAAGAAACGGGGGTTCCCTTGATTCGATTGGACCCGGCAGCCTCCGGTCCGCAAGATGCACCGCTCGATTATTATGAAACCGTCATGCGCAACAACATGGAGGCCCTCCGAGCGACGATCGGCGTTTCCGGCTCCTGGTGACACCGGTTCCGAGCCGGGGAGGGCCGCAAACCAGAAACCTTGACAGTGACCTTCCCTTCGAATTCCCTTGATTTATCAACATCTGCAGGTTACAGAAAAATAGCAGGCTCTAAGAACCATGCATCCTAAAACCCCATTCCACCTGGAAAGGAGAATGCATCATGTCGGAAACGGTTGCCCCTACCCCCACCAATGCTTCCCCGAGATTTCGCGGCGTCAATTTGGGCGGATGGCTGCTCTTGGAGAAATGGATGAAGCCCAGTTTGTTCAGCGGAATGAGTGCACTCGATGAAACCACCTGGTGCGTGGAGCTGGGAGACCTGGCGGCAGAACGGCTCCGGGAGCACTGGGCCACCTTCATCACAAAGGCCGATTTCGCTTGGATTGCGGAAACCGGAATCACCGTCGTTCGGATTCCGATCGGCCATTGGATTTTGGGCCCACCCTATCCGTATCATGGCATTTACGGCGGGAAGCTCTATCCCTTTGTCGTAGGCGGCATCGACATCCTGGATCAGGCGTTCGGATGGGCCGAGGAATACGGGCTGCAGATCGTCATCGACCTGCATGCCGCCCCAGGATGTCAAAACGGGTTCGACAACGGCGGCATCACGAATGTCGTCGATTGGCCAACGAAAGAAGAATATGTATCCTTTTCGGTGGACCTGCTGGGACGTCTGGCGGAGCGCTACAGCGGCTCGAAGGCCCTCTACGGCATCCAATGCCTGAACGAACCCCGTTGGGACATCCCGACCGATTTTCTCGTGGGATATTACCAGCGGGTGTACGAGGCCGTCCGAAAACATTGCCCGGCCGAGCGGGCCGCCATCATCTTCCATGACGGTTTCCGTTCCCATACGGAATATATCGGAGCGATGCAGCCGCCGACGTACCAGAACGTGATCTTTGATGTCCATCGGTACCAATGTTTCGAGAAGTCCGACCTCGAAATGGATATCTACGGACACATCGACAAGGCGGCCAACCTGTGGCGAAAAGAGGCGGGGGAGATTCAGCGGGATCTGAACCTGCGATCGATCGTCGGAGAATGGAGTCTGGGCCTCGATCTGGAAGTCGTTTCTTTGGGAGCCTTGGGGCCCTTCGATCATGCCCTGAAGAAGCTCACCGACTATCAGAAGAATGCGGCTCTGCGGGCATACGGGGCGGCCCAGCTTCTGGCTTTTGAACATCACCACGGCTGGTTTTTCTGGAGTTATCGTACGGAAACCACACCCGAATGGTGCTTCAGGGAATGTGTGGAACGGGGATGGTTACCCGACAATTACCGTTAAAAGCCTCCGGATTCCTCCGAATCGTCGGGTTCGAGCATTTTGGCCGATCGAGCCCGACCGAGGGCGACGGTTCGATGATGCAGCGTCCGAAGACCGGCCTGAAAGCTGATATTGAGCAGTGTCGTATTGGGTAATTCCCGGCGAAGCATCTCGAAGACGATTCGAGCCCCCTTCGGGCTGAAGGCATCCAGCACTTCCTGCATGCAGATCCAGGCAGGTTTCTGAATGAGCGCTCTGGCGAAGCACAAGCGCTGTTGGGAACGCTGGGGCAGGACCTGCTCCCAGTTGTCGTGATCGTCGAGTCGTGAGGCGATCCAGGCCAGACCGGAGCATTCCAAGGCATGGCGGATGACGGCGGGATCGAACCGATCCGCCGGATGCGGATAGCACAGGACTTCCCGCAATACCCCTTCGTAGAGAAACGGCCTCTGGGTGATGAACATCATGTCCTCGATTGGCGGGGTCATCACCTTGCCGCTTCCCCACAACCAGAGGCCGGCAAGCACCTTGAACAGGCTCGAGGTCACCTCCGGATCCCCCGTGAGCAGCACCCGTTCCCCCCTTCGGAAATCGGCGTGAAAATGCTCCAAAAGCACCCTGCCCGACGGTTCTGCAATGCACAGGTTCTGGATCACGAGGCGTGAGCGCTGGGAGCGTTCCACCACGATGCACACCCGCCCGGAGCTTCGCTTGCAATCCTCCACATCCTGCATCGCCTGGTAAAGCGACAACACCCGTTCTGCGGAAGCCCGGCAACGCGCCATCTCCCCGATGTTGTCCACCGGCCAGGAAAGCGCCGAAGTAAGCCGCTGGAAGGCCTCAGCAGCCTGCATCAGCAGGCCGAGAGTCATCACGCCCCGAATGTACTGGGGGGCAGCAACCAGAATCGGGAAAATCGGCAGCAGCAAACCGTATCCTGTCCCAAACGCCACAAGCCCCATGTAGGCCATGGATTGCCTGTTCCATTGGCGAATGATCTCCAGAAACCGAATGGACGACCGGCTCTTTTCGAGGGGCTCCCCCCGCATGAGGGCGATGGCTTCGGGATTCTCGCGCACGCGGGAAAGGCCGAAGCGAAACGTCGCTTCCGCATTCTGAAGGGCGTTTGTGGAAGAAACGAGGGGGCGCCCCATCATCCAGCCGAACACACTGCCCGAAGCCGCATACAGAAACGCCAGGATGACCATGTAGCCGGGAATGTTCAGCTGGATCCCTGGAATGTTCACCGATCCGGAGACAGACCAGAGGATGTCGATGAACATGCCGACACTCAAGAGCGAATAGATCAGGGTATGCGCCAGAGCGACGGCGATTTCCGTTGCAATGCGAATGTCTTCTGCAATCCGCTGATCCGGATTGTCGTGATCCCCAGGCGTGTGCAACAACCTGTAGAATCGGCCGCCTTCCATCCACTGATTCACCAGTTGATCCGTCAGCCAGGCCCGCCAGTCCATCTGCAGCCATCGTTTGACAAGCAGATGCCCGCCGGTGACGACGATCGAGAGCAGGAAGATCAGGACAAACACCCCGATTTGAATCAACAACCGGGAAATCGAATGCTGTTCCAGAGCATCGAAGAGCGCCCCACGCCAATAATTGCTCCAGACCGACAGCCCAACCTGAGCAACGGTAAGCCCCAGCAGCAAGGCTGCAGCCCCCCGCACCTTCCAGCAGCGCTCACAATTCCAGTATGGTCCTGCCAGCAACAGCACCTGCCGCAAAAAGCTCTGACGGGAGACGACTTGTACCGGTGTGGGTGGATTCGAAGCAGTCTGGGTCATGGGGATCTAATTTGATCAGGTTCCAGGCTACGAAGAAAATGATGCCCAAAGGGAGGGCTTCGGAAATCATTCCATTTCGATCACCTGAGTTCCGGCCATTCGATCTCCGATGCGAATGCCTCGAGGATCGGTGAATATCATGACCGTTTCGACAATACAAAAGATCGCGGAAGCGGAAATCAGCAGCAAATCGAGCAGCCATCCCAGAAACGGTATGAACACCAGGAAATACACGAGCGGGCCGAGGGCGAACATCCAATTGCGCTGGATCGATATCCAATAGTCCTGCCTTGGATCCTGCCGTATGGCCGGCTTGATCAAGCCTAGAGCAAAGAGATGTTTTCCGACGCTTCGATTTCCCAGGGCCGGAATCGGCAGCGCATCCCGCAGCAACAGGTAGGCTCCCCCGAGCAGATGTCCCAAAAAGGGAACGAGGCACAAGATGGCGGCAATGGCGGCATCGACCAGAAGGGCAAGGATTCGCTTGACAGGATCCGCCTTCTGCATGGGAAGCGGTGGATCAAAAGGGTGAGGTGGCATTGTCGGATCATTCCTTTCGGCTGAAAGAGAAGGGAAAGACGTCAGAAGTCAGAAGTCAGAAGTCAGAAGAAAAGCGGATGGATGCCATTTTGATGCGTTTGCAAAATGACAAAAGGCAACCCGCTTTGTCATTTCCGAAGATGCAAGCAATCGGAAGGGTGTTGCTGACCTCCCCCGTTTTCGGAGAGTTCCGTCCCATCCCGAATAGACCCCCAAAAGGCCTTTTCAGTCTTCCTCCTAACTCCTGTCTCCTATCTCCTATCTTCTGACTTCTGACTCCTGACTCCTGTATTCTTATTCCGAGGTCCGCTCCTTCCCTCCCCCGCCCCCCAGCACGGCATAGAGCTGCACCTGGTTGACGAGTTCGGCAAGCTGCAACTGCACCAGGCCCTGTCGGGCGCTGTAGAGGGTCCGCTGGGCATCGAGCACGCCCAGATAACTGTCCAACCCCTGGACATAGCGCGTTTCAGACAGCTTGTACGTCTTTTCCACCGATTGAATCAAGGATTTCTGCGTCAGCAGCTGATCCCCGATCGTTCCTCGAACCGCCAGAACATCGGCGACCTCTCGAAATGCCGTCTGGATGGCCTTTTCGTATTGGGCGACAGCCAGTTCCCGCTCGATCTGCGCGGCATCATAGGCGGACCACAAGCGGGCATCGAAGATGGGCGCGACAATCTGGGGGGAAAACAGCCACGTAGCCGATCCGGCCCCGAAGAGACCGGAAAGCTCGGCGCTCGCTGTTCCAAAGCCTGTCGTAAGCGATATCCGCGGGAAAAGGGCCGCCCGGGCGGCATCGATTTGTGCGTTTGCAGCCAGCAGCCGATGCTCGGCGGCCCGGATATCCGGTCGCAGCAAAAGCACTTCGGATGAAAGTCCAGGTGCAAGTGCTCTGGGGGGAGTCACTCCGCTCAAATGCTCGGCCAGAAGCCCTCGATCCACCGGTTGGCCGACAATGAGATCCAGGGCGTTTTCGTCTTTGGCCACCTGCTGGGTATACCGAAGAACATCCGCCTGTGCGGCATCCACCTGGCTTTTGGCCCGCTGAACGTCGATTTCCGTTCCCAGTCCTGCGGCCATACGGGACTGGATCAGATCGTAGAGCGCCTTCTGGGTTTCGAGGGTTGATCGGGCCAACGACAGCATCTCCCGGTCAGCAATCAGGGAAAGATACGCACTGGCTACCGTTGCGACCACGGCAATCTGGGCGCTGTTACGCGCTTCTTCACTGGCCAGATACACTTCCAGGGCCTGTTTCTCGAGGCTGCGGATCCTGCCGAAAAAATCGATTTCCCAAGATGCGATGCCGAGATTCACACTGTACTGAGATTGGGTCGTCGGCTTTCTGGATGAGGAAAGGTCTTCCGGAAGGCGCTGCCGCGTCATTTCCCCTGTGGCACCGACCGATGGAAAGAGCTCGGATCGTTGAATCCCGTAGAGCGCACGGGCCCTTTCCACGTTCAGCGCGGCCAATCGAAGATCCCGGTTGTTGCCGACCGCCGCTTGAATGAGCCACTGCAGGCGCTCGTCCTGCCAGAAGGCGCTCCAGTGCAGATCCGCTGCGTTGGCAACCGCCTCGTCATCGACTTTCGGCGAATAGGCCGCCCCGCTGGGCCAGGCTTCCGGAACCGGCGGCTTGGGGTTTTCATAGGATCTGGAGAAGGAACAACCGGCCGTCAGCAGGGACACCACCAGAAAAATAGCGGTGATGCTTCGTTTCATGATACCACCTCCTTGCTTCCGGATGTCAGGATCACCTGCTGGACGGTGTTCGACCCCTTGCGCCGCTGAAAAAACCGGTACACCAGTACGAAAAAGAGCGGAATGAAAAAGAGATCGATGAAGGTTGCAGAGAGCATACCGCCGGCTACAGCCGTACCGATCGCCTTCATGGCGCCTGCGCCCGCACCGCTTGCGATGGCCAGCGGCAGAACACCGAAGAAGAAGGCGAGAGAGGTCATGATGACCGGTCGGAGCCGGGTTTTGGCAGCGCCGAGGGTGGCCTCGATCACCCCCTCCCCATGAGCCATCCGCTCCTTGGCGAACTGAATGATCAAAATGGCGTTCTTCGTCGTCAAACCGAGGGTCGTCAAGAACCCGATCTGAAAATACACGTCGTTCGGAAATCCCCGGGAATAGGTCGCAATGGTCGCACCGAAAAGCCCCAGAGGAAGCATCAACAGGTTGGCGATCGGAATCGTCCAGCTTTCGTATAGAGCTGCGACGCATAGAAAGATCACCAGAATCGAAAAGGCATACAGGAGAGGCGCCTGGGATGTCGCCATGCGCTCCTGGTAGGAAAGCCCCGTCCAGTCAAAACCGAACCCCTGCGGAAGCCTTCCGGCCAGCTCTTCCATGGCCTTCATCGCCTCACCGGAACTGCGACCGGCTGCCGGTTCCCCCCAGATGTTGATGCTCGGAAAGGCATTGAATCGTTCGAGCTTCGGAGAACCCAACTCCCAACGACCCGTGGCGAAGGCGGAGAAGGGAACGAGTTTCCCGGCCGTATTGCGCACATAGAGCTTGTCAAGATCCTTCGGAAGCATGCGGAAGGGGGCATCCGCCTGGACGAACACCCGCTTGACCCGGGCCGCCTGAATGAAGTCGTTCACATAGGCGCTTCCAAAGGCGGCCTGGATGGTCTGATGGATGCTGGTGATCGGGATGCCGAGGGCGCCGACCTTCTCCCAGTCGATGTCGATATGGTACTGGGGGACGTCCTCCATGCCGTTGGGTCGGACCTGCTTGAGCCGGGGATCCTGAGCCGCCATGCCCAGAAGCTGGTTTCTGGCCGCCATCAGTGCGGCATGCCCCAACCCTGCCCTGTCCTGCAACTGAAAATCGAACCCGGTGGCATTCCCGAGTTCGATGACCGGAGGCGGTGGAAAGGCAAAGACCATGGCTTCCCGAATCTGGGAAAACGCCCGCATGGCCCTGCCTGCCACAGCCTGGGCCCGCAGCTCGGGTTTGTCCCGCAAATGCCAATCCTTGAGCCGAACGAAACTCAACCCCATGTTCTGACCTCTTCCGGCCACACTGATCCCCGAAACCGTCAGCAGGGCTTCGACAGCATCTTTTTCGGCACCCAGGAAATAACTCTTGACCTTGTTTTCCAAAACCGCCTTGGTTTGCTCCAGCGTGGAATTGGCGGGCAGCATCACCTGGGTGATCAAGGTTCCCTGGTCTTCATCCGGAAGATAGGCCGTCGGCATTTTCAGCAACAGGGTGTTCATGGAGGCAACGATGACGATGTAGATAAAGATGTAACGCCATTTCCGACTGAAGGACCAGTTGACGGTTCGCACATAGCGATCCCGCAATCGGTAGAACATCCGGTCGAACCACCGAAAAAACGGCCGTAGAAAGAAAACGGCATGGTCGGCCGGTTCATATCCCGGTGGAATGGGTTTCAAGAGCGATGCACAAAGAACCGGCGTCAACACGAGGGCAACGACGACCGAAAGAAGCATCGAGGTGATGATCGTGATCGAGAACTGCCGGTAGATGACCCCGGTCGATCCCTTGAAGAAGGCCATGGGGCCGAAGACGGCCGCCAGAACGAGTCCGATGCCGATCAGAGCACTCGTGATCTGGTCCATGGACTTGGCCGTCGCCTCCCTGGGCCCCAGGCCTTCTTCGGCCATGATCCGCTCGACGTTTTCAACGACGACGATGGCGTCGTCCACCAAGAGGCCGATGGCCAGCACCATGGCGAACATCGTGAGCATGTTGATGGAGAACCCGAAGAAATGCAGGGATGCGAAGGTTCCGAGCAGCACCACCGGCACGGCGATTGTTGGAATGAGGGTTGCCCGAAAGGTTCCCATGAAGACATACATGATGCAGAACACGAGGAAGATGGCCTCGAAGAGGGTCTTCACGACTTCCTGGATGGCCACCCGGGTAAACGGCGTCGTATCGTAGGGATAAACCGCTTTCATGCCCGGCGGGAAATACCGGCTCATCTCGGCGATCTTGGCCTTGACGGCATTGGCCGTGTCGAGAGCGTTCGCCCCGGCCGCCTGACGCACCGCCATACCGGCCGCCGGCTTCCCATTGAAATAGGCTTCCACATCATAGAATTCCGTGCCGAGCTCCGCCCTTCCGATATCCCGTATCCGGATCACCGCACCGTCGGGTGTGATGCGCACCGGAACGTTGGCGAATTCCTCCGGCGTCTTCAAGAGACTCTGAACGATGATCGATGCATTGAGCCGCTGCCCGGGCACCGCCGGTGTCCCGCCGAACTGACCCGCCGATACCTCGACGTTGTATGAACGCAGTGCTGCGACGACATCCGTGATGGCGATCCGGTAATCGTTCATCCGATCCAGGTTCAGCCAAATGCGCATGGCATACTGGGTGCCGAAATTTTCCACCTCCCCGACCCCGGGAACCCGTGCCAGGACTTTTTCGAGATTCGACTGGGCATAATCCCTCAGGTCGTTTCCGTCCATGCTCCCATCTTCGGAAATGAGGCTCACGATCAGCAGATAATTTCGGGTGGCCTTCCCTACGGAAACCCCTCGGCTCTGCACCACATCCGGAAGGCTTGCCATGGCGAGCTGCAGCTTGTTCTGCACCTTGGTCCAGGCCACATCGGGATCGGTTCCGGGAGCGAAGGTCAGTTCGATCCGAGCGTTTCCGGAGGAATCGCTCGTCGCCGACATGTACAGCATGGCTTCCAGACCTGTCATCTTCTGCTCGATGATCTGGGTGACGCTGTTTTCGACGGTTTCGGCCGAAGCTCCCGGATAGGACGCCGTGATGTAAATGGAGGGGGGAGCGATCGGCGGGTATTGGGAAATGGGCAAGCTGTAAATGGCCAGTGCACCGACCACCATGATGGAAATGGCGATGACCCATGCGAAGACCGGTCGGTCCAGAAAGAATCGGGAGAGCATGTCGTACCTCCGTCACTTCGATGGGGTTGTGCCTGCGGTTTGTGCCTGTTGCTTCACCGGTGCCTCGGGTTTGGGCCCTGGGGCGGCAGTCTGCTGGGCCACCCGAACCGGCATGCCGGGCCGTGCCCGCTGAAGTCCTTCGACAACGATCCGATCTCCGGGCTGGAGGCCCGAGGAAATGAACCATTTGTCCGCCATACAACGATCGATCACCACAGGGGCGACCCTTGTCTTCCCCTCATCGGTGAGCAAGAGGGCATACGGGTTTCCTTTGGGATCGCGCATCACAGCCTGCTGCGGAACCAGAATGGCTGCATCGTTCTTGCCTTCGATGACGACGGCTCGAACGAACATTCCCGGCAGCAAGGTGTGATCCGGATTGGGAAAGAGGATTCTTAACGTGACCGATCCAGTCGTTGGATCGACCGTCACGTCTTGAAACTGGAGCGTGCCCGTTTTCGTATAGGTCGATCCGTCTTCCAACACCAGCTTCACGGTATTCTGGCTCTGACCGTTACGGATGAGGCGGCCCTCTTCCATCCGCTTCCTCAGCCGAAGCAGATCGGCCGTCGATTGGGGAACGTCCACATAGATGGGATCGAGCTGCTGGATGGTGGCAAGCGCTACAGGTTGGTAGGCGGCCACCAGTTGTCCTTCGGTCACGTTGGATTTTCCGATCCGCCCCGATATGGGGGCCTTGATCATCGTGTAATTCAGGTTGATGGTTGCGGTATTCACCATGGCCTTCCAGTACTGAATATCGGCCTCCACCTGCTTCAATGCTGCAGCTGCATCGTCTGCGTCCTGGCGGCTCACGGCCTGTACTTCGGCCAGATCCGCCAGGCGTTTGGCCTTGGCCCGAATGGCCGGAAGATTCGCCTCCGAGCGGGCAAGGCTTGCTTTGGCGCTGTCGAGGGCCGCCTGAAAGGGGGCGGGATCGATCTGGTAGAGCGGATCCCCTGCCTTCACATCGCTTCCTTCCGTAAAGAAGCGATGCAGGATCAGACCGTTGACCTGGGGTCGGATGTCGGCCACCAGCTTGGCCGTCGTCCGACCGGGCAACTCCGTCGTCAAGACGATGGGCTCGGTTTTCACCGTTTCGACGACGACTTCGGGTGGAGGCATTTGAGGCGGCCCCTGAGGCTTTTGCTGACATCCGAGGAACATAAAGAAACCTGACAACAGAACCACAGAAACAAGCGCAATGCGATCACGGAACGGCACGGTCATAATATCCTCCGGTGAATGGGGATCGGCTCAATCGGGTTGTTCACGGAGCAACCCCTTGAAGAGAATGTTCAGGATATCATCCGGATTTTCCGGGTAGGGAAATCGATCCGGAGATTCCAACCACAGGAACAGAAAACCGTTGCACAGGCTGTCGAGAGATGCGGCAAGAATGTAGGGCTCGGTGATGGGGGAAAAACGCCCCAAGGCAATCCCCTTGGCGAAAATCGCCGTCAATTTCATCAGAAAGGCTTCCCGTCGACGCCGGATATCCTGATCGACTCCGGCCATGATATTGAAGCTGGCACCACGGGTTTCGGCGAAATAGATCCGAATGACGGACGCGTTCGACCGAAAGATCTCTCCCTTCGTCTGAACATACCGCCTCAATTGCTCCACCGGATCCTGGCTCGATTCGATAGCCGTCGTCAACGCCGAATGGAACCGATCCGACAGTTCCAAGATCAGGGCCTTGTAAAGATCCTCCTTGTTGCTGAAGAATTTGTACAGGGTCCCGATGGCGAACTCCGATGCGGCAGCAATTTCATGCATGGAAACATTGTGGTATCCTCTTTCAGAAAACAGATTCAGGGCGGCCTGCAGGATTTCCTGCCTCTGGCGGATCCGTTCCCGCTCCCTTCT
>Ga0101944_10005722_pt1 | contig 13800 bp, 10 predicted proteins | sample DewCreD2012metaG_FD_75245 | JGI IMG/M metagenome (GOLD analysis project Ga0101944, IMG submission 75245) | Hot spring sediment bacterial and archeal communities from British Columbia, Canada, to study Microbial Dark Matter (Phase II) - Dewar... ... | reverse complement strand
AAAGAAATAGGGCAATGGTTCATCCTGGTTGCCCCAAACCGGGTAATTGTCCCAACCGGCGGCATCCATGGTGCGAACCATGTCCTCCATGTCGATACACTGGGATAGGGGCGCAGGATAGAGGTTTGTCGTTATAAATTGATGAGGCAGGGCTTTTTGCCGGATGATCCGTACCTGAGTTTCGGCCCATGAAACAGCCGTATCTGAAGAAAATCGGTCGTAATCTAAAAGCAAAGCCGGATTATGGCCTGTGGCAACCTGTTGGCGGGGCAGGGGAATTTGGTCAAAGCGGCTGTAGGTACTGCCCCAAAAAATAGTACCCCAACACCTATTCAGGTTCTCTATCGTTTCGTAGCGTTGGGCGAGCCAGCGATGCCACGCGGCCCGGCAATGGTCGCATACACAATGATCCGAGCCTTCATGTCCTATTTCGTTATCAATCTGCCACCCAATTACTGCCTGTGTTGAGCCGTAATGGTCCGCAATGGCCTGGACGAGCTGCCGGGCCGCTTCCTGATATACTGGCGCATTCATACAACCCATGCGGCGGCAGCCGAAGTCCCGGCTGAGTCGTGATGGATGTATAGCAAGGACCGTTGGATCCTTATCAACAAGCCAGGCGGGCATAATGGCTGTAGGGGTACCAAGAACTACACCGAGCTTGTGCGCTTCCAGAAGCTGAATGACATCATCGAACAGGGAAAAGTCGTATATACCAGGCTTGGGTTCAAGGATTGGCCAGGCAAATTCCATGATGCGGACCGCCTGAAAGCCCTGTTCTGCCATTCGTGTAACATCCGATTCCCAAAGGGTCCGATCCCACTGTTCCGGATACCAGTCGACTCCCCATAGTAAATTACTAGACATAAAACACACCTCTCAATTATGGACACCGTTCCCTGTTATGGGTACCTCTAAAAAGTCGGTTCAATATAATCTATGTGCATTTGTGAATGGGCATACATCTTTACTACACCATGAAATCAACCTGTGGTTGTGAATTGGTTAGCTTGTTCTTTATGCCCTATCTCAGTATTATAGCACAGGTTTTTAGGGAGGAGCGGAATGGCCCATTGTATTGTTGCAGAAGCGGAAGCGATTCTGGATAAGGAATTCCCTGTATTAGATAAGGGTTTTGTCCGGCTGGTGGATTATCTTGGTGGTGATGAACGGGTGGTCCAGGCTGCACGTGTCTCCTATGGTGCGGGGACAAAAAGTTACCGGGAAGATGCGGCCCTTATCGACTATCTGTTGCGGAATGAACATACTTCTCCCTTTGAACAGGTGGTACTTGCCTTCCATATAAAACTTCCCATTTTTGTGGCCCGTCAGATGATTCGTCACCGGACTGCACGGCTTAATGAAATTTCCGGGCGTTATTCAGTGATGAAAGATGATTTTTATATCCCCGCACCGGAAGATGTGGCCCTGCAAAGCAGTGATAATAAACAGGGCCGTGCTGAGGAGCCCCTTGCTCCGGAGGCTGCAGCAGCTGTTCGAGATTTGTTTGCACTGGGTCAGAAAGAAGCCTACGATGACTATCTGCGCCTGGTAAATCAGGGAATAGCCCGGGAGCTTGCCCGGATTAACTTGCCCCTTTCTCTGTATACCGAATGGTATTGGCAGATGGATTTACATAATCTATTCCATTTCCTCAGGCTCCGACTCGATCCCCATGCTCAGAAAGAAATACGGGAATATGCTCAGGTTATGCTGGATATAACAAAGAAAGTAGCACCCCGATGCTGTGAATCCTTTGAACGGCATATTTTAGGTGGAGTTCGATTCTCTCAGGAAGAACTGGCAGAACTGAAGCGTCGGCTTGGTGCAAGTGGGGAGCCATTAACCGGCAAAGCCCTGGAACGCTTTGAAGAAAAACTGCGTTCCGGCCGCCAGTTATAAAGCGCTAGCTATAATACCACCAACCACTAAACAATTTGAGCTACCAGTACAAGATATGGAGATAGGGGTGTTGTTTATAACAGCTCAGGTTTGTACACGAGAAGTTCAATTTCATCAATATTATCTTTTAGAATTTCCAGGAGTTCAGGGTTAAATTGGCCTGCCAGATTCCGTTCATCACCCTTAAAAATGATATTCAAAGCCGTTTCTCGGTCATAGGCTTCTTTGTAAATACGGGTGGATCGGAGGGCATCGTATACATCGGCTAGGGCGGTGATCTGGGCTTCTATGGGGATTTGATGTTCCTTTAGGCCGAAGGGGTAACCCCGGCCGTCCCAGCGTTCGTGGTGGTACATGGCAATATTTCTGGCTACTTCGAAGAAAGGACCTTCCAATAACTGGGAAGAATAGACTGTGTGCTTTTTAATGAGTTCAAATTCTTCAGAACTTAACTTGCCTGTTTTCTTTAATAAAAGAGGATCGATAAAGATTTTCCCAACATCGTGAAGCCCCGCAAAGGAGATGATTTCTTCTACCTTTTTCCGGGGCAGGTTCATTTTTCGTGCTAAATATCCAGAAAGTATAGAAACCCGGGTGTTGTGCTGTCCTGTTTCAGGATCGTACTGTTCTACAACCTTAGCGAGCTTGGAAGAAAAATTATAATAAGCCCGTTTCATGATTTCCGTATGGATACGGATGCGTACAAAACCGCGGGCCAGTTCTGCAAAGGAAAGGCACATCCGGCGGGCCAGGGGGGTGAAATTAGTAGCTTTCCCCTCTGCAATATCCAGCATGAAAAGAATGGTGATTTTTTCATCTACCGGAATGGTAAAAAGGATGGTAGCTTTTACTGGTTGAAAAGACTTTTTTATAATTTTATACACCTGCTCGGGCATTTTTGCCTGCCAAAGGGCGTGAATATTGGGAAGCTCGATGATATGTTTATCTTCTTCCACCAGGAACCATTGCTTTTTCATTTTTTTAGATAAGATGGCCTGAATATGGTGTCCAAATGATGAAATAAAGGTTAGGTTATCGCCCTTGATAAAGGCGATACTGCCATAATCGGCCTGGTCTACCAGGCGAAGCAGGACTAACAAGAGCCGGTTAAAAAAGACTGGGAGCCGAACCGTGCTGTCACCGAATTGCTGGGATATGGAAAGCAACTGCCGGATTTTATCCTGGAGGGCTGATATTTCTTCATAACTATAGATAAGTGATTCATTGATATTTTGGAGGGCTATTTTTTGCTGGGTTAGGCTTTGATATTTTCCTGCGAGTTTTAAGAAGGCTTCGAAGGTTTTTTTGCTTGAGTTGGAAAACGAGGCTTTTTGCCCCTGTGGAATATCCACCTCGAGGATGATCTGTTCACCCTCATCAATGGAATAGGTTCCGATTATTGCTTCTTCGACTTTTCCGAGAGCAGAATAAGCTTCCTGTTTTATCGATTCCGGGGTTGCGGAGCTCAGGCAATCTAAGAAAGAGCCCACATTTTTTACCGAAGAACCATGGGTATTGCACCAGGAGCTTTCCAATTTAAGGTTGAGTAATTGGTCCAATTCATGACCGATAGATGCAACAAAATACCACCGTTCAGGGTTCCGGATGCTGACCGTTCCCTGGGTAGCCTCCGGTATTAGTGAAAGGGCGACTTCCAGAAGTCTGTGGTAATATAATTCAGGATCCCAATCATACCAGTCTAATTCCAGAAGCAAGTCTAATATGGCCTGGGTTGAACTGGTAGATTCATGTAAAACTTCCATACATAACCTACGATACTTTTAGTATACTCTATATTTACGATTTTTTGGAGATTTTTTAGTTTTTTGTAAAAACTATACAAAATGACTGCTACTTATATAAATGTTAGATATTAAAACACTTTAAAAAATCCAAAAAATCAATTTATCATATCAGGTTTTGATATAAATATCTACTATGTTAAAATTTGTAATTTTCTTGACGGCCCGGTAGTCTGGGCTTATGATTTTTACAGGAGCTTATGATGAAGAAACTCTCGGTTAAATTAATTTTGTTCGTTGGAATTAGTGTCATGCTAATTGCCCTTTCTGTTGGCGCGACGGCTTCCATTTTTTTATTCCGATTGGCAAATACCAATGCTCAGCATCTAGAAACCATGTTGATGAGCAAATATGACGAAGAAATCCGCTGGCAGACCGAACAGGCAAACACCATGCTAAACGCCATTGGAAAGCTCCGGGATGAGGGCAAAATAGACAAGGATATGGCCTTTAGTCTGGCTCAAAACCTGATGAATAGTCTCCGGTATGGAAAAGAGGGCTACTTTTGGGCTGATACGGTGGATGGAGTTAATGTGGTTCATGGCAGTAAACCTGAAAACATTGGCCGCAACCGCCTGAATGATGTGGATGCCAAGGGATTTAAACTTATAGAAGCTATAATAAATGCTGGTAAAAATGGGGGCGGCTTTACAGATTATTGGTATCCAAAGCTGGGAAAAACTGATCCTGAGCCTAAACGAGGATACAGCTTGCTGAACCCAGCCTTTAATTGGGTCCTGGGTACAGGTAATTATTATGATGATATTCAAAAAGCCGTTCAGGAACAAAGGACAATAACTTTTAAGGAAGTTCAGTATATAAGTATAATGATTATCAGCATAGCAATCTTGATAACCATAGTTATTTTGCTTGCCGCAGGAGTAGCCAGCAGACTTATCACAAGACCTATTATACTTGTTACCAATTCCTTAAAGGAAATATCCTGCGGATCTGGAGATTTAACCCAGAAACTGCCGGTTATTGGCAAAGATGAAATCGGTCAGCTTTCGTTCTATTTTAACGAGTTTATTGCAAGTCTTAATACCACCATGCTCCAGGCGAAAACAGCGGCAGGTACGGTCTTACAGCTAGGAGAACAATTAAAGAAAAATGCCGATGCGATGAATACTGCCACGAGGGACATTAAGATCAGTTTGGATGATATGAATAAAAAAATTGAAGGCCAGACTGGCAGTATTACCGGGACTTCCTCTGCGGTGGAGCAGATTGTTCGTAATATTGAGTCCCTGGCCTTACTCGTTGAAACCCAGGCGTCTAATGTTACTGAATCTTCAGCTTCGATAGAAGAGATGGTGGGTAATATTCGTTCAGTAAGCAATAATCTTTCCCGTGCATCGGAACAGTTTGGTGAATTGGTAGAAGCGGCCAGAATTGGCCGAGAAAAACTGGACAGTGTTTCCCAGAGTGCCCAGTCAGCCCAGACCCATTCGGATCATCTGGTAGAAGCCAATAGTATTATCCAGTCTATTGCAAGCCAGACAAACCTGTTGGCTATGAATGCGGCCATAGAGGCGGCCCATGCGGGGGATGCGGGCCGGGGCTTTACGGTTGTTGCTGAAGAAATACGGAAATTAGCAGAAAATGCGGCCCATCAATCCAAGGATATTGCGGGGAACCTGAAGGAAATTAAGCAAACTATCGATTTGGTCGTGCAAACCTCCAGCGATGCAGGAGAGGCTTTTGGAAACATTGAGAATCTGGTTCATCGGGTAGAAAACCTGGTTCAAGAAATTCAGCAGGCCATGCAGGAACAGAATACGGGGAACCAGCAGGTTCTGGAGTCTCTTAAGAATATGCAGAATATAACCATGGAAGTTAAAGATGGTTCCCGGGAAATGAAGGAAGGATCAAACCAGATTCTGGAAGAAATGAAGAACCTTAAAGATTCTAGTCATCTACTGGTGGACCAGCTCGAGATTATTTCTCGGAATACGGAAAAAATCATTGCCGTATCCCAGGAAACAGAGGTTATATCGGAAAAGAATATAGAAGCCAGCCAAAAGCTTTCTGGTATAGTCGGGCAGTTTAAGTGCGAAGATTAGGAGTTTAAAAAAGGGCACTATAGTTTTGTAAAAACTGATTATACCGCTTTTCCAGCCCTAGTATTTGCTGGGGCTGAATTTCATGAAACTTAAGCTGTTGCGGCAGGGCTCCCGAAAGCATGGTTCCTGCCATGGCTGCGGCTCCTCTTGCTGAAACATCGGAAATTTCAGCTACCTGCAGTGGATGTTCCAGTACTGATGCAAGTAATGTAACCCATCCTGAACGGCAGCTGCTTCCGCCAACCAATCTGAAAGCAAAATCCGTGAAATAGGCGGCATTTTTTGTGCCGAGCAGGGTTTCTATTCCAAGCCGTACGGTGCAGGCTACACCAAAGAGCGCTGAGGCCATAAGGTCTCGCCTTGTGTGCTGGAGACTTAAGCCAATCCAGGCTCCGCGGGCATCGGGATTTCTATAAGGGGTGCGTTCTCCTGCAAGATAGGGCAGAAAGGTAAGATCTGCAGGAATATCAGTTGGGCATTTATCAAATTCCTGGTAAAACTCTTCCCAATCATAGTGAAGCCATTCACGAACCCGTTCTAATGCGAGGCCCCCATTCAGCATCGCTGCCATCTGGTAGCCCTGCCCTGCCAGGGCTGATTCATAATAATTAAGGGATTGATTATATTCTGGGATTGTTGTGAGGGGCCGAACCACTTGAACAGCAGTTCCTACGCTGATTTGGATAATCCCCTGCGATGCGGCCTTTTCAATAAAACAAGCAGAACCAAAGAGAGCCGCGGGGGTGTCCCCTGCACCGGCTACCACAGGCACCTGTTCTGGCAAGCCAAATCGCAGGGCTTCCCCAAGGGTATGCCCCGTAACTTCAAGGCTTTTGCGGATCGGTGGGAGCTTACGTTCATCAATTTGAAGTAATCTGCATAGGTCTTGGTCCCAGGACTGGGTTTTAAAGTTATACAGCAAGCTCCCTGATGCGTCAGAAAAATCGGTGCAGATTTGGCCGGTGAGGCGGTACCGGATGTAATCTTTGGGAAATAGAAACCAGCGGGTTTTTTCATATAATTCGGGCCGGTGTTTTTTAAACCATACAATAGACACGGCGGTCATGCCCGCGTTGGGGGCATTCATGATTTCGGTCTCTCGGCCCTTTATGTAATGGTCCAAAAGCGGGAGAAATTCGGTTCCCCGGCTGTCTGCCCAGAGGATGGCGGGATGTATGGCTTCGCCGCTTTGAGATAGGGGAACAATGCCATGCATTTGCCCGGAAAAACCAATTGCATCGATAGGGAGTGTGTTTGGACCTTGTAAAATCACCTGTTGGTGCAGCTGTGCCATTGCTTCTGCAAGGGCTGACATCCAGAGGGCTGGGTGGGTTTCGGCGGCGCCCGGTTCCGGTGATGTGACTGGATAGGCGACGGAAGCGCTTGATCGGAGGGTTCCATCAAGCTCCTGTAAAAGTACTTTTATTGATCCAGTACCCAGGTCAATTCCAAGCAGCATACTAACCTCTGCAGGCATCATACTCAGTTGGATGGGTTTGGTCAAAGTTATAAGGAACATGTATTACAAAAGTCATGAAAAACCCGTTGATCTTTCTTTGATTTTTTGGTAGATAAGGTCCAGCATTTTTATACGCAACAATTTCAGCATCATGGTTATGTCAGGTTCACGCCATCCCGACCATGGGTAGGGGGACCTGTGACCATTTCTTTACTTATCATCCTTTTTTTCATACTTGCCAATCTCATTGTAGGATCTATCGTATCTTCAAAGAAAATGACCAGCAGGGATCAGTTTGCCCTTGCCGGGAGATCCCTTAGTGGTTTGCTCTTATTTGCTACCATGGCCGCAACCAATTTTTCTGCCTTTACTGTATTTGGTTTATCCGGTGCTGGCTATCGGATGGGTTGGGCCTATTATCCGGCCATGGCTTTTGGGACCGGCTTTATGGCGCTCAGTTTTATCGTGCTTGGGATTCCTATGCTTCGGTTATCAAAAACCTATGGATGGATTTCCCCAGCCCAATTTATAGAAGCCCGGTATAAAAGCGGGTTTTTATCAAAAATATATGCCTTCCTCATTGTGGTGATTACAATCCCTTATGTGGCAATTCAGGCTCGCTCTGGAGGACTTTTAATTCAGTCAATTTCTGGAATTCCTTTCCCAGTCAGCACTGCTTTGGTGGTTCTGCTTGTAATGCTTTATGTTTTCAGGGGAGGCATGAAATCGGTTGTGTATACGGATGTCCTGCAGTTACTAGTATTGGTAGTTCTTTCCGGAATTGCTTTTAGTGTTATCGGTTTTGGTATTCAAAAGGGATATGTTGGTGAACGGTTTATCCTTTTACAGGACCGTAGTGGAGCTAATAATTCTTTTCCACTCATGTCCTATCTTTCCACAATGGTGCTTTGGTTTCTTGCGGACCCAATGTTTCCTCAATTATTCCAGCGCTTTTTTAGTGCCCGTAATGAAAAAGCCCTGGTGAAAACTGCGGCATTGTATCCTATTATAACAGGTCTGCTCTTTTTTATGACCATTGGAGCTGGTGTTTTTGGTTCTATTGTGGTAGCGGGGCTTTCGCCTTCAGAAAGTGATCAGGTTTTTATGAAAGCAGCAACAATATTAGGTGGGCCTTTGCTTGCCGGGGTTTTATCTCTCGCAGGGCTTGCGGCATTACTTTCCACAATGGACAGCCAGCTCCTTTCGGTATCGACCATCAGCGTAGAAGCATTTTTACCAAATCAATACAGAACGATTTTTTCTGAAAGGATGATGGTAGTAGCAATCGCCCTCTTCGGTTATCTGGGAGCCTTGCTACCAATTAAAACAATATTGGACTTCCTTTCTGCTACAGCCTTTCCTGCCTACGCAATAATGGCCCCCCTCTTTTTTGGAGGACTCTACTCAAAGCGTATTGGGAAAAACAGCGTGGCCCTTGCTTTGTTGAGCGGTATGGGTCTGGTAATTTTGCAATTGTTTGGCTGGAAACCGCCTGTTTTACCAGCCGTATTATTTAATTTGATGATCCAGATTATCTTTTTGGTTTTGGGAGCCCTTTTGTTTGATCGCCAAAATTGCGAGTCGGATGTGGTAATTTCACTAAGCTCAGTTATTTCGAAAAAACAGGTGCTTGTATTTACAGGTATTTTTGTATGTGCTTTTGATGTTTGGAATTATGGAAAGCCGGCCAAGTTATTTGCTGGTATTCCAGGTTTTGTTTGGTATTCTTTCTTTTTATGTTTGGTGTTATCGGCTGCCATTTTGGTACAGTTCAAAAAGTATCGCAGTTGAGGGGGAAAATTATTACCCTAAAAAATAGGCGGCATGAAGGGCGGTAATGCCTGGACCGAGGATGCGGGTTTCTGGATCCTGAGATAGGATAAAGTTGTGTAAAACAGGTTTGTCCAATAAAGCTTCTAGATCCCTTAAATGACGTGCATCGGAGGGTGTGCTTCGTTGGGCCATTTTTATTTCAAAGGCAAAATACCCTTCGGGAAGCTCTACAAGACAGTCTACCTCTCGTCCGTCCAGGGTGCGAAGGTAGTGAAACCGTACATCCAGGGGGAGACAGCGGGCCTGCTTATATAACTCCGCTATAACGAGGCTTTCGAATTCGGCCCCTGTAGTCCCACCCCGTTTTTGGAGTACCGCTTGTAACACCCCAGGATCGAGCATGTGTACCTTAGGGGACTTAACAAGCCGTTTGTTTGCATTCTTTGACCAAGATGGTAAAACCAGAGTTTGGTAGCTTAGTTCTAAATAGCGAAGATATCGCTGTACTGTTTTTGCTGATACGCCAACCTGGGTTGCTATGCTTGCGACATTAAGCTGTGTGGCGGTTTGCAGAGCCAGATACTGCTGGAGTTTAATAAAGGGCTCTAGGTCCCTCATTGCGGCCAGGTCCCGAACATCCCGTTCCAGGTAGGTTTTTACATAGCCGGACAGCCAGGAAAAACGATCCTCATCGGAAAGTCCAGTGTCCGTAAGGGCTGGATAAGCGCCGAAACGGACATAGTGATTCCAGGCCCTATCGATAGAAGCGTGCCGCTTATCCATAAGGAAATTGGGTAAGAGCGGCGGAAGTTCTGTGGGATTACTAAGATAAGTTTGATAGATAGAGTTTGGTACGGTATCATCCCAGGATGTGGTTTCAAGTTCCGGAAGGGTAAGGGGGAACAATTCAATGATGGTACATCTACCGGCCAGGCTTTCTTTGACTTTTTCCAGGAGCAGAAGCTGACTCGATCCAAGAAGTATATAGTGCGGTTCTTCCCATTGGTCATAGACCGCTTTTATACTTTCTACCAGCAATGGCGCTTTTTGGACTTCATCTAAAATTGCGAAGGGATATAGTTCCTTCCATTGGGATGATGTCAGACGGGTATAGCTGGAACGTAATACCGGATCTTCTATCGATAGATACTCATAGTGAGGAAACAGTTGGCGGGCTAAGGTTGTTTTGCCTGTTTGACGGGCACCGGTAAACACAAGTATTCTCCCCTGCTTTTTTGCGGTTTCTCTCAGAATATATTCAGTAATTTTCCTTCGTTTCATTGTTTTTATTATAAACGAGATATGATAAATAGTCTAGAAAAAGGCGTAAAAAATGGACTATCAGTCATATAAATAGCGTAAAATATATATTATTTGTACTAAAAATAGCCTATTATTGGTACTTGTGCATATCCTCAAGTCACCAAATGGGAAAATCCTTCATCAATCTAAGTTAATGATATTTTAAACTTTTTTCTTGACAACTGGATAATTCAGTGTTAGGATTGGTTTGTACAGCGAGCGAACAAACATAAGTCACTAAAGAGCACGGTCTGCCAACCGTGCTCACGAGGAACTGACCTGCCGTATGGCTGGCCTATATTCATCAACTTCCAGTATAAGGGAGGAAAAGAGAGATGTCCATGTACAAGAAAGCAAGTGCATTGGTCTGTATGGTACTGCTTGGTGTGACCCTGGTGTTTGCCGGCGGTTCCCAGCAGGGCGGAGCTCAGTCTGGGTCTGATGTGGTAACCCTAAAAGTGCTTAATTACCTTGATGCATCCCAAGCCAACTCCGACAGGGAAATTAACGAAATTTGGGGTGAGTTTGCAAAACGATACCCTAACATCAAAATTGAACGGGAAGATTTGTTTAATGAACCCTTCCACCAAAAAACATCGGCCTATATCGCGTCGGGTCAGCTGCCGGATGTGCTGTATATGTGGCCGAGCGGCCGGTCTTCGGAACTGCATGCAAAGAAACTCGTAAAAGATTTAACCCCCTTCCTGAAAGCGGACAATCTTCTGGATAAATATATTCCAGCCGCAGTAGCACCCCAGTTTGGCGGTTTCCTTGGTGAACTTCCCAATGGCGTTACCTTTACCCATGTGCTCTATGTGAATACAAAGCTACTAAAAGACAATGGGCTTGCCATGCCGAAAACCTATGAAGAACTTAAGGCTATGGTCCCTGTTCTGAAAGCTAAAGGGCTCGACACGGTTTTAATCGCCGCTCAGGATGATTGGGTTATGCAAAGCTGCCTCTTCTCTATGATTGTTGGTCGTATTGCGGGGGATGAGTTTATTGATAACGTGCTTGCTGGTAAGGCTAAATTCACCGATAAGCCCTTTGTAGATGCTTTGGCTATTGTGCAGGATCTGTTTAAGAGTGGCGTGATTTCACAGAAGGCTCTGCAGACCCCCTATGGTGAGGTTCCTGCCCTCTTTGCCGCCGGCAAAGCACCCTTCCTTATCGATGGGGATTGGCGGTCCGGAGCCTTCCAGACCGATGCATCCACCGGTGTTGCCTTAATTCCAGTGAAGGATCAGCCCAATATTGCAATGACCGTATTCCCGGCTCTTCCTGGAGAAAAGAATAAAAATACCAGTTCTTCTGTTGTTGGGACTGGTTTTGGTATGAGCGCCAGTATCCCTGCAGGTTCTGCTAAGGAGAAGGCAGCTTGGGAACTGATTAAATTCCTTCAGTCTGAATATGTACAGAAAATCAGATTGGAAACCGGTGCTTCCTTCCCGTCTCTGAAGGGGGTTACGGTACCAAATCTCGAGCCCATAAGCCAGACCAGGGCCAAGTTCTATGACAACTACAAGGGTACCTATGTTCTGGATGGTGTATTGGATGCCAAGGTGTATGCACCCATCAATATTGGGCTTCAGGAAATTGGCCTTGGAACGGCTACCCCTGCTCAGGTTGCTGAAAGGGCTCAGAAAGCCTTTGAAGCCTGGAAAGCCGGGAAATAAGCTGTTGTGTTAGAGTAGTAGTTCGGGCGCTTCGCATTGGTTACGGAGCGCCCATTTTTTCTATGGAGTAGTGTTGTGAGTACTATGACGTCGAAAGGGGAACAGACAAGGGCATACTGGGTGTTGGTGCTTCCTGCGGTGCTGATCTATTTTGCTGTTCTTGCCTTCCCTACTTTGTTTTCTATTTTTCTTTCCCTCACCAATTTTAACGGCGGTAAGGTATTTGGTGCTAAGATGGATTTTGTGGGGCTGAAACATTATGTGCGAATGTTTCAGGATCCCTATTTCTGGATTGCCTTAAAGAATAATTTTTTAATTATTTGACAACTTGAGTTTTTTTAATATAATAAAAAAATTAATTTTTTTAAGGGGATTTTTTGCTTGAAAGTAAATGTAAAAGACATTAGAGCCGGAAAAGTTAATAGGGATTGGCTGGAATCGACTGTTTCTGTTAATGAAATTTTTGAAAAGGAACCTAACAATACCACAAAATTGCTTGAACCATTTTCTGTTCATATGGAGCTTACAAGCATTGGAGAAGACATTGAGGTTTTTGGAAATTTTACTGCAGAGCTTTCTTTTTGTTGTGATAGATGTTTAAGTGATTCTTCAATGGAACTTAAAGAAACTTTTCATTATGTACTTATGCCTAAGAAACAGTCAGAAGAATTTTTATTGGAAGAAGATGAGGAAGATGAGTTATCTTATTTTGAAGGAGATGAGATTGATTTAACGGAATTAGCAATAGAACAGCTTATGCTTTCTATACCTTATAAACTACTTTGCAAAACAGGTTGTAAAGGTATATGTCCTAAATGTGGTGTTAACTTAAACGAAGAAGAATGTCTGTGTAATTTAGAGATTAATAATTCTATTTTAGCTAAAAAACTTAAAAAATTAAAAGACAAGGAGTGATTTTATGCCTAATCCGTTTAAAAGACACACAAGATCAAGAGGTGGAAAAAGAAGAGCACACGATTTTCTTGAGAACCCATCTATAGCAAGATGTTCTAATTGTGGTGAGGTGAAGCCACCACATAGGGTTTGTCCATCTTGTGGATACTACAAAGGAAGAAAAATTTTGGCGATAGAAAAGTTCTAAAATGATTATCGCTTTAGATGCAATGGGAGGCGATAGAGCACCTTTAATTAATGTGGAAGGTGCTATAATGGCTGCTAAAGAAGTAGATGCAACTATCGTTTTAGTAGGGGATAAAGATATACTTGAACCTCTTTTGAAAGAGCATAAAAAAGAAACTTTAAAAGGTTCGGTCGTTATTGTTCATGCTCCTGAAGTAGTTGCTATGAGTGAGTCTCCTGCAGTTGCTGTTAGAAAAAAAAGAAAGTCATCTATAGCGGTTGCTCTTGAGATGGTTAAAAATGGCGAGGCAGATGCAGCAATTAGTGCAGGTAATTCTGGTGCTATGATGGCTTTTTCTATGTTTGTGATGAAACGCCTTCCGATGGTTGATAGACCTGCTATCGTTACTGTTATGCCGAATACTAAGTCAGCTACAGTTTTGTTAGATGCAGGTGCTAATGTAGATTGCAAACCCATTCATCTTGTGCAGTTTGCCATAATGGGGTCAGTTTATTCTTCTACCTTACTTGATATAAAATTCCCCAGAGTTGGAGTGTTAAGTAATGGCGAAGAAGAAGAAAAAGGAACTGATTTGACAAGAGAAACACATTATTTATTGAAAAAAACAGGGTTAAATTATATAGGATATGTTGAAGGAAGAGATATTTTTAATGGCAATGTAGATGTAGTAGTATGCGATGGTTTCGTGGGGAATATTGTACTTAAAGTGGCAGAAGGTGTT
>Ga0101944_10005721_pt1 | contig 13801 bp, 17 predicted proteins | sample DewCreD2012metaG_FD_75245 | JGI IMG/M metagenome (GOLD analysis project Ga0101944, IMG submission 75245) | Hot spring sediment bacterial and archeal communities from British Columbia, Canada, to study Microbial Dark Matter (Phase II) - Dewar... ... | reverse complement strand
TTTCACAACTTCCCGATCATCCTGAGCCGGACCGTGTGGGAGCAACTGGCCGGGCACCCAGACCATCCATCGATCATCAACCTGGGAGCACAGAGAATCCGGGGCAAAAAGGAGAAGCTGGAAGCTTTCGGCTTCAATCCACTGATCGACCGCACGTCCACCGGACCTCAAAGCAAAGTGGGAATCCTTCCTTTGCAGAGGGCCAAAGAACTCTGAGGGGGTTCCCCTTCCTTCACGCTGCTCTCTCCCATTCCTCTCCCCAATCGCCCAATCATCGGGTTGAAGGCTTGATCCTCCGTGTGCTTGATATATCTTATTGGAGACTATATAAAATAACGCTTACAGGAAATGAGAGGATGCGACGATGAGATATATGAGCAGGGAAATCGGTTTTGAGCAGGGCCCCATTCGACCCCCCAATGAGGCGACGAGCCTGCTTTTGCGCATCACCAGGAACTGCCCGTGGAACCAATGTCTTTTCTGCCCTGTTTACAAGGGCCAGAAGTTTTCTCTCAGGACCGTGGAAGAGATCAAGAAGGATATCCAGACCGCGAAGGATATCGCCGACGACATCAAGGCTCTCTCCTGGAGTCTCGGTTTCAGCGGCAAGGTGACGGACCAGGTGATCAGCCACATTTACACAAGCTCCAATTACAGCGAGGGGTACCGGAGCATCGCGGCCTGGCTCTATTACGGAACCGGAGCCTGTTTCCTGCAGGACGCGGACAACCTGATCATGGAAACCGATGACTTGGTGGAGGTCCTGAAGTTCCTTAAGGAGAAGTTTCCCGAGATGAAGAGGGTGACGACCTACTCCCGTTCGAGAACCATCGCTCGGAAGAGCGTCGAGGCCCTCAAAAGGATCAAGGAAGCGGGCCTGGACCGTGTTCATGTGGGTTTGGAGTCGGGATGTGACGAGGTCCTGAAGCTCGTCAAAAAAGGGGTCACCTCGGCCCAGCAGATTGAGGCGGGCCAAAAAGCCATGGCTGCGGGTCTCGAGCTCTCGGAATACGTCATGCCCGGACTGGGAGGCCAGGATCTGTGGAAGGAGCATGCCACCGCAACGGCGGAAGTGCTTAACCGGATCAACCCCCATTTCATTCGGATCCGGAGCCTCCGAATCCCTGACAGGGTGCCTCTGTCCGCTCTATTGAAAGAAGGGCGTTTCAAGATGCAGAGTGACGACATGCTGGCTGAGGAACTCAAGCTGTTCATTTCAAGCCTCTCAGGCATCACGAGCGTCGTGACGAGCGACCACATCATGAATCTCCTGGAGGAAGTGAGCGGCAGATTTCCGGAAGACAAAGAAAAAATGCTGGATGTGATCCGGAAGTATCAGGAGCTGCCGGATACGGAGCGTCTCATCTACCGGGTCGGCAGAAGGGGCGGGGCCTATCGTTCCACGGATGATCTGGAGCGTGATCCTTCCACGTACCGCAAGATCAAGAACCTCATCCAGGAGCTTCAAGCAAAGGGCGGCCCCGACGCCGTGGAGCGGTTCATTACCGACGTGGTGGACCAGTATGTCTAGGTTTTACCCGATCCTGGTCGATCTCCGGGGTAAGAAAGCTCTGGTGGTGGGCGGGGGCAAGGTGGCCCAGAGAAAGGTGGAAACGCTTCTGGAACACGGAGCCTCTGTGGACCTGGTGGCGAGGGATCTGACAGAGCCCCTGGAGCGGCTGCACAAGAGCGGGAGAATCCGGTTTCTCGGCAGGGACTTTTCCGAAACTCACCTGGGGGGGGCCTTCCTCGTGGTTGCCGCTACGGATGATGAGGCTCTCAACCGCAGGGTGAGCCAGGGGGCCCGGCAGAGGGGGTTGCTGGTCAACGCCGTGGATCAGCCGGCAGACTGCAACTTCATCGTACCCTCGGTTCTTTCCAGAGGAGACCTCCAGATTGCCGTTTCCACCTCGGGGAAGAGTCCTGCTTTTGCGAGAAAAGTGAGACTTGAGCTGGAACAGCACTTTGGGGAGGAGTACGGCCTTTTCTTGAACCTCATGGGAAAATTGAGAAAGGAGATCCTGGCCTTGGGTCTTTCTCAGGAAGAAAACAAAAGAGCTTTTGAAGATCTGGTTCACTCCGATCTCCTTCAGGCGATCGGCCGGAAAAACTGGGGGAGTGCGTCGCAAATCCTCGAAAAGGTTCTTGGCCGGCCTGTGTCTGAAGCCCAGATGCTCGATTTTATCAAGGCAGAGTGACCCATGGCCGTTTCTCTCTATGCCCTGGCGCTTGTCCTGATCCTCCTGGCCACGGCGGCATTCATCGTCTACCTGGTGGGCCAGAAAAAATCGATTTACCGCTGGGCCTACAGGCTCCTGCTGGCGGGTTTTGTCTTCTTCACGCTCTTCATCGCCCACGAGTATTACGCTCTCGGCGTTGCGCCGGTCTTGACGTTGAAATCCTCTCTTTCCTTTTTCGCCTGGACCATACTGCTCGTCTATCTCCTGTTTCATTTGAAATTCCGGCTCATGGTGTTGGGCTCTTTTGTGGCGCCTTTGGCCGCGTGCCTGCTGATCCTGTCTTCCGCTCTTGGGGCAGGCGATGTGACGGTCAAACCGCTTTTCAGGAGTCTCTGGCTACCCGTTCACATAGGCACCGCTTTCTTGGGCAATGGTTTTCTTGCGGTCACCTTTGTGGCGGGCATCATGTACCTGCTCCAAGAGTCGCAGATCAAGAAAAAACGGCTGGGCTCCCTCCATGCCAGGCTCCCGTCTCTGCAGACTCTCGACTCCATCAATCACTATGCCCTGATCTCCGGGTTCACATTCATGACCCTAGGGATGATCACCGGGTCCCTCTATGCCCAGCAGGCCCTGGGCAGCTACTGGAGGTGGGACCCCAAGGAAGTGTGTTCGCTGGTGGCCTGGTTCTTTTATGCGGTTCTCCTGCACGAGAGGCTCACAGTGGGATGGAGAGGCCGCAGAGCGGCACTGCTTTCTATCCTCGGTTTTGCCGTATTGGTCCTTGCTTTTGCCGGAGCCAACCTGTGGCTCAGCGATTACCACAGCTTCAGGAACATGGGGGGGCAACCCGGTTGATGATCCGCATCGTCAACATCGGCATGAGCCACGAGACAGCCCCTGTGGAGCTGCGGGAGTGCCTGGCCAAGGACCCCGGCCATGCGGAAAGGGCGCTTTCCATGATGCGGGACCTGGCCTGCATCAAGGAGGGCTTTTTCCTGTCCACCTGCAACCGGGTCGAGGCTCTGTTCACCACGGAGCAGACCGAGGAAGCCAAGAGTTCCGTGCTGGCGCTTCTTTCCAGGCTGGGAGGCCTGCCCTCCGAGAGTCTGTCTTCCAGCCTTTTCGTCCATGAGGATCGAGGCGCCGTCCATCATATCTTTCGTGTGGCCTCCAGCCTGGACTCCATGGTGATTGGAGAGCCCCAGATTCTCGGGCAAATCAAGGAGGCCTACTCCAGGGCTGTCAAAGAAAAGACCACAGGGGTCATTTTAAACCGTCTTTTGCACCGCGCCTTTCACACGGCGAAACGGGTCCGAACCGAGACAGGGATTTCGGATGCGGCGGTTTCCGTGAGCTACGCGGCCGTGGAATTGGCCAAGAAGATCTTCCATGATCTCAAGGGGAAAAAGGTGCTCCTCATCGGCGCCGGAGAAATGGCCGAACTGGCAGCCCGTCATCTCGTGAGCCAGGGCGTGAGCGGCATCACGGTGGCGAACAGGACCTTTGAAAAGGCGGTGGGGGCGGCTCAAACATTCAAGGGCCGGCCTGTGTCTTTCGAGGAGATCGGAGCGCAGCTTTTGGAGGTGGATATTGTCATTGCGTCCACAGCCGCTCCGGGGTACGTGATCACAAGGGATCAGGTCAAGGGCTCCATGAGAAGAAGAAGGAACCGGCCTCTTTTTTTCATCGACATCGCCGTTCCGAGGGATGTGGAACCGGAAGTGAATGATGTTGAGAATGTCTATGTCTATGATATCGACGACCTCAAGGGGATTATCCAGGTGAACCTCAGCCAGAGGGAAGAGGAAGCCGTCAAGGCCGAGAGAATTGTAGAGGAAGAAGTCCTTAAGTTCGACCAGTGGCTCAAGACCCTGGAAGCGGTGCCGACGATTGTGTCGCTCAAAGACAAAGCGGAAACCATTCGACAGGCGGAATTGAAGAAAAGCCTTTCGAGCTTGGGAACTCTCAGCCCTGCCCAACTCAAGACCCTGGAGACCTTGACCTTGTCGATTACGGAAAAAATTCTGAATGACCCGATTCTTTTTCTGAAACAAAAGGCGGATCGCCCTTCAGGGAAGACTTACTTGGACACAGCCCGCAGGCTGTTCGGCCTTGACCGGGAAAATGGAGAAGAGGTGGAGTATGGATCTCAACAAAATGATCGAGAGAGTGAAAAAGAGCACTGATCCGTCCAAGGTGGGCATGATCACCAGCCACCTCGGCGTGGTGCGGCAGACCTCACGGGACGGCCGCGAAGTTCTGGACATCGAGGTGGCCTATGATCATGACGCTCTTCAAGCGATTGTGAAGGATATCAAGAAGATGCCTGGAATTGCTGAAGTGTTGGTGGAAACCCGGGAAGGGCGTCTGAACATAGGGGACGAGATATTGGCCGTGGTGGTGGCCGGGGATATCCGTGAAAATGTTTTCCCCGCTCTCGTGACCGCCGTGAATCGGATCAAGAAGGAAGCCAGCAGGAAGAAAGAAAGGTTTGTGGGGTAACGGAGTGATGGAATGAAAAAACGGAGTATTGCAGTGATGGAGTTCTGGGATTTTGGGGTTTAATACTGACGGCTTCGTAAAAAGTCCTCCGAGCCGTCACTCCCGCGAAGGCGGGAGTCCAGAAGCGGTTGAAAAGACTGGATTCCCGCCTATGCGGGAATGACAATAAAGAGCGATTTTTGAGTTTTTACGAACGCACAAATACTCCCTTACTCTATTACTCCAACACTCCAGTCTTTTGGAGGGTTTCTTATGGGCATGATCGATGTTTCCGAAAAACCGGTGGTATTGAGAAAGGCTGAAGCAGCGGGCAGGATTTTCCTGTCTCCGAAGACGCTGGAAGAGATGAAGGCGGGCAGGATCAAAAAGGGCAATCCACTTCCCGTGGCGGAGGTGGCCGCCATGAACGCGGCAAAGCAGACCCATCTCCTGATCCCCCACTGTCATCAAATTGCGCTCGACACAGTGCGGGTGGATTTTGAAATGCGCGCCGACTGCATCGAGGCGGTCTGCTTCGTCAGCGCCCGGGCGCGAACCGGGGTGGAGATGGAAGCCCTTGTCGGCGTTTCTATAGCCCTCAATACGATCTGGGACATGGTGAAGTATCTCGAAAAAGACGACCAGGGCCAGTACCCCTTCACGCGCATCACGGACATCCGGGTGCTCAAAAAAGAAAAATACGCACCTTAGTTTTCAGTGAGGCTCCACCGGCAGATCTGGTGGCCTCAGGTGGCCCCCGAGGGGGGGCTCAAGCGGAAGACAATTCTGGATTCCCGCCTGCACGGGAATGGCAAAGCTGGAGAGTAGGGCCGTCGTTCCCGCGAAGGCGGGAACCCAGGTTCTGCAGTCCTGCAGGTCAATCCGCTCTCACTACTCTCCCCGGATAGGTTCTACCGATCTCCACTTCCCGTGGTGAGGGGAGGGGGTCAAGGGAGGCGTTTCATGAAGAGCAGAACCTTTTTTATCGCCGTAGGTCTTGTGTTTTTTCTCACGGGCGCATTGGCGGATCCCTGTGCCGCGGAGACGCTGTTTTACCCGATGCAGTACCGGACTGCGGCAGAGGCTGCGCCCATGGTTGAGTCTTTGCTTTCCCCGCAAGGGAGGGTGGTTGCGGACGCACGAACCAATGCACTCCTCGTGGTGGACGACGAAGAGACGATCCAGCGGGTCCGCGAGTTCCTGCAGGGTTTTGACCGGCTTGGGAAACAGGCCAGGATCCGGGTCCGATTTGACGAGTCGAGCGCGAGAGAAAGGACAAGCATCGAGGGAAGCGCTAAAGCGTCCGGGGAGGATTGGTCCGTGAGCGCGGGTAAACCTATGACAAAGGGCGGCGTGGAGGTTCGCCTCCAGGACAGGACGAGGACTCAGCAGGGGAGCTCCGAATTTTTCGTGACCGTCGTATCCGGCAGTGCTGCCTACATTATGGTGGGTCGGGACATCCTTTACACCCAGCGCTGGCTCGATCTGAGCAGGCGCTACGCGAGAATCACGGAGACCGTCACGATTCAAAGAATGGAAACAGGCTTTGAGGTGATCCCCGTCTTTCTCAAGGACCATGCGGATGTAGAGATCATCCCCAGGATTTCCCACGGAGGAGGGGGCCCCCGAGTGATTCGGTTTACCGAAGCGTCAACCCGGTTGGTCGCACCGATCGGTCAATGGGTGACGATAGGAGGCACAAGTCAGCAATCCAACGAGGTCATCCGGGCCGTGCTGGAAGCAGGAAGGGGAGAGAGAAGCGCGGTGACCTCCATCTCGCTGCTGGTGGAGACAGGGGACTAGCGTAATGCCTCGAGCATCGCCAGTCATCTCTCTCGCCGCTTACCGAGCCTCCCCCGGTGGGAAGCTCAGTATGGAGTTCCCCTCCCCTGGTGGGAGGGGCAAGGGGAAGGAGAAAAAGCTATGCCTACAGGGGCTTGCGGAATCCATTGCGATGTGTGCCGGCTGAATATTCTGGGCATGTGTTCGACCTGCGGACCGGGAACCAGCGAAGAGGCTCAGCAAAAGATGGCGGTTCAAATTCGAGTTCTGGGCTCTCCGTGCCCTATTCTCGAATGCGCCTCGAGCCGAGGAATCGCCCACTGTCTCAGAGATTGTGACGACTTTCCTTGCGAACGCTTTGCCGCCTATCCCTTCAGTGAAGGGTTTCTGAAAATGCAGCAACGAAGGAGAAATGACGTGGAGCAAAAGCTGGACCCCACCAAAGAGAAAATCCAGGTGCCGGTCCACTACTGGGAACAGCTGGAGCAAAAAGACATGGCCGTCCTCTGCGGCAATTCGCTTGCCACGGCGTACTCTCAGGAAGACATCGTGCTCCCCATCTTGGGGAGAGAAATCCTGGTGGACCGTAGAAACCATTCCTTGAGGCGAAAAAAGCTGGGCGAGTGGGAACCTGTGGCGCACCCTTTGTTGGAGCTTCTTGTGCTCGTCTATCTTCTTCAGGCCGGGCCTCAACTCCTGAGCCGTGAACTCGTGAGCGCCAAAGAGCTCAAGACCGCCCATTTTTTCCAGGGACCTCATGAGCTGAATATCGGCGGGGTGCTGAAGCGCTTCGGACGGGACCTGAAAGGTTTCAGGAAAGCAGCCGAGTCCCTGGGTGGAGAAGGACAAAGCCTTGCGGATGCAGCCTTCAGAATCCCGGCCTTTCCCAAGGTCCCTCTCTACTACCTTTTGTGGGAGGGGGATGAGGAGTTTGACCCCCGACTTTCCGTTCTTTTTGACCGCTCCATCGAGGCCCATCTGTCGGCAGACGCCATCTGGGGGCTGGTGGCGCTGGTTTCGGACGCTCTGCTGAAGACGCCGGATCTGCCCTTCTGATCCGCACCGGGTGTTTTGCAGTCCACCCATGGAAGACCGCGGCCCTGGCATCTTGGTGCGGTGCTGCTCCCCTTGGGTATTACCTATCGGGTCATCGCGAGAAAAGAGGAAAAAGAAACCGTGGAATGTTGGATCATCCGTAACAGGTTAGCTCTTTGAAGTGGACGGCCTTTTTCTGTGTTTATTTCGTTCCAAGGCGCGACGGGTGACCACCTGGTGTATCGAATGCAAGGAAATGCAGGAGATCGACGAAAAGACAAGACGCGATGATTATCGAATCGACCGGTAACGGCTTTTCCCGGGATCGGATGCCGGAGGGGGCGGAGGCATGAAAATCGTCGTTTTTTCCGATTTGGACGAGACCTTATTGGATAAGGAAACCTATTCTTGGGCGCCTGCGCAGGAGGCGGTCGAAGCGTTGCGAAAGCGGGAGGCGGCGCTCGTCCTGGTGACGAGCAAGACCCTCGGCGAGGTTGCCCTGTTCCATCGTGAACTGGGTTTTGATGATCCCCTCGTTTTTGAGAACGGAGGAGGGATTGCCGTTCGCGGATACGATCTTCCGGGAGGCGCGGTGCTCCCGCCCCATGTGAGGAGGAGCGTCATTGAAAAGCAGGGATTCCGGGTTTTTCCCCTGGGCATGGAATATGAATCCCTTGTGAGATCGCTCGCAGAGATTTCCTCTGAAACCGCGATTCCGCTCAAGGGCTTCTCTGCAATGTCCGCGGAAGAGGTGGCCGCTCTGACGGGCCTTCCCGTCGAGCAGGCGGTCGCAGCCCGTGCGCGGTTATTTGATGAACCTTTTGTGATTCTAGGGGGACCGAAGTCCGATGAAACGGAAATCATGAATGCCGCGGGCCGGAGAGGCCTGACCGTCGCCAAAGGGGGCAGGTTTTTGCATCTCATCGGGCATTCCGGAAAGGGGACAGCGGTTTCCATGCTCCTGGAGGGTTTCAGGAAACGATACGGCGGGGTGTTGAGCGTCGGACTCGGGGACAGCCCGAATGATTTCCCCTTTCTGGAGCTTGTCGACCGGCCGGTGATTCTAGGAAAGCCTTCGAAAGGAGAGCCGCCCCTGCGCTGCGCCGACAAAGCCTGTCGAATGCCTCTTCGGGGCCCTGAAGGATGGAATCGCGCCGTGCTGGACATTCTGGCCTCCTTATGAGACATTTGACACGGAAATAGCTCGAAGCAGGTCATGGGCATCAACCGAGATGACCTGAAGACCAAATGTTGAACACTGAACAGGGGTTATCCGCCTTCGGGGGATGGGCTTTTGAAGGTCTATGCCGCTTGCGGAGAAGGCACAGACTGAGAAGGTGAGGGAGCGTGCCGATGCCTTACAACACGGCTATGCGAAGTTACACCAGCAAGAGGATCGAAGAGGTGGAATCGGCCGACATTCTTGTCGGAATTCCCAGCTACAACAATGAGAAGACGATTGCCCATGTGATCCAAATGGTCACTCATGGACTGGCCATGCACTACAAGGATCGCAGATGCGTAATCCTTGTCGCGGATGGGGGCTCTACGGACGACACGCGGGAGGTGGCCAAAGAATTCCAGGTCAAGCCCTGGCAGGAAAAAATCGTATCCATCTACAGAGGTCCATCGGGGAAAGGAACCGCCCTGAGGTCCGTTTTCGAGGCGGCAACCCGGCTCAAGGTGAAGGCGTGCGCAGTGGTTGATTCGGACCTGAGGAGCATCACTCCGGACTGGATCGAACATCTGCTGGACCCCGTCCTTTCGAGAGGATACCAGTTTGTTGCGCCCGTCTATTTGCGTCACAAGTATGATGGGACGATCACGAACAATATCGTCTACAACCTCACGCGTTCCCTTTACGGGAAAAGAATCCGGCAGCCGATCGGCGGGGACTTCGCCCTGTCGACAGACGTGGCGAAATTCTATGTGGATCAGGATGTGTGGGAAAGCGACGTGGCCCGCTACGGCATCGATATCTGGATGACCACGAACGCGATCACACAGAATTTTAAAATCTGTCAGTCCAATCTGGGAGTGAAGATTCATGACGCCAAGGATCCTGCAGAGCACCTTGGCCCCATGTTCCGCCAAGTGGTTTGGACCGTTTTTTCTCTCATGGAGCGATTCGAGGGCTACTGGAAGGGAATTCATGGAAGTGAACCGGTGGAAACGTTCGGCTTTGGCGGCACGGTGGAACCGGAGCCTGTCAAGGTCGATTTGGAGGGAATGATTCAGCACTTCAAGATCGGATTTCAGCAGTTTTCCTCATTGTGGAAGGAGATTTTCTGCGAGGAGTGTTTCTCGGAGATCCAGGAAACGGCGCAAAAGGAGTTCAAAAGTTTTTATCTCGCCACCGCCACGTGGGTGAGAATTCTCTATGAGCTTGCCGCCACTTTTCATTCATGGAAGGTGAATCGAAATAAATTAATCGACTTGGTGACCCCGCTTTATTATGCCAGGGTGGCGTCCTTCGTTCGCGATACGTGGGAGATGTCTTCTCAGGATGCGGAGCTGCTTGTGGAGAGGCAGGCCTTGGAGTTCGAAGAGGGCAAGGACTATCTTCTCAAGGTATGGGATGAGAAAGCGAGGCCTTCGACATCACCCTGATCGTGGATCGGTCGAGGCCCCCTGGACTTGGAAGGAAAGGAGTGCGTCATGAGCGAATTCCAGCAGGAAGGATTGATCACGACGATCCATGGGTTTTATGACCTTTTCAACCCTGAGGAGTACACCCGGAAGCTCGAGGATCGGCTTATGGAGTTCTCCAGGCATGTTCAAATCGGTCTTCTTCTTCCGTCTCTTCTTCAAGAGATCCATGTGCCCAAGGTCCTGGATCACATCATTGACGAGATCAACCAGGTCGATTATCTGGACTCCATTGTCGTCGCGTTGGGGGGGCACCAAGAAAGAGGCAGTTCGAGGAGGCGAAAGGGTTCTTTTACAGGTTAAGAAAACAGGGCAGGGATGTGAAAATCATTTGGGTTGAAGGTCCCAAAATCCAAAAGATCCTCAAGAGAATCCAGTCGCAGAACATCGATATCGGCAGGCCCGGCAAAGGACAATCCGTCTGGATAGGCATGGGATATTTTTGGCTCCCAAAAGGCTTTCCCGAACATGACGACCGTGCCCTCGATGCGGTGCTCGTTCATGACAAGCTCCGGTTTCAGGAGTTCCAGCTGAAGGCGCACGGGACGGAGTTCGTCCCTGAGCAGGAAATCAGGGTCCCTGTAAGCCAGGCGGGATGCGGGGGAAAGAGTGTGCGGAGATTTAACGCAAGAGGATTCATGGGGATTGCGGGGTGTAGAACAAGAACGGAAACATTCAGATGAAGGGAGGCGACAGAAGAGCATGGAGAAGATGAAAGTGCGGGAGTTGATGCGGCCCGTGGAGGAGTTTCCTCGCATTTCAAACCAGGCGACGTTTATGGAGGCCGTGGAGGCGCTGGAAAAAGCGGAGCAGGATTTCACCTCCGGCAAAGCGCGTCAAAGGATCCTGCTGGTCTACGACCAGGCCAATCAAATCGTAGGCAAGCTGTCCCCCATGGACATTGTACAGGGGTTGGAGCCGAACTATGACCACATCGACAGCCTTGCCCGTTACCGCCTGGCTCAGAGCGTTCTGGAATCGATGAAGGAGAATCTGAGGTTCTGGCAAAAGCCGCTCGCCGATCTTTGCCGGAAGGCCTACAAAGAGAAAATCGAAAGCTTCGTAAAGTTGCCGAGTCCCGATCACATGGTCACGACCGAGGACAAAATGGACAGAGCCTGTCACCTTTTTGTCGTGGGCCGTCATGACTCTTTGTTCGTGACCGAGGGAGAGAAGATTGTGGGACTGATCCGCTTCTCCGATATGTACAGAAAAATCGCACAGACCATGAAAGAGTGCCCCATGCCGGCATAGGACCTGCGACTCACGTCGGAGCAGAAAAGGGGAGGAGGCATCCGTGGAAAAAAGCAAAAGCTATGAAGGGCTGTCTATGCGAGGCAGCGACGACAGGCTGATGAATGTACTCAACAAGGTCATTCGCAGCGGTGTCAGAGTTCTGGCCGTGCTGATGGTGCTCGTGATCCTGTGGGGAATCGGGGATGTGATGTGGGTCATTTACCGTCACATCGTGGAGCCGCCTTTTATGATTCTGAAAATTACGGATATTCTGGATACCTTCGGCGCCTTTCTCGCGGTCCTCATCGCCATTGAAATCTTTATCAACATTACGCTCTATTTGCGGGAAGACGTCATCCACGTGAAGCTCGTGGTCGCCACGGCGCTGATGGCCATTGCGAGAAAGGTCATTGTTTTCGATTTCGGCGCATTGGGGTATGAACACGTTTTTGCTACAGGCGCGGTGGTGCTCGCATTGGGTATTACCTATTGGCTCATCGCGAGAAAAGAGGAAAAAGAAACCGTAGAATGTCAGATCATCCGCTCTCGCCCCCACGTTCCGTAGCGAAAGGGACAGACAACATGGACCTTCGCCGTTGTATGGGGCCAGCATGGTCCATTTCATGAAAATCCGAATCTCGATAAAAGGAGGAAGAGAACATGCTCCCGTTGAAAAAAATCTTGGTGACCACGGATTTCAGCGCCCTTTCCCAGGAGGGCATCAAAGTGGCCGCTGAACTGGCCTCTGCCTACTCTTCGGAGGTGATTCTGCTTCATGTGGTTCCATCGCCCCATATTCTGAGCTCCTCAGGCGTCTCCACAGGCAGAGTGCAGGACTATTATTCTGAGCTCCTTCGGGTCGCCAAAGACTCTCTGAAAGAAATCGGCGACGCCCATTTCAAAAAGGGAGTTCCCGTCTCGCTGCAGGTCATCCAAGGCGACCCTCCGGATGAGATCGTGAAGGTGGCGTCGGAGGAGAAGGTCGACCTCATCGTCCTATCGACGCGCGGCGCGTCCGGCCGGCCAAAATATATGGCAGGATCGGTCGCGGTGAAGGTCGCGGGCATGGCCCCCTGTCCGGTCATGGCCGTTCCCGGAGCCTGACGTGGGTAAACGGCGACCAGGGGTTCGAGGGGTGAACGGCCCATTCATACTTCGATACCTCAGCATGAATGGGACTCGTCACGGCTTTGTAAAAGTTATTTCCTAACAGTTTCTAGGCGCGTCGGATGCGGATCTTGACCAGGTTCTCGCGGTCCGGGCACTCCAGAACCATCTCGCCGGCACTTCCCCAGGGATAAGCCCCACCGAACTGCATCACATTCAGGCTGGGAAAGATATCGTGATAAAAAAATCCGCACAGCCCGCCCGTGTCCCAGCAGCTCAGAGACAGGGTATCGCCCGCCTTGTGACCTGCACTGCATGAGCCTTTGACAGAGATGATTTGAGCGGAGAGAGGTCTGATCCCTTCAGGGTTTGTGGCCATGGTCGTTCTCCTTTCTGACAGGTTGCTGAAAAACGCCCATCTACCGCGTTGCCCTCACCCCTCGTCGTTGCGACGTACTAGAGTGTACGTCTCACTTCTCGGGATTTCGGGCGCCTTGTATCTGAGCGTTTTTGAGCAACCTGCTATGTAAGCCCTAAACCTAAGAAAAAACGACCTGTCTGTAAACAAGAAAATCCTGCAAATCGATTTGATCTCGCCCTCTTTTTCGTCTATGATTTCACAATCCCTTTGAGTGCTTTGCACTGGAAATACCTTGCCGATCAGCACGGATGCCCTTGGAGTCCATAACATGAAGCACGCTGTGATCCGGCGGACGGTTCGCAAGTTCGCCGAGGAAAAGCTCGTGCCTGCCGCTGTGGAGATGGACGAGAAAGCGGAGTTCCCTTTGGCTCTTGCCGAGGAGATGGCCCTTCTCCAGTACTTCGGTCTTGAAATCCCCTCCGTCTATGGCGGAGCGGGGCTGGACAGCGTGAGCTACGCGATTGTGATCGAGGAAATCTCCAAAGCTTCAGGAGCCATGGGCCTCTGCATCTCGGTTCACAACAGCGTTTCCGCCTTCCCGGTCTACGAGTTCGGTTCTGAGGCTCAGAGACAAAAGTTCCTGATCCCCATGGCCATCAGCCTGGGCTTCGGAGTGATGTTCGCCACCGGCATCACCCTGCTGCTCATCCCCTGCTTCTACCTGATCTTGGAGGACATCCACCGCGCCTGGGAGCGGCTGCGGGCCGGGTCGCGGGTCCAGGCCGGGACGGCGCGGCAGGGCTGAGCCGGGACCACGCCGAAAACGCCGCGGGGCCGGGGAGCGATCCCCGGCCCCGATCTTTTTGGTCGCGCGGACCGGGCCGGCTGGCGCGGGATTGGTCCCGCCAGCAAGGGGGCTCCGCCCAGGGCGGACCTATTCCCGGCCGGCGGCCTGGCGGTAGAGCCG
>Ga0101944_10005720_pt1 | contig 13803 bp, 9 predicted proteins | sample DewCreD2012metaG_FD_75245 | JGI IMG/M metagenome (GOLD analysis project Ga0101944, IMG submission 75245) | Hot spring sediment bacterial and archeal communities from British Columbia, Canada, to study Microbial Dark Matter (Phase II) - Dewar... ... | reverse complement strand
GCGCTCCATGTTTGGTAGCAAACAGAGGTCGCTGGTGGGGCTCGATATCGGGTCCAACTCCATCAAGGCAGTGGAGCTGAAAAGCTCCAAGGCGGGCTACGAGCTGGTCAGTTTTGGTTTGGAGCCCCTGCCTGCCGATACGGTGGTGGACGGAACAATTATGGACGCGCCGGCGGTGGCCAGCGCGATCACCAAGATTTTTGACGAGCAAAAGATCAAGACCAAGAGCGTGGCCACGTCGGTCTCCGGGCACTCGGTGATTGTGAAGCGCATCACCCTGCCGTACATGACCGAGGAAGAGCTGTTTGACCGGATTCAGGCCGAGGCCAGCCAGCACATCCCCTTCGATATCGCGGACGTGAACCTGAGCTACCAGATCCTCGAGCAGATGGATACGCAGATGGATGTCCTTCTGGTGGCCGTGAAGCGGGAGAAGATTCTGAACCACACCAGCGTGCTGGCACAGGCCGGCAAGACCGCGGCGGTGGTGGATATTGACGCCTTCGCGCTGCAGAACTGCTTCTTGGCCAATTACCAGTCGGATGTGGCGCAGGGCATGGAGCAGACCATCGCCCTGCTGAACGTGGGCGCCAGCGTGATGAGCATCAACATCATGCGAGGCGAGATCCCGCTGTTCACGCGCGACGTTTCCGTGGGCGGCAACCAGTACACCGACGCCTTGCAGAAGGAACTAGATCTCGGGTTTGAAGATGCCGAGCGGCTCAAACTGGGCCGCGAGAAGCTGATAGATGAAGAACTCGCGCCCGGAAAGCGGCAGGCCGGTGTACAGACGATACTGATCGTCGGTCAGGAAGCCGAGCTGGCGGGCCTGCAGGGCGCTCTCGCTGACCCTGGCGAAGCCGATGGTCTCGAACACCTTCTGCAGATAGGGCAGGGCGTCCACGCGCTCGTCGGCGGCCAGGTGCGGGGAGACGTTGCGGCGCAGCATCTCCTTGCACCCGCCCCAGCCCGGCACCAGGCCCACGCCGGCCTCGATCAGGCCCATGTAGGTCTCGGCCGAGGCCACGGCCCGCGCGCCGGTGAAGACCATCTCCACGCCGCCGCCCAACACGCGCTGGCGCGGGACGGTGACGACCGGTTTGGGCGCAAAGCGCAGGTCCATGAAGAACTGCTGGCCGTCGCGGGCGGCCTTCTCCAGGCCGGCCGGGTCCCCGAGCGCTATCAGGAACAGGCCGACGTTGGCGCCCTGGGAAAAGTCCTTGCCCTGGTTGGCGATCACCAGCGCCCGCCACTCGTCGCGCTCGAGCAGCTCGAGCGCCGCCCGGCCGATGTCGAACGTGAACCCATCGATCGAGTTGGCCTTGGAATGGAACTCGAAGCCGAGCACGCCGTCGCCCAGGTCGTGCAGGCTGGCCGAGGCGTTGCGCCTGAGCACGCGCCCGGCGCCGGCGTTCTCCTTGAGCAGGAGGTGGTGCTTGTGGCGTCTCACCGGCGTGTAGGCCTGGCGGGTCGGGTGGTAGACGCCCGTCAGCCGGCCGTCGTCAAACTGGTAGAAGGCCGTGTGCCCCTGCGCCCGCATCGTCTCCACCCAGGCGGGCACCGCGATGCCGCGCGCCTTCATCAGCTCCACGCCGTGCGCCGCGCCGATGGCGTCCCACATCTCGAACGGCCCCAGCTCCGCCCCGAAGCCGTGGCGCATGGCCTGGTCCACTTCGTACGGCGTGTCCGCGATCTCGGGCAGGCGGCGCGCGGCGTAGGCCAGCAGAGGCAGGGTGGTGTCAATGATGAACGCCGCCCCGCGGTCGTCCTGCCACCTGGGGTCGTGGAAGATCGCGTGCAGGCGGGCCGGCAGCTCCAGGTCCCTGGTCTCCCCGATGACGTCGAAGCGCGGCCTGGTCGGCGGCTGGTACTCCAGCGTCTGCAGGTCCAGGACGTGGAACTCCTTGCCGCCGTCGGCTTTGCGGACTTCTTTGTAGAAGCCCTGGCCGGTCTTGTTGCCCAGCCACTTGTGGGCCAGCATCTTCTGGACCGGCTCGGGCAGCTGGTACAGCTCGCGGCTTTCGTCGTGCGGAGCCAGCGCGTACAGGTTGGCGGTGACGTGCGCCAGCACGTCCAGGCCCACCAGGTCGCTCAGCCGGAAGGTGCCGGTCTTGGGGTTGCCGATGATTGGGCCGGTGAGCGTGTCCACCTCTTCGACGGTGTAACCGTTATTCAGCGCCGCGATGGTCCGGTACTGCAGGGCGAACACGCCGATGCGGTTGGCGATGAAGTTCGGCGTATCCTTGCACACCACCACCGTCTTGCCCAGCCGGTTCTCGGCGAACGCCGTCAGCCCGGCCACGACCTCCGGGGCGGTGTCGGCGGTGGGGATGATCTCCAGGAGCTTGAGGTAACGCGGCGGATTAAAGAAGTGCGCGCCCAGGAAGTGCCGGCGGAAGTCGTCGCTGCGCCCCTCGGCCATGACCCGGATCGGGATGCCGGAGGTGTTGGACGAGACGATGGCGCCGGGGCGGCGCAGCGCGTCCAGCCGCGCCAGCAGCTCGCGCTTGGGCTCGAGCTGCTCGATGATCGCCTCCACGATCCAGTCCGCGTCCTGGACGAGGTGGAGATCATCCTCGGTGTTGCCCAGCCGCACGCGCCGGGCGAGCTCCGGCGCGAACAGCGCGGCCGGGCGCGCCTTGAGCTGGCGGTCCCACAGGGATTTGACCAGGCCGTTCCGGTCGCCGTCCTGAGACGGGATATCCAGCAGGACGACGTTCAGACCGACGTTGGCGCAATGGGCGGCGATGCCGCCGCCCATGGTCCCGGCGCCGATGACGACAACGGTGTTGATCTTCATGAAACTCTCCGCAGTTTGCGCGAACGCCGGCCGGCCGGTGATCGCGCGGCCGACGACCGGCGTGTTGATCTCGTCAAGGACCGTCTAGACCCACCCGGCGTTGCGCCAGGCGCTTAGCAAATCTTCGACGCCGCGCGCGGCCAGGGCCGCGGCGCGCTTCTTGCCGCCGGGCAGTTGCCGCGCCAGCGCCAGGGCCGCGATGCCGTGCAGGCTGGCCCACAGGATCTGCACTGCGTCGTCCAGGCGGCGGAGCTGGAGGCCCTCCGAGCGGGCCCAGGCCTCCAGCGCCGCGCGGGCCTCGTCCAGCAGGGCCTCGGCCTCGGCCAGGTAGGCGGCGCGCTCCAGCGGCGCTCCGCTCAGGCCGTGCATGACCTCGTACAGCTCGCGGTGCTGCCAGGCGAAGGCGCAGTAGGCCAGGGCGATCTCGCGCGCGCCGGCGGCCGGCGTGTCCGCCCGCTGGCGGGCCGCCCGCAGCGCCGCCAGCAGTTGCCGGTGGCCGGCCCGGTTGAGCTCCTCCAGGACGGCGGCCTTGCTCTTGAAGTGTTCGTAGAGGGTGGGGAGGCTGTACTCGATCTTCTCGGCGATCTTGCGCGTGGTGACCGCGTGCCAGCCTTCGCGCGCGGCGATTTCCAGCGCAGCGTCCAGGATCGACTGCCGCACCTGCTGCCGGGCGCGCTCGCGCCGGGTCAGGGGGGCGCGTTCTTCTAGCATTGTTAGATTTTATAACAGGCGTAAGAAAACCTGTCAATCATTAAATGCGTCTCCGGGCCGGATCGGACGACCTGTGCCGATGTGCGAAAACAGACAGGCGGCCCGGCTGGGCCGCCTGAAGAGGGCGAAGCGGGGACGGCGCGCGGGCGGTTACTTGGCCGCCCGGCGGGTGGCGACGTCGAAGATGACCGCCGCCGCCAGCACCGCGGCCTTGACGATGTACTGGAGCGAGATATCGATGCCCATCAGGTTCATGCCGCTGGAGAGCGAGCCCATCACCAGGGCGCCGACGATGGACCCGATCACCTTGCCGATGCCGCCGGCCGGCGACACGCCGCCGATGAAGGCCGCGGCGATGGCCTCCAGTTCGAACAGGTTGCCGGCCGTCGTCGTGGCCGATTTGAAGCGCGAGGCGTACAGGATGCCGGAGAGGGCCGAGAGCATGCCCATCGAGCAGAAGACCACATACGTGATCGTCTTGATGTTGACGCCGCTCAGCTGGGCGGCTTCCGGGTTGCCGCCGACGGCGTAGATATGGCGGCCGAGCACGGTTTGGGAGGTGACAAAGTCGTAGACGATGACCACGGTCAGCACGATGACGACGGTCCACGACAGGCCGTTGTAGCCGGCCATGATCCAGGTGATGCCGGCGGTCAGGGCCGAGATGAAGATCACTTTGAGGACGAAGATGTCGGTCGACAGCACTTCAAAGCCGTAGGCCTGCTTCTTGCGGCGGTCGTTGATCTGGCCGACGACGATCAGGATGATCGCCAGAGCGCCCAGGATCAGCGTCAGCTTGTGGACGCCGGGCAGCACCGCGGTGTCGGGCGGAAAGATGTCGGGGATAAACCCGTTGCTCAGGGCGTTGAACGCCTCGTCGGTGATGATGATGGTGCCGGTCTTGGCGGTGACCAGCTGCAAGGCGCCGCGGTACCCCAGCCAGCCGGCCAGCGTGGCCACGAAGGCTGGGATGCCCAGGTTGGCGACCAGGAAGGCCGTCAACAGGCCGGCGAGCACCCCCAGGACCAGGATCGCGGGGATGACGGCGAAGGCGGGCAGGTGCAGGCCGCCCTCGATGACCTTGGGGTCGGCCATGGCGATGGCGGCCAGCGCGCCCAGGAAGCCGGAGAGGAAGCCGACCGACAGGTCGATGTGCCGGATGACGATGACCAGCGTCATCCCGACCGCCAGGACGGCGATGTAGCCCGTCTGGTTGATCAGGTTGCTGATGTTGCGCGACGAAATGAAGATGCCGTTGGTGGTGATCGTGAAGATCGCCATGATCACGAACAGCGCCACGAACATGCCGTATTCACGGATGTTCTGCTGCAGCACCTTCTGCACATTGGCGACAAACGACGACGCTCCAGCCTTCGGCAAGTCGGCGACAGACGACATAGGGGCTCTCCTCAATTCGTGGCCAGCTGCATGATGCGCTCCTGCGTGGCTTCTTCGATCGGCAGTTCGCCGGTGATTCGGCCGGAGGAGACGATGTAGACGCGGTCGCTCATTCCCAGAATTTCGGGCAGCTCGGATGAGATCATGATAATGCTCATGCCCTGCTCCACCAGCCGGGTCATGAGGGTGTAGATCTCGTATTTCGCTCCGACGTCAATGCCGCGCGTGGGTTCGTCCAGGATGAGCAGGTCGGGCTTGACGAACAGCCATTTGCCCAGCGAGACCTTCTGCTGGTTGCCGCCGCTCAAATTGCCCACCCGCTGCTCGACGCTCGGCGTCTTGATGTTGAGCGAAGACCGGTAATCCTCCGCCACCTTCACCTCCGCATTGCCGTTGATGACGCCGCGCCGGGCGATCTCGCGCAGGTTGGCCAGGGTGATGTTTTGCTTGACGTCCTGGATCAGGATCAGGCCGTCACCCTTGCGGTCTTCGGTGACGTAGGCGACGCCCGCCGCGATGGCCGACTGCGGATGCCGGAAGTGGCAGGGCCGGCCCTTCAGGGTCAGGCGCCCGTTCACCCGGTAGCCGTCCGGGTTCCCGAAAATGCTCAGGGCCAGCTCGGTGCGCCCGGAGCCCATCAGGCCGGCCAGGCCGACGATCTCGCCCTTCTTCACGTGGAAACTGATGTCCTTGAGGATGGTGCGGCCCAGGCTTGGGTCGTAGGCGCTCCAATGGTCCACTTCCAGGACGACCTCCTCGGAGCGCCGGCGCTCGCGCCGGGGGTAGATGTTGTCGATCTCGCGCCCGACCATGTGCTTGATCAGCATGCCCTCGGTGACCTGGCCAGCGCGGGCGTCCAGCGTGCAGATCGTCTGGCCGTCGCGCAGGACCGTGATCGTGTCCGCGACCGCCAGCACCTCTTTCAGCTTGTGCGAGATCATGATGCAGGTGACGCCGTGCTCGCGCAGCTCGCGCAGCAGCCGCAGGAGGTTCTCGCTGTCGTCCTCGTTCAGGGCCGAGGTGGGCTCGTCCAGGATGAGCAGCTTGACGTCCCGGCTGAGCGCCTTGGCAATCTCGATCAATTGCTGCTTGCCCACGCCCAGGTCTTTGACCTTGGTCGCCGGGTTGACGTCCAGCCGCACCTTCTGGAGGGCCTGGGTGGCGCGCTTGATCGTCTCGTTCCAGTCGATCGTCAGGCCGCGCTTGATCTCGTTGCCCAGGAAGATGTTCTCGTAGACCGTCATCTCCGGGATGAGCGCCAGCTCCTGATAGATGATGGCGATGCCGACGCGTTCGCTGTCGCGGATGCTCCGGAAGGTCTGCACCTGGCCGCCAAAGAGGATCTCGCCCGAATATGAGCCGTGCGGGTAGACGCCGCTCAGGACTTTCATCAGGGTCGACTTGCCGGCGCCATTCTCCCCCACCAGGCAGTGGATCTCGCCGGCGGCGACGCGAAAGCTGACATTGTTCAGAGCTTTGACGCCGGGGAACTCCTTGGTGATGTTGCGCATCTCCAGGATCGGGGTGCTCATGTCGCCTCTGGCTCCAGGATGTATGGGCGGTTGGGGCGGGAGAGCGGCGGTGCGGCCGCCGCTCTCCCGATTATTGTACGAGGGGCGCTGACTTAGGGCAAGCCGGTGAAGTCGGAGGCCGGGTAGTAGCCGGAGTCGACGATCGCGGCCTTGACGTTGTCTTTGGTGACGGTGACGATGGCCGAGGGCTTGGCCGGGACTTCAATCTTGCCGTTGTTGTAGGTGGTGGTCTTCTCGGGGGTGCGACCATCGAGGAAAGCCACGGCGGCGGTGATGGCGTCGGCGACCAGGGTGCGGACGTCCTTGAGGACGGTCATGGACTGCTTGCCGTCGATGATGTACTGGACGGAAGCCTTTTCGGCGTCCTGGCCGGTGATGTAGTACTGGGTGACGTCCTTGTCGGCGGCGAAGGCGTCGGCGATGGCGCGGGCGGTGCCGTCGTTGGGGGCGACGATGTAGACGGTGCCCTTATCGGCGGCGGCGGCGGCGGTCAGGTTGGCTTCGGCCAGGTTCTTGGCGACGGTGAAGTCCCAGTTGGTGGTGACCTGGCCGATGATCCGGGCCATCTCTTCGCGGGTCAGCTTGGGCTTGTCCTGCAGGGCGACGGCTTCGCTGGAGTTCTTGATGACGAAGGTGCCGTCGGCGATCTTGGGCTGGAGCTTGTTCCAGGCGCCTTCGAAGAACAGGAAGGCGTTGTTGTCGGAAGCGGCGCCGGCGTACAGGTAGAGGTTGTTGCCGGTGCCGGAGGCGTTGTCGATCAGGTACTGGCCCCAGGCCTCGCCCACGGCGACGCTGTCGAAGGTGACGTAGTAGTCGACGGCGTCGGTGTCGCGGATCAGGCGGTCATACGAGATGACCTTGACGCCGGCGGCGCGGGCGGCGTCGGCGGCGGCGGCGGCGGCGGTGCCGTCGTGCGGGCAGATGATCAGGACCTTGATGCCCTGGCTGATCAGGGCCTCGACGTTGGCCTTCTCAATGGCCGACGAGCCCTGGCTGAAGAGGATCTGAACATCGTAGCCGGCGGCCGTCAGGGCGTCCCGGAAGCGGGTCTCGTCCTGGATCCAGCGCGGCTCGTCCTTGGTCGGCAGCACAATGCCGACGGCCAGTTTCTCGCCAGCCGGCGGCTGGGTGGCGGCCGGCGTGCTGGTGGCCGCCGGCGCGCAGGCCGACAGCAACAAACCGGCCATAGCCAGGATCGAGAAGAGCATCGTGGCTACACGAGAGGGTTTCTTGGTCATTTTCTTCTCCATTCCATATCTAGAGTCAATGCCGTCGAGCGTGGGTGAGGTTGACGATGGGTGAGAGAGGACCACCTCCTTTGGCTGACTTCACAGGGCGCACAGGTTCAGTTGCGTCGGCGCCGGCAACTGTTATGCAAACCTGGCTTCGCCTGGCCGTTGATGGGTCCTGGCGAGGATAAACGGCGGCTGAATTGTGTCGCGCTGAACTTTAAGACATATTAACCAGAAGGGTATGCCGGCACAATCGCCGGTCCCCCGTTTTGCTCCCCATTTGCCCCCAAAGGCACCAGGGGAAATCCCCTAATTGCGAAAAGCGTGGCACAATACGGCGTATGGTGCGGGTGCTTCTGGCCGATGACCATGACGTGGTGCGCGCCGGCCTGCGGAATGCCCTCTTGGGCCTTCCGGATCTCACGATTGTCGGTGAGGTCGGTGACGGTCAGGCGCTCCTGGAGAGCCTGCCGCGATTGCGGCCGGACCTGCTGCTGATTGACGTGGCGATGCCGAAGTTCGATCCTGTCGCCACGGTCCGGCAGGTCAAACGAGATTTTCCCGCTCTGCGCATTCTGGTGGTGAGCGCCTACGCCGACGAGGTTTATGTCACAGGCCTGCTGGGCGCAGGTGTGGACGGTTATCACCTTAAAGATCAACCTTTAGCCGATCTGCAGCTGGCGGTTCAGCGGGTCCTGCGCGGCGAGCGCTGGATCTCCGGCCCGCTGGTGGACCGCCTGGTGCACCGCCAGGCCGTGCCGCCTGCCGTCGCCGTCTCACCGCTGACGCGCCGCCAGCGTGAGCTGCTGCGGCTGCTGACCCAGGGTTTCGACAACCGTCGTATTGCTCAGGCCATGGACCTGAGCGTCAAGACCGTCGAGAACCACCTCACCAGCCTGTACCGCGCCCTGGGCGTGGACAGCCGCCTGGCCGCCACGCATTACGCCAGCCAGCACCCGGAAGTCCTGGCGATTTCGGGTTTGGAGGCGGAAGCGCCCGCCGCGCCGGCCGGCGACGCGCTCACTGTCCTGCTGGTGGATGACAACCCGCGCTACCGCCAGCAGCTGGCGCGCCTGATCGGCAAGACCCACCCCGGCGCGCGCCTGTACGAGGCCGATGACGCGGCCGAGGCCCTGCGCCTGGCCGCCCAGGTGCGGCCGCAACTGGCTTTTGTCGATGTGGTCCTGCCGGAGGAAGACGGCATCCAGTGCGTGCGCCGGATGCGCTCGATCTCCTCCAGCTCGCGCCTGATCCTGATGAGCGCCTATCCGGACCGCGAATTCCGGCGTCTGGGGCTGGCCGCCGGGGCGGTGGCTTTCCTGGATAAGCGCGACCTGGACGCCGCTGCCGTCCGGGAGGTGGTGGAGGATGCCCTTGGCCGCCGCCCCGCGTGAGCGGCGGAGCCGGGGGGCTGGGAGCGAGCTCGTCGCCGCGATTAATGGTTGATGGAGGGATAGGGGCTGGGAATCTCGATCTGCAGCTCCAGGCCGCCGCCGGCGGCCGAGTTCACCTGGAAGGTGCCGCCGAGGAGCGAGACGCGCTCGCTGATGCCGACCAGGCCGAAGTGCTTCTGCTCGGAGAGCGAGGCCAGGTTAACCGGCCCGGACAGCCCGCGGCCGTCGTCGGTGATGCGCACCACCAGGCTGGCGGTGTGCGTGCGCCGCAAAGTCAGCGTCACGCGCGAGGCGGCGGCGTGCTTGCGCACATTGCGCAACCCCTCCTGAATGACTCGGAACACCGACAGTTCGATGGCCTCCGGCAGGCGGCCCAGATCGGGATCAATGTCCAGGTCCACGGGGATGCCGTTCTGCTCGGACCACTGGTGGGCGAGCGAGCGGATGGCGGCGGACAGGCCGTGGCTGTCGATGGTCGGCGGTCGCAGGTCCCCGCACATCTGCCGCAGACTGCCCACCACGCCGCGGATGCCGTCGCGGATGCGGGCCAGCTCCCGGCCGGGCGTGTCCTGGGCCAGCCCCGCCTCGACTTCTTCCAGCTGGTAGTTGTAGCTCAACAGGTCCTGGATAATCTGGTCGTGCAATTCGCGCGCCAGCGCCTTGCGCTCGGCCTCGCGCTCGGTGATCAGGCGGCGGTTGGCTTCCTGCAGGGCCAGGTTCAGGCGGTCCAGCGCTTCCAGCTGGTCGCGCAGGCGCTCGATGAGTTGCCGGTTGAGCGAGTCCTGCTCGGCCAGGCTCTGGCGCAGGGCCAGCTGGGCGCGGCGCAGCTCCTCGGCCTGCTGTTGCGCCGCGTGGTAGTTCTCAATCGCCCAGATGACGGGCGTGATCTGGTCCTGGCGGTTGGCGCCGACGATCAGCTCCACGATGTCGCGCGGCGTGGTCTCGGCGGTGAGACGCAGGGCGGCGGCGCGACCCTGGTAGAGCACCAGCAGGCGATCGGTGACGGCGAAGAGGTGTTGGAGGTCGTCGCTGCTGATGATGACCGCCACGTTCTGGGCGGCCAGGCTCTGGATGCGCTTGAGCAGGCGCTTCTGGCGCTCGAAGCTCAGCGGCGCGAGCGCGTCATCCAGCAGGAGCAGACGGGCGGGACGGCACAAGGCGCGGCCAAGCGCCGCCACCTGCTGTTGCTCATCGGAGAGGCGCGCGGCGCGCTCGGTGGCCAGCCGGGCAGGCATGTCGAAGTCGGCCAGCAGGCTCCGCGTGAAGCGTAGCATCTCGTCGTCGCGCGGCCGCTGTCGGCCCCAGCCGGCGGCCGTCAGCTCGCGGCCCAGAAAAACGTTGTGGACCACGTCCAGGTTGCCGGCCAGCGCCGGCCGCTGGTGCACGGTCTCGATGCCCAGCCGTTGGGCTTCCGCCGGGTTGCGGAAGGCGACGCGCCGGCCGTCCAGCCGGATCACGCCCGCCGAGGGCGGGTAGACGCCGCTGAGAAGCTGAAAGAGCGTGGACTTGCCCGAGCCGCGCTGGCCCACGACGCCCAGGACCTCGCCCGCCTCCAGGGTGAAGGAGACGTCCACCAGCGCCGCGACCCGGCCGAAGTAACGGGACAGGTGATTGACACTGAGGAGGGGGGACGGTTGGGACACGGCCGAAGCTGCCCACGCTGTGGAGGAAACGGCCGGGTCATTATACTGCCTGCACTCGGGCGCCGGAAATGGGCCACCACCGGTGAAGGCACCCTCTCTACTTGAGGGGTGATAAACATAACCCGATGTGGTAAAATAATAAAGAACCTGTGATGCACAATGTATGGAGGCGCGCGCGATGACGGCTAACCGGCCCCGGCGACCGATCCGCGCAGACGAGAGCACGCCGGCGGAAGTCTTTTTCACCGGCATCTACCCGAACAGCCAGTTCTGGCTCGTCGGACGCACCACCCGGATTTGGCGCCCGCCTACGGATGTTTTTGAGACTGAAAGCCACATCATCGTCCAGATGGAGATCGCCGGGATGCGGCGTGATGACTTTTACATCACGCTCGAGGACCGGCGGCTGACCATCAGCGGCGCGCGGCCGCACACCCAGACCTCGTCAGGGGCGTATCACCAGCTCGAGGTGAATTTCGGCGAGTTCCGAAGCGAGGTGGAATTGCCCGGGCCGGTCATCGTCGACCGGATCGAGGCCGACTACGCCGACGGCTTTCTGCGGGTGAAGCTCCCCAAAGCCCGGCCGCAGCGGGTCGAGATCCGATAGAAAGCGCGCAGCACATTCATGACGGCGACGAAATGGAATTCGATACTCCCGGCTATGGGCCTGACCATACCGGACGGTTTGGCCATCCCCGGCGCGGCTTTCCTCAGCATTAATCCGCCGGGTGGGGAGGGCAAGGGCGGCGGGGGCGAGGGCGAGCTGGGCGGCGGCGACCTGACGATCCCGGACCATCTGGCCATCCTGCCGCTGCGCGGTGTGGTGGTCTACCCGCTCACCGCCACGGACGAGCCCGTCGGCGTCCTGCCAGTTGACGCGCTGCAGGTCGGCGCGCCGTTGATGCGCGTGGGGCAGCCTTTTTCAACCGTGCCCGGCACCCTGTGGCTGAACGCCGACTACCCTGTCATCATCGGTAGCGAAGTTGTAGGTCGGGCCGCCATGACGCTCGATCTAGCGAGCGTGCTCAATGAGGCGCATCAGGACACTCTGTTGCCCGCCGTTCGGATGGCGCTGCGCGACAAAAGCGGATATGTGTTCTACGGCGATGCCGCCGTATTTGATCTGGAGCCGGTTATCAACACGATCGAGCTGCCGTCGGTTGCGTGGGAAATCGCCGCTGTACCGCGCAGCGGCTGGACGGCCATGTTCGACGAAAACCGGCGGCTGTTTCAGCTGGCGGAGCTGCTCATCGTGCTGCCGATGACGGGGCTGGTCTATTTGACGGTGAGTCGGCAGGCGCGCCTCGCCCGCGCAGTCGAGATGCGCACCCACGAACTGGCGCAACTGGCTCAGGCGTTGGAGAAGGATATCACCGAGCGACGGCAAGCCGAAATCCAGCGCGAAGCGGCGCTGAGTGCGTTGCAGTTAAGCGAGCAGCTCTATCAGTCGCTGGTGGACGCGCTGCCGTACAGCCTGTACCGAATCGATCGAAACGGCGAATTGATCTTCGCCAATCGGGCGCTGCTGGAAGCGCTGGGCACGTCGTTAGCCAAGGCGCTAGGCAAATCGGCCTATGATTTTTATCCACCGGAGCTGGCCGCTAAATATCGCGCCGACGATCAATGGGTGATGGACACCGGCCAGATCTTCACCTGTGTCGAAGAACACATCCTGCCGCGGACGGGGGAAAAAGTGCATATGGAGGTGATAAAGCTGCCGGTGCGCGACGCCGTCGGCAACATCATCGGCGTCCAGGGCATGTTCTGGGATGTGACCGATCGGGTGCGGGCACAGGCCACGCTGCGCGCCAGCGAAGAAAAATTCGCTGCGGCGTTTGAGCACGCACCGGTCATGATCACGATCAGCTCACTGGAAGACGGGCGTTACCTGGAAGTGAACGAGTGCTTCTTGAAAGTCTCGGGCTTCTCGCGCGATGAAGTGATCGGCCGCACATCGATTGAGCTGGGCTGGCTCGCCGCCGACGATCGCCAACGGCTGATCGAAACGTTGAAGCGCCACGGGCGCGTAGCAGAGCTGGAATTGACGCTGACGGCCAAAGGCGGCCGCCGCGTGCAGTGTCTGTACAACGGCGAATACATCACGGTCAACGGCCGGCAGCGCCTGTTGTCCATCGCCCTGGACATCTCGGAGCGGCAGGCCGCAGACGAGGCGCTGCGGCTGACCAGCCGCCGCCAGCAGGCGTTGGTGAAACTGAATGAGATGACAACCGTCAGCGAGCGTGAACTGCTGGCCTCGGCGCTGGAAGATGCCGTGCAGCTGACGGACAGCCGGATTGGCTACTGGCATTTTGTGCACGCCGATCAAAACCACCTGGACCTGTTTCTCTGGTCGCGCGCCACTCACGACGTTTGCGAGTGCAAGACGCAGACGCACTATGCGCTGAGCGAGGCCGGCATCTGGACAGACTGCGTTCGACGAAAAGGGCCGGTGGTGCACAACGACTATGCCACGGCCCCCGGACGGCGCGGCCTGCCGCCCGGCCACGCGCCCGTGCAGCGCCATATGAGCGTGCCGCTGTTTGACGACGAAGGCCGGGCGCTGGCGATTGCGGGTGTCGGCAACAAGGTCGCTCCGTATACGGCCGCCGATGTCGATCGCCTCTCTGATTTTGTCAACAGCCTGTGGGCAATTGTGCAGCGCCGTCGCGCGCAAGAGGCGCTGCGCCAGCTCAACGCCGATCTGGAACAGCGCGTGGCCGAGCGCACCCGCGCGCTGGCCGCCGCCAACGAGCGGCTCCGGGAGCTGGATCAACTCAAGTCGCGGTTCGTGTCCGACGTGTCGCACGAGCTGCGCACACCCGTGACCAGCTTGAAGCTGTATCTAGAACTGCTAGATCACGGCAAACCGGAGAAGCGCGCCCAATATCTGGCGAGCATCAACGAGCAGGCCAATCGCATGGCCCAGTTGATCGAGGACATCCTTGATCTGTCGCGGCTGGAGCGCGACAAGAACAATCTGGCCTTCGACCTGATCGATCTGAATGCGGTGCTGGAACGAGTGGTCATCGATCTTCAACCGCGCGCCGAGGCGGCCGGGCTGCAGTTGAAGTTCGAGGCGGGCGTCAACCTGCC
>Ga0101944_10005719_pt1 | contig 13803 bp, 15 predicted proteins | sample DewCreD2012metaG_FD_75245 | JGI IMG/M metagenome (GOLD analysis project Ga0101944, IMG submission 75245) | Hot spring sediment bacterial and archeal communities from British Columbia, Canada, to study Microbial Dark Matter (Phase II) - Dewar... ... | reverse complement strand
ACAATAAGCGCTAATAATCTAATTTTAAAAGGTGGAATTTATGTCAGAGCCAGTAATAATCTGCCCAAAATGCAAAGCGACGATACCTCTTACCGAGGCAATTGCCCAGCAGATCAAAGACGAACTCCGTAAGGATTTTGATGCAGAAATTAAAAAGAGGGAAAAGGAGTTCTATAAAAAGGAGAATGAGTTAGCAGAGAAGGTAAAACAGCTTGAGAATTCGCGAAAAAAACTTGAACAAGAGTTCACGGATAACTTAAAGTTGGAAAAAGAGAAGACAGAAAAAGAAGCTAAACGAAAGGCAGAAGCGGCTGTGGCCCTTCAGCTTAAAGACTTGTTAGAACAAATACAGGAAAAAGATAGAAAATTGCAGGAAGCGCAACAAATAGAGATAGAATTAAGAAAAGAGCGACGGAAACTTGAGGAAGATAAAAAGGCCTTTGAATTAGAAATAAATCGAAAAATTGATGAAGAAAAAGAAAAAATAAAAGAAGCAACCTTAAAAAGTGTCATGGAAGAACACCGACTTAAAGACCTTGAGAAGGAAAAACAGATTGCAGAAATGCGCAAACAGATTGAAGAGCTAAAAAGAAAAGCGGAGCAAGGATCACAGCAGACTCAAGGAGAAGTCCTTGAACTTGAATTAGAGGACATTTTAAAAACGAATTTTCCCCATGATAGTATTGAACCTGTTCCAAAGGGAATGAAGGGTGCCGATATTTTGCAAAAAGTCCATACTCCCTCGGGACATTATTGCGGAACAATTGTGTGGGAAACAAAGCGAACCAAGGCATGGGCTGACAACTGGATTACAAAATTAAAAGATGATCAGCGTGCGGTGAAGGCCGAGGTTGCAGTCATTATGACTACCACGTTGCCCAAGGATGTAAACAATTTTGCGCTTATTAATGGAGTATGGGTAACTAACTATGCCTCTATTATTGGTCTGGCGACAGCTCTGAGGATAAGTTTAATCCAGATTGCAACGACAAAACTTTCTGCGATAGGCAAACACGAGAAAATGGAAGTTATATTTAACTATCTGACCGGACAGGAATTCAGACAGCGGGTTGAAGCTATTGTTGAGGCATTTGTTTCTATGAAGAGGGATTTGGATCAAGAGAAACGGGCAATGACACGGGTCTGGGCAAAAAGAGAGAAGCAAATTGAACGAGTTATAGAAAATACTATTGGCATGTATGGAGATATGCAGGGGATAATAGGCGCGTCGTTGCCCCAGATAAAAAGCCTCGAGCTCAATGCGTTAGCAAGCAGAACAGAATATGCTGTGATAGATGAAAAATCAGAAGAATCTGATATTATTTTATAATTTCATTAATTTGTTTAGACTCGCATCAAAAAATATTGTATTAAAAAAAACTCAAAAACAGAAAGGAACTTATAATGGAATCACAAGAGCAAAAATCAAAGACCTTGGTAAACAAAATATTGAGTCTTAAGCATCGTGATGGTCAACATACCGAATTTCTCCCTTTGATATATAAATGGGACCATCAGAAATGTCCATTAAAGATAAATGTAATGATCATAAATATAAAGGGGGATGTAAAGATAGATCGTTCGTGGGATGTAAAACAAATGTATGATGATGGTTTTACAGCAGATAAAAAATCTTTAAATGTTGTCCCTTTAGAATACGATGAACAGCTTGAAGAGGGGTGGGTTATTTTACACAATTCCTGGGATAGCACTAAAGACCCAAGTAGGTTGACTAATCCAAAGGCGACAACTACAGGTTCAATGATTAAATTTGCAGGTAGGTAAGTAAATAGCTGTCATTAGGAAAGGATAAACAATATGCCTGAAAATAAAACCTCTTTTTCTATTCAAGATTATAATTGGTTTGTTAAATCAAAGGAAATAATTAGTCTTAGAAAAATAAAAAAAAAGCAAATAAATCCAGCATACAGGGAAAATTTTCCGTTAAGAAGGGAAATATTTCAGAGAGCCTTAGCAAGCAAAAATGGAGAATTCTTTTTTATTGCAAGGAAAAGTTCTCAATTTCAAGGGGGGCAAGGGAATCCATTATTCGATCGGGATACAGCATCTATTCTTCTTTGTAAATCCGAGCAGCGGGAGATGTTAATGGAATATGCAAAAAAGGATAATGATGTAAATCTAAGCCAAACCGGATATTTAACAGAAGACGACATTCTTAAATTATTTCCAACTGGTCTTAGGGCAGATTGCTTCGGACTAACTGAAGAAACTAAAAGGAAATTTTGTTCGGCAGAAACAACAGATAAAACTGCACCTCATGGTGATTATATCCCTAAAAAAGAGGATTGTGAGAGAGTAATAGAGCAGCTAAAAAATGCTTCTAAAACCGACAAGATTCATGTTGAAGAGGTATTAGATTTACTTGCAAAACAATTTCAAGAAAAGGGCATTCTTTTAAAGGATAACTGGAGGTTGCTAATTGAAGAAAGTTTTAAATTTTGGTTTCCTAATCAATAGTGGTTTCTATGTAACTAGTTCATATAGATAAAAAGAGAACTCGTGATGAAACATTTTAGAACCGTTAGACAGGATATGACTTTCAGTGAATTTGTACAAGTTGTTGAAGAAAATAAATATAAACTAAAAAATTGTTTGGCCTATTCACTGATGTTACAGCCCCATACAAAAGAAGATTTATTTGCAAGTATTCAAAAAGAAGAGGAAAGGCATTTTGGAGAGTTGCGTCTTTTTAGAAACATGAACGTTTTGAATAAACATATAGACTATACATTAAAAGTTTATAAGTACTGCGACTATGTATGTATTGATAACAAAAAATATTTGTGGCAATTGATTGAAAAAGGCAAAATTGGTTCCAGCCAAGGTTCTTCAGAACAATTTAAGCTAAGGAAACGCGAGAAAGCATATCTACCAACTCAGACAGACTGTGAAAAAGCAATTGAAGAATTGAAACGTCTTAAGTCAGCCTCCCAAATTAGCGAAAATGAGGTTTTGGATCGTTTAAAATCCCAACTGAAGGACAAATACGCCCTCCAAGATAATTGGCGAGAGGAAACAAGAAAAAACTTTAGAATCTGGTATTCCAAATCTTGAGGAATTTAAATTATATTTTATTATATTTTATTAATCTTTCCACAACTATTCTTAATTTCTAAAATTATTACTAATGCTTTGAGTTTCAAGTAATAATACAATATTCCAAAGAAAGAAATGAAAGCTATGAGTTTATTAGAAAGAGAAAATAGGGTATGGAATTTCGTATCGTTTAACAGTAATAGAGGAATCGTTGGTTTGGGCCTCATAGAAGCATATATCGACTTTAAGAAGGTGCCAAGTGTCGAGGAGCTTAAGCCCCTCCTCCCTCTTATGCCGAATGAAGTAGCCGCTGCCTATAAAAGACTTGCTGATGAATTTTTCTTAAGGAGTAGAAAATTAACAGTTACGGAAAGTGGCTTCCGCGATCTGGAAACTCTTGATGCCTATAAGAAGACTCCTTATAAAGGGCGAAGCTTAAAAGAAGCCTTGGAACTCTTAATTGCAGAAGCGCAAAAAAATAATATTAAATTACCAAAAGTTCTTAAAAACACAATAGGGTATAAAAAACCTGATGGTTTGTTAAACAAAAAGCCAGATTTAACAGAAGAATATCTGCCAACGAAAGAAGATTGTGAACGTGCAATTGAAAAATTAAAGCATTCTAAAACTACCAATAAAATAAGTGACGAAGCAGTCTTACATTTTCTAGAAAGTGATTTTAAAAATAAGGGAGTCGCTCTTAAAAATAAATGGAGATTAATCACAAAGGAAAATTTCAAGATATGGTTTAAATAGATTGGTCATAATCAGAAAATAAATTTTCGTAATGGAATCACAAAACTTTTCCCGACGCGCATTTTATTATAAGTCTTTTATTAGAAGGTAAGCATACTAAAGATGTAATCATATCAATACTCCAACAAAAACTTGACGAAAACAGTTATGATTCAACCCATAAACGCACCCTTGAGGGAACAATTTATGAGCTAATTACAACTAAAAAACCATAAACTGGTAGAAGAAGGCAATCAAAAAATGTCAGATTAATACCAATGTTAAATAATGATAATAATTTAGAGAGTGGAGACATGGCTATTAAATACATTCCCGACGAAGGTATGTTTTACATTAATAAGCAAGACCGTTTCTTCTATGATTTTTTTGAAAACCGAGGTTTTTATTTTCCAAAAGAAATACTAACCCGTTATTTTCTTTCATTAAAAACAAAGCCTTTTGTCATCCTCACCGGAATATCTGGCACAGGTAAGACTAAAATTGCTCAGGTTTTTGCAGATTATATTTATCAGGATGAAACCGCAGAGGAAAAAGAAAAACGAATAGCCTTTATTTCTGTGCGGCCTGACTGGATGGATAATAAGGGACTGCTTGGTTTTTACAATATCCTTGACCAAAAATATCATGCTACAAGATTCTTGCAACTTCTAATAGAAGCTAAGAACAATCCGGATAAACCACATTTTGTTATCCTTGATGAAATGAACCTCTCAAAAGTTGAAATGTATTTTTCTGATTTTTTAAGCATTATGGAAAGTCGGACATCAGATAATCAGCTGGGAGAGCCTTTGCTTCTCCACACCCTGCCAGAAGTGCAGTCAACAGCAGCAGGGCATATACCTGCAAAACTTCATATTCCGCAAAATGTTTTTTTTACAGGAACCGTAAACGTTGATGAAACCACCTATATGTTTAGCCCAAAAGTACTTGATAGAGCAAATGTTATTGAATTTAATGATGTTGATATGGAAGGCTATATTTCTAATACAAAAGAAAATGACCATTTTTACCTTTCAAATAGAGACATCAGAAACGAACTTACTAATTCCGACATTGAGCCTTTTTGTTCTAAAAAGGATTATTTGAAACTTAAAGACATTATTGGAAACGACTTAAACCCTCTTGGGGAATTGCTCATTGTCCTAAAAAAATATAATCTGCATTTTGGTTATCGGGTTATAAATGAGGTTTCAAGATTTGTCTGGCTTTCAAGAGAGTACCTTAGGGATGATTTTAACCTTAATGATACGCTTGATATTCAAATTCTTCAAAAAATTCTGCCCAAATTTCATGGCACGCAAGCCAAATTAGAACAGCCACTCTCTGGTGTTTTGTCTTACTGTTACGAAAATGAACCAGAGGCAACGCAAGAGCTATTAGAAAAAGCAATGGCTTTTGACAATGAAGCTCGCTACCCACGCTCCGCGCAAAAGGTAGCCAGAATGATCTCAAATCTGAAGACCCAAGGCTATACAAGCTTTATAGAATAGGCTTCAATTGAAATGGGCATAATACATTACGATCCAGCAAGTCGTATTCTCATCACTGAAGAGCCTTCATTTCCCAATGAGGATGAATTAAAAGCAGCACAAGATGGCAGACCAGACTTTATTACTATTCAAGAATGGCAGACCTACTACATCAAATTTTTTGGGCAGGATATACCAAGCCTTTTTGAGTGTGCCCCTTTTATTACAAAATCATTTAAGAGTTTAGGTTTTTTTGAAATAAATTTCAAAAATTACGTAGGGCTTACGCGAATTGGCAATATAAACTTAAAAGTAGAAAATCGGAAAATAAGCGATGAACTGTTTGATAGCATACTTAAATACATTACGGAGAAATATGCAAATTTGGTTTTCAGTTTTAATAAAGCATCAACTGGTCTAGAATTTAAAAAAGAAAAAACCGGTAAAGATATTGCTTTTATCGAATACCTTATCTTGAAGACTTATTTAATTGATCGGAGTCCAAATCTTGATGAGATATCGGCCTTAATTCTTTCGGAGCCACACAAAAGACTTCTTTCTGAACAAATCAAATGCCAAATTGATGAAACCGATGATGTCGATGTCTCGTTGATTATTAATTTGTTTTCTAATCCCGAAAGAATGGCGCTTCTCTCATCAGCACATTCACTTACTGCAACTTCTCTTGGTCGATCCATCTACGAAGCCACAGGTAAAAATTACTACCCTACCGAAGCCAGAAAAACACGCAAATATTATACGTTTGACACAAACGAAAACCGCTTTATTCTTTATTTCCTCGAAAAAATTATTCAAACGCTTGATTCTCTCGAACAAGCTCTTGGGTCTAATGCTGGCACTTACCTGAACCCCACCATTTCATCCAACATCAAGACCATGAAACAAAAAATCAGCTACCTGCTTGCTGACCCCCTCTGGGATGAAGTGGGTAAAATGAAATTTATTCCCAGCCAGTCAACCATTCTTCATAGAAAAGATGGTTACCGCCAATTGTTTCATCTCTACTCATTAATGCAACTATTAACTCGCTATCAGTTTCTCATTGAAGATTTCAAAAATATTATAGAGAACAAGGATGTTGCAACGCTTTATGAATACTGGTGTTTCTTCCTCGTCAAGGACATACTTGATCAAAAATATAAAACCATAAGATTCTCAATTGTTGTTCCACAAAGTGATATTGAACAAAAAGTAAAAGAGGGTATACAAATAGAATATGAGGGTAATATTACTTTGATTTATAATTTTTCTGCCTTTGGATCTTCTGGAGTCGATAAAGATCTGGACAGCCTTAATAATTACCAGACTCGATTAAGCTATTCCCACACCTTGAGACCTGATATTGTTATAATAAAAAAAGACCAGACAAAGCTTATTTTAGACGCAAAATACAAAGGCAGGACAGGTAGCGATGGATTTTATGGAGAAGACCTATCAGGGACGATTGTAAGTTGTCGGGAAGAAGATCTGGATAAGATGCATACGTATCGAGAAGCTATTAAAAATGTTGGCGGGGCCTTTGCGTTATATCCTGGGGAGGAGTTTAAAATATATCCAGCACACGAAGCTAAGCTCATCTTTGATGGGGTAGGCTCTCTGCCTCTTAAACCAGCTGCAGGCGGGGTTCCAGTCCAACAGCATAGAAATAGTTTAGAAACTGTCATATGCAATTTTTTAGGTACTGAATGATAGTAGATGAGGGGAAATTATGCCAAAATATTCCTGGAATGATCGCTCGCATGATAGTCGTTTTGAAAACTTTTTAAAAACCGGTAATCCTTGGTCAAGTGGAATAATGAAGATTCTTTGTGAAGAGCTTCAGCGATTTATAAAAAGAATAAAAATCAAAACTCCAGATGAACTTGAACGGTATAAGAAAGAAGCTATTAATACACTTACCCCTAAAGCAGTGGGTGCAAACAATCCGGCGGAAAGAGTTAATACATGCGTCAAACAATATTTAATGTTTTGGAAAGAGAAGCTTCGACTATACGGCAAAGGCACAAAAAAAAATCCTAAGATAGTTAAAGATACACCAAACGGGAAAAGCTACCTGCCAACGAAGAAGGATTGTGAAAAAGCGATTGAAAATTTGAAGCTTATAAAACTCTCTAACAAAATTAGTGTTGACGATGTTTTGGATTCTATAGAAGGGGATTTTAAAAACAGAGGTGTTAGGCTGAAGAATAATTGGAGATCATCTAGTAAAGAAAATTTTAGAATTTGGTGGAGTAAATAGAAAATATTTTAGCAAAAGTTACGACCACTGGTAGGTAACAATCCCTGAGTTCGCGTCCGCGTAAGACAGTGTGGGCAGAATGTGTATGGGGAAATACCCGTTATTTCTTTTATTCGGTAGATAACGGAATAACCATTCCGTTCCAGTTACTCATCTGGTTCAAGGCAAATACAATAATCCCGCACTTCACAGAAACGGACAGACGCACATAGCTTATAACGGCGGCAGGTGTTCTGTTATAAAGTCCCTGATACGCTGGGCGGCTTGCTGTGCCTTCAGCGTGTCTTCCAGGGAGTAGCTTACTTCCCAGGCTACGGGATATCGTGTTTCAACATAAAAACGCTGCAGGTAGGTGCAGCTTTCAAAAAGGGATTCGACGCAGGGGTCGTGAGCCTGACAAATTTTTAGCAGCGCCACTAAATCATGAATTTTGCGGAACTCCAGATCACAGGCCAGAATATACGCTTTAAGATACTTCTCTGCTGCTTGCTGAAAATGCCAGCATATCTGCGGGTAGAATGAAATGCCTTCTTTCAAGCTGAGGCTGGCATACCCAAAGTCTTCCTCAGCCTTTTCAACCCATCTTTTTATCAGCGCCTTGTCAGCCATACAGTATCCTGCCACAGGATAAAATTTCTTTTACAAACGGATCTCCCCATTGAAGGCACTGCTCAAGCTCGGCAGGAGTATAAACCAGAATATCAACTGCCATATTATGTTCAAACATCGCAGAAACATCACATATTCTATCTCCCCCCGGCCGAGGATCATCTTTAACTATGAAAAAATCCAAGTCACTGTCTTGGTTGAATGAGCCTTCGGCTGCTGATCCAAACAGTATAATTTTCTGCGGCTGATACTTCTTGACTATTTCCCGGGTGATATATTCAATTTCTTTCTCTATGTCTTTGGCAACCATAGAAAAATAATTACCATAATTGGCTTTTAATAACAAATTATTAAAGACTGAAGCTTAAAACCCTTGGACAAAATGCTCGTTTTTGCTTGACGCGAGAACAGCAGAATCGTAGAAAAGTGCCATGGCACGGTTGGCAGTATCCAGCGAGGTATTTCTCACTATCCATAGATTCTTCAATCGCGTTGCTCCTGCAGAATGAACGGGCGGGAGAAGATTCTTCACGTTGTTCAGAATGACACGCTGCGTTCAGTATGACCCTTTTTCAACAGCCAGCTATTAATTCAGGCATTTAAATTCAGCCGCTATCTTCTGCTCCGTTATCCACATTTACGGTTTTTTTGCTGGAAAAATACTTTTTCCCCTTACGATTGTAATAGTTTGAAGTTTTGCTGACACCAATCGCCACTGCTGCCCAGTCTTCCAGAAAACGCTTCACCAGTGAAAAGACCCGGACTATATCAGAGATAAAAACAGATTCTTCCTGCTGATGAAAAGGAAAGATGGCCGGCTCTATCGTAACGCAGGGAACAGGTCGCGCAGAGGCGCTGTTAAACAGTTTCCCATAGGTAAGATAATCATTAATAATACTATCAACAATGGCAATCTGCGGATAGGATTGCAGAAAATATTGTTGAATCTCCTCCGTTGCCCACACCAGCCGGGACGATGGTTTAATGCCGTTCCGTTCCCAGTGATTGCAATACAGCGCAACACCTGGCTTTCCTTTAAATGCAGGGCTGGTGTCAATGGTGATGAGAAGCGCGGGAAGCATATTATGGGTTATTAAATGGGTGGTGAGCCGTTCTGCGCCGATACGTGGTGTTAAACCTGCACCGTCATTTTTCAGTAAGTGCGGATGGCGTCGCAGCCCAAATGATTCCTCCATCTCTGAGAGCAGGATATAGAGTGGTGGGAAATTACCGGTGCGGCTGCACCGTCCGAGCTGCAAGCAAATCCCAACGCCGACTGCGTCATCAAGCTGGCCGGTTATCTCTCCCTCATAGGTATCAACCGGCAATAAGGACGTGGTATCAGAACCAAAATGATTAATTTTATCTAAGTGTGCGGACAATGCCACCGGCGGAACATCCGCACTGCCGGGCACCTGTATGAGGATGTTGTTGTCCGGCACCTTTTCTATGCGCGCCCCGGGAATTTCTGCGGCAACACGTTCTATCAAAGGATGCAGGCGTTCTTCATAGGAACTGAAGGACGGAACTGCGGCTATCTGCATGATGAGATTAATCAATGAATCTGACATCGCTTAACACAAAATATCCGGTACGTTCTGTATCAGTATGCGCCGAACCAGTCCTGCCGTGGATTCAGGGATGCGTTTGTGGGCGAAACCGCGGCAGACTGTCGAGTTCATGATTTTTGGCAATATTTGTCCATAAACGTGCGCGTAATTTCTCCCAGCCTTTTATCCAGGATTGCGTAAACCCTCATTGCGATGTGCTCGGGGACGCCCCCATAAAATGCCTGGGCAATGCCGCCGGTAATGCACGTTAATGTATCGCTGTCTCCGCCGAGGGACACTGCCGTGCGGAGCGCGTCTTCAAAATCGGTCGAGTCAATAAAGGCGCGAATTGCCTGCGGCACTGTTCCCTGTGCCGACTCGTTGAATCTATACGAGGGACGAATCTCATCAACGTGTTTGCTCAGATCATAGTGAAAGGTGTTCTCAATGAATGTTTTTATGTCGTCCTTGGATTTACCCGTTCGCGCAAGAAAGATTGCCGCGGCAGTTGCTTGCGCGCCTTTAATTCCCTCCGGATGATTGTGGGTAACCGCTGTGAACTCGGCAGCTTTGTCTAAAACCGTCCGCAGGTCGTCATATGCATACCCGGCCGGGCTGATGCGCATGGCAGCCCCATTGCCATAACTGTTATAGGGCCCGGAGGCATCGCTCTGTGCCCATTCAGAAAAGCTGCCTCCGTAACCCCTGCCGGGATACTGGCGAAAAAATGCTTTCAGATTATCGGCATAGGGTGTGCCCGTCAAAATGGAGTCTGCCAATGCCACCGTCAAAACCGTGTCATCAGTGAAAAAGCAGTTATCAGAAAACAGAGAAAATTTCTTGGTCTTAATATTTTTCCATTCGTACACCGAACCAATAATGTCACCTGCGATTGCGCCCAGCATATCATAACCTCCTCTTCGTTAATTCAGCCCGACATACCCCGTGCTCCACCGTTTACTTAAAAGCACGATTATCATGCGGTCGGTAAGAAAAGATGTATTGCTGACTATCCATAGTTGCTTCAGTTGTTACACTCCTTGAGAATGGCCACGTAGGAGCGATTCTGCACTTCGTTCAGAATGATACTTCTTCAACAATCTGTTAGATATAAGCCACAATTGAGCACTCCCTCAAGAGGTTTATGCGTCCGCCGTTGTTCATGCAGGCGGCCGCTTTCCTTGCCGCCAAAATAACAGCCGCCTGCATCGAAAAAGGCTTCTGCCACGGTTTTCGTGTTTATATTCGCGCCCCTCTGCGGCGAGAGAACCGTTCCATGCGAGAATACGGTGTCTGTTGCTCTGCCTTTTTTCCTCGGACAAAGGCTGACAGGTGCAGCAGCGCGCCTTCATATTCAAGCGCAAAACCGATGGTAGGATCCGACTCCAGCCGCACATCGGTGCCCAAGGCTACCGAGGGCGTGCCTTCAGCCGGCGCGTTCCGGACGTTCTCAAGAAATGCGGCCACCCGGTCGGCAGATTCCTGCCCGGCGTCCTCCGCTTGCTTCTCTGCTTCAATCCAGTCTATAGCATCCAGCGCATAGCTTTCAATAAGCTTATGAAATACCTTTGAAAAGGTGCTCTGCTTGCCAAAACTGTCCAGCCCCACGATTTTACCGTTTATCAGAAATACAGCACCCACCTGGGTTTCCTCTGTTTTAAATTGCGCCGCGTATTCCTGAATGGTCGGCCGTTCCTTCTCGTAAATATCCGCCATGGCCATTGTTGGCGACACTGCGCCCATCCGTGCCGCCTTAAAACTGATCTCATCCCAGATTGCACCCTGGTCAGCACGGTAGGAATTATTAAACTTCTTTGCAAAATTGACCTGTTCAGCTTTCATCCCGCGCATCCGGGGCGACATGACCCGCCGTTCGCTGAAGAATTTGCTGCTTCGATACGACCACCTGCCCTGCTCCACACAGCTCACCGGTATGGTGGTGATTGAGTTGGCCGCAATCAGGATGGTGGTATTGATAATCCGGTTCTGCTTGGCCCCTACCAGCTCTTCTCCGTCCAGCAGCAGAATCATTTGTTGCGACTTATTTACCACTTTCAGCTCCGGCACGGAACCGCCCTGGTTAACTTCCGAAATTTCAATAACATTGCCTGCCAGCGCCTCGTCAAGCAGCATATAGTCAACAGACAATTCCTGCGGACTGAGCAGGGGATACAGGGCAAGGTTTTTGTGGGCCTGCATCGCTCCCACGTGAATACGTCCCAGATAGGTGTTAATGGTGCTGTTCATAATAAAGGTCCTCCTTTGATTAAGTTTTTAGGTCCCTTAATTATACCAGGTGAGTTTGTCAAATACGGTCACACTTAAAAATATTTTTTTAATTTTCCAGCCGGAAACGTCATGGTCGCAGGGAGCCGGCCCATAGGGGTGAGGAGGTACGATTATAGGGGTAAACCGGGAGTCTGTAAAATATCGGACACTATAATGCGCGGGATAAAATAGAGAGGAAATATGCAGTTCAGAAGCGCAGCACTCGGGTATAAGTTCCCTCTCTGATAATCGTGTAATTGCAGGACAGCACATCAAGCGGATTCAGCAGGGTAATATCCGGGGACTTGTTTATAATCTTCCAGTTGAGCTGTTCCGGCGGGAAGTTCGCGGGAATCCAGGCAACAGAAATATGCACATGAGGAATAATGTGCAATTGCTTATCTTTAGTACTGGAGATGAACCCGACACAATCGCCCTCTTCAAGCACCGCTGCTCTTTCAAGCCTGCCCACTGGCTCAGTGTGGCCGTAAATGGTATAGAGCTGATTTTCTGTGCCATCATACATATCATGGGCGATGAAAATCGTTTTTCCAAGGTAATCATCAATAACGGTTTTGACATACCCCCGGAACATCGCAGGAATTTGCGTTCCCGTATCAAGAGCCTGCGTGTTGCCGTCCCGGGTATTGAATAAACACAGGTCAATTCCTTCGTGGGGGTTGTGTCGATAGCCGCCGTTTCCCCACCATCGCTGCCGGGATTGAAACAGCATCCCCGGATGGAAAGCCCACTGCGCAAACTGCTGTTCTAAAAGATTATTATGAGCGACCATATGTTCGCAAAATCGCGAGACGGGCAAATGTAATGGTATCATTCATGTGCGCTCATATGCTGAACCGGTTAATCACTCAGATCCACGTTCCAGTCTATCTGGTATCTCGCGTGGCACTGGGGACAAATCAATATGACCTGCCAGCGGGTGCGGCTCTGAGACTTTTTGAATGAAACATGAAATCCGTCCGTGTAGCTGCATTCAGGACAGACATACAGTTCATGCTCCGGCTGTATCTTTACGATCGATTTTTTATCCTCTTTTGCCATTTACGTGTATGCTTCTGATAGCTGTGTGTTTGCATTCAGTTGATGTGAACATGCGCTGCATGCCGCACAACATAAACCCCCTGAGCTCGCCGTAATAAACTCAGGGGGTTCTTTGTATTGCTTTTCCCAAAGAAAATATTGTTAACCAGAAATCTAAATCATTAATTGAAGGATAAGTTTATTGAATACTGATAGGGCCCCTGTTCAGGAGAAAACAATATCGCACCTGCTATCAGTATAAATGCCTCATCCCAGATGTTCAGGTTCAGGGACATGGTGCGGGGGCTGGTGCCAAACCGGTAATTAAAACGGGGGTATCCGGTTCCCCGCTGCAGCAAAACGAATAAGTTTGTTTCGGGGCTGCTGTCGGTAATGGTAATATTCAGCACCCCGCTGCCATACGCATAGAGGGGAATGAGCATAATATCCGGCAATATGTCTGAACTGGCAACATAGGATTTGGACTGCCCGGGCAGCATGATCGCAACGCCGAAATTTATCGGCCCGTCTTGCGCTCGCACCAATCCCGGAGTCATGAAGCACAATAAAAGCAGCGCAGAAACTATGATGCCCGGTGCTTTTTTATTATTAATCTTCATAGCGCATCTCCTGATTTTTTACTGCGCCCAAGGAACGCGTTTCGCCAACCGCATCTCTGGATGGTTTTTAGTTCGGCGCACTGAAACGTTTCTGCCTGACCTCGCCACGCCCGATCAAAAACTCAATGACACGGTGTAGGCATACGGCGGCGTCTCGGTCGAAAACAGTATCC
>Ga0101944_10005718_pt1 | contig 13805 bp, 13 predicted proteins | sample DewCreD2012metaG_FD_75245 | JGI IMG/M metagenome (GOLD analysis project Ga0101944, IMG submission 75245) | Hot spring sediment bacterial and archeal communities from British Columbia, Canada, to study Microbial Dark Matter (Phase II) - Dewar... ... | reverse complement strand
ATTTTGCGGGTGTGGACCGGGTCATGGATCGTTCCCCCGGCCCGCCGGGCTGGGCTGGGGCGGAGCCAGCGAAGCCGGCTGGCCGGCGGGGGGGGCCATTTCTGTCTTTCTTCGCGTCCTTCGCGCCTTTGCGGTGAATTGAGAAAACGACCATCCAATCCAGCACATGACTTCCTGATCGCCACTCGGTCCTCCGAGCCGGGGCGGCTAGTCCAGCACCACGAACTCGCCGTTGCGCACGATGCTGATGGAGGCCTCGGGACGCTGCACGTCCCCAAAGGCGTCGAAGCTGAACGCATTCTGAAGCCCCTCGATACGCCCCCGGGCCAGCAGCACCTCCTTGAGGCTCTGCCCCGGGCCCTGTTTCCGGAGCGCCTCCAGCACAACGGTGGCGGCCTCGAACGAGTAGACGCCCGGAAAACCGGGCTCTCTCTGGAAACGCTCCATGTAAAGCTTTCGAAAGGCTTGATAATCGGGGCTTGGTGAATTGCGGTCGAAGGTCTGCACGACGGTCACCCCCTCCACCGCCTTGCCTCCCAGCTCGATCAACCGCTCGGTGGCCCCCCAGTCGGCCAGGGTGACGGGAATGCGCGGGTCCAGCTTGCGGACCTGCTGGCAAAGGATCGCCGAGTCCATGGAGTTGGCAATGATGAGCACGCCGTCGGGCCGAGAGGCGAGAAGCCTCCGGCAGAGCTCAAGATGATTGGTGTCGCCCCCGGACGTGAAAGCCTCCACGTGGATGATCTCGCCACCGCCCTCATGAAAGACCCGTTGGAAGTTGTGGAGCCAGTTCTCCGTAAAGGACCGGTTTCCCATGTCATACACAGCCGCCACCCGCCGCATCACGCCGCTTTTGAGCTGGTAGCTCGCGCTGCGGGCGGCATACTCCCGGGTGGTGGAGGAAATCCGAAAGAAGTGATCATCCTTGCCGGAAAGCTCCTCGCTGGTCACGGTGGGACTCATGAGGAGCACCCCCGCCGCATCGGCGACGGGAGCGACGACCACAGCCATGGAGCTCGTCATGGGTCCGATGATGGCCACGACTCCGAGGTCGATGAGCTCCCGCACCACTTGCACGGCCTTCCCGGGATCCTGCTCGTCGTCCCGGGTGATGAGCTGCACCGGTCGGCCCTTGACGCCGCCCTCATCGTTGCAGCGCTCGACGGCCAGGTAAACCGCGTCGCGTCCGGCGATGCCGAGATCCGCGACCCTCCCCGAGGTACCCCCGACAAATCCAATGCGAACGGACTCCGGCTGTCCGCATCCCAGCATCGAAAAAACGAGGGCCGCAGCCGTCAACAGGCTGCTCCATGTGCCGGCCTGGAGATGGAGAGACTCGTTTTCCATGACGGAACTCCTCACTGATCGTCAGCAACCTGCAGAACGTTCGGCCTCGCCCAGGGTGAATTTGAACACCGCTCCCCGGCCGGCCCCCGACGACTCGACCCAGATCCTTCCGCCGTGGACCTCGACGATGCGCTTGACCAGCGCCAGCCCGACGCCGCTCCCTTCTTCCCGCACTTCGAGTCTCTCGAAAAGGTCGAAAATCTTGTCATGGAAACGAGGCTCAATGCCGGAGCCGTTGTCCCGGACGAAAAACACGAGAGGCTCCCCGGAGGTTTCCACGCCGACCTCGATCTCGGGAGAAGGCTGATTCCGCGTGAATTTCAGGGCATTGTCGAGGAGATTCTGGAAGACCTCCACGAGCCGGCGCCGGTCGCCCCGGATCAGCACGGGCTCCTCGGTGACCCGGACCGCCACCTCGCGACTTGTGATTTCCCCGGCCAGGAGGTCCATGGCCTCCTGAATCAGCTCCCGCAGGGTCATTTCCTCGGGTGGGCTTACCTGGCGTCCCACCTTGGCGAGATCGAGGAGATCATCCAGCAGGCGCGCCATCTTCTCCGCGGCATTGCGGATGTAAGCCATGTCCTGGCTGATGCGCGCGGCATCTCCCCTTGCCATGTCCTGTTCGAGGAACCCGACGAAGGACCTGATGGTCACCAGCGGCGTCTTGAGGTCATGGGACACCGTGTAGACGAACCGGGTAAGCTCGTCCGTTCTCTGCTGGAGCTCCTCCTCACGCTTCTCGCGCTCGGTGATGTCCACCGCCACGCCGATGACGGTGGTGGTCTCGTCTCCGGGCTTCCTGACGGGATTCAAGTAAACCTCGAAGACCGGCTCGCCCATCCGGGCAGTGAACTGCACAGCCTCCCCCGCCATGGCGCGTCGCGCGGAATCCGTGGACTCGGCCCCGTGGTCCAGAAGGTCGAAAAGCGAGGTGCCGACCAATTCCCCGGGCTTGAGTCCCAGGGTCTGAAGGCCGAGACCTTCGCAGAGGGTAAACAGGCCCTCATGATCGATTTCAAAGATCACCACGGGCGTGTTGCCGACCACGGAGCGATAGCGCGCTTCGCTGGCCGCCAGGGCCAGTTCGCGCTCTCGGATGGCCAGCGACATCCGCTGGAGATTGGTCGCCAGCTCGGCCAACTCGAGCGTGATGGGCTCAGGCCAGGGTACTCCGTAGTCGCCGTGGGCGATGGCCCGTGCCTGTTCGGCGTAATGGCCGAACTTGCGGGAAATGGAGCGGGACAGCCCCCACCCCGCCGCGACCGCCACGAGCAGCGCCACCACCAGTCCCGCCCCCAGGAGCTCCAGGGTGCCGGTGATCTGCCGGATGGCCTCCCGATGCGACTGTGCAGCAAGCACTCTCCAGCCGACCTGGGGCACTTCCGCCAACGCACCGATGTAAGGGCTCCCATCGATCTCGAGCTCCCGGACGGTGACGGAATCCATGTCTGCAGGGGAACCGGGCGGCCGGAGGGCAAAACTCATCACCTGTCCTCCCCGGGCACGATGGGAGTCGGCGATCACTCGGCCCCCCCGATCAAGGATTGCCGTGAAAAGTCCCCCCTCCACAGGCAGATCACTGACGAATTCCGAGAGCTGGTCAACGGTGATTTCGCCGATCAGGACATGGTCTCCCGAGGGTATGGCCAGGGCGACGGCCAGGCGACCGCTGACGGTGGAGAGAAAAGTCTCGGACCACTCCTCCTCTCCGGTCAACCGGGCTTTGCGGAGAAAAGGCCGCTGAGAGAGGTTCAAGCCCAGCAAATCCTCGCGATTCGCCCTGCGCCCCTCGGCAAGGCCTATGGAGACGATCGAATCGTCAGGGTCCGCCAGATAGATGGCCTCGAACACTTTGCCCGCGGCCACGTGGATGTCGAGAATCCTGAAATGATCAGGAGCTGACGGCACAGGCTCCGACGCCAGTTGCTCCCGAACAGCCCTGATCTCCCGCCGGGCGCCGCTCAAGTGGGCATGCACCTGCCCGGCGATGGCCCTCGCGAGCGCCTGGTAATGCAGCTCGGTGTCCCTGTGCATTTCGGGCAGGAGTACCCGCCATACCAGTACACCCACCACCAGGAGCGGAAATGCCGCCACCAGGGCGAAACGCACTGCGAGCCAGCGACTGAGAGGCTGCAAGGGTTTCATTGCCTACCTCTACTCCTCGCTGGAAACCTCCACTCCAGGACTCGGTCCGCTTTCTGGAGCTTCGATTCCGTGTCGGATCATTTTTCGACGCAGGGTGTTCTTGTCTATGCCCAGCTCACGCGCCGTCGCCATCTTGCGCCACTGATGGCGCTCCAGGGCCTCGCGGATGGCCTGCTTTTCGATCTCCTGAAGGGTCGCGGCCCCGGGCTCGGCATGGGGGGGAATATCTCCCCTGAGGCTTTCGGGCAGGCAGGACGGCTCGATGAGCCCTCCCCGGCAGAGGATGAAGGCGTATTCCAGGACGTTTTCGAGCTCGCGGATGTTTCCAGGCCAGTCGTGGCGCATGAACAGAGCGAGGGTCTCGTGGCTGAGCCCGAGGATGTTCTTGTTCCTGAGCCGGTTGAACCGCTCGATGAAGTGCTCGGCCAGCAGCGGGATATCCTCTTTGCGCTCCGCCAGCGACGGGAGCTCGAGCTTCACCACGTTGATCCGATAGTAGAGATCCTTTCGGAATACTCCCTCCTCGACCAGGGCCGCCAGGTCCTTGTTGGTGGCCGTGACGATCCGCACATCGGCCTTGACCGTTCGCGAGGAGCCGAGGGGCTCGTAGGCGCGCTCCTCGAGCACCCTGAGCAGACGCACCTGGAGCGCCGGGGAAATGTCGCCGATCTCGTCCAGGAAAAGCGTCCCCCCTTCGGCCATGGCAAACCGCCCCAGCCGGCTCTTCTTGGCGTCGGTGAAGGCACCCGCCACGTGGCCGAAAAGCTCGGACTCGAGGAGCGCGTCCGGCAGGGCCCCGCAGTTCACGGCCACGAAAGGGCCCCCGGCCCTGGGGCTCAACCCGTGAACAGCCCGGCTCAGCAGCTCCTTCCCCGTGCCGCTCTCCCCCTGAATGAGCACGGTGCTCTCGCTTTGGGCCACCTCGGGCAGGATGGCGAAGAGCTTCATCATGCGGGGGGACTTGGAGATGATGTCGCCGAATTGGTACTGGCGGGTGATTTCCCGCCGCAGCTTTTCCACCAGGCTGAGGTCACGAAAGGTCTCGACGCCTCCGATGACCTCCCCGCTCTCGTCCCTCAGCAGCGCCGTGCTCACACTGATGGGAATCTCGCGGCCGTCAGCCCTCAGGATGGCGACGGGCTTGTTGATGACGGGCTTTCCGGTGTCCAGGCTGTATTTCAGGACACACGTCGACTCGCACACACTGGCTCGAAACACTTCGCAGCACAGCTTTCCCATGGCCTCGGAGGCCGGAACTCCTGTGATGATCTCGGCGGCCCGATTGAAAAACGTGATCCTCCACTCCAGATCCACCGTGAAGACGCCGTCGGCGATACTGTTGAGAATGATCTCGGTCTGCGGGGTCAGTTCGGGTTGTTTACGCGGACAGACAGTCATGGTTCAGCCTGAGCGCTCATCGCCATGAAGCTACTTGAGCTTCTTGATCTCCTCTTCGACTTCCTGTGCGCCCTCCGCGTAAAACCTCTCCTCGTCGGGGTCCAACTCCCGAAGGAGCCGCAGAAACTCGCCCGCGTGGACCCGCTCCTCATCGGCGATATCCCTGAGGACCTCGACGGCGAGCCGGTTGTCCGTCGACTCCGCAAGCTGCATGTACAGCTGAATCGCTTCGTACTCGGCGGCGATCATGAAGCGGATCGCCCGGATGAGCTCCTCGTTGGTGAGCTTCCTGTCGTTTGCCAACCCAGAAAAGGGTGATCCGAATTCCGGCACGGCTCTTCTCCCTTCCTCGTGCTGAGATCAGGTTCCACTCGTCCGGCAAATCACCGTGGACGGTTCAGACATTCTACCCAATGTTGAAGGGAATGCCATGATTTTCCTCGCCATCTCCCGAAACACACGGCTGGTTTCCGATTCCGGGTGACCGACGACGATGGGGAGCCCCACATCGCCGCCTTTTCGAAGCTCGATGTCGAGGGGAATGGCTGCCGGCAGGGGCAAAGCCGTCTCGCGGCTCAGGGTTTCGCCACCGCCCGCCCCGAAGAGCTCGATGCGCTCGTTGGCATGGCCACGGCAGAAAGTGGACATGTTCTCCACGAGCCCGAGGATGTGAACATGCATTTCCCGGAACATCCCGATAGCTTTGCGAACCTCGGCCAGGGCCACTTCCTGGGGACTCGTCACCATGACCACCCAGGCGCCGGGGATGGCACGGGACCGAAGGGGATCCTCACCCGTTCCGTCTCCCCCCGCCCATGCCCCGGCCCATGCCTCCTCCCATTCCCCTTCCCTGGCCTCGCCCCGGACCCCGGCCCATCCCCATGCCTCGGCCTGGGCCCCATCCCTCCGGCGGCGAGGCGACGCTTTCCTGACCTGCCTGGAGGCTGCCGGACCTGAAAGCCTCAACGGCCTCCCGGACGGTGCCACCACCAACGCTGTAAACCGGGATGCCCGCGGCGCTCAGGGTCTGTGAGGCCTTTGGCCCCACCACTCCCGTGATGACCGCCTTGGCGCCCTTCTGGACCACGACGCGCGCCGCGCCGATTCCGGCCCCGGATGCCATGTCCGCATCCTTGTTCTTCACTCCTTCCCATTCCATGGATTCCGAATCGACGATGACGAAATAGGCGCACCTCCCGAATCGAGGGTCCACGCCACTGTCCAGTCCCGGTTCGACGGCTGAAACGGCTATCTTCATGCTGGTTCTCCTTTTCCTGGCTCCATGGACCTGTGGTTGAAGTTGGAGACCGGGGGCGGATGTGCCATCCCGCTCCATTGGCCCCCGGGATGCTCTCCACAAAGCGGAGAGCCATGCCCCTTGGACAGGCAAGGGCGATGCCACAAGCGAGCACCGTCGAGAAGAGTTACGAGCTTCAGGTTTCGAGTCTCTGGTTTGAGGCCAACCCCTCGCATACGGTCATTCTGACCGTCCTGGAGCCTGCTTGGAAACCAGCCCAAAGGACTCCCGGGGGAGCGCCGGTTTTCGACTCTAAACCCGAAACTCGAAACTTCTCATGGCGGGATGGATCACTGGGGTGCGGATTAGACCCGAGACAATCCGGGAAAGGGAACAAAACGCACCCGCCAGTCAATTCTCGATCGCGGTGAGAGGCGTGCGTGATGGTTCGGAGGACTGCTCCAGGGGCCTCACATGGAGGCGGCCGCGGGTGCGCTCTTGCCGGCCGGCGTCAGGTGGTGAGTCGATCCCGCTCTTCCGGTGCGGAGTGCGGGAAGTGTCGGGGCAGGAAGACAGTGAATGTCGACCCAGCGCCCGGTTCACTGGTCACCAGAATCCGACCGCCGTGGCTCTCCACGATCGCCTTCACGGTCGCCAGTCCGAGGCCATGCCCTTCCTGACCGCCGGCGGAGCTTCCCCGGTGGAAGATGTCGAAAATGAAAGGCAGGTCCCTGGAATCGATTCCGCTCCCCTGGTCCTCTACGGAAACCACGATCTCCTGGTCCGTTTCCCGTGCCCGGATGACGATGGAGCCCGTCCCGCCGGAGAACTTGACGGCATTGTCGAGGAGGTTCGCGAACACCCGTCGAAGCCGGGGAGCATCGGCCTCGATGACGGGCAGGATTTCCGGCGCCTGCAGCTCCAGCCGGAGCCCCCGCTGGGAAGCCCGCTCCCTGTAGGTGTCGAAGAGCTCCTCCAGCTCCTTGTCGAGGGAGACGGCCGTGATGCTCAGTTTCACGCCCCCCGCCTCGATCCTGGAGAGCTCCAGGAAATCGTCCACCAGGGATTCGAGCTTGCCCGCTTCCCGCGTGATGATCTCCAGGTGCTTCATGACCTTCTCTTGCGGCATTTGGGCCAGGTTGCGCAGCAGTCTCAACCCCAGACCGTGGATCCCCGTCAGCGATGAGCGCATGTCGTGGGCCAGCATGGAAACGAAATTGGCCCTCAGACGCTCCATCGCCACGATGCTCGAGATGTCCATGATGGCCTCGACCCCGCCCATGCGCCGACCTTCCGAATCGAAGAGGGCGGCGGCACTGATCCGCACCGGCTTGGAGCCACCGTCTCGATCGGTGATCTCCGCCTTGGAGGTGACCGACCGCGTCTCGAGGTTCTGAATGGCCCTGAGCGGGCAACTCCCACCGCACAGCGTCGAAGAGAGGATCTCCCGGCATATGCGGCCCATAGCCTCCTCGGCCCGATACCCGGTGAGCTTTTCCGCCCATGGGTTGAACCCCGTGATTCTGAAGTCGGAATCCATGGTGACGACGGCCATGGGAAGGCTGTCCATGATGGACTTGTAGAACGACTGGTGGGCGCACTCATCCGGGAAGAGCCGCGCCGCGGGGTCTTCTGGAATAGGGGCGGTACCGGAGCAGCCCTCGGGGTCTGTTTGAGTTTTCATGGCCTGCCCTCCTTTCGCCAGGGAGAGAGATGGCTGCATGTCTTTTCCAAGCCTGTTGAGGCCGGCCCACGCGAACACTTCGACTTCTGGAAGGGGCAAGAACCATGCCGCCCGATGCGGCACCCGACCCTGATCGAGCCATTGGCCGTCAGGCCCGTTTGATTATAGCTTCACTCAGATTATTCCGAGTGGTCGTCACTCCCGCATGTCCCCGCTGGAAATCCAGGCCTATCGAAGACCCTGGACCCCCTCCAGATACACGTGCGGTCCCTTGGAGTCTGTTTGGCGATCGCTCATCCTGCTGTGACGGGAGGGAATACAGGTCGGCCGGGTTGGGTTTCGGCCGATCCGGCTCCTCGGTGCCGGCATGACGGGAGACGAAAAGGACACCTCCTTCTGTTCAGCCGACCTTAGCTGTCAGCCAAAGGCGCGGCCCCCTCACCCCTCGCTTTCTGCCTATTGCCTTTGGCTATTTTCCTTTCGTCTGTCGCTCCCCCATTCCGCGGCGATGGCACGGACTTTGCCCTTATCCAGGGCGGAGGCTGCGGCACGGGGACTCGCCGCACCGCTTCGTTCACGGAGTCCACGGCGAGCGGCGGATGTGCTCCAGGCGCCGGGCCTCGCGTCGACACCCTTGTAAGCCGCCGCGGTGGTCGCGGCGGAACAGGAAAGGAGGAAAGCGATGCCCGCAAGAGATGGAACAGGACCACGAGGATTGGGCCCCATGACGGGGAGAGGAATGGGATTCTGCGCCGTTCCCGGCACAGGCTGGCGCTCCGGCGGCCGCCCCTTCCCGGTGGGCGCGGCCTGGGGCTGGGGAGGCCAGGGATGGCGGAACGTCTTCCGGGCCACGGGCGCTCCCGGCTGGGCTCGAGGTTGGGGGTGCCGGTGGTTTGGACCCGGGCCCCAAGGCCGGACCGCCGGGGAGGATGAGCACAGCAACCTCGAGGAGTACGCTTCGGGCCTCGAGGACGAACTGCGCGCCGTGAAGGAGAGACTGGAAGGCATGCGGCGGCAGAAGTCCCGGGCCATCGAGGAGTGATGAACCGTTGCGCGGAGGATGCGCTCCCGGCCGATGGAGCGCATTCCCGCTTCATCGGCCCGGATTACAGGTCCGACGCTTCGAGCCGCGCGACGGCCCCGGTCGTTCTCGGGTTCCGATCTCATAACCTTTTGAACGGGACGGAAATCAAAGACATGCCCACTTACGAATATCGGATCATCGTGGATTAGCGTGAGGGTGACTTCCTCTCCACCCTTCGGGGGGAGAGGGTCGGGGTGAGGGGGGCTTACAGAATCAAGATCTCCCCTCACCCTAGCCCTCTCCCTGAGGGAGAGGGAACGAACTTCACGCTAATCTGCGATGAACCCGAATATCTCTGCCGCGTTTGCGGAAAGAAGTTTGATCGGTTCCAGTCCATCGGCGAAGAACAGGCTTCAGCATGTCCCGCTTGCGGCGGCGAGGTGCGAAGACTCATCAGTGGAGGCGCGGGATTCATCATCAAGGGCGGCAGCAGCCCGGACGGTCTGGGAGGCAGGCGCTGGAGCGAAGGCGGCAGGTGCGAGCGGGAAACGCCCTGCTGCGGGCGCGAGACACGGTGCGCCGCTCCTCCCTGCGGCGGTTGAGCCGCGCTGGTCGATTCGCCGGCCCCCAAAGCCGCTCCCAAGTCCAGCGCCACGGAATGACGCGACCTATGCTCCGGGTCGTCATTTCCGCGTATTTATTTGGCTGGGATCCAGAAGAAGAGCCTGGATGCCCGCCTTCGCGGGCATGACAGGTGGTTGTCGGACGTTCATCGGCGCGGCGCTGTGCCAAGAGCTGAAGCTTGGGAGCTGGCGATCCAGGACCCAGAAACCAGGAACTGGAAACTACAAACCAGAAACCTTCTCCCGCAAGTGATTCCAAAGCTCCACCACCGCCGCCCGGGCCGGTCCGTCCCCGTATTCGACGATGGTTTTTCCCTCCACCTGGGCCCGGGTGAATGCGGGATCGAACGGAAGGAACCCCGCGAAGTCGCAGTTTCTTTCCCGGCAGAGCGACTCGATGGCGCGGGCGGTCTCCCAGTGCAGGTCGGCCTTGTTGACGCAGACTGAAACGGGCACCTGGAAATGGTGAGCCAAGTCCGCCACCCGGGCGAGGTCGTGGAGCCCGGAGACCGTGGGCTCGGCCACAATGAGCACCGCCGATGCGCCCCCCAGGGAGGAGATGACGGGGCAGCCGATGCCGGGGGGGCCGTCGGTGATGATCCCCTTCAATCCCATGTCCTCCGCCATCTTTCGCGCTTCCTTGCGGACCAGCGTGACGAGCTTGCCCGAATTCTCCTCGGCGATCCCCAGCCGGGCATGGACCAGCGGCCCGAATCTGGTTTCCGAAAGGTACCATTCCCCGCAGAGGCTTTCGGGAAAATCGATGGCTCCAAAAGGGCAGAAATGGACGCAAACGCCGCAGCCCTCGCACAGGAACCCGTCCACCTCGAATCGCTCGGAGACCGCCCCAAACCGGCAGCGTTCGACGCACTCGCCGCAGCCGGTGCACCGTCCGGGGTCGACGACGGCCTTGTGCCCCGCCCGGAAGTCATGCCGCATGACCTTCCTCGGATCCATGAGCAGATGGAGATCGGCTGCGTCCACGTCGGCGTCGCAGAGCACCATCTGCTTCGCCAGCGCGGCGAATGCTCCGACGATGCTGGTCTTCCCCGTTCCTCCCTTGCCGCTCAAAACCACCAGCTCAACCATCGTGGAAACCCTCCGAAAAGCGCTTCAAATCAATTCTTGCGTTGGACATGAATCTCGACGGCGCCGGAATCACAACCCTTGAAGGCAGTTCCTGATGGAATCATGGAGCCCCAGCATCCTCTCCTTCCACCGGGGGAGGGTCTCCACCAGGAGGTCTCCCCGGGCATAGGCTTCGGCCGCCTCGCGCTCGAAGGGGATTTCCAGGAGAAGCGGGATCCCCTCCCGCTCCGCGTAGCGCTGAATGCGGTCGTCGCCGAAGTCGGCGCGGTTGACCACAATGCCCATGGGAAGGCTGAGCTTTCGGGCGGCCCCCACGGCCAGCTCGAGGTCGTTGAGGCCGAAGGGGGTGGGCTCCGTCACGAGGCACAGGAAATCCGCTCCCCGCAGGGAGGTGATCACGGGACACGAGGTTCCCGGAGGGGCGTCGATGATGGTCATTCCATCCGGGGAGGCCCCCTGGCGCACGCGCCGGATCAAAGGGGGCGCCATGGCCTCCCCCACCCGGAGCCTCCCCTGGATGAGCCGGACTTCACCCCGCTCTCCCCTTTCCAGGATGCCCAGCAATCGTTTTCCGGGCAGGACGGCGTCTTCCGGACACACCGCGAAGCACCCCCCGCAGCTGTGACAGAGCTCGGGAAAAGTCAGGACCACCCTGGTTTCGGCAAGGACGGCCAAGGCGTTGAACCGGCAGATCTCCTGGCACTGGCCGCAGAAGGAGCACCTGGCGCAATCGATTTCAGGGACTTCGGCGAAGACCTCCTCGCGCCCGGTGATGGATGCCTTGAGAAAGAGGTCCGCATTGGGCTCCTCCACGTCACAGTCCAGGAGCTGGACCGGTGCATTCAGAGCAACGGCCAGGTTGACGGCCAGGGTGGTCTTGCCGGTCCCCCCCTTGCCGCTGGCGATGGCGATAATCATCGGTTGCACCTCCACTTCAGCATCCACTCGTGCACGGCGGCGCGCACCGTCTCGGCGGCCAGTTCAGCGCAGTGGGCCTCCTCCTGGGGGACCCTGCCGATGACGGACAGGATGGAATCCCCCTCGATTTCGGCGGCCTCGTCCAGGGTGCGGTTCTCGGCGAGCCTGGCGGCCACATGGCCGCAAAGGATGCTGAACCCGCAGCCGTTGGTGAAGAAGGCCGCCTCGGCGATCCTTTCGCCGTCCACCCGGAGGTAGACCTCCATGGTCTCCCCGCACTTGCCGGTGATTTTCGCCGAGGCGCCGGCGTCGGCCAGTCGCCTCATGTTTTGGGGCGGAGGGTCCGAGCCGGGGGACTTCCCATCCCGTGAATGGTCATCCCCCTTGGAAATCCGGCTGGTGACCTCCCGCATCACGTATTCCATGGATCCCCGCATGGCCCGGCCCCCGTCAATGGTCGCAGACATTGGCGCCCGTGGTGAGCTCCCCGGCCAGGTACCGGCGGATCAGCTCCTCCGGCTCGAGGTTGGGGGCTCCCGTCACCACGTGGATGTTTCTTTCGGAAAAGAGTTGCAGCGCCCTCTGGCCCATGCCCCCCGCCAGGATCAGGTTCACTCCCCGCTCGCCCAGCCAGCGGGGCAGCAGACCCGGCTCGTGGGGCGGCGGCGTGACGAGCTCCTTGCCGTTGATCTTCCCGTTGCGAACATCCACGATGGCAAACTGCTCGCAATGGCCGAAGTGATTGGTGAGGCGGCCTTCGGCCAGGGGCACGGCCACCTTGAAGTTGTGATCGCCGTCGGGGGGGGCCGCCACCCGCGGGGTCTCCTGCACGGCCTTGGCCGGAAGGGTGGCGCAGCGCTCCATGACCTGGGTGATCACGCCTTCCAGGGCTTTCATGAAGGGGCTCCCGTCGGGGCTCTCGAAGAGCGTCCGTCCCACGTCACCCGCCTGCACGACCCTTGGGTCGAAGGGCAGGCTGCCGAGCAGGTGAACGTTCATGGCCTCGGCGGTCCTCGCACCCCCCCCCTTCCCCAGGATCGGCGTCTCCTGGTTGCAATGGGGGCAGATGAAGCCGCTCATGTTCTCCACCAGGCCCAGAATGGGCATGTGAACGTGCCGGCAGAAGTTGATGGACTTCCTCACGTCGGCCAGGGAAATCTCCTGGGGCGTGGTGACGATGACGGCGGCGCCGAAGTCCTTCTGGGCCATGGTCACCAGAACCTTCATGTGGAACAGGTACTCGGCGGGCGTCCAGCCGACGTGCGACCCGTTGGCGTCGTTGGTGCCGAAGTTGATCGTCACGAGGTCGGGCTTATAGTGGGCCAGGCCGTTGCGAATGATGGGCGGCGTGCCGGCCGGGGCGTTCCAGTCAGGCGGCGCCTTGGCCGGCGCCTGCTGTGCCGTGGCTGCAGCGATGGCGCCCGCGGTCGCGAGCGCAACGCTGGCAAGCTTGATGAGTGCGCGTGAGCGATTCATTCGTTTCTCCGCTGGAAGCGTGTGAGTCGGGTCGGGCGCGCCCCTCGTACCGAGGTCGCTTCGGACGCGGCGCGGCCATGGGTCGCACGCTAGGGCCGGCGCTCTTACCGATGGCTTACGCAAGCGCGTGAAACTTCGCGCGGCGGCGCGAGCGCGACGGCGATCGGCGCCGTCAGGGCGCGCAAGCGCCGGCTCGGGCACTCATTTCGGCAGCGTGGACGGCGGCGCCTCGGCCCCCGTTTGGGCGAAGGCAACGTCGACAAGGGCTAGCAACAGGACGCACGCGCCGAGGCGACGCAGGGGACGGCCGGGGTTTCGCAGCGCGCCGGTCACCGTTTCACTTCGCCGCGACGATCTGGCACGCCTTCACGTCCGGCACGGCGCGCACGAACTCCTTGGTCCACACCGGCACCTTGACCGGCTTCTCCCACAGCAGGAACTTGGCGTCGAAGCCGACCGAGCCCGTCAGCGTGAGCTGCGCACGGCGGCACGGCACCGGCGCCATCGAACCGGCGAGCGTCGTGTTGGCGGCCGTCACGAGGTCGATGAAACTGCCGGCGAACACGTGCTCGATCCCCAGGCCGAAGCCCAGCCGCGGAAACTGGAACGCCGCGAGCAGCGTCTGCGGGCCCAGCCCGATGCCGTCGGACTTCTCGAACTGGAAGTCTTCGAACTGCAGTGCGCCGACGGCGGCGTGCTCGACCTTGTTGGGCTCGCCCGGCAGCCGCATGTCGAAGCCCGTGCGGTCGGCGTGGAACTTCACGCCGGCCTTCATCGCGACGAAGGCATCGACGTTGGTCAGGCCGTCGTTGACCAGCAGCGCGCACCTCAACCGCAGCTGGAAGGGTATGCCGTCGATGACGA
>Ga0101944_10005716_pt1 | contig 13806 bp, 16 predicted proteins | sample DewCreD2012metaG_FD_75245 | JGI IMG/M metagenome (GOLD analysis project Ga0101944, IMG submission 75245) | Hot spring sediment bacterial and archeal communities from British Columbia, Canada, to study Microbial Dark Matter (Phase II) - Dewar... ... | reverse complement strand
CCCTATGAAGATCCCAAACGCATTCGGGTCACCGGCCCGTTCACGGTGGAGAGCCTCAGCCCCTACCGCGTGCTCTCGCCGGATGCAGAAATTCCCGCCAGTGAACGCGCCGCTGCGCGCGAGAACAGCCAGGCGTTCCTGGAAAATATCATTGCCAACCTGCGCCATGCCGGAGTGCAGAATACGAAAAAAGGGGAACGGCTGAAGTTCGACCACCTGGAGCCATTTGCCGGAACCTGGATTCAGGCAGCCGGGGAATACACCACCCGCGACGGGCAATCCCGCCGCGTGGCGGTGAGCATCGGTCCCGAACACGGCACGGTGGGTCCGGATCTGGTCAAGGAAGCCGCCAAAGAAGCAGTGCGCGGGGTGGGCTTTGATCTGCTGCTGGTATGCGGGTTTGCCTTTGATCCGCACATTCCAGAGGAAACGAAACGCTACGGTACACTGGAAGTCCTGCCGGTGCGCATGAACCCCGACCTGATGATGGGCGACGCCCTGCTGAAGAAGACCGGCTCCGGTAACCTGTTCATGATTTTCGGCGAACCGGATATTGAAGTCCGCCCGGCAGGAGAGGGCATGCTGGAAGTGGAACTGCGCGGGGTGGATATTTACGACCCCACCACGGGCGAAATCCGCTCCAGTTCGGTGGATGATATTGCCTGCTGGTTCATTGACACCAGTTATAATGAAGAAAGTTTCTTCGTCCGTCACGCCTACTTCAGCGGAATGGATTATCCCTATGAAAAACTGCAACGCGCTCTGCGTGCCGAGATCGATGAAGAAGCCTGGCAGAGCCTCTACCGCACGGTCAGCCGTCCCTTCCCCATGCCACAGACCGGGAAAATTGCAGTCAAGGTGATCAATCACTATGGCGATGAGGTGTTGAAAGTTTATGACGTCAGACAGAATCCGGACAATTGATCTGTTTTGCGGGATTGGCGGCAACTCGTGGGGAGCACGGGCAGCAGGAGCAGAAATTGTCGCCGGTTTCGACATCTCAGAATCTGCCGGGCAGGTTTTTCGGGCTAACTTCCCCGAAGCGCGCTTTTACCGGGGCGATCTTTCGGCTTACAGCCAGGCAGATATTCTCCAGATACAAGCCGAAACCGGTCCGATAGACCTGTTGCTGGCATCGCCGGAATGCACCAGCCACAGCCCGGCGAGAAGTCACCAATAAGTATTCATTATCGTGATTCCATGTTTTTACCAGTTTGGTTAGGATGATTTCAATTTTTGGATATTAGACTCAATCCCTGATTAGAGATATTGGATTGGCATGCAAGATTGCGATTTATGAGATCAGTTCGCCATAACCACGAAAGGTGGATTGTTCTGTTCCCATTCTTTTATCGAAATGAATAGTCTCGTGGTAACAAAGAATGACCTTTCATAAGCCAATCGTAAACCCCTATCTAACTCATCTACACGAGCTTTTTTCCTAACTTCTTCAGCAATTTCCCTACCAACGATTTCTTGTAGCACTAACGGAAAAACTACCTGCAGAATGCACACCAAATCGTGTCCTTGGCAAACATGCCACGGATCGGGACTGGAGCCTTTCAACCCTTCTATCTTTCTAAATAAATCGTCATCAGATATTGAGATATTATTACTTCTGGATGCAACTTTTATTGCCCTTAGAATTTGCTTTTGGTCAAGAGCCCTTGATTGTGGATCAAATATCTGGGATATGGGTAATGATTCGAAATTAAGCCCCAAATTTTCTTTGTAATTTAGCCAACGTAAGTATCCAATTTGAATCCCAACATCGAGAAGCAGCTCTCGCACTTTGGTGCCTATTTTTTCTAGATATGACAATTTGTCTCCGGGTATATACTCACCAAGTACTTTTTCCAAAGCAGGTGAAAGAAGCAGCATTGTCTCAAGATCATGTGTATCAGTAACGAACAAATTCGGTTGATTTATTCTTTTGCCTTCCAATACCCAGAAGTCTGAATCAACAATAGCCAGAATTCCCTTTGCTCCCCTTTTTTCAAGCTCTGTCAAAACTTGGATAACCGTTTCCTTTGAAAACGCAGGGGTCACCTTACAGTTGGAACTATCAACCAAATTATTGAAGACTTTAGCATCAGATGACCCTTCCACTATGAGAAATGAGCCTCTGTGACGACTTCGTAACATCATGATTTCATTGGCTTTTCTTGCCGCAGTAATAAATTCACGCATTGTTTTACCCCCAATGATTAAATACCCCCACCGTTCAATTCAATCGTAAGATCCCAGCGGTCGTTGACTATATCCGGAGAATGTGTAGCAATCAATACATCAAATCCTACTATCTTAGTTATTGCAAGTAAATCCCTTAAGAATTCTTGTTGCCACCCCAAATGTAATGAAATTTCTGGCTCGTCAATCAATACAAAAGAGTGCTTTGGGGTTGTGAATAGTAAAGTATATAGTAACACTAACTCATGTTGCTCACCAGAAGAAAGCGAGTCGGGGGTAAGTGTATGATTGGTAATAGTCTTGATCACAAATCCGGTATCTTTGTTGACACTGACCGTTTTGTGTGTAAATTTTTTGTTGACAATTTCCCTTAATAAATCTATTTTTTCAAGGATATCATCAAAAACTTCCAACTTTTGTCTAACATCTTTAGCGTAAATTGACAAAACGTTTAATTTAAATAGATCGATTTTTCCCTCAGGTATTTGTACGTTCGAAGCCTCTGTATCCAACAAACCGGCTTCCATTAAGCGTAATCGTTTCTTTTCGATCTCTTGGAGTTCCTTGCGAAGATTTTCCTCACTTAGATTAGGTTGATCTGGCTGATTAAGTAATCTAACCGGAAAAGTTCTGTCAAGAGAGGATGATAGTGTTCCATGTTCTACTAGTGCTTTCTTCATAGCGCTGGCAAGGCTATTTGAAAATTCAATTACGGTAGGTATTGCTGAACTTTTCTGTTCGTAGATTCTCTCCATACGATCGCTTTCTGATACTCTAAATCTTTCTCTGGCTTGCTGACCACTACGTATTAGTAATCGATCTGTATCAACGAACCTGATCTTTAAGGATTTCATCAGTTCATTGAACCATTCTGGATATCGATCTTGTAAATGAGGTAATTGAGTATTGTAAGCAAGTAAAACCTCTTGAAGAGAAAGTCTTTCTCCTGTTATTCGATTAAGCCATTCCTCTGGTCCGATGCGAATCAACTCGGGAATAATGTCATCAATGATGCTTAATGGAAATCGCCGTTCGTGTGTTCCCAAGGAAGAGAAGTCAATTTCGGAATTCTTTCCTTCTGGTCCTGATAGAGTAAATCTCTCTATGCGGGATTTTTTCTCCCTCTTCTGGTGTGATGGTCGAAGCAGCAAATTTGATTCATCATCAAAATCCAATTGAAAGGCATCAAACGGTATCCGCGTGAAGATCGAAAAATCACCTTTTGATATCGAATGAACCATTCTCAATAGAACCGTTTTTCCCACCCCGTTTGGTCCGTGGATGATTGTGACATGCTCGTCAGTGTTTATAGGGATGTTATGGTTAAATAAACCAAACAGATTCGTAACTTTGATGTTCTTTATTCTCAACGTTTTCTCTGCCATCTTATCCTCCAGGGAAAGCAAGTCTTTTTGATTTTACACCATCTGTTGCCAATCAGAGGTGATCTTACAAACTCAGAATGTAATACTAGAAAACCCTTTCCGATATATAATAAATTATAGTGCATCAAAAAATCCTAGGTATTCATTGCAAAACATGAAAGCAGCAAATAATTGTGCGGTGGTAGATCTGTTTGCGGGAGCAGGTGGGCTTACTCACGGATTCATCCTTGAGGGTTTCAATGTTGTTGCTGGCATAGAAGCCGATGAAACTTATCGCTATGCCTATGAACATAACAATCCCGGAGCAAGGTTTGTTCATTCTAGGGTCGAACACGTAACATCGGAATATCTTTGTTCTCTATATCCAAAAGGCAGCATCAAAATACTGGCCGGATGTGCACCATGTCAACCTTTCTCTTCTTATACGCGTACCCATCAGAAACATACTAGTTGGCAGTTGTTATACGAGTTCATTCGCCTAATAAAGGGAGTTCAACCAGAAATAGTTACGATGGAAAACGTCCCAAGGCTCAAAACCTACGAAAATGGTAAGGTCTTCGGGGATTTTTTGTCCGTCCTGCGAGAAAACGGCTACTTCGTCACATGGAACGACAGAATTTATGCTCCCGATTATGGAGTTCCTCAAAGTCGCTATCGTCTGATCCTTATTGCTTCCAAGTTTGGGGAAATTACATTCCTGCCTCCCACGCACACTCCGTCAAATTATCCAACGGTACGGGATGCTATCGGAAATTTAGAGCCCATTCCAGCTGGCGGGGTGAGTCCAAACGACCCACTTCATCGTTCGATGAATTTGTCCCTTTTGAACCTTGAAAGGATTAGATTTTCCAAACCTGAAGGAACTTGGCGAGATTGGCCCGAGGAACTGAGAGCGAATTGTCACAGGAAACTTAGTGGAAAGTCCTATCACAATGTGTACGGCAGGATGTCTTGGGACAAGCCTGCACCAACCATCACTACTCAATGTTATGGTTTCGGAAATGGACGTTTCGGGCACCCGGAACAAGACAGGGCAATTTCCATGAGAGAGGCTGCTCTTTTGCAAACCTTTCCCCCAAATTATCAATTCTTCGATCCTACGATCCAGAAAGTATCCATCAGTCGTTTGGCTATGATGATCGGAAACGCGGTACCTGTTGCCTTGGCACGGATGATTGCTCAGAGCATTAGAAATCACCTCTCTGAACATTTCGTAGGAAGTTGAACGATGCCATCCAAGATCAATTTCAGTGTGGATGCCCGTCTCCTTCAAGAATTGGGAGAAGGACTGGTTGGAAAACCTTCCACTGCACTAGCGGAATTGATAAAGAACGCCTATGATGCTGACGCAACATTGGTAGAGGTGCTTTTCGAGCCAGAATGGGGAGATTCAAAAGGACGAATCATCGTTCGAGACAATGGACATGGGATGACTTTTGAAGATTTCCAGAATTTCTGGATGAGGATAGGGACCAAACACAAGACCGAAAGTGGAAAAACATACTCGAAGTATTTCAATAGAAGGATGACCGGGTCGAAAGGAATAGGGAGATTATCGGTACAATTCCTGGCACATCAACTGGAGTTGATTACGGTTCCGAAAGACATTGGCAAGTGGATCCTGGCAAAAGTAGATTGGGATCAAGCCATTCAGGCTGGTGACCTTACAAAGGCTAGTGTCGAATACGAAATTCGGGAGCCACCCCTGCCTTTTCCTTCAGGTACCGAGTTACGGCTCATGTTGCTAAAAGAGAAGGAGAGATGGAATTCCAACGAATTGAAAAACTTGGCACGAGAAATCTGGTGGTTACAACCTCCCTTCCGAAGGAACATCGAATCCCTTCCTGCTGAGGAACGTTTCGAGATACGATTCATCGGTGCAGAAGAATATTTCAAAGAATTCCAGGAACAACTCGATGCGATTCTCGAAATACAAACAGCTCGTATCCTTGGAAGATATTCGGAAGGTCGCGCGCAGGTAGCCATCGAATTCTGGGAACGTCGACAAATCGTTGAAACCTTCAAGTATCAATATAGCCTTGAAGACATAGCAGATCCTGAATATCATGGAAAATACGATCCAGAAAGGAATCTTCATCAAGCAGAGTTCGAAATCCGAATATACAAAGCCGAAGGAAGATTACCTTCCGGAATTTTGGTCGACACATTAAGAGAGTATCTGGAAAGGTTTGCAGGTGTGCACGTGTATGATGGACACTTCCGGTTGCCTTATTATGGAATACCAGAAAACGATTGGTTGAAAGTGGAATACGACCATTCCAGGCGGATGTTCGAGTCGAGACTGTTACCAAAATCAATCCAAGATTCCTTCAAGGACACCGAGAGACTGCGCTACCTACCCACACTCAGACGTATGATTGGTGTGGTGAAGGTAAATACCAATTTGGAAAAATCCCTGAAGATCCAAATTACCAGAGACAGACTTGTAGAAGGACAAGCGCATGACGATTTGAGATATGTGGTCCGATATGCTTTGGATTTGTACGCGTATCATGCAGCTCGTAAAGCTCTCCTCAAGAAACAAAGTAACAATCCAACCGAAAGGTCGGTATGGGAGTTACATGAGTTGGAGGATCTGGTAGAGCGATCCAAAGATCTGATACCACAGGATACTTACCTGGCTCTGGCAAATGGCCTGAAGCAGGTGTATAAAAAAGTGTTGGAAACGGAAAAGGTGATGAAAGAGTCCGAACTAACTCGCCTTTCCGTCATTGCTCCACTTGCTACGGCAGGAATGGCAGCCCTGACCATTCAACACGAACTCAGAAAACAATTTGGAACACTGGAACAAATTGTCCTTACCCTTGAAAGTTTTCTTGAGAAAAACGAAACGAAAGAAAATCAGTTGGCATCGGCTCTTGTGGAATTGAGAAAATGGCTCGAGAGGGCGCGAATGACCAATCGTCTTTTCGATTACATGACCGGGGAAACCATGAAGGAGCGTCAACGTTATCGGGCGAAGGTCGTCGTTGAGAGTATATTCGAGCAAATGTCTTTCATGGCAGAAGGCGTCCGTTTGGATACCTCCAATCTAGACGACGAATTGTATTTACCCGAGGCATCCTTTGCGGAATGGGGATCCATATTCCAGAACGTTTTCTCCAACGCTTTCAATGCCATGTTGGGATTACCAAACCGCTTGCTCGCCATTTCGTCAAAGAAGAAAGACAATCAGCGTATTTTGTTGGTACAGGACACGGGAAGAGGAGTGGATTTGAACGACGCAGAAAGGCTCTTTGAACCATTCGAACGAGGGATTCATTCCAATACCGTGTTAATGAGAATAGGATACGGGGGGACAGGACTAGGTTTGACGATTGTCAGATTGCTCTGTGAACGCATAGGTTGTTATGCTCGTTTCGTCAATCCAGAACCGGGCTTCTCTACTGCATTTTGTCTGGAATGGGAAGAAAAGAAGAGGAGAGTAGTGCGATGAAGATTGGTGTGTTGGACGATGACTCAAGAAAACGAAATTCTTTCGAAGAAAAGATCAAGGCAGTCGTTCCAAAAGAGTTCTCGATAATTAAGATCGAGCCTGGAGTAATCAAGGAAATTTTCTCTGAATTATTGGAACGACAATCCGAATTTCGAACAAAGGGAACATGGAGGAATTATAAGACTACCGAATTTGATGATTTGGACATTCTCATCGTTGATAACGAACTTCGAGACTTCTTCAAAGAAACAGGTATTTTTACAAGCGCCGATGAAGTGGCATACATGGCTCGTTGTTTCTCAAAATGCAAGATGATCATCATCGTCAACCGTACCAGTTACGCTCCATTCGATTTGACGGGAAATCTCTCATATTTGGGTCAATTCGAGGCTTTTTCTGATTTGGAAATCGGTGAAGATCAAATCGGATCCAAAGTATTGTGGCTGGAAGGCGAACGAGAAGAATTCAATCCTTGGTATTGGTTCGTCTTACCCAAGTGGGTTCAAAACTTCAAACGATGTATTCAGGATGTCAAGGATGCACTCCATGATAATAGACCGATTTTGGAATTCTTTGGAATAGAGAAGCAAAAGGACTATTTATCCACCCGGATATTACAAACCCTTGGAGATGCCAATGAATACACATTCGGAGAATTCTTGAGAACTAGATCCTTCGTCTTATGGCCAAAGGACCGTGAAATATTGATCAAAAGTGAAACGTTAGAGCCCGAAATGATAGAAGTCCTTGCACCTGTTGTTGCTGCACGTTTGTGGAAATGGCTCGAGTTCCAACTCCTACCTGAATTGGATGTGCTGATCGATGCGCCTCATCTGGCATATCGTTTTCCAAGTCTCATAGAAGGAGATAGTAAGAAAATCGAGACTTGGAATGCGATTGCAGTTCGACATGTTGACGAAGTACCGAATCTGAAACAAAGTTGGCTGGAAAACGCCAAATTCATTCGACCACATTGGCTGACCCGCCCGGTATGGTATTGGCATGAGGTCTCGAACAACCAGGATATCCCAGATGTGAGCAAACCGTGGGAAATCAATGAAGCACCTTTCGTGTTTTGTGAGGATATCTCCCAATTTTCAATAAGGGAAAAATCCAGACGCTATCGTGCCAATGTGGCTTCACCTTTTTCTTTGCGATTCATCAGAAAATTACAAGGAATAGACTACATACCTCCACAGAGACTTGCCTTGTGAAGGTGCAGCAATGACAAGCGTGGAACAAAAAATCCAAACCTTTTTTGACATCATTGAAACACTAAGAGAAAAGGTGAATAATGATTCATATCCAGAAGACGGGTTGACTATAGTCAGTAAAATTCAAGGGAACATACCAGAAAGATTACCACGTAATCAACTGGATTGGGCAGGAAATAAAATTATCGTTCCTCTTCCTTCACTAGAAAGAGATACACATTTTCCTTTTCTAACTTTCTCCATCACGAATAACGGCGATAATTTTTGTTGTCGCATTTATGTTCTCATGTTGAAAATTCTAGAGGATAAGATAGTTGGAATTGGATTCCGTATGGAATCACCAGAGCGATATTTCGGATCTCCAAATCAGAATGGCGAGATAGGAACTCACGATTTTTGCCATGCCCAATTAGTTAGGGATATTAGGGGATGGAATTTTTATGGTACACCGGATTACCTACCTGACTCCGTTCCATCTTTCCCTTTATGGGCTGTCGAACCAGTGGATCTTTTGTTGAACATGATCCTCACTCTTTATGGGGCACGGTATTATTCTCGATTTTGGACAGAGCATGCCAGTCACTTCATACCGGCAGTATCTCAAGAATTCAAGGATTTCACCAAAAACCTGCTTAATCGCTAATGAAAACGAAAACACCTTCACCTTCTTCCCCTAGTGCCAGCATACGAATGAAAGCAGTCCGTCGTTCTGGTACGCTGGCAGAATTGAAAATTCGTAAAGAGCTTGACAAGTTGGGAATTCCCTATGAAGTACAAGAACGTCCAATATCCACCTTGAATCGAAAAGCAGATATTCTGTTCAGAGAGCCGCGAATCGCTGTTTTCATTGACGGTTGCTTTTGGCACGGCTGTCCTATCCATGGCACGAAAGCAAAAAGCAACGAGATTTTTTGGTCGAATAAAATCCAAACGAATATCCAGCGTGATGAAGATACGAATCGTTTGTTACAGGAGCAAGGATGGCTAGTTGTTCGTATTTGGGAACACGAAAACCCAGAAGAGGCCGTTCATCACATAGCAACTCTGTTGAAGTCCCGTTTGTTTTGAATAACACCAAAAAGTGAATCTTGCTCAGGTTGTAACTACACCAATCAAACCAAACTTCATTACAATGAAACAAATTGAAACAGTCAGGTAGAGGAAGCCGCATGTCTGCAAACAGACGAAGTTTTACCGCCGCAGAACTCAGGCCAGACATGCTCTATTGCGTAATCAGGGACTTCAAGGATTATGATGGAGTGGTCCACCTAGATGGCGAACGTTGGCGGTTTCTGGCGAAGAATTTTTTACCATACGAGGACGGGCTGACGCTGGTGGCCGAACGGGGTGATCGACAGTCGGTCGTCTGCCTGCAATGGCGGGAAGAATCACAGGGGAATTTGATCGAGAGGTTTTCTGACTTCGTAGAAGCAGTGAACGAATACGACAGCCGGGCGCAGCCAAAAAGACATGTCAGGCTGGAATAATAATCAACAAAGCTATTCATCTCGACAGTACACTAACGGAATGATAAGAGGCATCCGAAGAACTCAAAGCCGGGCTGGGTAAGCCCGGCTCTGTGACCCGCAGGGGTGTCAACCCGCATAAGCGGCGTTGAGCGCCAGGAACGCCCGCGCCATCCGCTGGAGATGGTTGTGCTTGGGGTCGTTCTTGGGATCGAACCCCTTGCCGTCCGTGTTGGCGCACCAGCGTACCCAGCCCTGACCAGCGGGACCGCTGCCCCACACCTCGGCAAGCGTCTTGTCCTTCATCTTGCCGAAGTGAATGACGGTATCGCCGGGGTTGGCCTCGCCTTCAGCAGCCGGTTCAGGCTCGGCTGCCGCCGGTGCAGCAGGCTGCGGGACAGGTGCGGGTTTGGGGACATTGACCTTGCCGTTCCCGCTGCCGTTGGGAAAATCGCGGTGCGAGCGGAGACCCAAATAGACGCTCTCCTGGAAGCCGATATTGCTAACGGCGTTCCCGATGGCATTCGAGAGAGCACCCTTCATCGCGTAAGCGATGTTGGCATTCTCGCTTGCACCAGTGGCATGAACGGAGCATGTGGCAGTGGTGTTTCCGTCAATCAGCCGGTACCAAAACCGGAGATGGCTGATGATGGCCACATACACGCCGCGCTCGCCGCCCCGTGCGGTTTCCCGGGTTTCGTAGCGGTAGGTCAGGTTTTGGGGGTCGAACTCATAACCCCAGCCCCAACCGCATAACCCAAACACATGGTTGAGCGTCTTGCGCATCCAGTTCGGGTCAATGTCGGTCAGGTCAACCGCACCCGGCAGTGCCTTGTATGCACCGGCGGGCAGTTCCTGATCCAGCAGCTCGATGGCCTGTTCCAGCGAAAAGCCGGTCAGGGTGAAGATATTGGATAGATTGGACATGATAAACCTCCTTTGACGCTCCCGTCCGCAGCCGGGAGCAAAATCAAGTGTTTTGCCCTGCTGCGTCAGGGGAGCGCCGCACGGCCTCGCTCCGACCACGATCTACTCATCGTGAGCAGAGGGAGACCGTGCGGCAGGGAGATTTACCATGCCCTATTGCCGCTTATGCTGTTGTTAATGTGCTGCCCCTCGTACCCGGGTGGGGTACACTGCGGGAAATCACCTGCCCGGAGTTGCACCGGGAGTACTCGTCAGGTGGAGTGTGCAAGTATGCGGGCGGGTAGCCCGCATCCTATCAGAAGCCCAATCCGCGCTCTTTGAGACTGACCCAACGCTCACCACTCCCAATCACCAGGTGGTCAAGCACCTCGATTTCCAACAATTTCCCGGCCTTCACAATGTCGCGAGTCACATTGACATCTTCCGGGCTGGGAGTTGGGTCGCCGCTGGGGTGGTTGTGCGCTATCAAAATACTGCGGCTGTTCTCGATGATGGGTATCCTGAACACTTCGGCAACCCGCACATTTGCAGTGCTGACCGTACCCTTGTACAACTGCACCAGTTTTTGCACCCGATTTTTGGTGTCCATCAGGACAACCCAGAATTCCTCATGGTCGAGATGACTGAGGAACGGGCGCAACAGGTCAGCGGCGGCATACTGGCTGTTGATGGCGGGTCTATCGGTGGGGCGAGAGTGGTAAATCGCGTTCAATTCCTCGCATATGCGGATGAGTTTTTGACGCACCATCTCCGCCCGCTTGACTTGGACGGCGCTCGAATGCGCGTCATTCAAAAGCGTCAATTGCTGCATGGTAAACCTCCTTCGCCCCAGTCTGCACCCCAGGGCGGTATCTTGTGATACGCCCCGGTGCAGCGGGGGAGAAGGAAGGACTGCGGGATTTGGGCTTCCGATATTCGATTGGTAAGGTGCTGAAATCACTCCGCCGGACTTGCACCGGCTTGCGCACTGTGCGGAGTGGAATTTTCGGTACGGCAGGGCTGGGTAGCCCTGCCGGAGTGTTACCCCCTCACGGGGGGTTACTCGCTCGCCATTTGCGTCTGCCAGATCAGTTTGAGCAGTGGGGTGACTTGTCTCTCCCACTTCGGTTCGATCTTGGGCAGGCATTCGAGGCACAGGGCATAGCCGGACACAACCGGTACCGGTCGCAGAGGAATGTCGGCGTTGCACAGGTCGCAGTACACTTCTGCATCGGTCAGTTCGGCGCCGACTTCAACATTACCGTCCTCGTCAACAAGGACGAAAGACGGTCGGATTGGGGGTGGAAACCAGAGTTCTATCGCCATCATCCACCTACCCTTTGCTGGTATTCCACCTGCGCCAGCAGGATGTGCTTGCAGGGGGTTTGATGACCCCGCTTGGCAAAGTCCGGGCAGGTGCAACGCCATTCGCCGGTAGCCGGTTTGTAACCCACAAAGTAGGTCGTGCCTTTGGGGTTGCTCTGTTGGGAGAAAATCTCCCACAGAATGACCGTATTGCCGTCCGGCGCTTTGCCGGTCATGCGGGAGACGATCTTGATCAACCCGCTGGCTGCCCCCAGCAGACCCTTTTGCAGCCGTTTGAGTGTGGCTTCCTGCAACATGGTAAATCTCCTTTCCCCGGTACGCCGTGCCGCACCGGGAGAGAATAGTTCTCCCCGGCACGGCGGGGTTTGGCATTACAGGGAAGATTGGACGACCAGCAGGGGTTCGCCGTACACGATTTGCCCGCTGGCAGAACGCCAGGCGTGGGTGGTGTAACGGCGTTTGCCGCGCCCCAACAGCCGCAGCCAGACCACCCAGCGGTCATCACCCAGGTCATGCACCATCGTGATGACGAAGGTGCTTTTGCCGATGTGGACGATTTCACCAGCTTCCGGGCGCATGGCTCTACTCCGTTTCGGTTTCGAGCTGTGCGCCGCAGTCGAGGCAGACGGTGATTTCCCGCACATCGTCATACACCTGACCGGCGATCAGGTCATACCCGCCGGTGGTGTAGGTTTGGGTGCGCCGGTGAGGACACTGTTCGGTGTCAATGTACGCATTGGTCAAATATTTGACCTCATCGTACAGGTGCGCATCCAAAGCGTCCGGAAGGCTTTTCCGCAGGTACTCAATGAAAGCCCTGCGGTTCTTGATCTCCTCACCACGCTCTTGCAGGATGTACCAGATGTCCTCGATGGTGAGTTCCAGCCGAATTACAATCGGGTCGTACATGGTATTCCTCCTTTCGGGTCAGCGCCGCACCGCCGACCCAATGAAATGGATTGAGTCGGCGGGCAGGTGCGGCTGCCCGAAAGGAAACGAACGCAGGCGAGCGTTTGTAACCGTATGAAATTGGTAAGGTGCAGTCCGGGATTTATCCGTCCCGGTCGGGATTTGGACATCGGGCAGGGGATGGGTGTCCCCTGCCGGGGGGATTTGGACGCCGCAACCCGTTCCCGGTCTTGCCGGAGTTTGCGCCGCATCCCCGGTTTAGATTTGGGTATTGCAGGCACTCACCTCCTTTCGGGTGGGTTTTGGCATCCGGCAGGCAGAGCCGGAATTGTGAATTGTACGGTTTCCGCTTCTCCGTACACATCTCCCGGGTGGGGAGACGCCTGTTTATTCTGCCTGCCAAAGTTGCCCTGCCGGAGTTGCACCGGCGGGACTGCGAGGGCGGATTGGTAAGGTTCGGAAGGTCACTCCTGCGGGACTTGCACCCGCACAATGGCACTCCTGCGGAGCGGTAGATTTGGAGACGGGCCTGGTAGCCGGTCTCCGTGGGGGACTACCGCCACCTGCGGGTCGTCAGGAGCGCAATGATTGCCTCGCGCTCTTTCTCGTCTCTCGCTTGTTTCAAAAGGCGAAAGATGAAATACTTTTGCGCCAGGTCGTAGGCAATCAGCAGCGCAGCAAAGATGACCAGCAGGGGGATGATTTGGATCAGGTTCATCTACCTCACCTCCTTTCGTTCCCCAGCGCGAGGGGAGAGAGCAGCCTCTCCCGCCGGGTTGGGGAACGAAAGGGACCTGTCCCAGTGGACGCCGGTGGGCGTGAACCGTCTGCCTGTTAAAGTCCCATCCACGGGCCTGGTAGCCGGTGGAAAGTGGCTGTCCGGGAGTTGCACCCGAAAGGCGGCTTGTCCGCCAGCCGATAACGAAAACGCCCGTTGGAAACAATGCTTTCGC